>JACCDN010178685.1_pt1 | contig 128280 bp, 114 predicted proteins | sample 7441691 | NCBI WGS metagenome assembly JACCDN01 (sample SAMN15323439, study PRJNA562643) | freshwater metagenome | isolation source: river surface water | place: USA:Blue River Watershed | collected 2017-08-16 | reverse complement strand
GCACGCCTGGAAAGTGTGTATACGGCAACGTATCGAGGGTTCGAATCCCTTCCTCTCTGCGAAGTCTTTTAAAATGCGAAGTTGCGAATCAAGCTTGCTTGAATGAGCAAATGAGCGTTTTAAAAGAGAAACAAAAGTTTCACTTTTGTTTCAAAGACTTTGGTCAAAGAGAACTTCTGGGATGCTGGAGCATAGCGACAGCAATACTATTTATTTTGGGAAGTCAACGAACAAAGTGAGTTGACAATCCAAAGAGACCTTCTGGGATGACAATGCTTAGCATTGACAATCCAAAAAACTTATCTATCTCTCTCAAACTTCAACCGCATCCCTCTAGTACTTTCATTAAAGCCTCCATTATCATAAACAAGTTGCCCGTTCACAAAGGTCTTGATCACTTTACTTTTAAACTGGTAGTTTTCAAATGGTGACCATCCGCATTTGTACAACGTGTTTTCTTTAGTTGCAGTCCAACTATTGTTGAGGTCCACAATCACCATATCCGCAAAATAGCCTTCTCTAATATAACCACGCTCTTTTAGTCTGTAAATTTCAGCCACGTGGTGGCTTGTTTTTTCTACGATTTTTTGAAGCGGTAATTTATTTTGATGGTATAACTCTAGTAGTGCAGGTAGCGCGTGTTGCACGAGTGGTCCGCCCGACATGGCTTTTGTATAGTTGCCACTTTTTTCTTCTAGCGTATGCGGTGCATGGTCGGTGGCAATGATATCTATTTTATTATCTAGTAGCGCTTGAATCAATCCCTCTTTGTCCTTTGGTGTTTTAACCGAAGGATTCCATTTTATTTTTGAGCCTAGCGTATCATAATCTTCACTTGTAAACCATAAGTGGTGCACACAAGCTTCTGCAGTTATTCTTTTATCTCTAATATTTTGCTGCTGTTCGAATAGTGCCGCTTCTTTTTGGGTAGAAATATGAAAAAAGTGAAGACGGTTATTGTGTTTTTTGGCAATCTCTAAAACTCTTTGTGTTGCAACAAAGCAGGCTTCTTCTGTTCTAATGAGGTGGTGGTGGTTAAATGGAATATTATCGCCAAATTCTTTTTTGTACCTGTCCGTATTGGTTTTAATAATACTGTCATCTTCACTATGAAGTGCTGTTAGTATGGAGGTTCTTGCAAATAATTTTTCTAAATAATCAGGATAGTTAGCTAGTATACCATGATCGTTGTTAAAGTAGAGTCCATCATCTGTAATGCCGCATACATTTTCCGGATCTGTTAGTAATGCTTCTTCTAAATTATCTTGGTTGATGCCCATAAAAAAGGAATAATTAACCACCGATGATTCAGATGCAATCGCATATTTATCTTCTAATAATTTTTGTGTGAGCGTATTTGGAATGGTATTGGGCATATCCATAAAAGACGTGATGCCACCTGCTGCAGCGGCTTTTGACTCGGAGGCAATGGTTGCTTTATGGGTTAGGCCTGGCTCTCTAAAATGCACCTGGTCATCTATACATCCAGGAAGTAAATGCAAGTTTTCGCCATTTATTTCTTTTACATCTGCGTTAGCAGGTAGGTTAATGCTACTTGCAATTTTTTCTATGCGCTGGTTGTTAATGAGAACATCGGAATAAAATGTTTTTCCTTCATTAACTACGGCTATATTTTTTATTAGGTATTTCATGTTGTTGCAGCTCTTTCTAGTTTATCGTTTATGGCAAGGCCCATGCCAACTGCTGGCATTTTTTGGGCAATGATGAAATCTAGGTTTTGATGGTCTAAACGGTGCATGGCTGCATATAAATTTTTAGCAGCTTCCTCCAAATTTCCAGTTTGTGAAAGTGTTTCTACTGTTATCACAAAGCTTGGTAGGGTAGTGGGGCTCAATTGTAAAACTCCAATTCGTTTATCCGAATATTTTTGAATGATCGAAGTAATATCACTGGTTAATATAGTTGTTGTACTTGGTGCATAGTGTTTTGACAGCATGCCCGGTGCTACTACTGATTTGTTGTTTGCGTGAACGCGTATTTGTAAGGGGCCTGTAATTTTTTCAATGTCTTCTACTTTGGTACTACCTTGTCTGTACAAAATAGCTTGTCCATTTTCGAATCCAACAATCGTAGACTCTATACCTTTATCACAACTACCTCCATCTAAAACAATAGTAAGTGAGTCTGTAAAATAATCCACTACATGTTTTGCAGTAGTGGGGCTAATTGATCCAAATGGATTGGCGCTTGGTGCGGCTAATGGAAAATCTAGTTGCTCTAATAGTTTAAGTGCAACAGGATGGTTAGGTACCCTAACACCAACTGTATTTTTGCCTCCCGTAACTAGGTCTGGTATGTGATCTTGTTTTTCTAAAACCAGCGTTAATGGGCCAGGCCAAAAAGCATCTGCTAATTGCAGGGCTACCGATGGAATATTTTTAGCAACCAATGTGAGTGCTGCCGCCGATTTTATATGAACAATGAGTGGGTTAAAATGTGGCCTATTTTTTAAAGCAAATATTTTTTCAACGGCTATTTCGCTATAGGCATTACCTGCTAATCCGTATACTGTTTCGGTTGGCAATCCAATAATTTCATTGTTTTTTAACGCTGTAACAGCAGCTTCGATTGCATTTGTTTGCATAATGATTGTTTATGGATTGCACCTATCGCAGTAGGTAGGATCTTCTTCTTGTTTCCCATTTGGAAAATAGGCTTCCTGTGTATGATTGCATTTTTGACAAGCATATACATAAAATAAAGTGCTTTTTGTAGGTGCTTTGCAGTTTTCGCAAGGCAATCCAGGTGTTGAATCTTTAATTCCAAATCCGGGTGTATGACAACTAGGGCAGGTAGTCTTTATTTTTTTGATTAGTTTTTCTGTGGTTTCCTCAATCACCTGCATCCTAGATGGATTCAAATGCGCGCGCATATCAGTTTCTACATAAACCGTTTCATGGCTCTGCTTAAATTTTGCAAAAGTTTCAAGCAATTCTTTGGTATTGACAATCCCTTTTGCAATGGAAGTGAATCCTTCTTTTTTATCTTTTAAAATAAGACCATGGCTTGGGAATTGAGCGCTTTGTGCAAATGCCAATAAGTCTTCTTCGGAACTTACTTCTTTGGCATTATAATTTGTTTTTGTAGAAATTTCACGTACTACAATTTCTAGACCATTTTTCTTGTCCATAAAAACAAGTAATTCGTCGTCGGCAGGTAAAAAATAAAGTAGTGGGTGGGCGCCAAATGACCCCTCACTCGCTACCGCTAAATCGGTGCCAGTAAGCTCCATGGCAAGCAAACACTTTTGTCTAGCAGCTTCTAGTGGGCTTAGTTCTCTTTCAATTTCGCCACTAAATGTACCGAGGATATCGGTATCTAAATTTTCGGGTAAAATACAAGTAACACCCAATTCTTTTTCGAGTAGGGATGCCATTGCATTTTGTTTTTTGTGCTTGGTTGCTATTACAATTGACCGGCCTTCAAAAAAATTATGCTGGTTCATTGATATAATCAATATGAATGGCTGAAGTAACTTTTAATGTTGCATTGTTGTTACCAGCATGTTCAATTAAAGTTTCAAGTTTGGCTAGTTCTGATTTCAAAAAAGCTACTTTTTCTTTTGCAGCTTCATCTGGTTTTCCAAATCTTTCAATATGGCTTACATTTTTTTGTTGATGAAAATTAATCTTCATCGTAAACATATTGAATAAAACATCTTTTGCTTCTGCAACACTAAAGTTTCCATCAATGAGTGTTACTTTATTGCTATTTTCCATGGTTTTTATTTTGTCTGATTTATTTATTGACCCTGACCTAATGAGTAGGCAGCAGTTCCGTCAAATGCATACAGGTTCTCAGTTTTAATGGTGTCAATGTCTTCTTCGATGGCTTTTTCTAAAAGTTCAATGATATCAGTCTTATACATTAGTTCGCCATTTTTTGCTTTGAACCTGCATCTCCAATGGTCAGTGCAAAATGTTTCTTTAAATCCATCAGGCCACACTTTAATACCTCTGTTGGTAATCATAGAAAGGTAGATGCCCTTACTTTCTAGCTGTTTAATTTTACTTGCAAGTTCGTTCGGATCTGATCCGCCCCAGTGTACAAAAAGATCCACCCCTTCTAATGTTTTTGTAGCAGGTTCTTTTCTTTTATATTTAGGTAATTCAATCGCTAAATTATCAGAGTAGCTCACTGCTTTAAGTACCGATGGTTTTTGTCCTAAATTGGCAATTACAGCAGTTGCAAACTCGGCAGTACCTACTTTTTGTTTGCTTGTACCTTCTTTAAATATATCTGGGGTATGTGTTCCGTCTTCAAGGGTTTTAAGCCATGCATTTTGAATTTTTTCTGCCACATCCGCTTGTCCAATATGATTTAGCATCATAATGGCGCCTTGTAATAAACCCGAAGGGTTTGCAATATTTTTTCCAGCAATATCTGGTGCAGAACCGTGGATTGCTTCAAACATGGAGCACTCTTCACCAATATTTGCAGAGCCTGCAAGCCCTACCGATCCTGTAATTTGAGCAGCAACATCACTTAAAATATCACCGTATAAATTAGGCATTACAATCACGTCAAACACTTCTGGGGTATCTGCAAGTTTTGCTGCTCCAATATCAATAATCCAGTGTTCGTTTTGGATATTAGGATACTCTGCTGCTATTTCATTAAATACTTTACGAAACAAACCATCTGTTTGTTTCATGATATTGTCTTTTGTAAAGCAGGTTACTTTTTTTCTGTTCTGTTGTTTTGCATATTCAAAAGCATATCTGATAATTTTTTCGCAACCTGGTCTGCTAATTAATTTTAAACACTGAACAACTTCATCTGTTTGTTGGTGTTCGATGCCTGCATATAAATCTTCTTCATTTTCTCTGACAATCAAAATGTCCATGATGGGATGCTTCGTTTTTACAAACGGATGCAAACTCATACAAGGTCTTATGTTAGCGTAAAGGCCTAAAAACTTTCTTGTAGAAACGTTTAAACTTTTGTAGCCGCCACCCTGTGGGGTGGTTATAGGTGATTTTAAAAATACTTTATTGGTTCTAATGATATCCCAAGATTCGGGTGCAATACCAGCCGTATTTCCAGCCAAAAACACTTTTTCTCCAATTTCTATCTCATCAATTTCAAATTTCGCTCCTGCAGCCTTTAAAATGCTTAGGGTTGCGTTCATAATTTCTGGTCCAATGCCATCGCCTTTTGCTACTGTTATTCTAGTCATTGCTATTTGGTTTTAGTGCCGCAAAATTGCACATTTAAATACATAAATTTCTATTTATATTTGTTATCTAAATCATAAATAAAACTTATGAATTATACCCTCAATCAGCTCCAGGTATACTTAAAAGTGGTGCAAACACAGAGTGTAACTAAGGCGGCTGAGGCACTTAACCTGTCGCAGCCAGCGGTGTCTATTCAGTTAAAAAACTTTCAGGATCAATTTGGGGTGCCATTAATTGAGGTAATAGGGCGAAAGGTATACATCACCGACTTTGGTAAAGAAATTGCCGAAGCTGCCGAAAATATCATCAATCAGGTCTATGCCATCAATTACAAATCGCTAGCGTTTAGAAATCAATTAACGGGTCGTTTAAAAATAGCAGCGGTATCTACTGGTAAGTATTTGATGCCATTTTTTTTATCAGGATTCATGCGCCAGCATGCTGGCGTAGAATTAGTAATGGATGTGACCAATAAAAACAAGGTTTTTGAAAGTTTAAAAAATAATGAAATTGATTTTGGGCTCGTTTCTTTTTTACCTTCTTTACTAGACATTGACAAGTTGGATTTATTAGAAGATAAATTATATTTAGTAGGTAAGCGGGAAACAAATCAGGAAGACAATGTAACAGCAAAAAAAATGTTTGAAAACCTACCCATCATTTTTAGAGAAGAAGGGTCGGGTACAAGGCAGGTGATGGAAAAGTTTTTACAAACCAATAATATTACGGTGCTTCGGAAAATGGAGCTCACTTCCAATGAGGCTGTAAAACAAGCCTTGCTAGCGGGTCTTGGTTATTCTATCATGCCCTTTATAGGTATTCGAAAAGAAATCATGAATAAAGAGCTGCAAATTATTAAGGTTAAAGGACTGCCCGTAAAAACAACCTGGAATCTTATTTGGTTAAAAGGAAAAAAGTTATCGCCAACTGCTGCATCGTTTTTGGATTATTTGCAATTAAATAAGCAACAAATCATAGACGATACATTTAATTGGCAAGAATTATAGTATATATTTATAGCACAACATAAAATAGGGATATGCGTTTTATTTTTTGGATCATAAGTTTACTGTGTGTAACATCTGCTCATGCTGGTTTTGATAGTGACAGCACTTTGCTTGTGTCATCAAAAACGCCTTTTTTTAAAAACGCCGACACCCTCAATAAAAAACGATTTGCAGCCGTAAATGCTACGTCACTTTTAGCTCTATATGGTAGTTATCATTACATCAATAACGCCTGGTGGGCCGATTCTAAAAAATCGTTTCATTTTGATGGCGGTGGATCTCGTATTTCGCAAGCTTTTGATTTTGGAAGAGACGCTATTTATGCAAAGAGCCTAGATAAAATTGGACATTTTTACGGCGCCAGAATTACGAGTGATATTTTTGCGCGCGGTATTAGATGGTCTGGTAAAACCGAGGCGCAGTCTCTATTGTGGGGTGGCTTGTTGGGTACTGCGGTACAAGGTTTTATTGAAATCAAAGATGGTTATTCGCCTACCTGGGGCTTTAGTGTATATGACTGGATGAGTGGCTCTCTAGGAAGTTTTTATCCCTACTTTCAGTCTAAAAGTAAATTCTTAAAAGCAGTAGACATCAAGTATAGTTACTATCGCAAGGATAATTACTATTACGATTTTATTAAGCGTGAAAGTAATTTCCAGGACGACTATATGAATTCTACATTTTGGCTCACCTATAATCCACACCGGTATAAGCCATCAAGTAAATGGCCCAAATGGCTTGGTGTTTCTGTGGGCATTGGCGTAGATCATACGCTTAATAACTATTACATAAATATGCCTGGTGGAACTTCAGATTGGGGTAAAGGTGGCTATGAATTTTACTTGGCGCCAGATATCGATTTTAAGGGCTTACTTCCTAAAAAGCCATTCTGGCAAACGCTTGCACACGTGTTAAACTATATCAAAGTGCCAACACCAGCGCTTAGGCTCAGTAAGAATTCAAAACTAATGCCCATTCATTTTTAATTGACTTTTTTTACTGAACTAAATAAGGCGCAATTATACCCTGCCATATCTTATAGCCTGCTGCATTCATATGCAGCTTGTCCGATAAAAATATGTTGGTGAGGATTTTGCCTTCTGTGTCAAACATGCTGTGGTATACATCTATGTATGCAGCTCTTTTTTGCTTTTCCATAAATGTTTTAATTTGTTCGTTCGCTTTTTCCATGGTCGCTAAATACTTTTCTCTACTTGGGCTAGGCTTCATAGAAATGTATGCAATAGGTACTTTTTTATAACGAGATCTTATAAGCGTATACAATGTTTTTAAGCGTTCAAAAACAGTGTCTGCTGTAATTGAAGGCCCGCCGGTTAAATCATTTTCGCCGCAATAAATAAGTATTTGCTTGGGGTTGTATTTAAAAATAACGTCTTCGGCATACATGATCATGTGCGGTAGTGATGAACCCCCAAACCCTCTGTTTATAATGGTTTTATCCGGGAAATAGCTAGACACGTCTTTCCAGTTGGTAAAGCTAGAACTTCCAATAAGTAAAATGGCGTCTTTGGCTGGCGCCTTTATGGAGTCTGCTTTTCTAAACGCTTTTATTTCATTGATAAAGGGTTGCGAAATGGCGTCTTCGCAAAATAATGATACTGCAATAAGTAAGATGTATCTAAATAAATGTTTCATATCGTTTATTTTAAATAAAAACACGGTTGATATTGGCGTAATCTTCTCTAAATTCCTTGGGTGTTGAACCTTTTTTCTTTTTAAATATTCGGTTGAAGTTAGAAATATTATTGAAACCACAATTAAATGCTATCTGACTAATTGGCAAATGGGTTTCAATTAATAGTCTTGAAGCGTGACCAAGTCTAATTTCAAGTAAATTATCTATAAAGCTTATTCCTGTATGTTGTTTAAAAAATCTGCTAAAGGAAACCTCTGTCATATTGGCTAAATTAGCAACGTCTGCTAGACTAATGGGTTTGTCAAAATGTTGGTTTAAATAGTCAATTACTTTTTCTACTCGTCTGCTATTATAGGACTTATTGATATTGCTAAAAGTCGCTCCTGATAAGAGTTGCATGTCATTAGAGGTAGATAATACATGAAGTACCGACATGAGTTCTAATACAGAAAGAAAACCTTGTTTATTGGCTAATTCGGCAATTCTATTTTGAACAAGTTTTGTAGTAAAGTTTGAAAAAAGAATTCCTTGTTTAGCCTTTTCAAACATTTCTTTTATATAAAACAATTGGTTGCGGCGTAGAAACTTCTCATCTATTAAGTCTTTGTGAAACTGAATGGTTATTTCTGATATTGTCTTGTTCTTGCAATTGTGCGTTACCCAGCAATGCGGAAGGTTGGGGCCTACCAATACAAGTTCTACATCGTCAATCTCACCCATATGGTCGCCAATAATTCTTTTAGCGCCATTTGCGTTGATGATAAGGTTGATTTCAAACTCTTCATGGTAGTGAAGGGGGAAATCAAATTCGGTTTTTGTTCTAGAAAATGTGGTAAAACAGTCGCTATTGGTGAGGGGAGTAATTTCTTTTAAAATGTCATTTTTCATAAATCTGATAAAATAATATCATGTCCATAATTACATCATTATATTGCAAATTAGCTGGTTTTGACTAATAAAATACAATAAAGGGATAAAATAGTACCATTATTTACATCAACAACTATTTACATTTGATAAAATCATTGCTATATGAAAAAAACGTTCATTTTCTTTCTTTTGTTTTTTGCCATGCTTATCACTCAAGGACAGGCTCAAACAAAGAAAATTACCGGTAAAGTATTGGATGAAGTGGGTGTGCCAATTAATGGCGCAACCATTACTGTAAAAAACACTAAAGTGGTTGCATTAACCAACGGCAAAGGTAATTTTTCAATTGATCTTCCTGCTGCTTCAAAAATGCTTGTGGTAACTTTTGTTGGTATGGAAACATCGGAAGTGAATGTTGCCAATAAAACCACTGTAACTGTTTCATTAAAATCTACAGCTTCTGCACTTGCTGATGTAGTGGTTATTGGATATGGAACCGTAAAAAAATCTGATTTAACAGGTTCTGCGCAAAGACTAAATAGAGAAGACATTATGCGTGACAATCCGGGTAATATTTTGCAGGCCATGCAAGGTAAACTTGCGGGTGTAAATGTTACGCAAAATGATGGAGCGCCTGGAGCAGGTCTAAGTATTAGAATCCGTGGTTCTAATTCGTTTTTGGGTGGCACAGAGCCTTTGTATGTAATTGATGGTGTGCCATTTAATAATAGTAGTAGTGGTACAACGCCAGAATCTTTAGGTGGAGATGAAAAGCAAACGCTAAATGCTCTTGCATTTTTAAATCCGAATGATATTGAATCTATCGACGTATTAAAAGATGCATCTGCCACTGCCATTTATGGTTCACGTGGCGCCAATGGTGTTGTATTAATTACCACAAGAAAAGGTAAAGTAGGTAAAGATAAAGTGGAACTTAACGTAACCATGGGTTTGGCCGAAGTGTCAAAGAAAATTAGAATGCTTAATCCTATGGAGTATGCGAATTTTCAAAACCTAGCGTTCCAAAATGCAAATAAATATGACGGCACTAACTATTCATTACTCTTCCCAAATCCTTCTGCATATGAGATGGATAATAACAATTGGCAGGATCGAATATTTAGACAAGCCTTTACACAAAATTATTCTTTGAATGTTAGTGGCGCTTCTGATGCAGGTAGTCATAATTTCACAATGGGCTATGTAGATCAGGAGGGTGTAATTCAAACATCTGGATATAAAAAAATTAACCTAAGTTTTAATTTAAATAGAAATATTAATAAAACTTTTAGAATCGGAACAAGTAACTCGATTTCTAATTCAACTACAAGAGGTGTTAAAACAGGAACAGACAAGTCTGATGCGGCAAGTGCAGGGGTTGTTCGTTCTGCATTAACATATCCTGCAACAATTAGTATTTTGGATGAGTATGATGGATTGGGCGATGATTTTATTACCAATCCATATATTTATGTGAATGATGTTTTAAATAGAGTAACTGCTACCAATATTTTTTCTTCTAGCTATTTAGAAGCTACTCTGCATAAGAACTTAAAGTTCAGACAAAACATAGGCTTTAATTATGGTGCTAATACAAGAGATCAATATTACCCAAGAACTGTTTTTGAAGGCTTTGCATCTAAAGGATGGGGTTTGAAATCAGATAATAACTGGTCTAGTATTGTTTCTGAAAGTATTTTAACATACAACAAAAAAATTGACAATCATAGTTTTACCGCAACTGCTGCTTCTACCTTTGAACAAAATATGGGTAACTCAAAAAGAGCGGAGGCTAAAACTTTCCCCAATGATTTGTTGCAAAATGAAAACCTACAATCAGCAGAACAAATTTTGCCAATTGTAACCAACAAATACCAATCAAATTTGGTGTCTGTTTTAGGTCGTTTAAATTATACCTACGCAGATAAGTATGTGCTTTCTGTTTCACATAGAAATGACGGTTCAAGTAAATTTGGTAAAGACAATAAGTGGGCTGCATTTTCTTCGGCTGGATTAGCATGGAAGATGCATAAAGAATCATTTATTAATAAAATTGATGCAATTAGTGAGTTAACATTAAGAGCTAGTTATGGCCAAACGGGTAATCAGGGTATTGGTTCTTATGCCTCTTTATCAAAACTTGCTATTTATAATTATACATTTAATGGGGTCGTTCAAACGGGCTTGGCTGATGATGTTTTTGCTGGACCAGCAAATGCGCAACTTAAGTGGGAAACCACCAATGCGTATAATGCAGGATTAGATCTAGGCTTGTTTAATGGACGTATTAATGCGCATGTTGATGTTTATTTAAAGCGTACCAACGATTTATTGCAATTTATAACGACGCCTGCTTCTACTGGTTTTCAGCGTCAGTTAAGAAATTCAGGATCCGTTGAAAATAAGGGATTGGAAATTGCAATGGATGCAACAGTGGTAAATAAGAAAGATTTTCAATGGAAAACAAATTTCAATATTTCATTCAATAGAAATAAAATTATTTCATTGGGCGGTGATGTGAAGGAGCAATTTGCAAGTAATATTTCTACACGTGATGCTCCATTTATTCAACGCGCCGGTTTGCCAATTGGCACTTTATATGGCTATGTAGAAGATGGATACTTTGACAATGAAGCTGAAGTTAGAAATTCTCCTGTATTTAATGGACAGCCATTAAATATTATTAGACGCATGATTGGCGAAGTGAAGTATAGAAATTTCGACAATGACCCATCTTCTATTTCTGTTACAGACCGTGTGGTTATTGGGGATGTAAATCCTGATTATACATTTGGCTTAACAAATAACTTTAAGTATAAAAGTTTTGATTTAAGTGTGTTTATTAATGGGGTGCAGGGGAATGATATTGTAAACATGAATAGTGTTTGGAATGCCAATATCGGAACTTCAAAAAATGTAACATTAGATATGTTTAATGGTGCATGGAAAGAGGGTGCAGACAATTCAAATGCCTTAGCGCCTAAGCCAATTAGACAGTTCTGGAGAACACTTCCATTTACTAGAAGATTTATTGAGGACGGTTCTTTTGTAAGAATTAAGAATGTAAACCTTGGTTATACGTTACCTGGTAAATTAGTTAAAGGTATTAATGCAATTAAAGTTTCTTTAGGTGTCAATAACCTGTACACATTTACAAAGTATACAGGGTTTGATCCAGAAATCAATAGCTATGGGGATAATCCTGCTTTATTTGGTGTAGACTTAGGAGGTTTCCCTAATTCAAGAACGTACAATATTGTTATTAAATGCAACTTTTAATTTTTTCAAAAAATAATTATATGAAAATATTTAAATCAAATAGCTGGAAACTTTTATTGCCAGTATTGTTATTTTCTACCTTCTCTTGCCAGAAGGTGTTGGAAGAAAAGCCATTGTCTTTTTTGTCTCCAGAAAATTTTTATAAAAACGAAGCAGATGCTAAAGCGGCTATCAATGCCGTATATGGTGCATTGTATACCTACGATTTGTATTTGCAACCCATGTGGAATTTGACGATGCTTGATGATGATCATGTATCTGGTGCCGATTGGTTTTTAGGTACATCTGGTGCAGGTAACCCACAGGGTTATTGGGGTGTAGATGGTCCATGGGTAGGCTGTTATTCTGTTATCGCTAGATCTAATACTGTGTTAGAAAATGTTGGAGCAATTACTACAAATATTGACGCTACAGTAAAAAGTAGAATTTTAGGAGAGGCTTATTTTTTTAGAGGTTGGGCCTATTTTCAACTGGTACAGTTATACGGTGGTGTGCCTATTCGCTTAAAATCATTGTCTTTGGATCCTACAGCAAGTATTGCTAGGTCTTCTGTGGCGGATGTTTATAAGCAAATTATTGCTGATTTTAAAAGTGCAGAAACCAATTTGTTGCCAGCAAAAGATCCAAAAGCCGGTGAGGTTGGAAGGGTGAACCGTTCTGTTGCAAAAGGTTTTTTAGCAAAAGCATACATGACAATGGCTTCTGGAGCTGCAACCGGAAATGTAAGTGTTAGAGGCGGTGCAGACAATGGAATGTATACTTATACTAAAACAGTTGTAGCTGGGCTTGAAAATATTTCATCAAAGGATTATTACACATTAGCTAGAGATAAGGCACTTGAGGTTATTGCTAGCAATGAATATTCTTTATATACCAATTGGACCGATTTATGGAATAAGGCTGGAAGAAATAAAACAGAACATATGTGGCAGTTACAAGCACTTGGAGGTTCTGCATTTGTAAATGAGTTACACAATTACATGTCTGCTTTTTCTACTTTTGGAAGAGGTGCTATGTGGTTTACAAATAATCACTATAAAGATTATGACACTACGGATACACGTGTTTTAAATGGTGTTGTTCACAATTACGAAATGAACAATGCCGCGAAAACTAAATATTTTTACCCATCTTGGCAGTCTTATAATTATAAGTTTTTAAATGGTGCAACTTGGGCAAATAATGGAACTACCGATGATCGTGCTTACACTATTAAATATAGTGACGTTGCGGACCCAACCGTTTCTAGAAGTGATGCGCATTTTTCGATGATTCGTTTTTCTGAAATGCATTTAATTGTTGCGGAAGCAGATAATGAAATTAATAATGGACCTACTGCTCAGGCATACACTTCATTAAATGCAATACGTACTAGAGCCAAAGCGCAAACGGCACCTGCCAATCTAACCAGGGACGAATTCAGAAGTTTTGTGCTTGCGGAAAGAGCTAGAGAGTTTGTTTTTGAAGGAATTAGAAGATTTGATTTAATGCGTTGGGGTATTTATTTACAAGTAATGAATAAAATAGGCATTGGTCAAAATAATATTACAAAAGTGCGAAACACACGTAATTTGTTATTGCCAATTCCTCAAAGTGAACTTAATTCAAACACATTAATCCCTACCAATAATCCAGGTTGGTAAAATTTTTAAAAATAAAAATTATGTATACAAATATTTCTAATCAAATCACTAATCGCTTTTTTACAGGAAGTCTTTTAGTATGTATGATGTTTGTACTTTTTTCTTGTAAAAAAGAGAATTATGTAGATTATAGCACTAAAATGAATGCACTGCCTCCTACCATTAGTGCTGTAACGGATTTAAACAATAGGGCCTTGGCTTTAAGTTCTGTTGTTTACGGAGATTGGATCATTATTAAGGGTCAAAACCTTGGTACCACATCTAAAGTAGAATTTAGTAATGTTGCTGCACCTGATTCTTTGTTTAGTGCAGACGACACAACGGTAACTGTTAAAATACCATCTAATTTACCAGACCCTGTTAACAATCCAATTAAGGTAACTACTAAGTATGGTACGGCTATTTATAATTTTAAAATTTTACAACCAGCTCCAGTTATCAATTCATTTACACCAGGTGCTGGTGGTGCCGGAACAGAAGTGACAATTACAGGAGATTATTTTTTAGGCGTATCAAGTGTTAAATTAAATACTACTGATTTAGCCATTGTTTCAAGTTCTAAAACACAAATAAAAGTTACCATCCCTTCTACTATTACAGGAGGTTACTTTTTTGTAACTACGCCTTCTGGTACAACTAAAGCGGCAATCTCTTATGGTTTAGGTTATGTTATTTATGCAGACGCTTTAACCACAGGTTGGTCAAATACGTCTTATAGTACCACAGCAACATTAACCAATACACTTAATGTGCTTCGAGGAACCAACTCGGTTAAAACAAATTATACCGTTGGTTTTGGTGGCTTTAGATTAACCAAGGCGGCTCCTGCTATTAGCACTACAGGTTATTCTGCTATTAAATTTTCTGTTTACACAAGTACCAATTCTGGAGGATTTAAAATAAGGGTTATTTTAAATGGTAGTTCTACTGTAACCTATACTTTAACACTTCCTACAACGCTAGGTGTATGGACACAAGTAGAAATTCCATTGTCAAGTATTGGGAATCCAGCAACTATTTCTTCTATAGAATTAAAAGAATATAGTGGAAAGATTTTTGAAGTATTTTTTGACGATATTGGACTCTTTTAAATAAAAGTCCAATGGTTCATTTATACCGAATTGGTTTGTCATTATTGTTTGTGTTATGTATAAATGTTTCACAAGCGCAAGAATGTGCAGATCCTTTAGCAACGCCTTTAACGCAAAAGCTGTATAGGCATCTTTACCAATTGAAAGATGACTATACAATTTTTGGACATCAAGATGCCATGGCTTATGGTGTTGGGTGGCGTGGGGTAGCCGGTAAAAGTGATATTCATGATGTTGTCAATGATTATCCGGGTTTATATGGGTTTGATATTGCCAATATTGAATTAGGTATGTCAAAAAATATTGATGGGGTGCCCTTTAAAGATATAAAATCTAATATTCAGGATGCATATGCAAGGGGTGGAGTGAGTACCATAAGTTGGCATGTGGGTAATCCATTGACCGGGAAAAATGCCTGGGATACAACCCATGAATCTGTTGCATCTATTTTGCCAGGTGGCGCAGGGCACCAGAAATATGTCCTTTGGTTGGATCGAGTAGCTGATTTTTTACAATCGCTCAAAACAAGTGATGGGAATTTTATTCCTGTTTTGTTTAGGCCATTTCATGAGTTAACCGGCACATGGTTTTGGTGGGGAAAAAACAATTGCACGCCAGTGCAGTTTATTGCCTTATGGAATTTTACGCAAGACTATTTGATCAAAACAAAAAATATTCATCACCTCATTTATGTATACAATACCGCAGATTTTGATGACGCGGAGTCGTTTTTGCAGCGTTATCCGGGAGAAAATCGTATTGATATATTGAGTTTTGATAGGTATCAGTACGACGGAATAGGAGGGCGTGCAAGTTTTTTACAGGTCATGAACAAGCAATTGGATATTTTAACTAAAATAGCAGTGAGCCAAAATAAAATAGCTGCTATTGCTGAAACCGGCTATGAGGCTATACCCGACCCCGAGTGGTGGACAGCTACTTTGTATCCTTTGTTACAAAAGTATCCTGTATCACATGTGCTAGTATGGCGCAACGCGGGTTATATGAAGTCTACTAAAAAAATGCATTATTATGCTCCTTATCCTGGGCAGGCTTCTGAAGCTAATTTTAAACTTTTTTATACCTATCCAAAAATGCTATTTGAAAAACAATTAGCCACTAAAAATATCTATCAATAATTAGGATATGAAATTACACGCCATAGATATTGCCATTATTGTAGCGTATTTAGCTACCATGATTTTTATTGGTTTTTACATGCGTAAAAAGGCCAAAGAAAGCAAGGAAAGCTATTTAATGGCTGGTAAAAAACTGCCTTGGTATTTGTTGGGCTTAAGTGATGCTAGTGATATGTTTGATATTAGTGGTACCATGTGGATGGTAACGCTTTGTTTTGTATATGGTTTAAAAAGTGTTTGGATTCCTTGGTTATGGCCTGTTTTTAACCAGGTATTTATGATGATGTTTTTATCTAAATGGCTTAGAAGGTCTAACGCCAATACAGGTGCAGAATGGCTTGCCACTAGGTTTGGCACAACTGGCAAGGGCGTTAAAGGATCACATACCGTGGTGGTGGTATTTGCACTTATCGGATGCCTTGGATTTTTAGCCTACGGATTTATAGGACTTGGAAAATTTGTTGAAATATTTATACCATGGGATTCAGTTGCTGCTTATGTGCCTTTTGATGTTCCTGCTGCATATGTTGCCCATTTTTATGGCATCGTGTTTACATTATTTGCCATGTTCTATTCTATTTTAGGTGGCATGCATAGTATTGTGTTAGGTGATTTAATTAAGTATTTAATTATGACCGTTGCATGTATTGCAATTGCTACTATTGCCATGACACATTTGCATACTGGAAATAATGCGCTTGCGATTCCGGAGGGATGGTTAACGCCTTCCTTTAACTGGAACTTAAATTTAGATTGGACAAGTATTAATAGCGCGGTAAATGATAAAATTAAATCTGATGGTTATAGTTTGTTTGGTGCCTTTTTTATGATGATGCTTTTTAAAGGAATTTTTGCAAGTTTAGCGGGCCCAGCGCCTAATTATGACATGCAAAAGATTTTATCTACCAAGTCACCTAAAGAGGCGAGTAAAATGACAGGTTTTGTTTCTATTATTTTACTGCCCATACGTTATTCAATGATTATAGGTATAACAGTGTTAGCGCTTTTATACTACAAAGATTTAAATATAGCATCTGTAGAAGGTCCCGATTTTGAAAAAATATTGCCGGCCACCATTTATGCTTTTTTACCGGTTGGAATTTTAGGTATTACATTAACGGGCTTACTGGGGGCATTTATGGGAACTTTTTCGGGTACTTTAAATGCAGCACAGGCCTATATTATCAATGATATTTATTTAAAATACATGAATCCAAATGCGAGCAATAAAAAAATAGCTACTACCAATTATTTAGTAGGCATATTAGTGGTTGTGCTAGGAATTATTCTTGGTTTTTTTGCAAAAGATGTAAATAGTATTTTACAATGGATCGTGGGTGGATTATATGGCGGGTATATTGCTGCTAATTTATTTAAGTGGTATTGGTGGCGTTTTAATGCTAATGGTTTTGTGATGGGTATGGCTACAGGTATTGTTTCGGCACTCGTATTTCTAAAATTATACGATGGGCTTTTTTTAAATGTGTGGCCTATTATTTTCTTATTGTCAGTTATTGGTTGTCTAGTGGGAACTTATACTGCGCTTCCAACAGATAACGAAACACTTACCACTTTTTACAAAACGGTAAAGCCTTGGGGCTTTTGGAAGCCCATTCATAACCTTGTGGTTGAGGCCGATCCAACTTTTGAACCTAATAAAAGATTTGCGTTAGATATGTTTAATGTGGTAGTGGGTATGATTGCCCAAACCTGCTTAACATTACTACCTATATACATTGTATTGTGGTTAAAAACACCACTTATTATTACGGCGGCTATTTTGGCTGTTACTGTGGTTATTTTAAAAAGAACTTGGTGGAATAAATTAGAAGATTAGAAATTAATATAGCATGAGCAAGCAATTTAATGAGCGGTTACAGCAAATACGAAGCAGTCATGCGGCGTTACTTGCTGCTAAAAATGAGGAAGCATCTTACAATGGATTAGTTACCAGATATACGCATCCTGTGTTAACAGCAGCGCATGTTCCTATAGAATGGCGCTATGATTGCAACCCTAATACCAATCCATATTTAATGGAGCGTTTCGGTATTAATGCGGTATTTAATGCCGGTGCTATGTTTTGGAATGGCAAATATATTTTGGCTGCACGTGTTGAAGGGTATGATCGAAAATCTTTTTTTGCTATTGCAGAGAGTGCAAACGGCATAGATGGTTTTACTTTTTGGGATACACCTATATTGTTGCCTGAAACAAGCGAGCCTGATACCAATGTATATGACATGCGTCTAGTGCAACACGAAGATGGATGGATTTATGGTTTATTTTGTACAGAACGTAGACAAAAAGGTGTGCCTGACGCAGACCAGTCTTCTGCGGTTGCACAGTGCGGTATTGCTAGAACAAAAGATTTAAAAACCTGGGAGCGCTTACCCGATTTAATAACTAGGTCTAATCAGCAGCGTAATGTGGTATTGCATCCAACATTTGTTAATGGCATGTACGCGCTATATACAAGACCTCAAGATGGTTTTATTGAGGCAGGTTCTGGTGGGGGCATTGCCATTGGTTATACAAAGGACATTGAACATGCAGTCATAAACGAGGAAACGCTTATAGACAAACGTGTTTATCATACCATCAATGAATCTAAAAACGGCCTAGGTCCTGCGCCCATTTATACGCCACATGGTTGGTTACATTTAGCACATGGTGTGCGTAATACAGCTGCCGGATTAAGGTATGTCTTGTATTTATTCATGACAGATTTACAAGAAATAGAAAAAATCATTTACAAGCCTGCCGGATATTTTATGGCACCAGAAGGTGAGGAGCGTGTGGGAGATGTTTCTAATGTATTGTTTTCAAATGGTTGGATAAACCGTGAAGATGGCTCTGTTGCAATTTATTATGCATCTTCAGATACGCGTATGCATGTGGCTACCACTAGCATTGAGCAGTTGGTTGATTATGTAAAAAATACCCCAGCGGATGGTTATACTTCTGCAAATGCAGTTAGTAGGGTGATGCATATTATTAGAGGCAATTCATAAATAGTTTTTTGTACGCTTATGGATGCCAAAATAAAACAATCACTGCTTAGTTATAAATCAGAAGTTGAAGTAGAGTTGTCTTCTATTTTGGATTGGTGGATGGAGCATATGCTCAATAAAGAAACTGGTTTTTTTTATGGTGAAATAAGTGGTGCTAACATTCCAGACGTAAATGCCCCCATTGGCTTAGTGCTTCAAAGCAGGATATTGTGGACATTTTCTGCGGCATACAACCACACCCAAAATAAAGTATACCTAATTTTTGCGCATACAGCGTATAAGCAACTCGTTACTCATTTTTATGACCAACAGTATGGTGGAATGTTTTGGTCTGTGCAACCAAATGGAATAACTGGGTCTCCAAAAAAGCAAGCATATGGAATAGCTTTTGCTATTTATGGCTTATCGGCGTATTATGAAGCTACTAATGATCAGGCAGCACTTAATAAAGCAGCAGAGTTATATACTTGTTTAGAAAAACATTTTTATGATCCGGTATATGGGGGCTATATAGAGTGTTTGGGAAATGACTTTTCTGTAATTGAAGACGTTCGCTTAAGTGATAAAGATCAAAATGCTATCAAATCTATGAATACACATTTGCATGTGATTGAGGCGTATGCAAAGCTGTATAATGTTTTGCCAAGCCAGGCGCTTAAGCAATCTGTTACACTGCTCCTTGATATTTTTGAGCAGCATATTATTAATCCAGCAACATCTCAACAAAAATTATTTTTTGAAAAAGACTGGACGAGCACCTCTAGTGAGGTTTCTTTTGGTCATGATATTGAAGCCGCTTGGCTTTTACAGGAGGCGGCTGTTATCACAAAAGACGCGTTGCGCATAGAAAAATTTACAAATATTGCGCAGGCCATGGCGTCAGAAGTTGCAGCAAATTTATCTCCCGAGGGTGCTGTTTATAATGACTACGATATTCATACCAAGGTTTTGAATAAAGGCTTAGACTGGTGGCCCCAAGCCGAGGCAATGGTTGGCTTTTTAAATGCATTTGAAAATATTGGTAATACTATTTATCTCCAACATTCTTTAACGAGTTGGGCTGTAATTAAAAATCAATTTAAAGATGTTAGATTTGGTGAGTGGTATTGGGGTTATGATGTATCAGGAAATTTGATTAACAAAGAAAAAGCAGGTTTTTGGAAATGCCCTTACCATAACAGTAGGGCCTGTATTGAAGTAGCTAACCGTATTAGCCATTTGTTACAATAACTAATTTATACTGCCTACATGCAAAAAAAGTACCTGTTTATTGTGTTGTATATTTTGCTAGTTGTACACAATGCTTTTTCACAACAGCAAGGGTACCAGCATTTTTTGCCTACACACAAAGCCATTCATTATATGGGACGGATTGATTTTTCCAATCCATTACGTCCTGCATTTTGGCAACCAGGTGTTACCATTGATTGTGTTTTTAAAGGAGATTCTTGTGGTATTATTTTAGAAGATGAAATTAAGTGGGGATCCAATCATAATTATATTGAAGTGGTGTTGGATAATAAGCCAGTTCGGTTAAAACTATCTAAAGCGCTAGATACTATTTGGGTGGTAGGCGTTTCAAAAAAAAGTTGGCATACACTACAGGTTTGTAAAAACACAGAAGCAAATATTGGTCGCTTAGTTTTTGTAGGACTGCTTAGTAAAAATCTGAGGGAGGCGGCACCTGCTTATGTTACTTCTATAGAATGTATTGGTAATTCAATTACTTGTGGAACAGGTAGTGACCAGTCTTTGGTGCCTTGTGGCAAAGGAAATTGGTATGATCAGCACAATGCATATATGAGTTATGGCATGCTACTTGGACGAAAATTAAATGCTCAAGTATATTTGTCTTCTGTTTCTGGTATTGGTCTCATGCATAGTTGTTGCAATTTGCCTTTAACCATGCCAACTGTTTTTGATAAAATAAATATGAGTGAAAATAAAATTTCATGGAATTTTGCAAGCTATCAGCCTTCAATCGTAACTATTTGTTTGGGTCAAAATGATGGTGTTCAAGACTCGGCTCTTTTTGTAAGTAATTATGTTCGATTTATAAAAAATTTGCGTACTAAATATCCGGCAGCTAATTTTATTTGTCTTTCTAGTCCTATGGCAGACGCTTCACTCAAGGCTTTTATGGTAAAAACCATAGAATCGGTTGTTAAGATTACTAAAGCGGATGGCGATAATAAAGTATCATCATATTTTTTTAAAAAACAGTATCATGCTGGTTGTGACGGACATCCATCTTTGGAAGAGCATGAAGAAATTGCAGGGGAGCTAGCGGGTTTTATTAAAGAAATTTTGTAATCACTTTATCGCGTATTGTAAATAAATATCATTGTCAAACGGTATAGCGCTTAGTAGTGTTAATGGCAGCTCTTGGTTTAATACAATGTTTTTAGAAACCGCAGATTCTGTCACTGCTTGATTGTCAAGTAAAGTTTTACTGCCAATAAAATAATCTAATTCGTCAACCCATTTTTTTGTCAAAAGGAAAGTGCTAAATATTTCACCCGCTTCCACTAAAATGCTATACAGGCCTTTTTCTAGGAGTTGTTTCCCTAAAATACTTACATCTATTTCTTTATTTGAATTGAATGGCGTTTCAATGATTTCTATATTGCTAGGTAATGGCGTATTTGGAGCAATTGTATTAGGTGCAGTTACAATAAAAACCTTTGTATGGATTCTTTGATAAAATATTGGCAGGGTTGCATATTGTGTATCAAGTAGGGATCCTGTTCTATCAATAATGACCGCATTAAGTTCTATGCTGGGCATATTTTCAATTCTAATATTTAAGGTAGCCTTGTCTTCAATCACTGTTTTTGCAGTTGATAAAACAGCATCTACTTCTGTTCTAATATTTGAATGCACATAGGCTCTGCTTTTTATATTTGTTATCCATTTAGAATTGGCTTCATAGTCTGCCATTTTTCCTGCTATTGTTGCAGCAATTTTTATACGCACAAAGGGCCTTTGTTTTTTCTGATTGGTGAAAAAAACTTTATTTAATTCGAATGCCTCTTTTAGTTCAAGTAACTGTATGTCTACTCCTTTTTCTTTTAAAAGCTCAAATCCTGATACTTTAGGATTTGGGTCCAGTGAGCAAACAAATACCGTTTTGATGCCTGATTGCACAATTAAATCGGTGCACGGAGGGGTTTTTCCATGGTGCGAACAAGGTTCCAGGGTTACATAAAGGCTACATTTTGTTAGATCTGGGGTGTGTGATTTGGCCTCTTCTATTGCATAAACTTCGGCATGTTTATCACCCCACATTTTGTGGTATCCAGTACCTATTATGCAATTATTTTCATCAACAACAATGGCGCCTACAAAAGGATTTCCTTTAATATTTTTCCTTTCTGCTTTTTTGGCTAAACTTAATGCTTCAATTAAGTGTTCTAATGTTGTCATCGCATATCTTTGCGCCTCAAAATTAAAGAAATCAATCCATGTTTACTGGAATTGTTGAATCTGCAAGCATCTCATCCATTGATGTACAAGAAACAGGCTGGAAACTTGATGTTACCAGTGCTTCTGTGGCCGCTCGTGTTAAACTGGGTGATAGTGTGGCCATTGATGGCGCCTGTTTATCGGTAATTGCCATCCATAACGATACGATGTCATTTTTTGTTTCTACAGAGTCGATTTCTAAAACAATTATAAAGCATTACATTGCAGGCTGCAAGGTTAATATTGAGCTTCCTTTACAGCCTATGAGTTTTTTAGGCGGGCACTACGTACTGGGTCATGTAGATGATACGGCGCTCGTGCAAAATATAGTAGTATCTGATACTGCATGGTTTATTACCATTGAATTTGAGCCTTCTTTTTCTAAATATGCGGTATATAAAGGTTCAGTTACCATTAACGGTGTTAGTTTAACGGTCAACAAAACCGATCAAAATTTGTTAGAACTCTGTATTATCCCTATCACACTTGAAAAAACCAATTTAAGTGCCTTACAAATAGGAGATAGGGTAAATATTGAATTTGACATTTTGGCCAAATACACCGAAAAGTTGTTATCAAAATAATTATGAGTTATTCTTTTAGTTTAGTAGAGGTTGCTTTAGCGCATTTTAAAAATGGCGGACTTATAGTTGTGGTTGATGATGAAACTAGAGAAAATGAAGGCGATATTATTTTTAGTGCGGCCCTTTCTACACCTGCTAAAGTAAATTTTTGTGCAAAAGAAGCGAGGGGTCTTGTATGTATTGCTATCTCAAAAAGTATTGCTCAAAAAATAGATATACATCCGGTGCCAAGTAATGCAAAAGATGCATTTAGTACTGCGTTTCATGATTCTATAGATGCTACGCCCGCTTTTGGTATTACAACCGGCATTTCGGCAAAAGAACGTTCCATTACAGCGGCTCTTGTTGCAAGCGATAATAGTAAGCCAGATGATTTTATTAAACCTGGTCATTTGTTTCCCGTTGTTGCAAAAGACGGAGGCGTTTTAATTAGACCCGGACATACAGAAGCAGGTGTTGATTTGTGTATATTAACAGAACAGCCAGGTGCTGCTGTGATTTGTGAGATCATGGATAATGATGGCAATATGATGCGTCGTGATGGACTTTTTGGTTTTGCAAAACAACACGAACTTCCCATCATCACTGTTCAGCAAATTATTGATCACCGAAAAACGATGCAATAAATGGAACTCATTTCGGAAGCCTATTTACCAACTGCATTTGGTGATTTTACCATCAAGATTTTTAAAAACCCCATAAGTTTGGTAGAACATTATGTGTTACAAAATAGTGAAGCAGAAGCGGTAACACCCATGGTGCGTATCCACTCCGAATGTACTACTGGCGATATTTTTGGTAGTTTGCGTTGCGACTGTCAAAGTCAACTGCACCATGCACTTACAAGCATAGCGCAAAATAAAAACGGCGCTGTTATTTATTTAAAAAATCACGAAGGAAGGGGTATTGGGATCTCTAATAAAATTAAAGCCTACCATTTGCAAGAGCAGGGTTTAAATACCTACGAAGCCAACGAAGCTTTAGGGCTTCCTGTAGATGATAGAAATTATGACGACGCCATTTCTATTTTAAAAATGCTTGGTTACACATCAATTACACTAATTACCAATAATCCATTAAAGGAAGCTGCTGTGAAAGCTGCGGGTATTACTTTTACGACGCAACATGTGCCTGCCAAAGCTAATCAGCACAATCAGGCATATTTAGATGCTAAAATTAATATTGGACACTACCACATAAAATTATAAATCATGATTGCAGTTATACAAGCGACTTTTAATATTGAAATAACGGATTTATTGACGCAGGGTTGTGTTAACCAACTCAATGCTACCCAAACACCGTATGTATTACTTCAATGCCCGGGTGCTGTAGAGCTTGTTGGTTATTCAAAAAAATTAATCGATACCAAAAAGTATGATGCTATTATTGTGATTGGTGCTGTGATTAAAGGCGATACAGATCATTACGAATATGTTTGCCAGTATGTTACAGAAGGCATGGCGGTACTTTCTACACAGGCTACTATCCCTCTTATATTTGGCGTGTTAACTACGCAAACCGAAGAACTTGCTTATGAGCGCGCAGCACTTGATAAAATGAATAAAGGCAAAGATTTTGCTGATACTGCGGTGTTTATGATAGATGCATATGCAAAGGCATAACAATTACATTACATTTTGATAACATTGGGGAAACAATTAAGTAACCTTTAATGTGCAGCTTTACGGCATTGGAATACACAAAATGTCAAGCTGTTTATGTACACACTTTTAAATAGTCAAAACGAGTCCATTGCATTTATCGAAAATATGATGATTTTGGATACTTCCAAACAACAAGTAATTGGCATTATTATTGGCGATTGTTTTTTTGGCAAAAAAAATCATGTAATTGGTAAAATATTCAATGACCACGCCTATTTAGTTTCTGGAGAAATTATTGGCAAAGTGGTTCGTAACGAAAACTATAGTAGTAATGCTCCAACTAAAGAGCAGGTTGCAGCTGCCTGGGAAATATTAACGGGTATCTCAAAACATACTTCCGATTGGATTACTGAAAAAAATAAATGGGCTACTATTTCACTTCAAGAATCGTTATCTTAGGTATCTATAATTGATTACTTATGTTAAGGATTATTCTGGTGCTTTTGTGTTCATTGCAGCTGGCCGCAGCACAAAATAAAAAGGTGTTATTTATTATAGCGGATGGTATACCAGCTTCTGAATTAGAAAAAGCAAGAAAGCCAGCCATTGACGCTATCATTGGTAAAGGCGCATACTTACCATGTTATGTGGGTGGTGAAAAAGGAGGACTTACCCAGTCGCCCACTATTTCTGCGGTAGGCTACAACTCATTATTAACAGGTACTTGGACCAATATGCATGGTGTCGTAGACAACGACATTCAAAATCCCAATTACAATTACCCTACTATTTTTAAAGTATTTAAAGAAGCTTATCCCAATAAAAAAATTGGTGTGTTTAGTACTTGGCTTGATAATCGAACCAAATTGGTAGGCGATGGTCTGGCGCAAACAAATTATTTGCAGGTAGACTACCACCGTGATGGTTACGAACTGGATACCGTTCAATTTCCGCACGATAAAAAAGCATGGTATATTCATTTGATTGATGAAAAAGTAGTAGCCGAAGCTAGTAAGGTTATTAAAGATAGCGCTCCAGATATGTCTTGGGTATATTTAGAATATACCGATGATATGGGACATAAATATGGAAAAAGTCCGGAGCTTGATACGGCTATTTCTATGCTTGACAAACAAATTGGATCCATCATGCAAGCGGTTAATTATAGAGAAAAAAATTTTAACGAAGAGTGGCTCGTTATCATTACAACCGATCATGGCAGGGATGCATTAACAGGTAAGGATCATGGGGGGCAGTCAGACGCAGAACGAAATACCTGGTTGGTTATGAACTACAGGCCCAATCATCATGCATTTGAAAATAGAACAGCTATTGTAGATATTTTTCCAACCATTGCTACGTTTTTAAATATTAAGTTATCAAAAAGTGTAGCGGAGGCATTAGAAGGCTTGTCTTTATTGGATCCTAAATTTTAGACAAAATTTAAACCACTTGTATAAACCATCTTTTTCGACACAAGATTTTGGACCTGACTTTAAATGGGGTGTGGGCATGGCCGCACTACAAAATGAAGGTGCAGCATTTGAGGACGGAAAAGGGTTATCAATATGGGATGTATTTGCCCGTAAAAGAAACGTTATTAAAGGTGGTGCAAGACCCACACATGCTGCCGATTTTTACCACCGCTACAAAGATGATATTTTACTAGCCAAAGCATTAGGATTTACGGTGTTTAGGTTTTCTATTGCTTGGAGCCGCGTGTTACCAGAAGGGACCGGAAAGGTTAATAAATTAGGCATTGCATTTTACCATAACGTTATTGATGAGTGCCTTGCTAATGGATTAGAACCTGTTGTAACGGTGTATCATTGGGATCTGCCGCATGCCCTTGAATTACAAGGTGGATGGACGAGCCGTGAAATGGTTACATGGTTTTCAAAATATGTAAAATTATTAACCGAACAGTACGGCAAAAAAGTACAGCAGTGGATTGTAATGAATGAGCCTTTTGCATTTACGGCGCTTGGCTATATGATGGGCATGCATGCGCCCGGAAAAATGGGTACAGCAAATGTATATCCAGCAATATATAACGCAGCATTGTGTACTGCCGAAGGCGGTAGAATTATCAGAGAACACTGCCCGCATGCCGTTATAGGCACTAGCTTTTCTATTTCTGAAACCAAACCATTTACCAATAGTGATAAAGATATTGCTGCTGCAAATAGAGCCGATGCACTTTTGAACCGTTTGTTTATTGAGCCGGTATTAGGAATGGGATTTCCACAAATGGATCAATTTGATTTTTTAGATAAGTTGCATATTGCCACAACAGCTTGGCGCTTTATAGATAAATTAAAATTTGATTTTGATTTTATTGGACTTCAAAATTATTTTTCGGTAACTATTAAACACAATTCTTTAATACCCTATGTTTCCGCCTCCGAAGTGAGTGCCAAAAAAAGAGGGAAACCGCATACCGCTATTGGATGGGAAATAGATCCCTTAAGTTTTTGTGGTATGCTTAAAAGGTTTGGTACTTATGATGGTGTTAAACAAATTATTGTAACAGAAGGAGGCGCGTGTTTTAAAGATCACTTAAACGGTGGCGTGGTAAACGATATAGAGCGTATTGAGTATTTTAAAGCCTATATAACAGCTGTATTACAAGCTAAAAAAGAAGGTGTACCTATTGGGGGTTATTACGCCTGGACACTTACCGATAATTTTGAATGGGCTTATGGCTATACCACAAGGTTTGGCTTGGTACACACCGATTTTGAAACACAACTACGTACCGTAAAAAATTCGGGCTATTGGTTCAGAGATTTTTTAAACGGCAAAGCTGTTTAAATTTTCATTGGCCACATTATTTTGCTGTGTAGGGTTTAAGGCCTTGGCCTGCTCAATAACTTTTTGTACCAGTTGGTAGGTGCTATGCTCTAGTTTTAATGGCGTAGGTGCTGGTAAATCATACCATTTAGCAATGTCCACAAAAAATGTAGGGTGTATTTTATGAACGATGGACACGCCTAATTTTTCAAGGGCGGCGGCATTACAAAGCTGCTCATATTGTCCTCTAATTGGCAAGCACAATAATTTTTTTCCTAAATAAAGTGCTTCGGCAGGTGTTTCAAAACCTGCTCCCGTAATTACGCCAGCACTTTCAATCATACTTTTGGTAAAGCCTTCGTTTGAAATAGGCATAAATCTAATATTATTTTCAATGGTTTCACTTTTTACTTCTTTGGTAAAAACTTCAAACCTAATGCCCGGTGCTTTGTGCAATTGCTGGGTAATTACTTTTTTTGAATAGTGTGATAAGTATACCGTTACGTGTCCTTTATTGATTGGAGTTGCGGCAAGTATATCGGCTTTAATAATAGGGTTATAAATGCCTGTATCATAAGCATTAAAATGTAATCCAAAGTAGCTCGTGGCCGTTGCATAGTTTTTTAAAATCCACTCGCCAATAAATTCTCTTTTTTTAGGCCTAGGTGATAAGGAACTTCTAAAACTTGCTTGGTGTCCAAATTGTATGCTGGGTTTATTTTTAAATTTACAAGCTAGTGAAGTGATGCATTCAAAATCGTTGATCACAATGTCATATGCTTCTACTGGAAGGGATTTAGCTTCTCTCCAAATTCTTGCCAATGAAAACTTTTGCCACATTTTAAAGTAGTTGAGGCCACCTCTATTGCCATAAAATAGTGATACCCCTTTACTTTTATACTTTACGGGTAAAGTGGTAGGTAAATGACAGTTTTCGCCACTTAAAAAAACGTCAACCTGTCCGTATTGTTGTAAATAGGGTAGTAGCTCCACAGCTCTGCTAATATGTCCGTTACCAGTGGCTTGTACCGCGTAAAAGATTTTCATTTATTGGGCAATTAAGCTATTAAAAAATAAAGCAACGTCTTTGGTGAGTACGTTCAGTTCTGGTAATTTATTTTCTTTACTTGAAATAGGAACCACTTTAGCTGCCTCCTCTTTTTCATTGTATTGATGGATGTTCCAATCACTATTTACATATTCTAGTGCCGTTAAATTTTCTATCCAATCGCCACTGTTTAAATACATCACTGATCCGTGCTCATTGGTAACCATACGCTTTTGTGGTTGGTGTATGTGGCCACAAATTACATAGTCGTAACCCTGTTCGATGGCAAGCTCTGCAGCTGTTTGTTCAAAATTGCCAATCCAAGACACTGCTTTTTTAACGCTATTTTTTACCTTTTTACTAAAGCTCATTTTTTCTTTTCCCATTAGTTTAAGGACCCAATTAATAGCACTATTTATCATGATTAGTAAATCATAACCATGTCCCCCAAGCTTCGCAATAATTTTGGCGCTTCCTTTTGTGGTGGCATCAAAAATATCACCATGAAAAATCCAGGTTTTTTTACCATCAAGTTCTAATACCACTTTATCTGTTAAAGTAAACCCACCCATTTCAATGTCAGTGTAGCGGCGAAGGGCTTCGTCATGATTACCCGTAATGTAGTACACCTTGGTGCCTTTACTTAGCAGGCTAAAAATTTGTTTAATCACCTGCATATGTGCAGCTGGAAAATAGTGTTTCTTAAACTGCCAGATATCAATGATATCGCCATTTAAGACCAATACCTTGGGTGCTACACTTTTTAAATAAGTTACAATTTCTTGGGCGTGGCAACCAAATGTGCCGAGGTGTAAATCACTTAGAACAAGGACGTCAATGTCTCTTTTTTCCATGGGGTTAGTTTGTCAAAGTAAGGATTCTAATATGAACAAATCTTTACGCCTTTGTTAACAAATTGTAACATTAAGACTACAGCGATTTCTAAACATTCCTTGTTTTGTAATATCGCGTCGTACAAATTCAATTGCTATGTCTAAGTTTACTTATATACCACGCGACCTTAGTTGGTTAAGTTTTAATGGTAGGGTTTTACAAGAGGCCAATGATCCATCGGTTCCTCTAAAAGAGCGTATTCGTTTTTTAGGAATTTTTTCTAATAACCTAGATGAGTTTTTTAGGGTACGTGTGGCTACATTAAAGCGTATGATAGAACTGAAGGGAAAGGGTAAAAAATTGGATATGCATTTAGAAGCCCATTCTCAAAGTATTTTAGATGATATCCAAACCATTGTGTTAGACCAACAAAATGAATTTAACAGAATTTGGAAAAATATTGTTAGGGATTTAAAAAAAGAGAATATTGCGCTTGTTGATGAAAAACATTTATCGAGAGAGCAACTTGTTTTTGTAAAAGAATATTTTGAACAACAAGTGCGTGGCAATGTAATCCCACTTATGGTGGAGTCTATCGCGCAAATGCCCTATTTGAGGGATAAGAGTATTTACTTAGGTATTGTGATGCGCAAAAAAAATAGTGCCTACAAAAGTAAGTATGCCTTAATTGAAGTCCCAGTGTCGGCGGTTGGAAGGTTTGTAGAGCTACCTACTAAAACGGGTGGTCATCAAATTATTTTACTGGAAGATATTATCAGAATTAACCTGCCAGTTATTTTCTCCTATTTTGGATACGATTATTTTGAGTCTGCTATATTTAAGATTACCAAGGATGCCGAAATTGATATTGACAATGATTTAAGCAGTAATCTTATTGAAAAAATTGAAAAGGGCTTAAAAAATAGAAGAAAGGGAAAGCCAGTAAGGTTTGTGTATGATAGAGAAATGGATGCTGGTTTACTCGATTATTTAATTAGAAGGTTAAACCTAAATCAAAAGAGTAATATTATTCCGGGTGGTCGCATTCATAATTTTAGGCACTTTATGGAGTTCCCGGATATTGTAAAACAAAAAAGTATTCGAAAAGCATCTTTAACACACCCCGAATTAAGTAGGACCTTGCGTGTAACCGATGTGGTACTCAAAAAAGATGTAATGCTTCATTTTCCATACCACAGTTTTAACCCAGTTATTGATTTACTACGTGAGTCTGCGATGGATCCGGATGTTTTGTCCATTAAAATTACTGCTTACCGTTTGGCGCCTGCTTCTAAAGTCATTAATGCCCTTATTAATGCGGCAAGAAATGGGAAGCAGGTAACTGTGATGCTTGAGGTAAAAGCAAGGTTTGATGAAGAGGCTAATTTAGAATGGAAAGATGTGCTAGAACAAGAGGGCATTACCGTATTATACGGCATACAAAATATGAAAGTACATGCTAAAGTATGTGTAATAAAAAAGCGTGAAAAAAATAAAACGGTACAATTTGGTTTTGTGAGTACGGGTAATTTGCATGAGAAAACAGCCCGCGTATATGGTGATCATTGTTTATTAACGAGCAACCGTAATGTAATGGCGGATATCAATAAGATCTTTCAGTTTTTGGAGTATCCCGAAAAAGGATATGGGCCACTTGAACGCTGCAATACCCTTCTGGTTTCGCCCATTAGTATGCGAACCGGAATTGAAAGTTTAATCAATTATGAAATTAAGCAAGCTAAGGCTGGTAAAAAGGCAGCTATCACCATTAAATTAAATTCACTCAGTGATGTAAATTTAATTAAAAAATTAAACGATGCTGCCGTTGCTGGTGTTACAATTCATATGATTGTGCGTGGTATATTTTGTGCTCCGGTAAACCATAAAAAATTTAATGCTAGGCCCCGTGCTATCAGTATTGTAGATGAATATTTAGAGCATGCAAGGGTTATGATTTTTTACAATGGTGGTAAGGAAAAAGTATTTATTTCTAGTGCCGATTGGATGGTACGTAATATTGATCACCGCATTGAGGCGGCAGTTCCTATTCAAGACCCAGTTATTAAGGCAGAATTACAGGATATTATCCACATTCAGTTGCAGGACAATGTAAAGGCCAGGGTGCTTGATAGTGATTTACTAAATAACTATGTACCTTCAGGTTCTAAGAAAAAGTTACGTTCACAAATTGAAACTTATTTATACCTACAACAGAAAACGAATACTAAAAAGTGAAGTTAGCAGCAATTGATATTGGTAGTAATGCAGCAAGATTATTAATTAGTGAAGTAACCAAGCAACCAAAAAAAGCACCCGTTTTTAATAAAATAAATTTAGTACGAGTGCCCTTACGTTTGGGTTTCGATGTTTTTGAAACTGGTGAAATTTCTAAGCCCAAGGTAAAAATGCTCCTGCAAACTTTAAAAGCATACCAGCATTTATTAGAGGCCTACCAAATAAAGCATGTATACGCCTGTGCTACCAGTGCCATGCGTGATGCAAAAAATAGTAAAGACATTATCAGAAAAGTAAAACTAGAAACCGGTATCGAAATCAAAGTGATATCGGGGCAAGAGGAGGCGTCTTTTATTTTTGAAAACCACGTAGCAGAAAATTTAGATTCGGATCACTCCTACTTATATATAGATGTTGGTGGTGGTAGTACCGAGCTTACCTTTTTTGCTAATGGAACCCTTGTTTCTAAAGAGTCCTTTAATATTGGCACTATCAGGCTATTAAAAAATCAGATCAAAGAAAAAGCATGGGATGATATGAAGGAGTATGTCAAAAAGAACATCAAAAGCGCCCTTCCATCCATCGCCATTGGTAGTGGCGGAAACATTACAAAAATATTATCTATGAGTAGGCTAAAAGAGGGTAAACCCCTTGGTTTAGACCTCTTAAAGGACTATTATAAAGAGCTTTCTAGTGTATCACTCGAAGACCGGATGAACCTCTTTGGCCTCAAAGAAGACAGGGCCGATGTTATTGTACCAGCCTTACTTATATATATACAAGTTATGAAATGGGCCAATATCGACGCCATTTATGTGCCCAAAATAGGTCTTGTAGACGGCCTGATGCACCACCTCTACGATCAAGTTGGTAACATTTCGGTAACATAGAGGTAACACTCACTTAACATTAGCGTAACAATGCCGTAACACGCCAAAAGTACTTTTGCTTCATAAAAGAATTATCCAGTGAAGCAATTATTATCTATCCTTTTTTTACTTGTATTTAGTGCAACAATATCTGCTCAAAAATCTAAAATTGTTGGTAAAGTAACCAATAGTAAAAACGAGGCTTTAGCAAGTGTAACTGTTAAACTATCGGGTGCTGCATCTGCTATGACAAGAACAGATGTTGAGGGTAGATTTAGCTTTGTAGTTGATGCACAAAAAAAGTACACACTAACTTTAAGTTATGTAGGATACGAAGAAAAAATAATTAACGAAGTTGTTGTAGATAAAGCAGGCGATGAAGAAACGGTAAACATTGTTTTAAACGAAGGTGGTAAGGTTTTATCAGATGTTTCTGTAAAAGCCACTACAAGAGCAGCCACTGCTAAGGGTGAAACTGTAAACGCACTTATTACTTTCCAAAAAAATACCAATACTGTTGCTTCTGTAATTTCTGCCGAAGCCATTAAGCGTTCTCCAGATAGAAATACCGGTGAAGTAATTAAGCGTACGCCAGGTGCTAGTATCCAAGAAGGTAAGTTTTTGATTATTAGAGGGCTTGCGGAGCGTTATAACTTAGCCCTACTAAATGGTATACAATTGGGTAGTACAGAGCCTGATAGAAAAGCGTTTTCTTTTGATTTGATCCCTGCTAACATGATTGATAATATTGTTATCAATAAGGCTTTTGTTCCAGAGCTTCCTGGTGAGTGGGCAGGTGGTTTAATTCAAGTTAATACAAGAGATATTCCTACTAAAAACTTTTTTACCATACAAGTTGGTTCTGGATTTAATACACAAGCTATTGGTAATAACTTTTACGAGTATAAAGGTGGTAAAACAGATTATTTAGGTATTGATGACGGCACACGTTCTTTACCTGCTACTTACACTACAAAATCAAAATTTGATGCATTAGCGCCAGCAGATAAAACATACATTGGATCTACTATGAATAATGATTGGGCACCAATGACTGCTAATAAATCTAGTTTAATTAACGGTCAGTTCCAAACCAGTGGTGGTTTTGTGAAAGTCTTTAAAAACAACAAAAAATTGGGTGCTATTTTTGCAATTAACTATAATAGATCGGTGCGTTTAACAAAGGGCACCAACAGCGGTTTCAACTTTATTGGTGATGGCACTTACACACCTGATTTCAATTACAAAGATGATAGATACAGTACTGATTTGCTTTGGGGCGGATTGGCAAACGTATCTCTACAATTAAACAACAACAACAAAATTTCTGCAAAAACACTGTTTAATATTACCTCTACCGATTTTACCACACTAAGAATTGGTGAAGAAAGTAATGGTAACCAACGTTTGGATAGTGCTCGTGGCTATGAGTATGGTTTTAAGCAAAATACATTTTGGAATTCACAAATCAATGGTGAGCACAATTTAAAAACAAACGTTTTAAAGTTTAAATGGCATGGCTCATTTACATTATTAGATGGTTATATACCTGATCAACGTAGATTGTATTATTTGAAAAATAATGATAAAGCTACCAATCCTTATGTGGCCTTATTGTCTAACGTATTATCACAAAGAAGCGGTAACCGTTTTTATCAAAATTTAAGTGACTATATCTATAATGCTGGTGCAGACTTATCATATACGTTTAATGCATTTGGTAGCAAGCAAACATTAAAGGGTGGATATTTATTCCAAGTAAAAGACCGTTTATTTGATGCAAAACCTTTTTCAATTTATTTACCTAGAGACAATGCTGCATTACGTTTATTAGGTCCTTCTGCTATTTTTGCTCCAAGTAATTTTGGTAGAGGTGAAGTATACAGTACACAGTTTGCCTTTGATGCAATCAAAGGGAATCTATACCGTTATTTAGCCAACACAATTTTAAATGCCGGATACCTGCAGCTAGATAATCAGTTTAGCAGTAAACTAAGGGTGATTTGGGGCTTACGTGTAGAAGATTATGATCAATTGGTAGGAAGTGTTTATAAAAACGACCCACGTCATAACTATACAAGAGTTACAGATTTCTTACCTGGCATGAACGCAACGTATAAACTCAATAATTTAACCAACCTTCGATTTTCTGCATCTCAAACAGTGGTTAGACCTGAGTTTAGAGAGCTTGCAACATTCCAGTATTATGACTTTGATTTAAATGCTGCAGTTCAAGGATTACCAACTATTGAGCGTACAAAAATTACCAATTTAGATTTACGTTACGAATTATATCCTGCAACAGGAGAAGTTATTACCATTGGGGTATTTTATAAATATTTTGACAAGCCTATCGAAATGATTTACAATTTTGGTCTTGGTGGTTCAAGTGTGTTTAATTTTGCAAACCCGGAAAGTGCTAACGCTTATGGTATTGAGTTTGAAATCAGAAAGAAATTAGACTTTTCTGAAGCGCTAAAAAACTTTACGGTTCAAGCCAATGGTTCTTACATTAATAGTAGAGTTAAGGATCAAAATTTATTCTTAGATCGACCATTACAAGGTCAATCACCATATTTGATTAACTTTTCGGCACTCTATGATTTACCTTCTAAAGGTATCACAGCTACAGTGTTGTATAACCAAATTGGTCGTCGTGTAACTTTTGTGGGTAGCCTTGATCAACCAGATATTTATGAGTCTTCAAGACCTGTAATTGATTTTCAATTGAGCAAAAAATTTGCTAATAATAAAGCAGAATTTAAAATCAATATCCAAGACATTTTAAACCAAACCTTGTATTTCTACCAGAATCCGGATGGTAATACCAATTTAGATAAAGCAAAAGATCCATTCCGTTTAAGTCGTCAAACAGGTACGAACGTTGGTGTAACTTTCTCATACTCTTTATAATACTTTACAAAAATTTTTAAAAAACAATAAAATGAAAAAATCGGTTTTGTTTGCAGCAGCTTTCGTTGCATTAATTGCTACAAGTTGTAGAAAAATTGAAATGGACGGTGGAGGTTCAACAGTTGTTGCCCCGCCTACAACACCAGGTGTTCAAACCATTATTCTAAAAGGTCGTATCGATAAGGATACGGTTTTAAGAGAGGGAAACAATTACATCTTAAGTGGCATTGTTTATATCGTTAATAATGCAACAATTACTATTCAGCCGGGTGTAACTGTTAAAGGAGATTATATTGGTGCTTCGGTTGCAACTCTTGTAATTACCCGTGGTGCAAAAATTATTGCAGATGGAACTCAAGAAAAACCAATTGTATTTACGTCTAACTCTCCAGTACCTCGTTCTGGTGACTGGGGTGGTATTGTAATTTGTGGTAAAGCACAGGTGAATACAGCCTTTACAGGTACTGGTGGCGGAACTGGGATCTTACAAGTAGAAGGTGGTATTGATAATTCATTTGGAGATGGTTTAGCTGGTGGTGGCGCAACCCCTAACAACGCCGATAATTCTGGTATCTTACGTTATGTGAGAATTGAATATGCTGGTTATGCATACCAACCCGATAAGGAAATTAATAGCTTAACGATGGCTGCTGTAGGTAGCGGTACTGTTATCGATTATGTTCAAGTTACTTATGCAAAAGATGATGCGTTTGAGTGGTTTGGTGGTACTGTTAACTGTAAGCACCTTATTGCATATAAAACGCAGGATGATGATTTTGATGTAGATAATGGCTATAGCGGTAAAGTACAGTTTGGTATTGCTCTAAGAGACTCTACCATTGCCGATATCTCTCGTTCAGAAGCTTTTGAGTGTGATAACGATGCTGGTGGTTCTCAAAATAATCCTCAAACTACTGCTGTATTTTCTAATATGACAGTGATTGGACCAAGAGCAACTCTAGCAAATAACGGTAATAGTTTATTTTTAGGTGCTGCACACGTTAGAAGAAATACAGGTATCTCTATTTTTAACTCTATATTTTTAGGTTGGCCTGCTGGTTTAATTATTGATGCAAGAAATGGTAGACAACAACAATTAAATATTCAAGATAGTACTGTTCGTTTCAAAAATAACGTAATTGCAGGTTGTGGACCGGCAACGGGTACAGATGTTACTTCATATAGCTTTATTGGTGCAGCTGGTAACCCTTGGAACACGGATTCTGTTAAAACATTTTTCTCTAATAGTGCATTTGGAAATGTAGTGTTAACCAATGTTACAGATGCCCGTTTAATTGCTCCATTTAGCTACAGTGCACCTGACTTTTTACCTTTTGGTGGATCAGGTGGTCAGCAAGATATCTTGGTACGTGCAAGCTTTACAGATCCTAAATTAGCTACTGGTTTTAATGTGGTTAAATTTAGAGGTGCATGTGATGCGGCTGGTGTAGATGCGTTCTGGTGGAAAGGTTGGACACGATTTATTAATCAATAGATTGATCTAAAGATTTCTATAAAGTTTGTTTACTAAAGAGGCCCCGAAATTTCGGGGCCTCTTTATTTTATGCGGTCTTATGTTGCGCGAAAATTTTAATGATTAAAACGCTCAGGCATTTCTAGTGGGTTATTTTTCCAATCTGGATCATAGCGTACAAACATGCTAAGCCATAAAGAGCGGGACAGCCTCATGAGGAGTGGCTGCACGGCAAAGAGTAGCACAAAAGCCGTTCCCATCCAATAAAAAATGCGGTTGTCGTCTATATCAAATGTCATACCTATTAAAACCTTCCAGGCTACAAATGTGGATACAATAAATGCAACCGATAAGGCATAGCTCACATATCCAGTGCCATAATAAAAACCTACTTCAATTTCGGTGGGCTGACCACAAACCGGACAGTGCTCGTGCATGTCTGTGTTGGTTTTAAATTTATAGGCTTGTTGGCTTTTAAAAATATCTCCTTCACGGCAACGTGGGCATTTGTTGGTAACAACGGCTGGGATAAAATATTTAGTGAGATTGATAGCCATAGTGTAGCTTATTTAAATATTGATGCAAAGGTAACTTAACTTATTTTAGTGCTACTTAATTTCTGACAGAACAACTTCCACCACCATACCCGCAGCCCGTTTTGGTTTTAGCAGCATAGATGCCAATAACAATCATGAGTACGCCAAAAATTGCGGGTACCCAGTCTTTAAACTGCCAGGCAATTACTAAAAACATACCACCCATTATTAAACGTATCACGAGTACAAAGTCTATTTTTTGAAGTAAACGTATCATAAGTCTTATTTAGAGTACAAATTTCGGGGTAATTATTTCCCTGAAACGTGACTTTTGTTACGCAGCTGAATAAAACTATATTTGTTACACTTAAAAGGTAGGCGCATGAGCATTTCAGAAATTTATGACATTTACTTGCAGTATCCGAGTGTTGTAACGGATACCCGCAAGCTTACAACAAATGACTTTTTCTTTGCTTTAAAGGGTCCTAATTTTAATGCCAATACTTTTGCTTTTAAGGCACTTGAAGCTGGAGCTGCCTACTGCGTAGTGGACGAGCCACTTAATACCATTGCAACTTATTACCAAGGAAACAACGAAGCACAAAAAGATGCAGCACTTTCAAAAATGATTGTGGTAGAGGATGTGCTTACTACGTTACAAGCACTTGCCGGCCACCACAGAGGTACTTTTGATATTCCATTTATAGCTATTACGGGAAGTAACGGAAAAACTACCACCAAAGAGCTGGTGTATGCCGTGCTTTCGAGTCATTTTAAAACTTATACCACACAAGGAAATTTAAACAACCATATTGGTGTGCCGCTAACGATACTTAGCATTAAAAAAGATGCGCAAATGGCGGTGATAGAAATGGGCGCCAATCATCAAAAAGAAATTGAAGGTTATTGCGTGTACACAAAACCTACACATGGTATTATTAGTAATTGTGGCAAGGCGCATTTGGAAGGATTTGGTGGCGAAGAAGGCGTTAAAAAAGGCAAGGGCGAACTTTATAGTTTTTTGCGTGGCCATAACGGTACTGCATTTGTATACACCGGTTACGATTATTTAAATGAAATGAGCGCGGGTATACAAAACATTGTGCCTTATGTAAACGGAACCATTCAAAGTAGTGAACCGTTTTTAACGGTGTCGGCAAACATCAATGACACAGCCACCATAGTAAATTCACAGCTCGTAGGTTCCTATAATTTACCCAATATTTTATGTGCCCTCACCATTGGAAAACATTTTGGCGTGCCAGAAAATAAAATGGTGGAAGCGATACAAAATTATGCGCCATCTAATAGTAGATCTCAACTTATTACCAAAGACACCAACACTATTATTTTAGACGCTTATAATGCCAACCCAAGTAGCATGAAAGTGGCCATCGAAAATTTTGCAAAACTAGCAGGACAACATAAAATTGTTATGCTAGGTGCCATGATGGAACTGGGCGAGCACGCAGCAGCGGAGCATTTAGCGTTATTAGAACTCATTGCATCTTACTCATTTACACATGTAGTATTAGTAGGAGATGATTTTTTAGCGCATCAAAACGTAGTACCTCAGTTTATATATTTTAAAACAACCACCGAGGCTAAAGCCTGGTTGCTACAAAAAAATCCAACGCATGCGCAGCTTTTAATTAAAGGATCGCGGAGCATGCAAATGGAAACGGTTCTCGCATAAAAAAACCACCACTAAATAAATAGTGATGGTTCTTTTTTATTTTCCTTTCCTTTCCTTTCCTTTTAACGTTTGTTCTTTTTTGTTGGCATAAATATACCCGTTTTTGCTTTTTTAGAAGTTCCTTCTGCAGAACCGTAGTGGTTCATGGCGCATCTAAAACCAATGGTGTTGGTGCTTTGGTCTTCTTCCAAAAATCTTCTAGCACCTGGGCTTAACCAGTATGCTCGGTCGTTCCAGCTAGCTCCTTTTACCACACGAGACTTATCTGAAATAAGTGATGTTTGACCGTAGTTGTAACCTGCATTACTTGCAGAGTCACCGTCTAGGTGGTTTACTGCATATCCTTTTTGATAGTTTCTGCGATTAACAAGTGAAGAATCTGATTCGGTCTTATAAATGATACGACCTTTGTCATCTCTTAAATTTCCTTCGCCTCTAGCAAAATCTATTTGCTTGAATTCGTTACCTCTAAAAATATTGTAATCGTCACCATCAAGTGTTGTCATAGGGCGGTACACATCGGCAACCCACTCACTTACGTTACCAGACATATTGTACAGTCCGTATCCGTTTGGTGTGTATGTATTTATTTCGGCAGGGATAGCAGCGTTATCGTTTAATCCACCAGCCACACCCATATTATCACCGGCACCACGCTTAAAGTTAGCAAGCATTGCACCTTGGTAAGAACCTTTAGCGGTGTAACGAACGTTGTCGTAACCGTTATTTTTCCAAGCATAAATTTGCTTGTTTGAAATTAATTCTTCACCACGTTTGTTGTTCTTAGACTTACGTTGCGGGTTAGCAGCGATGTAACCGTATGCAGCATATTCCCACTCAGCTTCTGTTGGAAGGCGGTAGTCACCAAATAAAATACCATCTTCAAAACTTACTTTGGTACGAGGTCTGCCTTGCGCATCTTTTAGAGGATTGCTTTTTTTAGTAGCATCTCTACCGGGTGTTGCTTGGTATTCACCTAACAAATAAGCTCTGGTATTAAAGTTATCTTGACCTGCTCCGTTTAATTCTTTTTTGATTTGATTTTTAGGATCTAGGTAGCTGCTTTTCATGAGGGTTAATTCATTTACGCGGTCGGTACGCCAGATACAATAATCGGTAGCTTGTTTCCAGCTCACACCTACTACAGGGAAATTATTGTAAGAAGGGTGACGGAAATAATATTCAACCATTGGTTCGTTGTAAGCTAGTTCTGAACGCCATACTAGGGTGTCTGGTAATGCTTCTCTTACAATCGAGTCCATACCAGCGCCACCAAATACGTTGGTGATCCAATATAAATATTCGCGGTAGTGAAGGTTGCTAACTTCTGTTTTGTCAATGAAAAATGAGTTCACGGTAATTCTGCGCTGGATATTGTTCCAATCGCCCATTACGTCTTCTTGCGCAGCGCCCATGGTAAAAGTACCACCTTGCACAAATACAAGGCCAGGGGCAGCTTTAATATCTTTAGGTTTAGGTACGTTAAAATTACCCATCGATTTGTCGTTGTAATTCCATCCTGTAGCCGAAGAAGTTTGAGGCTTCTTTTTAAATGGATTACATGAAACGGCAGCACCTGTAAGGGTAGCTAATAATACCAGATTGCGTATTGTTTTTGTGAACTGCATATGCTTATAAATTCAATAAAAAATTGATTCTAATTTACCTATGCGAATATATAAGATTTCCGTCAACTTAAGGGTGGCTTAAGGCCTCATCTTGTTACAAAAAGCTTAAGATTGGGTGTCGTGGGGGTGTTTTTGACCCTATTTTATGATTTTTTTAAGGGAAAGGCCCGCCTGTGGCCTGCTATCTGTAGCTTTGGCATCAAACTTTGTTATACTTGTATTATGGGTAAACCTGGGCGCTATATATGGTTGATGTTGGGCCTTTTTTTAGCTATTGGCTTTAAAAATACGGCGTTGGCGCAGGGTAGTTTGTTTGGTAAAGGCGCTTGGGGAAGGGTTGGCATAACCACAAGGGGCGTTTATAAAATAGATGTAGCTGCACTTAATAGTATGGGGCTTTTGCCGGCGGGTGGCGTTATTGCAACGGATAAAATCAGGCTTTTTGGATCTGGGGGTGCTATGTTACCGGAGGCGGTGGGTGCAAAAAGGCTGGGGTCTTTTACCGAGCATGCACTGATGGTTTTTGATGGTGGGGATGGGATATTGAGTGGTCAAGATTATTTTATTTTTTATGCCCCGGGTCCGCACCAGTGGCGGTATGATAGTGTGGGTGTCAAGTATAGTTATGCGCATCATTTATATTCCGATACTGCATTTTATTTTATTAATGTAGACGGAAGTGTATCGAGTATTATTTCGGTTGCTGCTAAAAGGGTTGGTGTTGGCAATGCGGCGCATGTTAACGCCAGCGCGGCTTTGCGGGTTACTCGTTTTACAGATTACTGGGTGTATGAAAAGGATAATATTAATTTGTTGTCTTCTGGGAAACTGTGGTTAGCCGACCGTTTTTCTGTGGCAGCAGGAGGTATGAGTGCCAGAAATTATAGTATTGATATACCAGATGTTGTGAGTACTGATAGTGTTAGGTTTGATGTTTCGTTGGCAGCGCGAAGCATTGGTGTGCCTGCTAGTTTTGCGGTTAGAGTTAATAATAATGTTGTGCAAAATATTTTGCTACCAGCAGTTAGCGGTGGCTTTTTAGATAATTATGCGAGTTATGTAAGTGCATCATTTGGTGTGCTGCCTAGTTCTAATAATTTGCAATTAAATATTCAGTTTTTGCCGGGCACTGGTGGTGGTAGTTTAAGTGCCGAAGGTTTTTTAGATAAAATAGAATGCGCGGCTACAAGAATGTTACGGATGAATAGCTCTGGTGCTGGCGGTGGATCAAATGTTGGCGCGCTTTTTTTTAGAACGGCCCCGCAAAGCATTGGTAGCACGGGAGTTGCGGCGTTTGTAATTGATGCTGGTGGCGTAGCAAATTTTGCAAATACAACGGTCCTTGATGTAACAGATTTTACATCGCCTACAAAAATGGAAGGAAGTTTTAGTGGTGGCGCTGCGCCGGAATTTGTTTTTAAAAATAACGCAGCTATAGCGCGTGAGTATATCGCGTTTACGCCCGCGCAGGTTTTAGTACCAGCTTTTTTTAGTACGGCTCCAAATAATAATTTACATGAACTTGTAAATAAAGCAAGTGCAAATTATTTAATTATTACGCATCCTAATTTACTGGCTGCAGCTAATAAGTTGGCAGCTTTTCATGCACAAAATAATGAAGGCATTACGCCACTGGTTGTTACTACAACGCAGGTGTATCAAGCTTTTGGTAGTGGTGCGCCTGATATTACCTCTATACGCGATTGTATTGCTGCGTTTGCGCGTGCGTATGGTGCAGTGGGTAATAGTGTTAGCGGAGCTGCCGGTGGAGCTTCTGCGCCAAAATTTTATGCGCTACTTTTTGGTGCGTCTAGTTATGATTATAAAAACCGCATAACTAATAATGTAAACTTAGTGCCGGGTTATCAGTCAAGTGCATCGCTAGATCCATTAAGCAGTTATACATCTGATGATTATTTTGCGCTGCTGGACAGCAGCGCAAACATTGCTACCGAAGCGCAGCAGTTTAATAATGCTGCAACCGCACTCTCTGTAAACCTAGGTCGTATTCCTGCAAAAAATATTACGGAAGCGAATACCATGGTAGATAAAATAATTAATTACCATAGTGCTCAAAGCCAAGGCCCTTGGCGCTTACAGCAGCGTTTTATTGCCGACGATAAAGATTTTAATTTGCATGTGCAAGACGCAGAAGACGTTTCTGCCGCCGCGCAAAAAACAAACGCATTATTTAATCAGCAAAAAATATATTTAGATGCGTACCCGCTAGTAAGTGGGAGTGCCGGTGGTAGGTATCCGGCTGTTAATGAAGCGGTGGTAAATTCATTTAATAGTGGATCACTAGTAATTAATTATAGTGGCCATGGTAATTATTTGCGCCTCGCCGACGAAGCTATTTTTAGTAGTACCGAAATGCCTCTTATTAATAATGCAAATAAACTTCCACTAGTAGTAACTGCTAGTTGTGATTTTTATCCGTACGACGATCCTACCAAAAAATCGCTGGGGCAGCAGTTATTGTTTGGTGCGCGCTCAGTTGGCTCTGGTGGTGGCGCGAGCGGAGCGAGCGCAACAGCAAACATGAGTGGCGCGGTAGCGCTACTTACTACGCCTCGCCTTGTATTTGCCTACAGCAATAAAATTATCAACGAAAATTATTTTGTAGCAGCCCAACAGCCTAATGCAACAACAGGTATTTTGCCAACACTGGGAGAGGCGGTTACAAACGCTAAGAACCTTACGGTGCTTAGTTCTCGTGATTTTATCAATACCCGAAAATTTGCCCTCTTGGGAGATCCTGCCATGCGGCTGGCATATCCAAAAAATAATATTGTGCTGGATAGTGTAAATGGTAAAAAAATCGGTGCAAATGATACGCTGCAATCTGGTAAGCTGTACACATTTAAGGGGAGCGTTATGGCGCCGCGCAGCGGCGCCATAACAAGCACATTCAACGGCACACTTTATTTTACACTTTACGACAAACAAACAACGCGAACCACACTCAAAAACGACCCGGCCACGGCGGCAGCAAACTTTAGTGCGCAGGAAAATATTTTGTACGCCGGGCTAGTGAGCGTAGCGAACGGGCGGTTTACTGTTTCGTTTGTGCTTCCGCTAGATATTAGTTATGCGCCAGGTAAAGCAAAAATTAGCATGTATGCGCAGCAAACTATAAACGCTTCAACACCCCAAAACCTGCCCGATGCAGCCGGCGTAGACACTAGTTTTTTTACTACAGGAGCAGGTGCTACCATAACAGATAAGCAGGGTCCAAACATTGAACTCTTTTTAAATGACACTAATTTTAAAAATGGGGGTCTCACGCACTCCGAGCCTTTACTATTAATAAACCTGCAAGACAATTCTGGGATAAATACTTCTGGCAGTGGAATAGGGCATGATATTATTGTAACGCTGGATAATAACCCGGCTACCACGCGCACACTCAATGCGTTTTATCAGGCCAGTATTAATACTTACCAGTATGGTACGGTAAGGTATCAGCTGCCTACTTTAACCCCAGGGCCACATACACTTCAAGTGAGGGCCTGGGATAACGTTAATAATTCAAGCACCAGAACAGTAGGGTTTACCGTGGTCCCAACAGCAGGATCAACGGCAGGAGGCAGCGGTTCAACTGGTGGCACCAACACTAGTGGCGACATGTCCCCTCTAGTAATAGACAAGGTTATGAACTTCCCCAACCCCTTTACCCAAAGCACTACTTTTTCGTTTGAACATAATTTTCCGGGCCAAAACATAGTAGTAAACCTGAGTATTTATACTCAAAATGGCAAGCTGGTTAAACAAATTAATAAAACCGTTAATACAAGCGGCACCCGAAATGTGCAAATTACTTATGATGGCACCGACGCGTCAGGTAGCAGAATTGCAAGAAATGTTTATATTTACAAAATACAAATAAGTGCTGCCGGTACTAACTATAATACCTCCGGAAAACTTATTTGTTTGTAACCCCTCTTTTGTACCAAATGTTTTGAATGGTTTAAATTTTACTTTAAAATTTCTTACTGGATTTTCACAAAACATTTAACTATGTCTACATCTCACGCATCTTATAAAGCGCCACTAACTGCGGTGTTTAAAACTGTACGCAAAGTTTTTCGCGCAACAAATATGACAATTGCGGTAGTCGCTATCATCGCAACAAGCACCATCAGCACAAAAGCAATCGCACAAGCCGACTCTATTAACATTGTGTCTACGGCGGTTCCATTTTTGCGTATTTCTCCGGATGCACGCGCGGGCGGTATGGGTGATGTAGCTATTGCAACTTCTGCAGATGCCAACGCTTCTTTCTGGAATATTTCAAAAGTAAATTTTGCAAAAAGACGCAGCTCTATTGCTGTTAACTATACGCCTTGGTTAAAAGATTTGGGTTTAAACGATGTGTATTTAGCTACTGTTGCAGGCTATCGTCAACTCGATGATGTGCAGGCTGTTACCGGATCACTTCGTTTTTTTAGTTTAGGAAATATTCAGTTAACAGATTATTCTGGTAATTTATTAAATTCTGTAAAACCTTCGGAGTTTGCCATCGACGCGGGTTACACGCGTATGCTCAACGATAAAATGAGTGTAGGTGTGGTACTTAGGTATATCAATTCACGCCTTGTGGTGGGTGATGTTGGAACCGGTGTTTTATACAAAGCGGGTAACGCTCTTGCCGCCGATGTTTCTGTATTTCATGATGGAACTGATGAAGGTGAAGGCCTACGCTGGGGTGTGGTTCTTTCCAATTTAGGAAGTAAAATTGGTTACACCAACGATGCAAAAAATAAAGATTTTATTCCTGCAAATTTTGGTGCAGGTGTTTCTTATACCAAAGATCTAGACGGAAGCAACAAAATAACATTTGCCCTCGACATGAATAAACTACTCGTACCAGCGGCGCCAACGGCTACGGGTGTTTACAGTGTAGACTCTGCCAAATTAGCAGAGTACCGCACCGGTGGTGTAGTGGCTAGTTGGTTAAAATCATTTAATGATGGAACGGGTGTTGCAAAATCTATGCAATTTAGTACCGGCGTTGAGTACGCTTACAACGATCAATTTTTTGTACGTGCCGGTTATTTTTATGAAAATAGAAACCGTGGTAACAGAAAATACGCAACCGTAGGAGCAGGGTTTAAATTAGATTTTATGGATATAAATTTATCCTATCTCATTCCTTCAGGTGCAGGGATTACGCGTAATCCGCTCTCTAATACCATGCGATTAGGCGTATGTTTTAAACTTGGTGAATAAGACAAACGGCGTGTGCCACGAGTCCTTCCTCTCTACCAACAAACCCCATTGTTTCGGTGGTAGTGGCTTTAATAGAAACATCTTTAATACCAATGCCTAAAATGCCTGCAATGGTTTCTTGCATGGTGGCAACGTAAGGTTTAATTTTTGGCGCTTCTAAACAAAGTGACGCGTCTATGTTTCCTATACTATATCCTTCGGCTTCAATTAACGTGCGTGTTTTAGCGAGTAAAATTTTGCTATCAATATTTTTAAATTCAGACGAAGTGTCTGGGAAATGAACACCAATATCTCCAAGGCATGCGGCGCCAAGTAGTGCATCACAAATAGCGTGTAATAAAACGTCAGCGTCGGAGTGGCCTAGTGCACCTTTGTGGTGTGGGATGGTAACGCCACCAATTACAAGGTCTCTGCCTTCTACTAGTTGATGAAAATCTATGCCGTAGCCTATACGTAGCTTCATGTATTTCAAATTGTGTTTCAAAGTTACGTTTTTATATCTTTACCACTCTTATGAACAACGCACCTGTTATTGCAGTTATTGGACTTGGGTATGTGGGCCTCCCGCTTGCCACTGCACTCAGTGCGCATTACCCCGTTACAGGGTATGATAATAACCCTACACGAATTAGTCAGTTATTGGAGGGGATAGATATAACGGCCGAAGTTACATCAGCGCAAATAAGGGCGGCACAGCATAACAATAAGCTTTTATTTTCTATTGATGCATCAAGCATTGCTACCGCAAATGTTTTTATTGTTACGGTACCAACGCCGCTTACCTCTACTAATTTACCAGACCTTAGTTATTTAATGGCAGCCAGTGAACTTATTGCTCGTTGTTTAAAACCGGGTGGGCTTGTTATTTACGAGTCTACGGTGTATCCGGGCTGTACCAACGAAGTGTGTGTGCCTGTTTTAGAAAAGCATAGTAACCTTGTTTATAATCAAGATTTTTTTGTGGGCTATTCACCGGAGCGAATAAATCCAGGCGATGCCACTAGATTATTGAGTAGCATTGTAAAAGTGGTTGCTGGAAGTACGCCTAAGGCTACGCAAATGGTTGCAAGTATTTACCGTTCTATTATTGAGGCGGGTGTATATGAAGTGTCGAGTATTAAAGTGGCAGAAGCTGCTAAGGCTATCGAAAATGCGCAGCGCGATGTAAATATTTCTTTTATGAATGAGCTAGCCTTACTTTTTGATAAGTTAGATATTGATACGCAAGAAGTGTTAGCGGCCGCGGGTACCAAATGGAATTTTTTACCTTTTAAACCTGGGCTAGTAGGCGGGCACTGCATTAGTGTAGATCCGCATTACCTTGCTTTTAAAGCCAACCAGGTGGGATATGAGCCACATGTAATTTTATCTGGTAGGGCGGTTAATGAAAAAATGGGTGTGTTTGTTGCCGAAAAAATTATTGCAGCACTTGCCAAAAAACACCAAGGAAATATTGCACAAAAAACAGTGTTAATTGCCGGCTTTGCCTTTAAAGAAAACTGCCCCGATACCCGCAACACCAAAGTCATTGATATTTATACAACCCTTGCTGCTGCTGGTTTACAGGTGAGTGTGTATGACCCGGTGGTGGACGCTGTGATGGTTAAGAAATCCTTTAATGTGCAGCTAATTAATGACAAAGATTTAGCATCTAATTACGACGCAATTATATTAGCGGTCCCGCATCAGCAAATACTTTCTACCCTCAATTTTGAATTGTATAAAAACGCAGGTGCTTTTATTTACGATGTAAAAGGGGTGTTGCCTAAAGAGGTTATTGATGGGCGGTTGTAATAATCTTGTATGTGATTTCATATTCTTGCGGTTTTAGGTTGTTGTGTTTGCTGTAGAGTTTTAATGAAGTGTTTATAGATTCTTTTGCTTCTTCTATGGTGTTGCCTCCGCCATAAATTCCTTCCATATTTTCTGCGTAAGCCGAGTACATGTCTTTTGTTTTTTCTATTACGATTGTGAGTTGTTTCATTGCAAGTGTAAGATTGGGCAATTTGGCTTAGGATTACCAGGGAATAAAAAATCTGCGTTAAATACAGCTAAACCCTGTGCGAACGAGCGCAGACGGGCATCTCGAGGCATTTGTTAAACAAAACGCACCATTATTTTAAACACAAATAGCATTTAATCTTAATAAGTTTTTTGCCGTTTTTTAATTGAGTTTCACTGATTTAGCTTTATATTTGCATTAATTGAGTTAACAAAGCAGTATTACCCCCCTCAGTGCTTATTAACCCTTTGTAAATCAAATAGTTACGAGTGTAAAAATTAACCTATCCCCCTAGTTAATGTTGCTATCGGTGATGGGTATTTTATTTTAAGGACTAAACGATTTACAACAAACTTGGTCTAGAAAGCGGATTTCATCAACTTGGCGTATCCCATCTGTGACTGAGAGAGGCGGAGCCCTGCGCTGTTAGCAACGAGCCACGCAAAAACCAACAAAATACAAAAAATCCTTACAAATTTTTCCCCCAATATTTTCAAACACAACTTTTCATGCAATTACAACAACTCATAAAAAAAGCAGGAATCTTAGTTCTAACGCTTTTGATTATTATATCAACAGCAACTGCGCAAGATTTGTTCAAAGGCAATAACCTAGCAAGTGTTAGAGTAGATCAATTATCTGACGGAGACATTGCAAAATTAAAATCGCAATTAACTGCACAGGGTATAACTATAGATCAGACCGAGCCCATGGCTATTTCAAAAGGTATGAGTGCAGCCGAGTTTGCAAAACTTAAATCGCGTTTAAGCGGTGCAGCAAGCACTAACGCAGCAGGCGCAAAAAAAGTAGCACCATCAAATGGGAGAGAAGCTAGTGCATCAGATACAGCAGACACAGAAAGCTATTTACAAAAAACACCTAAGCCACTTATTGATCCACTCATTTTTGGATCGGAACTATACACCAGTGTTGCACCAAGTTTTGAACCTAACATGTCACTTGCTACACCGCTTAACTATATGCTTGGTCCTAACGACCAAATTGCAGTGAGCGTGTATGGCGTGCAAGAATACAGTGGTGAGTTAACGGTTAGCCCAGAAGGTAATGTAAGTATCCCTAACGTAGGTTTAATAAGAGTTGCAGGTTTAACCATCGAAGCTGCTACACAAAAAATTAAAAACACCATGGGTTCTACAGTATATACCTACCTCCGCAGTGGTGGTAGTAAAATTGCTGTAACGCTTAGTAAAATACGCACCATTAAAGTAACCATTATTGGGGCCAACAGACCAGCCACATACAGGCTTTCTAGTTTAGCTACTGTGTTTAATGCACTCTATGTGAGTGGCGGTCCAACTGCGTTTGGATCATTTAGAGAAATTGAACTAATGCGCGATAACAAACTATTTAAAAAAATAGATTTATACCGCATGCTTTTAAACGGAGATCAATCCGATAATGTAGGTTTAAAAGACAACGACGTTATCAGAATTCCAAGTTATAAAACAAGGGTATCATTACAAGGGCAAGTAAAACGCCCAGGTATATTTGAAGTACTACCTGGCGAAAACTTTGCTAATGTATTAGCATTTGCTTCTGGCTTTACCGATACTGCCTACCAAGCAAGTGTTAAAGTGTTTGCTCAAACAAACAAAGAAAGACAAATTAAAGACTTAACACAATCACAGTATAATACTTACGCACCGCAAATGGGTGATGTGTTTGTGGTTAGCAAATTATTAAACCGCTACGCTAACCGCGTTAAAATTGCAGGCGCTGTTTATAGGCCCGACGTCTTTGAATTAACGCCTAGTTTAAAAGTTGCCGATCTTATCCGCAAAGCAGATGGTTTAACCGAGGACGCTTACACGGGTCGTGCGCAAATTATTCGTTTACAAGAAGACCTTACCCGTTCTTTGGTAAGTTTTGATGTAGCTAAAGCCTTAAACGGCGACGCTGCTCATAACATTTTATTACAACGTGAAGACGAAGTAATTGTAACTTCTAAACAAGAACTTAAAGATTCATTTAACGTATACATACAGGGTGAAATTAGAAAGCCTGGTACTTTTGAATTTGTTGAAGGCCTTACTTTAAAAGATTTAATATTACAGGCTGGTGGCTTTACAGACGCTGCCTACAAGAGTATAGAAATTGCTCGTATTATTAAACGTGATAGTATTACCGCCCAAGATTTAGGTGCAACTCAAATTATTGTTACAGAAGTTGATGGTGATTTAAGTATGGCTGCAGCAAGTACGCCACTTAGTGCATTTGATGTGGTTACCATTAAAAGAAAAGCTGGTTATGTGTTACCAGAATCTATTCGTATCACCGGACAAGTGCAATACCCTGGCCCCTATGCTTTAAGTGCCCGCAACGAAAGAGTGAGTGCAATACTTAAACGTGCTGGTGGTTACACTTCCGATGCATTTATTGAAGGGGCTTATTTAGTGCACAATAAAACCGCCGAGGAAAAAAAGAGAGAAGAAGAAGCTATTGAGCGTGCGCAAAAAGTATTAAAAGACTCTAGCGGATTAGCACAATTAGAAGCACAAAAAAACACCGCCTTTATTAAAGTGCCTTTAAACTTAAATGGTATTTTAAAAAATCCAGGCTCCGAAGAAGATCTTGTATTAAAAGTAGGTGACGAAATTTTTATACCTAAATACGATGGCCAAATTAAAGTAGGCGGTGCGGTGCTCTTAACTACACAAGTACCATATAGTAAAAACAATAGTTTTGGTAATTACATAACCGCTGCTGGCGGTTACAGTGCCGATGCTATCAAGCGCAAAGCCTATATTGTATATGCCAACGGAGAAGCCGCTAGGTCTAAAAAGTTTTTATTTTTTACTACCCGCCCTAAAGTACGCCCAGGATCAGAAATTGTAGTTCCTAAAAAGGCAGAAGGTAAAAAAGTAAGCACTGGTGAGCTAATAGGTATTAGTAGTTCGATAGCATCACTTGCTGGTTTAATTATAGCCCTGTTAAGATTATAAATATCTCCCCATGCAACAAAACAACAACGATATACAAAATATAGCTGAAGATGAGATTTCTTTAAAAGAACTCATCTTAAAAATAAAAGACTGGTACCGTTTTTTATTAACCAAGTGGATCGTAATAGTAGCTGCAGGTATCATAGGTGGTGCCATAGGCGTCGGTTATGCGTTTACACAAAAAGCAACATACACGGCTAGTTTAAGTTTTGCACTAGAAGATGAAAAATCTGGCGGTGGTGGATTATCTGGTGCACTTGGTTTAGCGAGTAGCTTGGGTATAGATTTAGGCGGAAGCGCAGGTGGTGCATTTAGTGGTGCCAATTTAATTGAGCTCATGAAAAGCCGCAACATTGTAGAAAAATCTTTACTTAATCCTATTACGGTTAATGGTAAAACACAAAGTTTTGCGCAGTACTATATTAACTTTAATAAGCTTAATAAAAATTGGGATGAAAAACCTTTATTAAAAGGGATTGTATTTGCGCCAGACGCAGATAGATCAAAATTTACTTTACAACAAGATAGTATATTAGGTAAAATTTATGAAAGTGTAGCAGGCGCTAATGGACTTTTAAGTGTAGCGCAAAAAGATAAAAAAATATCTATTATAAACATAGAAGTTAAAAGTACCGATGAGCTTTTTAGTAAGGCTTTTACCGAAAGCATAGCGCAAGAAGTTTCTAGTTATTATATAGAAATTAAAAGTAAAAAGGCTAGGCAAAATATGGAGATATTGCAACGCCAAACAGATAGTATTAGAGCCGAGCTTAATGGTGCTATTACAGGTGTTGCTGCCGCCGCCGATAATACTTTTGGCTTAAACCCTGCCATGATGGTGCGTAAAACACCAGGTACACGACGTCAGGTAGATGTTCAGGCTAATACAGCCATACTAACACAGCTAGTAACCAATTTGGAGATGGCTAAAGTAAGTCTTCGAAAAGAAACCCCGCTTATTCAGGTAATTGATAGGCCTATACTTCCGCTTAAAAAAGAAAAAGTAGGCAAATTAAAGTCTTTAATACTTGGCGGATTTTTAGCTGGTTTTTTAACTGTTTTGGTTTTAATATTTAAAAAATTGTTTGCAGGTATTCTAGCAGATTAATATAAACATTACTAACTAATAGCGCCCCCACTATTATGTTTAAACGCAATAAAAAATTTATGCTTAACAAAATAAATATTGTTCCTCGCTGGATCATATTTGTAATTGACCTGGGGGTTACTACTACGGCATTGCTGCTTGCATTTATTGTAAAGCAAAATTTAACGCTGGTAGGGGTAAATTGGGAAAGCTTACTTACTACGGTAGCTATCATGCTTATTGTAAATGCTTTTGTATTTACAACCATTAAAACCTATGCCGGTATTGTTAGGTACACGGGTATGCAAGATGCTATGCGTATTGCGGTATCGGTATTGGTTTCAAGTGTAGTTCTTTATTTATTGTCAATTATTAGCAGCCCTATACAAGATAATCTGGTATTAAACAATGTGGTTATTATCGTATACGGTACGTTTAGCTTTTTAGCACTATTAACATATAGGGTAGCTGTTAAGTTTGGTTTTGCCTATTTACGTTCTTATAAAATGAAGCGCAAAACGGTGGTTATTTTTGGTGCCGGTGAAGCGGGTGTTGCCACTAAAAGAGTATTAGAGCATGATGGTCAAAATCATATTAGCATTTTAGCTTTTGTAGACGATGATCGTAAAAAAACTAAAAAGGCACTCGATGGTGTTAAAATACTTTCCTTTAATGATCTTGCTGCACTTGCACAGGAAGAACCTATCGATGAGCTTATTATTGCTTCTTTTACCATTACTGCAAAACGCAAAAACGAACTTGTAGATTTTTGTTTAAACCACGATATTAAAGTGTTGGTGGTTCCTGCATATAGCAACTGGACCGAGGGTAGTTTTTCTAGCCGTCAATTAAGGTCTATAAATATTGAAGAACTATTAGAGCGTGACCCTATTCACATTAACAACAACCAAATACGCGCTCAAATAAAAGGTAAGCGTGTGCTTGTTACAGGTGCAGCAGGATCTATTGGGTCCGAAATTGTAAGACAACTTATAAATTACAGTCCTGAGCTTATTGTACTTTGTGATCAGGCCGAAACTCCACTTCACAGTTTAGAATTAGAATTACATGAAAGCGGTAAAAAGGTAAATTGTATATCTTACTTAGCTAGCATTACCAACGAGGCTCGTATGCGCCAGGTTTTTACCGATTTTAAACCGCACTACGTTTATCATGCAGCCGCCTATAAGCACGTACCTATGATGGAACTTTGCCCTACAGAGGCGGTGCGTAATAATGTATTAGGCACCAAACTTATTGCCGATTTAGCTGCCGAATATAATGTAGAGCGTTTTGTGATGGTAAGTACCGATAAGGCCGTTAACCCTACCAATGTAATGGGTGCTAGTAAACGGCTTGCCGAAATTTATGTGCAAGGTTTAAGCAAGCATATTAGCCACACAAAATATATTACTACTCGTTTTGGTAATGTACTAGGCTCTAATGGATCTGTAATTAATAGGTTTAAGCAACAAATAGAAAAGGGTGGCCCTATAACGGTTACGCACCCTAACATTACGCGTTATTTTATGACCATACCGGAGGCTTGTCAACTGGTATTAGAAGCTGGCAGTATGGGTAATGGTGGTGAGATATTTGTATTTGATATGGGCCAGCCTGTTGCCATTGCCGACCTTGCTAAAAAAATGATTCGTTTATACGGCCTTATCCCTAATATTGATATTGATATTGTTTATAGTGGACTCCGCCCTGGTGAAAAGTTGTATGAAGAGTTATTGAATGATGGCGAAAACACCGGTAACACTTATCACGATAAAATCATGATTGCCAAAGTGCGTGACGTAGCATTTGAAGAAATAAAAGATCATTTTAACGCGCTAGTAGCACTTATTAACCAGGCCGAAAGTGAAATGTACCTAGTAGCAAAAATGAAAGAAATTGTACCAGAGTTTGTGAGCAACAATAGTGTGTTTGAGAAGCTTGATATGGGTGGGAAAGTGGTAGGAATGGATTAGTGTGGTCCACACTAATATTGGATATTTACTGATAATCTTAAATCATTAATAAGCTGAAAATCAATTACTTTATATGTTTGATTTTTTGTTTATAGGTTATTGAAAAAGGTTGAAAAATAGCTTGAATGTGCGCAGTTTTGTGCGTTATAAATTCTTTATTAATGTTTTCAATAGAAATAAACAATGAAATTATAACTGACATAGCTAATGTTGATTTACAACTATTAAAATGTCATGAAAGTGTAATTCCAGATAAAGTAAACTTATTAAAAAAATATTTAGAATCACTTGGCGAAGAAATTACTATCTCTTCTATTATAGTATGTAATAAAAGCAATACAATAATTGATGGGCATCATCGCTTTCATGCTTTAAAACAACTAGGGATAAGGGAATTGCCTGTGACATATGTTGATTATTTTAAAAATGAAATCAAAACATATTTTGATGATAGAATTACAAAAGACTATATATTATTATCATCAACTTCTGGCAACTTGCTTCCACCGAAGTCCACAAAGCATTTAATATTTGATAACAAATCGAAACTTTACAAACCAATTATCTTAATTTCTTCTACTGTTCTAATCAATTTAAAATCAAAATAAAATTTTCATGAATAAAGATAAAATTATCGGAATTATTAACTCAAGTATTGAAGTGAAACAAAAATTAATACTTGATGAAAGTACAATTAATGAAATTCAAAATACTGTACAAGTTATTTGTGAAGCATTTCAAAAAGGAAACAAAGTATTCTTTTGCGGAAATGGTGGCTCTGCTGCAGATGCTCAACATTTGGCGGCGGAGTTTTCTGGAAGATTTTACATAGACCGAAAAGCTTTACCAGCAGAGGCATTACATTGTAATACTTCTTATCTAACCGCAGTGGCAAATGATTATTCTTATGATTTGGTATACTCAAGATTAATAGAAGGCGTTGCTAAAAAAGGCGATATTTTAGTTGGAATTAGTACATCTGGCAATTCAAAAAACATCGTAAATGCCTTTATAAAATCAAAAGAGTTGGGGATTAAGCGAATTTCTTTAACAGGAGAAGGAGGTGGTGAAATGAAAAAACATTCTGAAATTTCTCTAAATGTTCAATCAAAAAACACTCCTAGAATTCAAGAGACACACATTTTAATTGGACACATTATTTGTGAACTTGTTGAGTCAGCTTTATTTTCTTAGAATTATGATTGAAAATAAAGAAGTAATAATTTTAGCCGGCGGATTAGGAACACGACTTAGAAACACTATAGGCGAAATTCCAAAATGTTTGGCAGAGGTTGCAAAAAAACCATTTTTACACTATCAAATAGAATATTTATTAAAGCAAGGGGTCACTAGCTTTATTTTTTCTCTAGGATATAAAAGTGAGATGGTAATCAACTATGTTCAGAGTACATTCCCGAAATTAAACTGTCAATTTTCTGTTGAATCAGAGCCCTTGGGGACTGGCGGTGCAATAAAAAAAGCATTAAAGTTAACTAAAAGCAAATTTGTATTAGTAACTAATGGCGACACATACTTTGACATAAACCTTGATTCATTATTTCGAAAAGCAAACGAGAATAATTATCCATTTACCATTGCATTATTTAAAGTAAATCAAAATATAAGATATGGTTATGTTTCAATAACAGATGAAAATTTGATAACACAGTTTAACGAAAAAAAAGAGGCAGTAAATGTACTCGTCAATTCTGGATTTTACTTAATAGATAATAGTCAAATTTCATTTTTAGATTTTCAAGATAAATTTTCATTAGAAATAGATTTCTTTAATCTAGCAATCATTAATAAACTTATATATTCTGTAGAGTATGATGCTAATTTTATAGATATTGGCATACCTCAAGATTACGAAATTGCACAAACTTTTTTTAAAAAAATAAAAAAATAAAATAATAAATATGAACAAAGCAAAGCTAATAGCAGAAATAGGATGCAACCACAAAGGTGATTTTAATTTAGCAAAAGAGTTAATTTTAAAAGCCAAAGAATGTGGTGCAGATGTTGCAAAATTTCAAAAAAGAAATAATAAGTTATTACTAACTGACGAACAGTATAATGCCCCGCATCCTAATCCAGCAAATTCATATGGGGATTCTTATGGTGCTCATAGAGAATTTCTTGAATTTAATCTTGGTCAACATAGAGAGTTAAAAGAATATTGTGATCAAATTGGTATTGTATATTGTACTTCAGTTTGGGATGAAATTTCTGCTCGAGAAATAATCCAATTAAATCCTAGTTTCATTAAAGTGCCTTCAGCATGTAATAATAACTATGCACTTCTTCAGATTTTACGTGATGAATATAGTGGAGAAGTTCATATTTCAACAGGTATGACGACACTTGACGAGATTGAGTCCACGATTTTGTTTTTTGAAAGTAAAAATGATTCTAAAAATAAAATTGTGCTTTATGCTTGTACTTCTGGATATCCAGTACCATTTGAAGATATTTCGTTATTAGAGATAAAAAGATTAAAAGAAAAATATGAACATAGAGTAAAATGTATTGGATTTTCTGGCCATCATTTGGGAATTGCAGTTGATATTGCTGCTTATGTATTAGGCGCAGAGTGGATTGAGAGGCACTTTACACTTGATAGAACTTGGAAAGGCACTGATCATGCAGCATCATTAGAGCCAAGTGGGCTAGGTAAATTATCCAGAGATTTAAATGCAGTAAATAAAGCACTTACATTTAAAGCGAAAGAAATTTTAGATATTGAAGAAGTTCAAAGGAAAAAATTAAAAAACAGAAAATAAATTGTTTAGCAAACTTAAAAATATATTTTCTTCAGAATACGGAGCTAAAAAAAATGCAACAATTTATTTAATTGCTTCATTCTCTTCTTTTGGGATAAGTATTTTAACACTCCCGGTATTCACAAGATTATTGACTCCGGAGGACTTTGGGAAAACTTTGATTTTTTTAATTTTCGGAAAATTAATTGTTGGTTTTATAAATTTTAACCTTCATTTCTCGACATATCGCTATTACTTTGACTTTAAGAATAATTTTAGTGGCTTCAAGTCTTTAAATTCAACTAATTTATTGTTTCTGCTATTGTGTTTTATTATATCATTAATAGCAGTTGCTTTTTCTTCAAGGTATATAGTTCTAAAATTTTATAAAAATCAATTTACCGAAGGCCTATTATTACTTTCTTTGTTAAGCGGGATTCTTGATTATTTTTTTCTTTATTTTACAACTATTTTAACAGCCCTTCAAAAATCAGTTTCATTTGCTTTTCTTACCATTTTAAATAGCTTATTTAATGTAGTATTTTCAATTTATTTTATTGTTTCCTTAAATTTAACATATATAGGTAGAATATATGGTATAGTATTTTCTCAGATTATAATTTTATTTATTACAATCTTTCTTTGTAGAAATACACTTTCACTTAATTTTAATCTTAGTTTTTTAAAAAAATCATTAAAACTAACATCTCCTATGATACCTCAAATGGCTTTGGGGATTTCGCAAAATTACATGGATAAATCACTATTATCTTACACAAAAGGTACTGCGAGCCTAGGGTTTTATTCAATAGGTTTAAATTTTGCAAATGTCCTAAAAGTTATAATGGATTCAATTGAAAAGGCATGGTCTCCGTTTTTTTTTAAAAATGCACAAGAAAATACAGATAAATCAAAAATCACAATCGCGAATGGATTTATGACTTTAGCTTATTTTTACATGACCCTAGGTATTGGTGTTATTTATTTTTCAGAGGAAGCTATAAAGTTACTTACAACCAAAGAATACTATCCTGCAATTTATGTTGTGCCAGTTTATGTCTATTATTATTTATTTTCAATATTTGGGTATGTAGCTAATTCCCAACTATCATTGACCGAAAAAATCAAGTATATTCTACCGGGTTCAATAGCAGGAACATTAGTTAATATTATTTTTAACATAATATTAATTTCCAAATTTGGAGCAATTGGAGCCGCAATTAGTGCAGCTTTTACTGCGCTTGTTAGTAATACTATTTTGTTCTATTTTGGCATGAAATTTTTCCCTATTCCGTTTGTAATTAAAAAAATAATATCTCTTTATTTTATATTGTTTCTTTTCACATTCTTTGCATATGTGATGATCGATTTAGATTTAAATTTTTTTCTTAAGGTCCTAATTAAAATAATTCTTATTTTATGCTTTGTTTTAATTGGATTCTGGAAGAAAATACTAAGCGTTGACCATTTTATATTTTTAAAAGGGAAAAGCGTTTTTTTTGATAAAATTTTATTTAAAAAATAAGTTGTTAAATAATGTTACAGTATTATATTTCTCAAAATAGTTCAATTAAAAACGCATTAAATAAAATAAGCGAAAATCAACAAGGTTTTATTTTAACATCTGATGATTCAGGCATCATTGTTGGCTTAGTAACAGATGGAGATATTAGATCCAAATTGGTTGAAGGAATTTCATTGGATCAGCCAATTTCTGTTTGTGCAAATAGTAATTTTATTTGGGCAGATGAATATACGCCAAGGGAAATTATACTTAAACAATTAGACAATAATATACGTTTTATACCCCTTTTAGATAGAGATAAAAGACTAATAGATATAGTAACAAGATATCACTTACCAATTGGTAGTGAAGAAAAGGTTTATGCCAGAGCTAAATCGCCAGTTCGAATAAGTTTTGGTGGTGGTGGCTCAGATCTTACACATTATTTTTTAGAAGATAATGGTGCAGTGATTAATGTCACAATTTCATTGTATAGCCATGCTACATTAATAATCCGTGATGATAAACAAATTATAATTCATTCTAGAGACCTTGGTGAAACATATACGGCTTCTAGTTTAGCAGAAGCGAAAAATATTTCTGGAAATTTTAAATTAATTCTCTCCTTAATAAAAATCATTCATCCTGAATATGGCTTTGAATTGTTTTTGTATTCAGATTTTCCAATGAAATCTGGATTAGGAGGTTCTGCTGTAGTTGCTTCATCTATCTTGGGTTGTTTTAATCAATTACGAACTGATAAATGGGATCAATACGAAATGGCTGAGTTGGCATATCAAGCAGAGAGACTATACTTGGATATTGCTGGCGGTTGGCAGGATCAGTATGCAACTATTTTTGGTGGTTTTAATTTTATGGAATTTAGAGCTCAACAAAATATAGTTCATCCATTACGAGTTGATCCTGAAACTATTTTGGAATTGGAAGAAAGCCTCGTCCTTTGTGATACAGGTACAATACATGAATCGGGAGATGTTCACAAGGATCAGAAAAATGAAATGAGTAATCTTGCGATAAGGGATTTGGTGAAGGAAAATGTAGAACTAACATATCAAATGCGAAACCAACTTTTAAGGGGTAGATTATTAGACTTCGGAAAATCACTTAATAAGGCCTGGCAATTAAAGAGACAATTTAGCTCTCAAATTTCAAATCCCGAATTGGATAATATCTATAATACCGCAATAAAAAATGGTGCAATTGGCGGCAAATTATTAGGAGCTGGTGGTGGTGGTTTTTTTCTGTTTTTTGTTCCATCAACACACAAGCATCAATTAATGAATGTCCTTGAACAAATGGGTAAAACAATTAGGGCATTCAGGTTCGAAGAAAAAGGCTTACAAGGATGGTCTGTACGAGAAAATAATAGTAAAATTTAAATTAGATAAATGCAGATAGGAAAATTTAGAGTGGACGGTAAACGAACTTTTGTTATTGCTGAAATTGGCAATAACCACAACGGCAGTTTTGAACGTGCTATTGAAATGGTAGACAGAGCAATAGAAATGGGTGCTGATTGCGCTAAATTTCAAATGCGCCAGTTAGACCAGGTCTATAGAAAACGTAGCCTTAACAAATCAGGAGAAGATTTGGGTACAGAATATATTATTGACCTACTTAATCGATTTGAACTATCTGTTGATGAACAAAGAAATTTAGCCGCATATTGTAAAGAAAAAAATATATTATACTTGTGTACACCCTGGGATATTAAAAGCGTAGATGTATTAGAATCTTTTAGTGTAGAGGCTTATAAAGTGGCTTCGGCTGATCTTACTAATTTACCCTTACTTGATAAATTGGTATCTACAAAAAAACCATTAATACTTTCTACAGGAATGAGTACACCTGCAGAAGTGCAGGTTACTGTTAATTTCCTGAACAAACGAAAAGCTCAATATGTATTATTGCATTGTAATAGTACTTATCCCGCTCCTTTTCATGATATCAATCTTCTCTGGATAAATTCATTAAAAAAAATTCATCCCTTAATTGGTTATTCAGGTCATGAAAGAGGCATTTCAGTATCTATGGCAGCTGTAACACTTGGTGCCTGTATAATAGAAAGGCATTTCACACTCGACAGAACTATGGAAGGTCCAGACCATGCTGCCAGTTTGGAGTATAGTGAGTTCCAGCAATTAATTACCGGCATTCGTGAAATTGAACAAGCATTGGGCGATGGAACAAACCGACAATTAAGCCAAGGAGAAATGATTAACCGAGAAAATCTAGGCAAGAGCTTGGTAGCTGCTACTGCATTAAAAGTTGGGACCATTTTACAGCCAGAACACATAAAAGTGTTGAGCCCGGGTCAGGGACTTGCACCACATCTATACGAAGAATTGTTAGGAAAGGAATTGAAAAGAGACATGCTCACAGAAGATTTTTTCTTTCAAAGCGATATTGATTCCAAAGTAATCAAGCCACGTCCTTATACATTTAAGCATCCATGGGGTATTCCAGTTCGTTATCACGACTTTACCAAATACCATAGAATCATCAATCCAGATTTTTATGAGTTTCATCTTTCTTATTCTGATATGGATCTTAATCCCGCAGATTATTTACAAGGAGAATACGATTGCGGCTTTGTGGTACATGCACCCGAGTTATTTGAAGGAAGTCATTTAATGGATTTAGCTACACCTGATACAGCTTACCGTGCTTACTCTATGGAACAAACGCAACGCGTGATTGATATTACGAGAAGCCTCAAAAAGTTTTTCCCAAAAGAAAAAAGACCTATGATTGTTGCCAATATTGGTGGTTTCAGTATGGATAAGCCAATACCAAAAAATGAAACTGCCGCTTACTATGAACAATTTGCTAAAAGCCTTCAAGCACTTGATACAGAAGGTGTAGAGATTATTCCTCAAACAATGGCCCCTTTTCCATGGCATTTTGGCGGCCAGCGTTATCAAAATATTTTTGTTGAAATAGAAGAGATTGAACATTATTGTAAAAAATTTGGAATACGTATGTGTTTTGATGTGTCGCACAGTATGCTAGGTTGCAACCATATGGGAAAAGATTTTTATGATTTTGCCCGTCGAATGGCACCGTTCACTGGTCATCTGCACCTTGGTGATGCAAAGGGAGTTAATGGCGAGGGACTACAAATTGGTGAGGGGGATATGGATTTTAAACGCTTAGGGAAAATATTAAATGACGGCTGTCCAAATGCTTATTTTATTCCTGAAATATGGCAGGGGCATAAAAATGAAGGATCAGGTTTTTGGTTTGCATTGGAAAAACTTGAAAGTATCTTGTAATTTTTTGAATATAATTAGTAACATTGAAATATGAAACAAATAATTGATGGTCTTGTAACAGTGAGAACATCCTCTACGCGCCTCCCTGGAAAATGTTTACTACCATTTGGAGAAGGTAATGTAATTAATCATTTAGTTGCTAGAGCAAAGGCATTTAGCATAGATCCAATTATTTGTACAAGTACAGACAAAAGCGATGATATTTTAGAAGAAATGGCTAAGGGTTTAGGAATAAGATATTTTCGTGGTTCTTTAAACAACAAGTTAAAGAGATGGTCGGATTGTGCGAATCATTTTGGTTTAGAAAATTTTCATACTGTAGATGCAGATGACCCTTTTTTTGATGGAGAGGAGATGCATAGGAGTATACAGTTACTGATAGATGGTGGCTTTGATATCGTTTGTCCAACACCTTCTTCTTCTTCGGGTGGCGCAAGTGTTGGGTATTCCCTTACCACAGCTATTGTTAACCGAGCAGTTGAAGGTTTATCAGAAGAAGACGATACAGAAATGATGTGGTATTATCTTGAAAGAATTGCTGATCGTAAAACAACTACTTTAACTGAAAAAACTTCAGACCCACTTCTAATACGTTTAACTCTAGATTATCAGGAAGACTATTGGCTATTAAGAACCATTCAAAGATTGGTTGGAAGTATATCTCCAAGATCTGAAATTGACGAACTTTTTTATAGGAACCCGGATCTATTTAAGGTAAACTGGTTTCATAATGAAGAATGGAAAGCAGCGCAGGAAGCAAAAAAAATTTAATCATCAAATAAACTGGTTATGAATTTAAACAAACTTATTGAAAGCGTTAAGAACCCACACGGCAAATTCAATGGCAATGAAATTGAATATGTCCTGAGATCATTAGATTCTGAAAACCCGGAGAATAAAAAATTTCCATGGGTACAAAAATTTGAAGAAGTTTTCGCAGAAAAAGTGGGATCAAAATATGCAATCGCCGTTAATTCAGGTACATCAGGTTTACATGCTGCTTTGTATGCTGCCGGAGTTGGTCCAGGTGATGAGGTAATCCAACCTAGTATCACAGTAGTAATGGATGCATATGTAACAATACATATGGGGGCAATACCTGTTTTTGTTGATATAGATACTGAATCATGGAATATAGACGCAAAAAAAATTGAAGAAAAAATTACTCCAAAAACAAAGGCAATCATCGTTGTATCATTATATGGCTTGCCTGTTGATATTGATCCTATTATGAAAATTGCTAAGAAGCACAATATTATAGTAATTGATGATTCAGCAGAAACTACAATGTCTCTGTATAAAGGTGAAGTAGCTGCAACAAAAGCAGACATTGGTGTTTTTAGTTTTGAAAAATCAAAGCATATGACTTCAGGTAGTGAAGGTGGTATGATGATCACTAATGATGAAAATTTGGCTACACTATCGAGAAAATTTGCAGGTATAGGTTATAAAGGACTAACTGCTTCAGCTGGCAGAACAAGCTTGGCAGCATCAATTTATCAAGATCCAGATTATGAAAGATTTGATACCATTGGTTTGAATTACAGAATGAACGCCATCACTGCTGCTGTTGGTTTGGCTCAGTTCGAAAGAATTGATTTCTTAGTGGAAAGAAGGAAAAAAGTGGGTGAAATGTTCTTAGACGCGATCAAAGGATGTTCTTGGATCAAAAGTCAGGTTGTTCCTGATCATTCTATTCATACCTACTTCACTTTTGGTCTGCTTTATTTAGGCTTAGCTGAAAAAGGTATATCATGGAAGGAATTCTATGACAGATATAAAGCGAAAGGTGGTGATGGATTTTATGCCTGTTGGGCTAATCCATATTTGGAACCTTCTTTAAAAGGCAAGAAAATGGGTGATCAAGTTTTTGCAAAAGGATTATGTCCAATTGCAGAGGATTACCAAAAAAAGATCATGGCCTTCAAAAGCAATTATAGAAATCTTGATGAAGCAAGAGAAAAAACAAGAATACTTAAAGAATTAATAGATGAGATCGGCAGATAAAGTTTCAAAAGAAATTATTAATCGTACCCTTCGTTTTGGTATGGTTCAAGGGCGGTTGATCAAATCACCACAGAATCAATTGCAATGGTTCCCACAACCATATTGGGAAGATGAGTTCTTTGTGGCAGGTGCTTTGGGATTTGATTATATAGAATTACTGGCTGAAAGAGATCATAATCCTGAAAATCCAATTTGGACAAATGATGGTGTAGAACGAATCAAAACAGTTGTAGAATTAACAGGTCTTTCCTTGCCTGTATTTTGTAACGATTATATCATCGATCATCCTTTGAATATTGACAAGGAGTGTTTAGAACAGAATTTAAAGCTTGTTGAGAGGGGCGCATATATTGGATGTGAGAAATATCTATTACCACTTTTTGAAAGATCGGAACTTACATTAGGTAATTTGAAATCATATGTAGAGCCTATCCAAATAATTGCCGATGCATGTTCTAGTGCAGGGGTAGAACTTTGTTTAGAAACAATTTTAAAAGGTGATGAGCTTATCAATGCTCTTGAATTGATTAACAGGCCTGAAATAAGTGTTGTATTTGATACAGGCAATCGAGTGGCATTTGGTCATGATATTGGTGCAGACATAAGATTACTTGGAAGCCGGATAAGCCATATGCATATTAAAGATAAAAATGCAGCAAATCAAAATGTAGTCTTAGGTACAGGTAAGGTGAATTTTCAAGAAGTGTTTGAAGCATTAGCTGATATCTCGTATTCCGGGCTATATACTTTTGAGACCAATCGTGGTAAAAACCCAGCACGTACTGCAGCATATAATAAACAATTGATCACTTATTTTCATTCTGAAAGCTTTTTAACGAAGTGAATTTAACTAAAATCCTTTTTATTGGTTTAGGTGGAGCGGGTCAAAGACATTTACGGATCCTTAAGGAACTTCTACCTCCAACAGTTACATTTACTGCGTTTAGAAGAACTGCAAAAACGCCATTGTTGCGTACAGATTTTTCAGTTGATGAAAACAATAGTATTATAGATATTTATGGGCTGAAGGTATTTAATGATATAGAATCTGCATTCGAAGATAAACCATCATTGACGGTAATTTCAACCCCTACATCCTGTCATAAAGAGCCCCTATTATTGGCATTGAAAGTGGGAAGTGCGGTAATCGTAGAGAAACCATGGGCAGAAGATCTGACTGATTTCGAATTTTTTAGAAGCGGCATGCTTGAAAAACAATTACCCTTTCTTATTTCTTTCCAACGCAGATATCATCCATTGATCACCAAAACGAATGAACTGCTTAAATCAGGAAAGATAGGTAGACCTATGGTTGCTTCATTTACCGTTTTTTCAGATGTAACTACTTGGCATGGTTATGAAGATTGGAGAACACTTTATGCTGTGAGAAAAGATCTAGGTGGTGGTGTTTTGCTTACTGAGATTCATGAAATCGATCTGGCATACTGGTTTTTTGGATTGCCTATGGCTGTGTATTGTACTGGTGGAAACAGAGGAGCTGAGAGAATAGAAGTAGAAGATACAGTTCAGATGACTTTGATTTATGATAATTTTTCTGTTCAGATCACCCTTTGTTTTGTTCACAAAAAAAGAATGCGCAATTTTCATATTGCAGGAACAGAAGGTTCACTTTTATGGAACGAAGAAACTAACATATTATCTTATTCCCCACATGCCGGAAAACTTGAAGAGTTTTCTGCACCCGAATTTACAAATGATACAATGTTTATAAGTCAGGCACAACATTTTATAAATAATTGGAAATCATCTGATACTGAACATGCATTATTGTCGGCTGGATATTCTTTGGCAATTGTTGAAGCTGCTAGGTTGTCTATGCTCAATGGAAAAGTCGAAAATATACCTCAGACATTTAAGCACAACAATTAAATATTTTGATGATGAATACTTCACTGCAGAATTTTGATCTTAGCGGTAAAACAGCACTCATTACAGGTGGAGCTGGACTATTAGGACTTGAGCATGCTGCTGCACTATTAGAGATCAATGCGGAAGTTGTATTGACTGACTTAAATGAAAATGCATTACAAAATGCAAAAAAAATATTGTCTGAAAAGGGAGCAGTGTCGAAAATACATACTCGAATAATGGATGTTACTAAACAAGAATCAATATTAGAAGTTAGAAATGATTTTAATGCATCAGGGAAGCGTATTGATATACTTATTAATAATGCAGCCATAGATCCTAAAGTTAAAGGGGATCAAGGGGTTTTGGAAACTTCAAGACTTGAAAATTTTCCTAAGGAACAATGGGATCTTCAATTAGCAGTAGGTTTAACAGGCGCATTTTTGTGTAGCCAAATTTTTGGAACAGCAATGGCTTATGATGGAAAAGGTGGTGTGATCTTAAATATAGCTTCAGATCTTTCTGTTTTTTCTCCTGATCAGAGGATTTATCGTAGAGATGGTATTCCTGAAGAAATGCAACCAGTAAAACCAGTTACTTATTCAGTTATTAAAGCGGGACTAGTTGGGCTTAACCGTTATCTATCTACATATTGGGCAGACAAAGGTGTACGTTCTAACTGTTTGTCTCCGGGTGGGATCTTTAATGGCCAGAGTGAAGCGTTTGTTTTGAAACTCACCAATTTGATCCCAATGGGTAGAATGGCAAATAAAGACGAATATCATGGTGCCATTCAGTTTTTATGCTCCAATGCGTCTGCTTATTTAAATGGACAAAATATAGTGATGGATGGTGGACGTAGTGTTTGGTAATAAATCTTAGATATTATGAATAAAAAATTTTTTTTTAATTTATTGGATAATGTTCTTCCTGGATTTGATATTAATGGAAATGAAACCATTGATATTAATAAAGAAATATATTTTGAAAAAATATCAATGTCGGGACTAGAAGAGATGCATAGATATTCAACCGACACAAGACTATATGAATATTTCGAGTTTGATGCATTTACTAGTATTGATCAAACTCGAAACTATTTAGAAAAATTATTGAAAAGAATGTCTTCTGATGAAGAAAAGAGTGCAATTTATTGGTTTGTTAGAAAGAAAAAAGACAATTGCCTTATTGGAACCGCGGGTTTAGTAAACATTAATTTTTCTAGAAAATCTGTAGAGTGGGGATATGGCGTAGACCCTAATTTGTGGGGTAACGGGTATATATTACAAATTCAAGAAGCATTAAAATATTATATTTTTGAAATATTGGAGTTGAATAGATTAGATGGGATTACTATGATTACAAATGAAAGAACAAAGGCGTCATTGGTAGCGTCTGGTATGACAAATGAAGGAGTTTTAAGACAATTCTACTGCAAAAATGGTTTATTTATAGATGGTTGGAAATATTCAATGTTGAAAGAAGAGTATAAAACTAATAATGTTTCAAAAAATTCATTTAAATCAAATATTTGTTCAAAAGAAACTATAATAAACATTTTAAGTGAAATTCTTTTCGAAGAGGTAGATGAAAATACAACAATGTATAACTCTGCAACATGGGATTCAATAAGTCATATGAACATTATGATAAAAATTTATGAAGAATTTAAGATTAAGTTATCTCCAATTCAAATTTCAAATGCCACATCGGTTGAATCACTTTATATCTTATTAAATAATCTACCTAAAGATGTTGAATAACCAAAGTTCGTTAGCGGATTATATTTTTAATGCTATAGGAAAATTTACTTCATTGGTTGCTATTAAGATTGGCGATAGGCGTATTTCATATAAAGAATTAAATGAAAATGCTTTAAATGTTGCAAACATGCTCTCAGAGAATGGGGCAGAAAATGAAACTGTTGGCATTGTCGGTCAGCGGAAAGCGTCATCCTATTTCGGCGTCTTAGGAATATTATATTCTGGATGTAACTATACACCTTTAAATCCAAGTTACAGTAAGACCAGGTTAATAAGTATAATGAAATCTTCAAATATTAAATTTGTTGTTGGTGACAAAATTGATTTATTAAAATTATTTCAAATAATAGGAGAAGATTATAAGTTGCAGGGAGTTGTATTGCCAGAAGGTGCTCCGCCAAATGGGAAATTTTGGATATCTAAATCAAGTAATTTTAAAATAAATAAACCTTTATTTAGATATAGCGATGACATTGCATATACATTATTTACTTCAGGATCTACAGGGTTGCCAAAAGGTGTACAAGTAATGAATTCAAATGTGATCGCATTTATAAATGGGATGAGTAATATTTATAAATTAGACCCTGGGTTTAATGCTTCACAAACATTTGATTTAAGTTTTGATCCATCTGTTTCAGATATGTTCTTTACATGGTGTAATGGAGGAGTTCTGTGTGTTCTTCCGGAAGAAGAAAAAATGTCACCCAATGAGTATATTGTTAGAGAACAAATTCATTTTTGGAATTCTGTGCCATCTTTAGCAACATTTATGAGCAAAATGGGATTTTTAAAACAAGGTGCCTTTCCGAGCATAAGTAATAGTATGTTTTGCGGTGAACAGTTTTCTAAAAACATTGCTGATTCATGGAGGGTTTCAGCCCCTAATAGTACAATTGAAAACTTATATGGGCCAACAGAAACTACTATCTATATATCAAGATTCAAGTATGAAAAATTAGATGAGGATAAAATCTTTAAGAACAATATCATCCCAATCGGATATCCTTTTTTAGAGCAAAAAGTAGAAATTGTCAACGAAGATAATATTCCAGTAACAAAAGGAACTATTGGTGAAATCTGTTTTAAAGGAAGTCAAGTAACAAAAGGTTATTTAAACGACCAAGCAAAAACCAATGAAGTATTTGTGGAATTTGATTGGGATAATGATAATAAAACATATAAATGGTATAAAACTGGAGATCTCGGATTTGTAAACGATTATGGTTATCTAGAGTGTATTGGTAGAAAAGATTCACAAATAAAAATAAGTGGAAGAAGAATTGAGATTGGAGAAATAGAGTCAATACTTCAAAAATTTGAACCACTTGCTGATATAATAATTATACCAATTCGAGATGAATCAGAAATTGTGATTGGAACTGTTGGATTTATCACTTCAAATATTACAAAAGAAGTTGAGATTGATATTCGTAAACAAAGTGAGGTCTTTTTGGAAAAAGTTTTTTTCCCAAAAAGAATAATTACTATTGATAGCTTTCCTTTATCGCATAGTGGTAAAATAAATAGAAAGGAATTAGAACAGATAGCTAATAATTAAATTTAAAAATCATGGCACTTAAAAAATATTTTTATCATTTAATTGGTAAAAAAAAACCATCATTATTTCAAATGTTGGTTAGACGTCTTGATATTTTTTATGAATTTATATTAGGTCTTGACTTCAAGTCTGTTAATTCTTTGGAGTCTTTAGGATTAGATGACAAATTTGTTTCAAAATGCTCACCTTCTGGAAACAAGTTTTTGAAGAAAGCTTTTGAAAATTTAAATATAACACAACAAGATTCAATATTAGACATTGGATGTGGAAAAGGAAGTGCCATAAGGGTTTTAACAAATTTTAAATTTAATAAAGTAGACGGTATTGAGCTCTCCGAGTATTTAGCTATTAAAGCGATTAATAATTTTAAAAAATTAAACAACCTTAAGCCAAAAATATTTCACAGCAACGTACTTGATTTCAAATTTTACAACAACTATAACTATTTTTATTTATACAACCCATTTCCAAGCTCTGTGTTTAGTGAGTTTTTATTGATTTTAAATAATCAAATTAAGGCTAAAAATATTTATATTGTTTACAATAACCCGGTTTGCCATGATTTATTAATTAAAGATGGTTTTGAATTAATAAATAAATTCCCTGACATGTGGGGGAATGGCATAAACCTTTATTCAAAAAAAATAGAGTAATTTGAATATCTGGAAAAGAAAAATAATTACTCACGTAAAGCAGGGTGTAGATATTCTGATTTTTGATGAGGTTAATTCAGAGTATATATTTGAACTCCTTGGCCAAACATATACCACCGAGATTTTATTAGTTAGGCCAAAGCCAATCTTTTTGAATTTTAAGTTCTTTTTAATCTTTCTCAATTCATATTTTTCAATTTCAGTTAGTAAGGATCACGAGAATGTTAAATCTACAATTAAAAAGGCGTATATTATGTCTACACTTTTGATTTATAAATCAAAGGCTGTTATAACAATGATAGATAACAATAGTGATTTCCACTGGGCAGCAAAAAATGTCAAAGGATTACATTTTATAGCGATTCAAAACGGATTTAGACTAGCTTACGTAAACGATAATAAGTTTTACTTAGAGCATTATTTTTGTTTTGGTCAGCATGAGGTTGACTCACTGCCAAAACAAGGAAATACTATAAGTAAATTTTATCCTTTTGGATCTTTAATTGCTGATATCAATCTTTCTAAATATAACAATCTTTCAATAGATTATGATATATTAATTATTTCTTGTTGGCGAGGAAATATTGGTTATACAAAAGAAGTGTGTGATACAATGTCTTCAATGAAAAAAATGGACATGTTAATTGCGAAATATCTTTCAGAAAGAAAAAACATTAAGGCTGCAATAATTCTCAGGTCTGAAAAAAATAGTGAACATTGGTTTATTTCAGAACTTAATTTAGACGAAGAAGCATATTACAAAAACATATACAAAGATTCGGCTGTTATATTCCAGAATGATTTTAAAAATAAAAACATTTATAAATTAATATTGCAAAGTAACTTTTTAATTTCTACACTTTCAACTGCTTTAATTGAAGGTTTTGGAATTGGTAAAAAAAGTTTGCTTTGTAATTTTACTGGCGTTGATGATTATCACGTTGATTTTCCCGTTGATATCACTACAACATCAGAAGATTTTTCTGATTTTTCAAAAATTCTTGATACTATAATAAACATGCCTAGTTCTGAGTATTTAAATCAAAATAAAAAACTTCAAAATTATTACATGGGCTTTGATTCTAATAAGAATGTAAAGCAAAGGATTAAAGAAAAAATAAATGAAATACTAATTTAAAACAATTTATATAATTGCCTACTCTTTTAATAACAACGCCAGCACAAGATAACAACAGTTTTGATGATAAAGTTTTATTGTTAGGCGAATGGTGCAGATTGTACACAGAGTCTAAATATCCCGCAAATATAGATGTGCACAAATATCATTGGGATGATCGAGACAAATTTACAAAAGACTGCAACTATCTAAATGATTTATATGAAAAATATTTACTTTATTTTTCTTCTATTTTGAATAAATTTCACAATAAAAATGAAGATACTAGATATTGGAGAATTATTATAGGTCCCTGGTTAAAGTATTTTATTGATGTCATTTTTGATAGATTTGAATGTATAAGAACATTAGGTGATAAAAAAATAGATAACACGTATGTTTTTAAATATAATCTTGAAGACCTTATACCTGACGACTTTAGCTGCTTCTACGATCAAATTAGAAGTGATGGCTGGAATCATGCAATATTTTCTGAATGCATCATCTATTTTGGAATCAATCATACCTTATTAAATTATTCCCCATATAGAAGTAATATTTCTTCTAAAAACTCAAAACAGAAACTAAAGAATAAGCTATTGAATATATATAATTCTGTGTTTCCTAGAATATTTAATTCAATCGCAATAATAGAGCCATATACAGATATATATAAAACAATTAAATTAAATATAGCATTAGGTCAGTTTCCAATATTTGGCACCAATGCTAATGAAAGAAACATCAATAAATTAGACAAATTTAGAGGTGAATTTATATCAAATAATTCTTTAACATCTCCATTCGAATACTTTTTAGAAAAGCTGATTTTCAAACTAATCCCTTTTTCCTATTTGGAAAATTTGGCTACAATTGAAAAATCAAGCTTATCAAAATATCCATTAAATCCAAAATTGATATTTACATCTAATGCATATCAAGCAAACGATTTATTTAAAATCTGGGCAGCAAAATTTGTTACAAATGGTATCCCTTTAATAATTGCCCAACATGGAGGACATTATGGAATTGGCTTAGTCAATCAAACTGAAGTCCACCAATTGAAAATATCAAGTGTTTTTGCAAGTTGGGGTTGGGGAAATACCGAAAGCATTACAACAATGCCCTCTTTAAAATTGAATAATTCCTTTACTTTTAAATATAAAAGAAATGGGAAAATATTAATTACTACCCCTTCGTACCCACGCTATTTTTATTGTTCTTTTAGTGTACCTCTTTCTGGGCAATTTTTATATTATTTAAATGACCTTTTTGTTTTTTTAAACGGAATAAATGAGAAAAAAAATATCTTGATAAGAACTGACGCAGATATTTTTGGTTGGAATATCCATAAGAGGATTGTTGATAATAATTTCGGATGGGCCATAGATAAAAAAAATATTAAATTAATAGATAGTCTAAAAGAATCAAAAATTGCAATTTCAACATATAATGCAACAATTTTTTTAGAAACATTATCAATGAATTTCCCCACTTTAGTTTATTTTGATTTTAAGTATTATGAAATTAGAGAGGATGCTCAAGAATCAATCTCAATTTTATTAGATGCAAATATTTTGCATAAAAGTGCTGTAAACGCGTATCAATTTCTTAATAGTTTGAATGGTGAAATCGAAAGTTGGTGGTTTTCTAAAAGTGTGCAAAATGCAAGGTTAGTTTTTTGCAATAAATTCGCTCGAGCTTCAAGTAATTGTATTAGTGAATGGAAAATATTTTTAAATAATAATAAAAATGGTTAAAATTTCATATAAAGAAGTTAAAGAAAAATGCACAAAAGATAGATTTTTTCCTTATGATGACTGGAGGGATAAGCTTTTTGTTCCGCCGTCAATTTTTTTAGTTTGGGTTTTTGTAAAATTTAAAGTAAGTGGAAATTCTGTATCATTACTCTCTGGTTTTGTCGCAATTATAGGTGGTATATTAATTGCTTCTCAAAACAATGTTTATATACTTTTTGGGTCATTTTCGTACATGTTATATTATTTATTGGATTATGTTGATGGTGGGGTAGCAAGATTTAATGGTTCATCAGGTATTGGTGGTCAATATATTGATTGGTTAATGCATACTGTTTCTTCGCTTGGAATTTTTATTGGAATTTTTATTGGCGCATTGAATGCTAGTGGTATTTGGGCTATTCCATTGGGGATACTTACTTTAATTGCTTGTGCACTTAATTTAGAGAGATATTCATTCGGATGGTTTTCCATATGTATGCATTATCAACAGCAAATAGTTAAAAATAATATCCCAGAACAAATACCATTAAAAATATCTAGTGCTCAGACTAAATCAAATAGAATTTTTCGGTTTATGAAATATTTTTCCGCATTGATATTTCATGAGAACTATTCAATATTTTTAATTCCTGTTTTAGCGACATTTAATTTATTTATAAATAAAAATATTTTTGATTTTAGATTAATAATTCTATTTATAGGTGCGTTTATCTATTTCCCTGTTATTTTATTTGACATTTTTAGAATTTCAAATAATAAAATAATTGATAAATCTTATAACGACATTTTCTTTGGGAATTATAAGCCGATTTTACCGAAAGATCATTTTTTTGAAAGCTAATAAAAAAAATATTTATATGAAAGCACTTATTTTGGCCGCAGGTTTTGGAAACAGAATGAGCCCATTAACTAACAATAAGCATAAGACTTTATTAGAAATTGATGGAGAGCCTATAATGGATCGTATTGTCAACTCCTTATTAATTAATAGCATTAATAAAATTTTAGTTGTAACTGGTTATAGGTCTGAAGAACTAACTTCACATTTATTAAACAAATTCCCAAATGTAGAATTTGAGTTTGTTCATAATGAGCGGTATAGGGAGACCAATAATATATATTCATTATCACTTGCATTTGAACAAAATGTAATTGACGAAGATATTTTATTGATTGAATCTGATTTGATTTATACATCAGATGTTATTACAAAAGCTATCAAATCAAAATTTGATAATGTTGCCTTGGTAAGTCCTTATGCTATAGGATTAGATGGAACAGTTGTTCAAGTACAAAACAGCCAAATTACTAATATCTTCCCCCCGCATTTACAAGATGAAAATTTTAATCTTTTTGATAAATTTAAAACTTTGAATATTTATAAATTTTCAAAAGAGTTTTGTAACAACGAGTTTAAAAAATTACTAACATATTATGCAAATGTGATTGATGATAATTGTTATTACGAGTTGATACTTGGAATTTTAATTTATATGCAAAAACGAACAATTTTTTGTGAAATAATCGAAAATGATAAATGGGTAGAGGTTGATGATCCAAATGACATGATGGGAGCAGAATTTGTTTTTAATAAAAAAAATAGATTAAATATCTTAGAAGGAAGTTTTGGTGGATACTGGAATTTTGAAATCCTAGATTTCTGTTTTATTAGAAATATGTATTTTCCAACTACTTCAGTTATGGCTGAAATTAGAAATAATTTAACTTGGCTTCTTCATAATTATGGCTCTAAGCAAAAAATATTAAATACAAAGCTTTCATATGTACTTCAATATAAAGAAGAAAATCTTATTGTGTTAAATGGTGCAGCACAAATTTTCCCAATATTAAAGACAATTTTAAAAGACAGAAATGTTTTAATTCCAACACCTACATTTGGAGAGTATAATAGAATTGTTAATAATCATATTACCTATTCTGATTCTATAGGATTTAATCAAGATGAAATAACTGAAAAATTAAAATTATCAGATTCTATCGTTTTTGTAAATCCGAATAATCCAACGGGTAGTGTTTTATCAACAGAGTGGATCTTGGAACTTTCAAATAGCAATCCGGACAAATTATTTATAATTGATGAGTCATTCATAGAATTTTCTGAACAAAAATCTATAATTTCTTATTTAGAAAACTCATCTAATGACAATGTCTTAGTAATAAGAAGTATGAGTAAGAGTTATGGAATGCCTGGTGTTCGATTAGGATTTGTTTATACTAATAATGAATTAATCAAGCAAAAAATAGTTGAAAATTTACCGATTTGGAATTTAAATTCTGTTGCCGAATTTTTTCTAGAGATTATATTAAAAAATAAGAGATCCCTCACAAATTCTTTTGCACAAACCAAAATCGATCGCAATGATTTTAGAAATAAATTACAGGATCAATATTTTATAGATCAAGCCTATGAAAGTGAGGCTAATTTCTTGCTTATAAGCATTGACAACACAATTCATGACTCAAGTGATCTTGTACTTTATTTATTAAATGAGCATAATATTTATATCAAAGAAGTAACGGACAAACTTAAAAAAGAAAATTTTAGATTCTATAGAATTGCAATACGTTTGCCACATGAAAATGACTTATTAATTACCGCATTAAATTCTTTTTTTAAAAAATAACGTTTTATAATGAGAGATAAATTTAAAATATTAGCAGTAATTCCTGCAAGAGGCGGATCAAAGGGAATACCCAATAAAAATATCAAAGATTTACTTGGTAAACCATTAATAAGTTATTCAATTACTGAGGCTCTGAAATCTAAATATATCGAAAAAATAGTTGTTTCTACTGACAGCTTAGCGATTTCTGAAGTATCAAAAAAAGTCGGTGCTGAAGTTATTATTAGACCTGAGAATATTAGTGGTGATAAAGCTTCCTCAGAGGATGCTATCATTCATACCTTAAATGAACTGAAAGTAGTTGAAAATTATATTCCAGATATAATATTATTCATTCAATGTACATCACCATTAACATTAAGTGAAGATATGGATGGTTTATTACATAAGCTAATAGAGGAAAATGCTGATTCCGCACTAAGTGTATCTAAATTTTATCATTTTATTTGGAAAAATAATAGTGGCAATGCAATTGGAGTTAATCATGAAAAGTCGATTAGGCCGATGAGACAAGATCGTGAGTTACAATTTCTAGAAAATGGTGCAATTTATGCATTTAAATATAATGGGTTTATAGAAAATAAATATCGTTTTTTCGGCAAAACTGTTTTTTATGAAATGCCTGTAAATCGTAACCTAGAAATTGATGAACCTTTTGACTTTTTTTTGGCAGAATCTATTCTGTCAAATATGAGAATTCAAAATTTGACTAAGAAATTACCTAATAAAATAGATTTGTTGGTTATGGATTTTGATGGAGTATTTACTGACAATAATGTTTATGTCTTAGAAGATGGGAGGGAGGCAGTTAAATGCAGTAGGGGAGATGGTATGGGGCTTGGACTTCTAAAAAACAAAGGAGTAAATATGTTGGTATTCTCGACGGAAAAAAATTCTGTAGTTTCGGCTCGTTGTAAGAAACTTGGGATTGAAGTAGTGCAAAATGTTTCCAATAAGCTCCCTGCTTTATCTAAAATCTTAGGGGAACGAAATATTCCATTTGAAAATGTAGTATTTATAGGAAATGATATAAATGACTTGGAATGTATTATCGCTGCTGGTTGTGGAGTGGCAGTAAATGACGCTGTTATGAATGTAAAAGTAAATGCTGATATAATACTACAATCAAAAGGTGGAAATGGGGCATTAAGAGAGCTAGCAGAAATTCTTATAGATAGTAATAAAATATAATACAAAAAGGATATAAATGAAAACAGTAATTTTATGTGGGGGACTTGGTACAAGATTAAGCGAGGAGACTCACTTGAAGCCCAAACCTATGGTTGAGATAGGGGGTCGACCAATACTTTGGCACGTTATGAAAGTATATGAAAAACATGGTATACATGATTTTGTATTGGCATTGGGTTATAAAGGTGAAGTTATTAAAGATTATTTTTTAAATTATCATGCTAGACAAAGTGATATTACTGTAAAATTAAAATCAGGTAATATAGATTTTTCAAACCCAACTTCCGAAGATTGGAATGTTTCTTTAATTGATACAGGTGCTAAAACAATGACTGGAGGTCGTTTGTTAAGGTTAAAAAATCATTTAACTAATGAAAAAACTTTTATGTTGACTTATGGCGATGGAGTCTCAGATGTAAATATTGAGGAATTAATTAAGTTTCATAAAAGTCATGGTAAAATAGCAACCGTTACTGCTGTTAGGCCTCCAGTCCGATTTGGTGAGCTACTTATTAATAATAAAAAAGTCGAACAATTTCAAGAAAAACCACAAGCAGCCGAAGGCTGGATCAATGGTGGCTATTTTGTTTTCAATAGTGAAATATTTAATTATATTGAAAATGATTCAACTTTATTAGAGCGTGATCCATTAGAAAATCTTGCAAAAACAGGCGAACTTATGGCTTTTCAGCACTCTGGATTTTGGCAATGTATGGATACCATCAGAGATAAAGACTATTTACAAGAATTATTTAATAACGGGAATGCACCTTGGTTAAAATAAAAAAAATTAATTAATAATGTTTTGGAATATTTATAAAAATAAAAAAATTTTGATAACTGGTCATACTGGATTTAAAGGTAGCTGGTTGACAACATGGTTAATAAAACTTGGAGCAGATGTTGTTGGGGTGTCAATTGATATTCCAACTAACCCCTCAATGTTTGTAGATTTAGAGTTAGAAAAAAAAATAAAACACATTATTGCTGATGTAAGAGATTACGCGACATTTCAAAAAATTCTCATTGAAGAAAAGCCTGATTTTATTTTTCATTTAGCAGCCCAAGCAATTGTCTCAAAGTCATATTCTAATCCTACAGAAACAATGACAACTAATATAATAGGGACAATGAATATCCTTGAAGCACTTAGATCATACAATGAAAGTTGTATCGCAATCATGATTACGAGTGACAAGTGTTATGATAATGTTGAATGGATTTGGGGCTATAAGGAAACAGATCAAATGGGGGGGAAAGATATATATAGTGGATCAAAGGGTGCCGCTGAACTTGTGATTAAATCTTATGTTCATTCTTTTTTTAACAATGAGAAAAGTCCTGTAAAAATAGGTATTGGACGTGCTGGCAATGTAATAGGTGGTGGTGATTGGGCAGCAGATAGAATCGTTGTTGACTGTATGAAAAATTGGAATTCAGGAAAAACAGTTGAGATAAGAAGTCCAAAGGCAACTAGGCCTTGGCAACATGTATTAGAGCCCCTGAGCGGCTATTTATCTCTTGGGGCAAATATTTTTTTAAATAATAATTTACACGGAGAGGCTTTCAACTTTGGACCAAGAGCCGAACAAAACCATACAGTTGTTGATTTACTTATGGATTTGTCTAAATACTGGGGTATAGAAAATAGTCAAATGGCTTATAAAATTACCGATGAAATTCCATTTCATGAAGCAGGATTATTAAAACTTAATTGCGACAAAGCTTTATTCTACTTAAAGTGGCAATCAACTTTGGAATATAGTGAAACTATTAAATTAATCGCTGAATGGTATCTGTTTTATTTTAATAAAGAAAAGGATATGTTTAGCAAAACGATTTTACAGATTTTAGAATATGAAAATTTTGCAATTAAAAGAAGTAATTCGTGGACTAAACATTTAAATAATGAATAGTCAAATTATTGGTGTAACCTATACAGAAGCAAGACAAATCTTAAGTGAAAAAGGAGCTGTTTTACATTTATTAAGGAATGACTCTCCACAATTTGTGAAATTTGGTGAATGTTATATGTCTGAATTATTTCCCAAAGCGATTAAAGCTTGGAAAATGCACAAAATGCAAACACAAAATCTTACAGTTCCAGTTGGTCGAATAAAACTTGTGTTATTTGATGTAAGACAAGATTCTGAGACTAAAAATAATTTTATTGAACTTGAACTTGGAAGGCCGGATTCTTATTATTTAGTTACAATACCTCCTGGTGTTTGGTATGGCTTTCAGTCTATTTCTAATTCAAATTCATTAATTGTAAATTGCTCTGATATGCCACATGATAAAGAAGAAAGTGTAGTGATGGATATCACTAATAGTTTAATACCATATAAATGGGATTTTTAATTTTGCATTAATATGAAAATTCTTGTAACTGGGGGCAATGGTTTTCTAGGAGGAAATATTGCTTATCATTTAAGCAAATATATTAACTATAAGATTTCTATTGCTGTAAGACATATTGACAAATCAATTAGCTATAAAAATGATATCGAGGTAATTGAATTGCCATGGGATTCTAAGTCAAAACTTAAAAAAATTTGTTCAAATTTTGATGTTCTAATTTTATGTGCTGGAATGAATGCACAAGATTGTATGACTGACCCAATAAAGGCAATTGAATTTAATTGTTTAGCAACTGCCAGATTGGTAAGTGTAGTATCAGAAATTGGGTTGAAAAAAATTATATATTTTTCAACTGCACATGTTTATAGAAATCCACTATATGGTAATATTGACGAGACGACATTGCCGGAATCTCTTCATCCATATGCATCGAGTAAAAGGGCAGCAGAAGATGTGGTTTTGGCAACTCATGGAATAAATCAATGTCAATCATTATGCTTAAGGTTGTCTAATGTCATTGGGACGCCGGTAAATAATGATGTAAAATGTTGGAGTTTATTTATGAATGACATTTGTAAGCAAGCTGTAACTAAAAAAGAAATTCAATTAATATCTTCAGGTATTCAAAATAGAAATTTTGTCACAATAAGTGATATAAACAATTTAATACTGCATTTAATTGAAAATGATTATTCAAATATAAATAGACCAATATTTAACATTGGTGGCTCATGGACCCCTTCAATTTATGATGCTGCCGTATATGTTTCGGATATATTTCAAGAAATGTATGGAAATAAAATAAAAGTTATTAAGCAACCTGCAAAAATTGATGAAACACATTCAAAATTTAATTATAAATGCGATAAAATCAAAGATAACAAATTTGTTTTTTTAAATAATTATAAAGACGAAATAAAAAAACTTATTGATTATTGTAGTAACAATTTCTAATACTATCTATAAATGAACCCTCTTATTTCAATAGTACTTCCAACGTATAATCACGCTAATTTTTTAAAAAATGCAATAGTATCAGTGATTGACCAGGAATATAATAATTGGGAGCTAATTGTAGTAGATAATCACTCAACAGACAACACTGATGAGGTGATATTTGGATTCAATGATACTAGAATCAAATGTTTCAAAATTCACAATAATGGAATTATAGCTGCATCAAGAAATCTTGGAATCTTAAAGTCTAAAGGTGATTGGATCGCCTTTTTAGATTCAGATGACTTGTGGTATTCTAATAAACTATCAATTGTAGTAAACGAAATTTCATCAAAAAATTTTGATGTCATATGCTCAAATGAATATTTGAATAATAAGGTAACCAATAAAAAATATAAATTATCTTACGGGCCTTATGTCAAGAATTTTTATAAGGATTTATTGGTAAATGGAAACAAGCTTTCACCCTCATCTACACTAGTTCGCGCTGAATTTATAAAAAAAAAATCAATTATATTTAACGAATCTATTGACTTCATTACTGTTGAGGACTATGACTTTTGGCTGAACTTAGCCAATTCAAAAGCGCATTTTTATTTTATAAATAATATTCTTGGTGAGTATATTATACATGGCAATAATAATTCAACAAAACTTAAAATACATAGAGAAAATCTTGCAAAACTAATTAGATTTCATTTGCTTTATGTTCAGAAATTTACATTAAAACCTGAGCAAGTATGGAAAAAAATATTACCAAGAATTCAGTTCATGGAATTTTACCAAATATTAAAAGAAGAGAATTTTATCAAAGCATTTAAATATTATTTATACGTAATTCTCAAATCGCCAGTATATTCAATTAATTTTTTGATTAGATATTTTATAAAAAAATATAAAGTTTAATATATTTTTTCAATGAAATTTACTTATACTTCACTTCCCAAACTAAATTATTTTTTTTCAGCATTTGATAAATTAAAAGATGAAAAAGAAATATTTAAACCTTGGCTAATAAATCAAAATGATTTTGAATTGTATTCCTGTTCTGCAATTTCACTTTATTTTATTATTGAAAAAATATCTAAGACCACAAAAAGTAATAATATTTGTTTTTGGATACCAGATTATTTTTGTAACTCCTCATTGGAGGCTGTAAGGGACTTAAATATTGAATTTGTTTTCTATCCAATTAAAGAAAATTTTGCTCCAGATATAAAATGGTGTGAAAACAATATAGACTCAAAAAAAACTAACGTTTTTTTATTTGTACATTATTTTGGCTATATTTTTGATTTGAAATCAATACGTGTATTTTGTGATGCATATAATTTTTGGTTGATTGAGGATGCCGCACACGTTTTCTTACCAACTCCAGAAATAGGATTATATGGTGATTTTGTTATGTATAGTCCCCATAAACACTTGCCTATTTTTGATGGTGCAATCTTAATTATTACAAAGAATGGAAATTATAAACTAAAAAAATTAAGCGAGAACAAAGATTCAATAAATTGTCTAAACTTAAAAAGTAAGTACCCGGAGAAAGTTAGATCTATAATAATTTTAAAGTGGGTAGTCAAAAGACTAATACAAAAGGCTGGATTTAGATCATATTACACTAATTATAATTTTTGGCCGGATTACAAAAAGTATACAATTTCATTTCAACATATTAAAATATCGAAAATTTCAAAATTGTTTTTACAAAGAATAGCTCCAGATTTAAATACAATATCTGCTATTAGAATTAAAAATTGCGATACTTGGCTTAAAAAATTTAATAATGTTTATGATGAAATGAATTCTGTTATGTCGTTAAATTCACTTCGAATACCTTATATGGCTTTTTTTGAAGTTAAAGATATTACTGTGATGAAAAATATTTATTACGAATTAAAAAAGGGGAAATTTCCTGTTACTTCTTGGCCTGATTTGCCACCAGAGTTGTCGAGAAATGAAAGGTTACATTCAGTTGCTATAGGACTTAGAAAAAATAGAATATATTTTCATATCCATCATGGCATAAATAGTAATGAGATTGATAAAATTATTTCAAAAATTAAAGTTTTAAAGTGAAGTTAGGTTTGTTGAATCTTAATAAATTATGGGTTGGAATAATATTAACACTAGTACTAGTACTCCCAATCCAGATTTATTTCAATTCGCCTTTGCCGGTTTTAATACCTTATTTTCTTTTCTTCTTCTTAATTCTATTTTCAAAAAAATCAAAAACAAAATCTTATCATAGAAGTTTATTACAAATAAAGTTAGAAATTATTATTATAATATATTCTATTCTAGTATTATTTCACTTCACTTGGCAAATATTTTTTTCTGTAAGTACTATAGCTGATTTACTATCTTCTTTAGTTATCTATTTTTTTCCCACGTTTTTCTTTTTTTATTTGAAAAACAATCTTACATATGAAACTTTTAAAGTAATTCTCTTTGGAATTCTTCTTTCTGGAATCATAGTTGGAGTGTATTTTATTTACGATAGTTACCAGCAATTGTTGTTAGGTAAAATTTCAAATTATTCAATATTAGTTAATGAGTATGAGCAATTTAGGAAAAATAGTGCAGATATTAATAGTGCTAGGTTGAAGTCATTTGAGCGAGCATATGGACTCCTTGAAACACATTCAGTTTCTTCTGCATGGGTTTCCTTTGGCTGTTTTTCGGCGTTAACTTTAATAAAAAGCGAAAGCTATATAAAAAGAAATATTGTTATATTTATTACACTAATGGTGTTATTTTGCGGATTAAATTTTACTGGAATTTTAGCATTTATTTTCTCAATAGTGTTGATTGAATTTAACATATTTAAAATTTTTAAATACAAAGTCTCACTTTTTGGATTAAAGCAAATATTTTTTCTTTGTATTTTCTTATTTACAACATTAATTTTTATATATTTTTTATTGCCGATTGAGAATCAATCTTTGGTGATGAACTTATTAAATTATTTTCCTCAATTATTATCTGGCGATTTAATAACAAGAGAAGATAACAGAACCTATCTACAAGGATTGTATGATAGCGTATTGAATTACCCAAATCTTATGTTTAATTATTTTCCCCTTGGCTTGTTAATTGGTGATGGTTTTTCAACAAATTTCGGATTAAATAAAGGTGGAGACTATGGAATAGTTGAATCTATTTATCGTTTTGGCATACCATTTTTTTTTATATTCTTTATTTCGATTTTTAGACTTGTTTTTTCTTTATTTAGTAAAATGAATAATAATGGAAATAATAATATAACCAAATTTTGTACGTTTGTTTTGGTATATATTTTGTTTTCTGAGTTCCATTATTCAATTTGGAATAGTAAATCAGTTTTGGCCTTACTATTTATTGTATTCGCAGTTATATATAGACATAAAAACATATTAAATAATTCATTAGAATAGCATCGTGGATATAGAAAAATTAGAATATAAAATATTTCACGAATTTAATAGTGAATTAGAGGCTAAATGGCATTCAATTGAGAGTAATACTAGCATGTATATATATCAACGTTTTTCATGGAATTATCATTGGTATAATACTTTTAAAGATGACTATTATTTCAATATAGTTGTAATTGAAAATTTTTCAGGAGTTTTCGCGATTTTTCCTTTTTGCATAAATAAAAAAGGATTAATTAAAAAATTACAATTTATCGGGATAGAACAATCAGATTATCTAACACCAATTTGCCATGCAAACCAAACATTCGATTTTTTTAAAGATGTTCTAAAATATATAAAAATTGATTACGATATAATATTTTTAGAAAAAATACCAGAATTCATAAAAGGTACTATAAATTTGTTTCCTACCAATATTAAAGCAAAACCCAATAATCAAAGTTTTCAAATATTATTTAATGATAGTTATAATACATTTGAAAAATCACTTAAATCAAGTTTTCGAAATGATAATAAGCGTAATTTAAAGCGTCTATTAGAATTAGGTGACTTAAGGTTTTTAAATTTCGACTTTAAGCTGCAGTCAGAGAAAGAATTTTTAGACCTTATTTCTATAACATTAGAGCAAAAAGAAAGAAGAATAAAAAATCATTTAGGGAAAACTAATATAATGGATGAAAAAGTAAGTTCGTTTTATAAAACATCTTATCACTTAACAGATATTAATTATAAAATACACTATACAATTTTACTGCTTAATAAAAATATCGTTTTAGCTAGCCATTGGGGTATTTATGACAATGATACATATTACTATACACTGCCAACTATAGAGGGCAGGGAATGGTATAAATTTTCAGCTGGAAAAGTATTGCTTAATCATTTAATTCAAAATGCATTTGATTTAAATATTTCAAACTTTGATTTTACCATCGGAGATGAACTTTACAAATTTAATTGGGTCAATTCAAGCATGAAGGTATTTTCATTAAAATTAGGTGCTAGTGTTTTAGGAAAAATTTATCTAATTATTGATAATGTAAAAAATTATTTTAAAGACAATAAAGTATTAAAGTCATTTTGGAGAAAATTAAAAAGAAATATTATTTTCAATAAAAAACGTAAATGATAACAAATTTGAGATCAAATACAATTGTTTTGTGTTATCATAGAATTTTAGATGACAGTAGCAGTGAAATAGATTATCCTAAAGATGGACAATCTTTAAAAGTAAATGAATTTGAAAAACATCTTATTTATTTCAAAAAACATTACAACTTTGTAAATCAACTGAGAACACAATCCAATAATAAAAATAAATATAATTTATTTTTAACTTTTGATGATGGTTTTAAAGATATCAAAACAATTGTACTTCCTTTACTTGAAAAATATGATATTCCAGCAATGATATTTCTAACTTCTGGCTTTATCGATAATAATAATCAATTTGTTTGGTGGATTGATTTTTGGAATAATATCAAAGAAAAAAAATCAATAACATTTTTCTTAAATAATGCCGAAGTTACTTATGATTTAAGTTCAATTAAAAGTAAAAATATATTTTATTCAAAATACTCTAGGCATCTTTTTAAAATTGATAGAGATTTACAGTACGCTTTTTTTAAAACTAATAATTTTGAAACCAATTCAACTAAACACTTCTTATCCAAAAAAGATATTACAGAATTACAAAATCATAATTTAATAAAAATTGGTTTTCACTCTCATTTACACTTAAATTTTGGAATTGAAACTGATATTAACATTACTAATGACATTGATGAAATGATTAATTATTTTGAGAATCATGAAATTCAAACTTATAATAATTACTTCGCACTTTGTTACGGAGCTGCTCCAGATTCAAAGATATTAAACTTGTTAGAATCAAGATTTGAATTCATTTTCGCACTTGGCATTAAGCAATTCTTTTCTTCAAATAGAAAAATTGTTAGTAGGATTAATATAAACTCAAATCAATCATTTTTTAGATTAAAAATAAATTTATTAATTGTTAAATTAATTCTTTTCTTAAAAAAATATCAATTTGAAAAGTAACAATACGGTTTTCGATTTATGCTGCATCACCACATTTTCAAAACGGGATACAGTTAATGAATTATTAGATAGCTTAAGATTTAACAACAATTTACTTAGTATATTATTCATTATTGTTAATCAAACAGAACAAGAAATTAGTATTCTGCAAAATCAAGCCACTTTTTTTATTATCAATACTTCTAAAATTTCATTATCTAAAGCAAGAAATCTAGCATTACAATTTTTATTTAAAAATAAACTGCAATATTTACATTTAATGTTTCCAGATGACGATTCAACATTTTCTTCAATTTTTTTCTATTCGTATAAAAAATATATAAAGAATGATTATAATTATTTGATTGATGTATATTCTCTAGGATCCACAAACCTTTTTAAACCTAATAATTACAGAAATTTCCAATATTTAGATTATAAAAATTTTGATGCAGCTATGAGCGTCAACATGGTAATTTCTAAAAAAATGATTGGTAAGACAAATTATTTTGATGAGATGCTTGGTGTCGGTTCTAAGTTTGGAGGGGGTGAAGATGTTGATTTTTATGTTCGTGTTTGCAAGGATAACGATTGTAAATTCATATATATTAAAGATATCTTTTATTTTCACCCATCACCTAATATGACATATAATAACATGTCTTTTAGATATTTAATAAAACGTTTCATAGCATATGGAAATGGAACTATTTATGCTCTTTGTAAGAACAACATGTATTTTTCAGCAATTTATATTTCAATAAGAGGCTTAGGTGGTTTTTTTATTTCACTTATTTCTTTACATTTCAAACTTTCACTTGCTTATTTAGTCTCATTTATTACAAGATTCGTGATGATTATTAAATATATTTTTAAATATAATAGACAAAATAATAAATGTAATGATTGATAATGTTTATATCACCGCTTCTATAGTAATATATAATCATTCTAAAGAAGAATTGAGTAATTTAATAGAAACTTTGATTATATCATGTATTGACAAAATTTTTATAATTGATAATTCTATTTTTAAGGGTGATTACAATTTTGATAAGTATGAAAAAATAGACTATTGTTTTCTCAATAATAATCCTGGTTTTGGCACTTCTCACAATATTGCTATAAATAAAGCTAAATTATCTAATTCCAAATTTCATTTTGTAATCAATCCTGACATTGAATTAAATTTTTTTATTATTGAAGAAATGTGTCGATACATCATCTTAAATAAAGATGTTGGAATGATGATGCCGAAAATATTGAATAATGATGGTTCAATACAGTATCTTCCTAAATTATTGCCAACACCATTTTTAATTTTTGTTAGGAGCATTAAAATTTTAAAAAAAATATTTTCAAGTCAATTATTTAAGTATGAGTTGAGACAAGTAAATGAAAATAAGATTATTAATGTTCCAATATTATCTGGATGTTTTACACTTTTGAGAATAGATGCAATTATCAAATGTGGAAGTTATGATGAAATATTTTTTATGTATTTTGAAGACTGGGACTTATCAAGAAGAATTCATAAAGAATATAAAACAGTTTATTGGCCAAGTGTTTCAGTTTTCCATGGTTACGCAGGTGGTGCAAAAAAAAACATTAAATTATTTAAAATATTTATCTCTTCATATATTAAATATTTCAATAAGTGGGGATGGTTATTTGATTTTGATCGAAACTTAATAAATAAAAATACAATCAATGAAGTAGAAAAATGAGAATATTAATGACAGGCTCTTCCGGTTTTGTAGGAATAAATGTTTCTAATTATTTAAACACTTTTAATTACTCGATTGCAAATTATATAAGAAATTCAAATTTTCCGTCTTCAATAGATGCATATCTCCATTTTGCTGGCAAAGCTCATGACTTAAAAAAAATTGATTCATCTTTAGATTATTATATTGCAAACACAGAATTAACCAAAAAAGTTTTTGATGCTTTTTTAATATCTGAAGCTAAAGTGTTTATAGCTCTTAGTTCAGTAAAGGCGGTAAGTGATGATTTTGTTGGAGAGTTAATCGAAGAATGTGTTCCAAATCCACTCACACATTATGGTAAAAGCAAGTTGTTAGCTGAAAATTATATTTTTTCTAAAACAATACCACAAGGGAAACGAGTTTATATATTACGTCCTTGTATGATTCATGGTCCAGGAAATAAAGGTAATTTAAATTTACTTTACAATTTTATTTCTAAAGGTATACCATGGCCATTAAGTTCATTTGAAAATAAAAGATCATACTTGTCTATACAAAACTTATGTTTTGTAATTAAAGAATTATTAAATCGGGAAGATATTGTTTCTGGAATATATAACATTTCAGATGATGTGCCTTTATCTACAAATAGCATTATTCAATTGATCGCATTATCTAAAAACAAAAAACCATTTTTCCTAAACATTAATAAATCTATTATTGTTATTGCAGCAAGAATCGGTGATTTTTTTGGAGCCCCATTTAACTCAGAGCGATTACACAAACTAACTCAGAGCTATATAGTTAACAATACTAAAATCAATAAAGCAATAGGCAAGAAACTACCTGTTGACTCTTCAGAAGGCCTAATGAGAACCTTTAAATCTTTTTCAAATAATGTTTAATCGAATTTTTGCACTTTTTATATTTATAATATTTTTCCCACTATTTTTTTTTATTTCTTTAGCAATTTTACTAGAGGATGGTTTTCCAATATTTTTTATTCAAAAACGTATTGGGATCAATTATTGTTTTTTTAATATATACAAGTTTAGAAGTATGAAAAAAAACACTCCTAATATTGCTACGCACTTACTTAATAATCCCAATAAATACATACTGAAAAGCGGAAAGATTTTAAGAAAATTAAGTTTGGATGAATTGCCTAACCTTATTAATATTGTAAAAGGTGAAATGGTTTTTGTTGGTCCTAGACCCGCACTTTATAATCAAGATGATTTAATGGCATTTCGAGTAGCTACTGGTGTATCTAAATTAACACCAGGAATAACAGGTTGGGCACAAATAAATGGTCGTGATGAAATCTCTATTGCAAAAAAAGTACAACTTGAACAAGAATATTTACTTAAAAAATCATTCTTATTTGATTTAAAAATTTTATTCATGACTTTAATTAAAGTTTTAAATAGCAAGGATATTGCCCATTAATTTTATATTTAAAGACTAGATTTTAATTTGTGACAAAAATAAGTTTAAGGTCAAGAAATATGCCATCCTCTCCCATTAGGAAGTTGGCATCTTTTGCAGATACTGCAAAAAAAGAAGGCGTTAAAGTATATCATTTAAATATTGGCCAACCCGATATTGAAACTCCTGCTGTGATGATGGATGCTGTGCGCAATGCACATTTAAAAGTGTTAGAATATACCGATAGCGCAGGCATTTTAAGTTTCAGAAAAAAATTAGCGGCTTATTATCAATCCAAAGAGATTGATGTTGATTATAGCGATATTTTAATTACCATTGGAGGAAGTGAAGGCATTTTGTTTGCATTTATGGCATGCCTTGATGCGGGTGACGAAATAATCGTACCCGAACCGTTTTATGCCAACTATATAGGATTTGCAATGTCTGCCGGCATTAAAATTATTCCAATTACATCCACTATTGAATCTGGATTTGCGCTACCTCCTATTGAAAGTTTTAAAGCTAAAATTACCCCTAAAACAAAAGGTATTTTTATTTGCAACCCGAATAATCCAACTGGATATGTTTATAGTGAAAACGAATTATTGCAAATAAGAGATTTAATTAAAGAAAAAAATTTGTATTTGTTTTCGGACGAAGCGTATACCGAATTTTGTTACGACGGAAAAGTAAAAAGTACCTTAACATTAGAAGGTGTAGAAGACCATGTGATCATGATTGATACTTTTTCAAAAAAGTATTCGGCTTGTGGTGCCCGTATTGGCGCTTTAGTGACTAAAAATAAAGCAGTTATTGATGCGGTCATGAAGTTTTCACAAGCAAGATTAAGTCCTCCTACTTTAGAACAAATTGCTGCAGAAGCCGCTTTAGGTTTGCCAGCCAACTATTTTGAAGCAACAAAGGAAACTTATAAAAAAAGAAGAGATACATTAATAAGTAGATTGTCCAAAATGGATGGCGTTTACTGTCAAAGTCCACAAGGTGCTTTTTATGCAATGGCAAAACCACCTGTAGCAGACACAGATGATTTTTGTCAGTGGTTACTAACTAGTTTTAGAAAAGACAATGCTACAATCATGCTTGCCCCTGCAAGTGGTTTTTATACTACCCCCGGACTAGGGAAGGACCAAGTTAGACTTGCCTATGTCCTAAACGAGCAGGACATCAATATTGCGATGGATTGCCTGGAAGAAGCACTTAGTGTCTATTGTAAGAGATTATAGTAGATTATTCCAATAATTTCTTTTATACTATTTTCACTTAATTCTAAATTATTGGAATTTGGTAAAAAGTCCAAAATAGTTATTACTGAATTAAAATTTGTTTTAAAATCTGTTTTATAAGGAATTACTTCAAATCCTTGTTTCTCAAATAGCAGCTGCGATCTATACATATGATAAGACGATGTTACAAGTATGATTCGTTTACTTGAGCCTATTAATTCTCTCACAGCCACTGCTTCTTCTGCGGTATTCACCACATTTTTTGTTACTAATATATCCTCTAAAGGAACACCACTAGAAATTGCATATTCTTTCAACACTTCTCCCTCTGTTTTCTTTGCTTTATCCCATGGCATTTTGCCTCCCGTAAATATTAGCTTTTGACCCTTACCTGCTTTGAATAGAGCAATCCCTCCAAAAAACCTATCGGGGTCACCCCATTCTACGTAGGTTGAATCTCCCACTTCATTTATTTCCAACATTCCACTTAGCACTACTATTGCATCTGCACTATCTATAGCGCTTATCGGCTTTCTGTATTCACTACCTTCTACAATCTTAAAGAAATTGTTTGAGAAAATAGGAGTTGATAATGTATATAGTAAACCAATAGCTATATAGATAAGCTTTTTCTTGTTCTTTATTAATCCTATGAGTATTATTATAATGACTAGCATTATAGGAAGAACGAAAACGGGTAGTATTTTGTGAAGGTAGATCATAATGACAATACAATATTATCAATTATTCAACGTAATTTTAATTTAATCCTAAATTTTAAGAGTTTTTCCCAAATGAAAAACATGGTAACAAACAAGCTTTTCTCATTGCTGCTAATTTTCTTTATTATTAATTTGATACTTGGAGCTTTTAATTTGTTGCAATTAGGTAGGTCATTTATCTATTATGAATATTTATTAATACCATTACTTTTCGCTTTTTCACGCAACTATTACTTTCGATTTAGTGCTATTTTGAGTCTATTTCTTTCAGATATTCTCATTAGCATCTCTAAGATTTATTACTTTGACACATTTAATTTTTTACAAAAGTTTAGTTCCATATTTATTTCTAACTTTAGTGTCAAATTCTGGGTAATAGTCTTATTTTGTTTTTCGGTTGTATTTTTGTTAATCCATCTGCTGATCTCGAAAAGTATCCTTCGAAGCATTTGTACATCAAAAAATGATAAGAAATTTGGATTTCTCTTCTTGTTACTAAGTTTTTCTATGGTATACAGTATTGATTCTCTTTTCGGTAGTTCTTCATTGCAGTTCAAGCCAAACGGAAAGTTAAATGTAAATTTTTCGCAGTCTATTATAATGCAATATGCAAAGGATGCAAGAATCTATCTTAAAAAGTATCTTCCTGTATCACAGATCGAAAATTTTGAAAGTATCAATAAGGAAGAATCTTTAAGTTATCGTTATTTATCAAAAGACAGTTCTGAAAAGGAAGCGTTAATTATTCTTGAGAGTTGGGGACTGAATAATGATATTGAAAAGAGAATGGAGCAGGTTAGGTCTATTATGCTTCTGAGTAATAGTGGATACAGAGTAAATTTAGATTCCTCTTTATTTTTCGGAGGTACTTCTCAAGCTGAAGTAAGGGAATTATATAATAAATCTGGAGAAGCCTACTATTCGATCATACAGCATGGCTTTTCTGATATAAAAGGACTTGCCCAAGAAAAGAAAATTGCTGGTTATAATACCATAGCCTTACAGTCCTTTAGTGGATTCTATAGTAATGGTTACCACTTTCGTGAAAGTAGTGGTTTTAACCAAATAAAGGATTTTGATTTCTTCAAGAACGAATCTCAACGTAATTACAATAACCACTATATTTCAGTTAATGACGAAGCTGTTTTCGATTATGGATTTAAGCAGTTAAGTAAAGAAAAAAAGGCTTTCTTGTATATACTTACAATTAATTCCCATTTACCTTTTCATACTCAAACTGGTAAAACCGAATTAGAGAGTCAGTATGATAGAATAAAAGAACAGTTTAACTACTTGGCAGCATTGCTTACGAACTACCCTGTAGATAAATTGGTTATCGTAGGGGATCACCCACCTCCATTCTTGACAGAATCGGAACGTAGTCATTATTCGTCCAGATTTGTTCCGGCTTTAATAATAGAAAGAGTGAAAGAATAGATGCTGCAGTAAAAAAGTATTCTGTTGTTTCTACAACATGAAAATATCCTCAGCACAATTTGTAAGGATTTTGATGATTCTAGAATCCAAAAACCTTCTTTCAAGATTCTTCTCATTTTCATAGTCTGCGAATACTGATTTTCTCGAATCTTCAGTTTCTTCCATACATTTTCTTTTTTTGAATTATTCTTCTATCTACACACACTGAACCATTTAACTGTTGTCTCTAACAATAATAGGAAGATATTTGTCAAAATCTATTTTGCATCTTGGTGATTTCACACCACTTATGTTGGAAGCAAGCATTTCCAGTTTTCTTGGAGACACAAGTGCATCACTATACTCTATAAAATAGCTTCCAAAGAATTTCAGATAAGGTGCTTTCTTTCCTCCATGATGTTTCTGCATAAACAAATGAATCGCATAGTCAATTTGGTTTCTTGGACTACTTAAAGAACAGTTAAAGGAATACTTTTTCTGTAATGGTTCATCTGGTATTGTTAGGCCGTTTTTGAATACTATGTCGAAAACTTCTTTTGTGATAAATGGCTTCCCATTGCAAGAGGTTTCTTTATACAAAAAAGAGAAGAATCTTCTTACTTCTGCATCACTCATCACACCATTTATTCTTACTACTCTCGGCGTTTCTGCCACCACTTTCCTTTCTTCCTGTCCTGATCTTGCGTTTCTTACTATTCTGTGAAATGCATCTAAATGTGCCATAAAATTGGCACTTCTTGGAGTAAATAATTGATTTTCAGCGATTAACTGTCTTATTGGTTTGTGCATTTGCATATTTTTTGGTTGTATTAGTAATTGGCAATAACTTCGTTTCTCAAAAATAGTAAATACTGGGGAAAAAAAGAAACAATAAAATTTGAACTTATGCAAATCAGCCAATTATTAAATCAAATCTCGAATGATTTGAAAGAGTTAAAGGATTCTATCACAGAACATGATGAACTCTATATATCATCCTTTACTTCACTGTTGTTTACAAGTAGACAAACTGGTTATACGAGAAAGGAGTTGAGTACTTGGAATAAAGCAGACTTGATGCCTTATAAGATTCCAATTGCTAGAAGTAAAGAAGAGGCTGACTCACAATCAAGTAATATTTACTGGAGATGGTATTCTCTTATAGAGTGTGTTTGGATAAAAGTAGTAGTTAAGCTGATGAAGCTTGGAATAAATGAAGCACTTATCGTTGATTTAAAAGATCAGTTATTTCAGGAGGTGGATTTGATAGAGAAAAGTGATACTACGCTTGCTCCTGAAGAAAAGAAAGTAAAAAAACTTAGAGAGTCACATTTTGGAAAATTTCTGATGTATACAACAAAGCATCATATTGAATTTTCGATTCTAGTTTCTGAGAGTGGTGATTTTGCAATGATCAATCATGCTTCACGTAGTGTTAATGATATCTATAAATCATTTAGTGATAAAACTTTTGTAGCTATCAATGTCTCTTCTTTGATGAAAAGCTTTATCAGTAGTGATGAAGTTAGTTTAGATGTAGACTATTATGTTTCGATACTACATCCAAAGGAGAGAGAGGTAATTCAGAAAATCAAACAAAATGCATTTAGGCAAGTGACTCTGTCCTTAAAAGATGGATCCATAACACATTATTATATCACTAAGGATAGAGAAGCAAATGAACTAGCTATTAAGAATATAGCCAGAATGCTCAAAAAAGAGGATTACCAGCTTATTCAGTGTGTAGGGACAGATGATAGCGTAGTTAGCTATGAAGAAGAATCGCTGACTAGTCTAGTTTAGTATTGCTAGTTCAGTTTTACAAATGAAACAAAATAAGTAAGATGGCACAAGATTATATAATGATGAAAAGGATGGATTTAGAGGAGCTTTTTGAAAGGGCTGTTCAAAAAGCGGTGGATTCAATTCTCTCAACACCACTCATGGGAGATACATATAAAGAGGAGACCTGGTCGCGTGCTAAGGCTGCAGAGGTCTTGGGTGTGACTCCTCAAACCTTATCTAAGATGGTTTTAAGAAACGAGATACATGCTGTGAAGCCTGGGAAGAAGTTCAAGTTTTTGAAGAGTAATATCATGAAGTATTTGGCAAGCAAGAATACAGAGACTATTAATAATATATAATATGGCGGTTACATTTTCATTAGCCAATAGAACGGCTAAGGTGTCAGCTATCAGGATGAAACTAAGTCTACTAGGTACTTCTATTGATAAGAGTACTGGGATATCAATTAACACAGAGGATTGGGATCCCAAGAGGCGATTTATTCGATCAGCTGTGGGTAGGACAAGTATTAATGGTATTAGTAGGAAGTTGCGTCAATTGGAGATGGATATCAATGAACTTGCTATTCAATATAAGTATAAGCTAGTTCCCATGAGTTTTGAGGAGCTTGAATACCGAATAGAGGAATTGATTGGTAATCCAAGAAGTAAATCTGCGGGCAAGCCTAAGCCGCTTTTTTCAGTAGTGACGATTTTTGATTTTATGAAACACTTCTATAAAGATTGTACTGATGGTGTTAGGTTATCTCCCAAGAGAAAGAAATTAAAGCCATCTTCTATTTCAAGTTACAAAACAACGTTTAATGCTTTTGAGCGTTTTTTAAGAAGTAAAGAATTGGATTTAAAGCTGAGTGAGTTTACACAGAAGTACTTGGATGCATTTAGTGATCATTTGATTATGGACTTGGAGTTAGCCATGAACACACACTGCAAGTTCATGATGGATCTTCAGCAACTTTTTAAATATGCGGTAAAGCTTCACAAGATTCCTTCAGAAATGCTCAATGAACTTGAATTTGATACACGCAGGGAGGATACAGACAGTATATTCATGGATGACACCGAGATTGATGAAATGAGATCGATTACTGAATTTGACGATGAGGAGCAGGAGCTGGTGCGTGATGTGTTTTTAATTGGATGTTATACTTGTATGCGTTTTTCTGATTATAGTGTATTTGATCCTGCATCAATTGTAAAAAATAGAATGTCCTTTATACAAGTTAAGACAGGCGCTAAGATTACTATTCCTATACATCCAGCAGTAAATTCCATTTTAGCGAAGTATGACTATAATTTGCCACCAGTTCCAGGTAATAATAAGTTTAATCAGATCATCAAAAAAGTTGGGGAGAAAATGCCCAGCATGCATGTTCCTTTCACAAAGCAGATAACATACAAGCGTGAGGTGGTGGAAGAAGTAAAAATGAAATACGATTATTTACAGACGCATACAGCGCGCCGTTCATTTTGTTCTAATGAGTATTTGAAGGGCACGGATCCACTTATTATAATGTCAATTAGTGGGCACAAATCGCATAAATCGTTCATGCGCTACATCAAAGTAACGAATGAACAGTTTGCGGATAAGATGGAGCAGATTTGGCAAGCAAGAGAGGCTGTGTAAGCGTATAGGGAAAATCTCAAGGGTAGGTATACGAAGTATACCTACCCTTGAGCGCTTTTTTCGACATTTAAAATATTAAACAATTAAAACAACATAAAATGACAACACAAGAAAAAGTCGCTCATTTAAACAAGCTTACGATGAGTGCATTGACATCTGAGGCAGCCTATTTGAACCAAGAAAATAATAACGTGCGAGATTATATTCGTCAGTTAAGGAGAGAAGGACATAACATTCAAATGGCTAATGATAGTCACCAATATAGTGAAAGTGATTTGCACGTTGTAGATCGATTAGTTGCGTGGATAACACAGATTATATATGTAGAGAAGATAATTAAATATGAAGAGCATGAAATTGGCACATTTGGTATGCCTGAAATGTATGAATCACTGATAGAAGATGCTAAAATTGGGTTAGAAAAATGTCATGAAGAATATCCGAATGGAATTGATTTTTTTAGGATTGATGGGAAGGGTATTATATTAGTATTAACTCCCTATTATCACTTTAATGATTGTTTAATAGGAAATACTGCCATCAATGAAAATTTTCTTAAATTTATAGTGCATTAAATAATTAGGGTAAACTTGTAGAATAAATATTCGTATATTCAGTATATATACTCAGTAATATAATTCAACTATATTATACCTTGAAGTATATTAATGTACAATTATATTTATTGAAATTGAATGAATTAGCCTTTATTGATGAATTTGGAGATAGTGGACTCGATTTTACAAAATCGGGTACAAGTAGGTACTTTATAGTTAGTGCAATTATAATTGAGGAGAATAAGTTAAAAAATATAGAAATCGAAGTTGAAAATATTAGATTAAAATATTTTCAGACTGGCGAGATGAAATCTAAAAATATTGGTCTAAATGATGACCGTAGAATTAAAATTCTAAATTCTTTAAATAATGTCAACTATCATTTTTTATCTATTGTAGTTGATAAGAGAAAATTGACAACTAAAGGATTTGAATTTAAGAAGTCATTTTATAAATATTTGCATGCTATATTAGACAGCGAATTGTTTAGACTTTTCCCTAATATTAAGATAGTAGCTGATGAACATGGGCATAAACAGTTCAAAAATGAGCTAATTGAGTATATTAAAAAGAAGCATATTAGAGATCTATTTAATCAAAATTTCGTTGTTTCTAATAGTAATTCAAGTAGTTTAATTCAATTAGCTGATCTTATATCTGGGACACTAGCTAGATGTTTCGAAGAAAGCAAGATTTCAGATAAGAAAAGTGCATTTTTGAAAATTTTAGAACCCAAAACATTAGAAATTCGAGAATGGCCATATACTTATACAAACTTTAAGTTTGATGTGGAAATTTTTAAAGAGTTAAACGAAGTTGTTGCAAGAGCTGGTATTAGTTTGGCAGTTGATTTTGTCACAAAGAATGAAGACAACAATAATCAAATTTTTATTGATCAAGTTTCGTGTTTAAGATATCTTTTATTTTATGTTCAAAATATCGATCCCAATAAGTATATTTCAACAAATGCCTTAATTGATAACATAAATTTGTATCGTGCAGAAAAAATAAATATGCATTACTTTAGATCAAAAGTAATTGCTAAACTTAGAGATGCAGGCGTTTTAATTAGTAGCTCACATAAAGGTTATAAGATTCCAGTTAGCAATTTCGATCTTTTTGATTTTGTTAATCACACAAATTCATATATCGAACCAATGATTGATCGACTATTAAAATATAGGAATATTATTAAAACAGTTACAAAAAACGAAATTGATATTATAGATTTACCTACATTAAAATATGTTTCAAAATTTAAAGACCCTTGATTTAATAATAAGCATTTAACAATCAAGAGTACTTTCAGTTAACTCACATTTTTTTAACTTTTCTTTTTGATTGCATATTACGTCTAATTCTTCATGTACATTATCCCAATAACCTTGTAGATGAGAAATTTTTTCACTTCTCTCCATTTTGGTGTTTTTAATTATTTTTGAAATTTCACCAATATAATTTTTTATATTAATGTTTTTTTTAGCATTAAAGCCCATTAATGCCAAAAGAGAATTAGCGTCTGATAAAGGGAGAAACAATGAATGAATTACTTTTATTTTCTCTTTTAAATCTGCATTTCGTAAAGAGGTTAATATTTCACCTGCCTTAACCTTACTATTTGGTCTTAACTTGAAAATGCCAATTTCCATTGCTCTTAATAAATATACATCTAGGTAATAGTATCTTGTTTCAATCTTATTATCAACAATTGTACCATCAATTAAAATTACTCCCCGATTATCTAAAGGACAACCATTAGGCTCAATAAAATCAAAACTTTCATGAATATATAAATTTGGCTTTAACATTATCCTGTGAATATCAAAATATTGTGTCTTAGATTCGAATCTTGATTTCAATTGACATTTAATTAATGAAAAATCATTGTCATCAATAATAATATCAAATCCGTCAATATCAACATCTGATTTAAATATTTTTAAATGAACATTAGAATATGCAGATGCCTCCTTTAAGTCAAAAAATAATTTTAGATTTAATATATCTTCTCTAACCTGTGTATTCTTTTTTAGGAATTCATTCATTTTGTAAAATATTTTAGCATTCTTTATAATGTAAAGAGCCAAGTAAGTTATTTAGTTTTATGCCTTGAGCGTATCCATCAAGATCAGGAAATAGCATATCATGCCTCACTCCAATTTTAAATAATTGTTTTTGAATTTTTGTAGCTGCCCCTTTCGAAAAGGTAATTTTTTGAATCTCGTCAGGCATTCGAATGTCTTTATCAAATTTTAAATCTTTATCGGGGTCTGGTTGTATAGTAAATATGCCTCCTTGTCCAGTAATTCTTGTCGCTATATGTGGTGGTTGAAACACACCTACTTTTTCATATGAAAATGGATCTTTATCTATATCAGTATTAATATAATTGCAAAAGTGTAATACATATACTGCTCCTCCATTGGTACAGCACTCTTCTAATTTATTATTTATAATAGTTGGCTGAGTAGCAAAATATAAAGCCACCAATGGACTAATTGTCCAATCTAGCAGTCTAGTTGGTAAACCATGATGCTGTGCAATAGCAAGCCATTCCCAGTCATTTGTTGGTTTGCTAATTACAGTTGTATGAGATCTTCTTTTAAATTGATGAAATAACTCCATTTCATCATATTTATTGTAATTATGAGTTCTTCCAATTGTTGGTATTAATTTATGATTTTTACTATCTCTGACTCCACGATATATATAATGTCCACAATTATCTTTATCATTAACATGGCTTATAAAATCTTCTATACAATTAATTTTCATCAGTTATATTTTTCTTTTTTAAACGTTTGTGCTATCTCAATTTAACTTTTTTAATTAGCATTTTATCTAAAAAGAATATGTGAAAACATTACTAGTTTACATGCTTTTATTTATTCTGTTACTATTAAATTTTACTTTATTTTACCTCTTGGTATTTTATATTCCTAAAGTGCATGATTATTTTTCAAAAATTTTAGTTTTTGCACTAGTTATAAAATGTAGTTTGGTTGCTCGGTAAAAAATAGGATTTCAATGAATTGGTGTGCGTACTTATACCTATTTAAAGTATTGATAATTAATATGTTATAACAAATAATTACCTTGGTCCACACTAAATCAATTTTATTCTAAATCATCGTAGATCACTCTAAATCATCATTAAAGTCAAATTTTCCCTCAGAAAATCAATTTTAAAGGCGTTTGAAAATGATTTAAAACTATTTAAACTGTGCGTAAACAGGTGCGTGTCTAATTAATGCTTTAAGCATCCAATGGGTACCACCCATATTCCATCTTTGCGTTGGTAGGCATTTTTACCCCCAGTTATTATCATCAAAAAAGCGGCCTTTCCCATTTTTTCTTCATTTACTTTTTCTTTCAGTGACAATAAATTTTTGGCAGCCTCCTCAATTTGTTTGTTTCCTAGTTTTATTTCAACAGCAGCCCAACGTCCATCATGGAGTCGAATAATTAAATCGGCTTCTAATCCATTTTTATCTCGATAATGAAATACATCTCCATCATTTGCTTGTGCATAAATTCGTATATCACGTGTGCACAATGATTCAAATAAAAATCCAAAATAGGCGAAGTCATTTAAAATACCCTCTGGGTTTATGCGCATAACAGCTGTTGCGATTGAGGGGTCTACAAAATGTCTTTTTTCAGTAGTTCTAATGGCCGTCTTTGAACGTAATGATGGCGCCCATGCTTGTAGGTCTTCTACCACAAAAATTCTTCGCAGTGCATTGATATAGGAACTAATTGTTTTGTCTGAGATACTTATGTCAGTTGCTTCAATATCTTCTTTTATTGTTTGATAAGTAGCAGTAGTAGCAATATTGCGCGCTAATGAACGGAGTAATAATCGCACTCTCTCAGGATTTTTTTCTACACCATCAACCCGAGACACATCCTGATTAATTATAGCTTCAACATAATCCATTGACATTCGTAAACTAGGTAAACCTTTAAGATCAATACTTGCTGGCCATCCACCTCTGCATAAAATGTATGCGATTTTTTCAATAGTTAATTCAGATATTGCTCCATCATCTACCTGATTTCCTTCAAATAATGCACGTAATGAAATTTGACCGTTTGATTCTTTGGATTCATACAGGCTCATTGGTCGCATCTTTAATCGAGCTATACGACCTGTTCCAGTATGAGCTGTTTCATTTACGGGAGGCACCGCTGAGCCTGTTAAAATAAATTGTCCTCGTGCTGATCTTTGATCTACTTCAAACCTAACAGCATCCCATAAAATTGGAGCTACCTGCCATTCATCTATAAGCCTTGGTGTTGCTCCTTTAAGTAGTAAAGAAGGTTTTGTATCTGCCATTGCGTGATAGGAACTAGCATTGTCTGGGTCTTGCATAAATACCATACTTTCAGCAGCATTACTTGCAGTGCTCGTTTTCCCGCACCATTTGGCACCTTCTATTAGTACTGCACCCGATGATTCTAGTGCTAGCTTTAATTCTGCGTCACATAGCCTTGGTAAATATGACTTTTTACTCATTTTTGCTACTTTTATTAAGTAAATATAAGCATAATTACCGACTTTGGCGCTATTTTACTTCCGACTTTGGCGCTATTTTACTTCTGACTTTGGCATAATTATTTTAATATGATCTACATTTTTCTATTGCTCATAAAGTCCGGAACGGAGCAAATATTCACTATTTTTGCTCTACCCCCGCAAAACACCCTATCACTCAATACTTTAAATAGCGCAACCTGGCACATGTACCTAAAATATTCGTTTTGTTAGTGCTTGGGTTAGTAGCTAAAAGTGTATCAGCACAGCCTTCGTCATTTATCATTAATAACAAATACCAAACGGCCAAAGAAACACAGTTTATTACCGGTAAAGATTCTACCAAGTCTATGGTCATACAAAGTGGTGAGGCAGTAGCTCAAAAAAGTATACTATTGCCTATTACCCTAACTAACCAGCACAACAGCCACATTCCATACGGTTACAACGATGGTTTCTTTATTCCGGCCAGTGGTTTACAAACACAGCTTAGTTTTGGTGTTGCCTTAAAAGCGGGGCCTGTTAACTTAAATTTACAACCTGAGCTAATGTATGCAGCAAACCCAACTTATCCAGTTAATGGCAGTTATGGTTATAGTAGTGGTAAACCTTACACCAAGTTGTATGGGGGGCAGTCTACCCTAAGTGTAAGTGCTAGTGCGTTTAGTGTTGGTATATCTTCGGCCAATAAATGGTGGGGGCCAGGTAACACAAGCGCGCTTATTATGTCTAACAACGCGCCAGGTTTTGCCAATATATTTATTAAAACACACAGGCCTGCAAAAACACCCATTGGTAATTTTGAATTTGAATTAATTGGCGGCCGCCTCGAATCTGATAGCACACTCCCTTACGAAAATTTTCATTTAAAACCGAACCCCAACCTCAGTAACAGCTGGCGATATATTAATGCCTATATTTTAAGTTATAACCCCAAGTGGTTGCCAGGCGTGTATGTGGGTTTAATAAGGTCCTTACAAAAGTATGGCCCTAGTATTGCAGAGGGCAAAGGATCTTTTACCAATAAATACATACCCATTGTTACCAAAACATTTCAGAAAAAAAATGATTGGGGTGACGATACCCTTAGTATAGACCAGGTGGCTAGTTTTTTTGTACGTATAGTGTTTCCAAAATCAAAAGCAGAGCTATACGTAGAATATGGCAAAAACGATTATGGCGAGCGTACTCGAGATTACCTTATGGCACCCACACACTCGGTAGCGCACATAGTAGGTTTTAAAAAAATAGTAACCCTAAATAAAAACAAATACATAAACCTAGGGATTGAGTTTACACAAATGAGTCAATCTCCAGATGCCATATTACGTAGTGCTGGTAACTGGTATGTACATGGCCAAATAGGGCAGGGGTACACCAACTACAACCAAATTATGGGTGCAGGCTCGGGCTTTGGCGCCAACAAGCAAATAGTAATGGGCACTTATATAAATGGTAATAATAGGATCGGTGTATTTATAGAAAAAACAAACAGAGATCCCGAAAACCGCAGCATTTTTTGGACCGATATGGCTTATGGTATTGCACCACAGGTTAATGTAAAAAATATATTACTTACTGCACAGTTCGTATACATTAATACTAAAAACTACGCCTGGGAAAAGGATAACAACCTATCTAATTTTCATGCAAAGCTAGCAGTAAGCTACCCTGTTAATTACGCAATTAAAAAAACAAAAAACTAGTACATGAAAAAGAGTTTTTTGTTGATTGTTTTTTGTGTGAGCCTGCAATTTGTAATGGCGCAGTCTGAATCTTTGTTATTTGATGGGGTATCGGATTATATTAGAAGATCGCAACTAAACGGAGAGGTAAACCGTAATAACAGCTTACTCATTAATAGTTTTGCGCAAAACCTAACGCACTTAGATAGTCTGCAAAAAAATAAGCCGCTGGTACTTGCAAAAACTAAAAATAATTTTTTAAACCTTAGTTTTTTACCGGTGTCACGCACCGCACAGTTTAATAGTGACCTTTCACATGGTTTTAATGATGGTGGCATGATACCATCGGCAGGTATGCAGTGGGTATTTAGTGGAGGCCTACACCTAAAAGCTGGCGGGCTCGAAATTTTAGCAAAGCCCTCTTATATAACCGCGCAAAACAAAGAGTTTGAAACTTTCCCTACCGAGCATTACCCGGTGTTTTGGAAAACATATTACCGTTGGCTTAACACCATTGACAATCCCGAAAACTTTGGATTTAATACCTACAAAAAATTACTACCGGGGCAATCAGCTATAAAATATTCTTATAAAAATTTTACCCTTAGTTATGGTACCGAAAACCGCTGGTGGGGTCCTGGGCGTTACAACGCACTTATATTAAGTAACAACGCCGCAGGTTTTGCTCACGCGGCACTTACTAGTAATGCACCTATAAAAACCAAAATAGGTAATATTGAGTTTCAGGCAATAGCAGGTACATTACAAAATTCCAATATCTTACCACCAGACCATTACAGATATGACCAGGGCGTTCTACTCCATAAACCAAAGCCAAATCAAAGTCGTTACATACGCGCCGCAACAGTTAGTTTTAATCCGGTATTTGCACCTGGGTTATTTGTAGGAGCAACCGCAGTAGGGTATGGTTACAATGGTAATAGCAGCGCTGAGCAGGCCACCATGGGCTCATTGTATGCCCGTTATGTCATGCCAAAAGATAAGGCAGAGGTTTACATTGAGTTTGGCCGCAACGATAAATCACCAACGCCTTTAAATATTGTTACCGAAAACAATTACCCACGTGCTTTTGTAGCTGGCTTTAGAAAGCTGGTGCCCATTAACAACAAACAAAAATTTATTGAAATAGCCGCCGAGCTTACACAACTACAACTACCTACAACACCCTTAACTTTTGAAGGTAAAAGTTGGTACACCAGTACCAAAGTGCCCCATGGTTTTACCCACCAGGGCCAAATACTCGGCGCTCATATTGGGCCAGGTAGCAATAGCCAAATAGGATCTATTAGTTACGTTAATGGGTTTACTAAAATAGGGGTAGAGTTTGAGCGCCTCGTGCACAACAATGATTTTTATTACAACGCATTTATTGTTACCCGTGATCCTACCAGACACTGGGTAGATGTGTCTACAACACTGGTGGGTAATTATGCCTATAAAAAATTAATGGTATCTGGTAGAGCCGCTTTTGTTCGCTCACTCAATTACCAGTGGTATATACTAGAAGGACTCGGCTATTTTAAAAACGGGTACGACCGCTTTAATTTTAGCGCCACACTCTCTATTGCTTACCGCCTGTAACAAATAAATAAAGCGCGGTCATAAACTTGCCAATAAACGCACCGGCAAGTATGGCAAGTAACCAGCTCACTTCATTTTTTTTAAGGGGCATTTCAGGGTTATCCACTACCTGAATAGTTGGTGTTTCTTGTAAGAGTGCTGTTTTACTCGCCTCTAAATTTTTAGTGAGTTCCCCAAATATGGCAGCCTGCACCATTTTATCTCTCCCCGATACTTCTACCTGCATTTCACCAGCTTGTGTAAAAGCCGGATTGGCATCAAGTAATTCTCTATTGGCACTAATAGCTGTGTAGGTTTTATTATTTAAAACCGCTTTAATGCTATCTACTCTTTGTTGTAACCTTTCTACATTACCCCTTACTCTTTTTGTTTTAGTATCAATGTAAAAACTACTAGTTACAGCAAGTAAACGCTGACAAAGTAATTGACTGAGTTGTTCGTCTCTTGTAGTAATTTGTAACGAAAACAAACTGAGTTTTTTATCAGGTTTAGATATCGATAATTCTTTTTCGGTAATACGCTTAAGTATCACATGGAGTAAGCTATCCTCTAGTCTTGTAAAAACGCCTTTTTTACTGCTAAAGTTTACAACTCGCCCTACTTTGTCACTACTGGCCCATTTGCTGGTAAAGCCATAAGCATTTGCATACGCATCGGCAAGTGTTAAAGTGCCTGTACTATCATAACTCGTAAGTAAGGCTTTTTTAATTAAGGTTTTGCTTTTTAAAAGCTCTAGTACATTATCGCCTTGTAATACACCTGAACCTCCCGAAAGCCCTCCTAAATCTATTCCAAATTGTCCTGCAAGAGCAGAGGCAATACCACCTCCACTATTTTTATTTTCCTCTACCACAAATGTAGTAGCCGCTGTGTATGTATCTTTTTTTATAAATGCATAGCCAACACCAAGCAGTCCGCCAAGCGTACCCATTACTAGCAGTATGCCCCAGTGTGCCATTAAAAAGCTGAGCCGTTTTTTGACACTCCTAATTAAATCGGTTATAAAATAACTAGCTTCTTCTTGTTTATCTAAACTTGACATACAATATAAATTATCGGAGTACGCTGATTAAACTAATGATAGCAGATAAGGATCCGGTAATAGCACTTAGCTCAATAATGGAAAGTCCTTTTTTACCCGTATCTGTTTTTACTGGAACAATTATTTTACTGCCAGGATATATTTTTGGATAGCTTCTGAAAAATAAGAAATGATTTATTTTTTTACTAATCCCACTCGGGTATTCTACATAAGCCTTTTTTAAATTGCCTTTATCGGTAATACCACCCGCCATAGAAATATAGTCTCTAAAGCTAGTTGAGTGATAGCTTAATATTTGTGGGTTAAACACTTCTCCTTTTACTTCTACAAAAGGCTCTTGGCGAGGGATAAAAATACTATCAGAAGGGCGTAATAAAAAAGCTGGGATACCATCTTTACTTTCAGATGGTGTACCTACGCGTAGTCCGTTTCTAAATACTTGCACATCTTTAATTGATGCATACGGCGATACACCGCCTGCTTTTTGTAGCAACTCCTGTAAGGTTTCATTTCTTTTTTCTAGGGCATACACGCCAGCATAGAGTACTTCGCCTCCTAATTTTACCGCCCCTAAATTTTGGTAGTTAAGTAACCTAGGTACAAAAATATAATCAAGTGGCTCTAGCGCATGCTTGGTACCTGCTGTGTTTAAATTAGAGTCTACCGATACCACTATAATTTGCATGAGTTGGTTGGTAAGGGTATCGGCCCTGTTTTTGCTAAGGCGTGAAATTTCAACCTTATGGTTAGCAGCTTCGTTGTTAAAACCACCGGCCATAAGTATTACATCCTCTAATTGCATACCCCTGCGGTAAGGGTAGGTACCAGGGTTTTTAACAGAACCAGCAAGGGTTACCGTTAACTTATTTTGAATACCATCGGTACTAGCAATGGTAATGGTATCGTTTTTGTAAAGTGCAATATCCAAAGCGCTACCATTTAGTATTTTTTGTACATCAAATGATAATAAGGTAGGCTCGGTACCTGGGATATTTCTTTTAATAGTACCTCTATTTAAAAAAGCATTTTCAATAACACCATCTGCTTTTTTTAATAGTGTAGCCACGCTTAAATTACTAGTGAGCTCGTAACTACCAGGCCTGTAAACAGCGCCCTCTAATACCACCCTGTTGCTATAGATATCTAAAATTTTATCTACATGCACAGAGTCTCCATTTTTAGGAAGGATCGTTTCAAAGTCGGCGGCTGCAACATCTTTTAATGACATGGTTCTTACATCGTATCTAGCAAGTTTGGCTACATCTTTAATAGCAGCGGGTTTAAAACCTCCCGTAAAACCAATAGCGGTAGCCAAGGTTTCGTTTTCTAGTAATTCATAAATAGCAGGCCTTACCACTTCGCCACTAAAAATAATACGTTTGGTTACAGGTCTAAATCTAATAACGTCTTGGTCTTGCAGTCGTACGTTTTTATCCAGTAAACCTTTTTGTAAAAAACCGTAAAAATCAATACTGTCAATAATTTTATTATTACGTATCAAATCAATTTTACGTAAGGATCCATTAACGGTAGGTCCGTTAGATAAATACAAAATATTAAAAAAGCCCGCTTGCGCCGATAACACATAGTCGCCCGGAAACTCAGCCTCACCTGTTACGGTAATTCTAATAGATCTAATATTAGCAAGTGTTACACTTAATTTACTTGCGCCGCTATTGAGTGCTGGATAAATGCGCGCTAGTGTACTTTTAATTTTTCGGGTAGCTTCTTCGAGCGTTAAGCCACTGAGCGATAAATAACCTACATACTCCATTTGTATTTTTCCTTCGGGACTAATACCTGCACTCATTTCTTTAACATTAGCGCCCGTAATACTGATAGATAAAACATCGCCAGTACCTAATACATAATTTTGCGGCGTGGCCACTTTTACATTGGGCTGTAAAATAGGGTATGGGTTACTAAAATAATCGAAGCCATAATACCTGGTTCTTTTTTTAAGCCTTGGAATTTCTTCTACCCAAGTACTGTCCTGCATAAATAAGGTAGAGTCTAGTATAAAATTTTTAGCGCCGCTATTGGTTGTTTTGGCAATGCCTTGGATTCTTAACAAGCGCTTTTTAAACCCGTTTACTTCTTTAGGGTCAAGTCCCATCCGTACCAACTGGCTAATACCTTCCGATTCAGAGAGGCCACTATTTTGCCCTTGCATCCACATTTGCATGATTTGTTGGTCCGACATCTTATCTAATTTCAAATTAGGTAAGCCGGTATAATTGCTTTGTGCCCCTGCATTTGAACCAAGTGCTAAAACTAAAAAAGTTGCAATACCAAACTGCAAAATGGGGCGTATGTTAAATGGATTCATCTTCAAATTTAAAATATAACAAATATACGGTTAAAGGCCATAGCTTACACCTAACGACCAGCTGCTGCCAGTAGTGTTCCACTTGCTGTACCAACCATTGAAAGTCAGGCCATTAAGTAGTTCATAATGAGCGTTTAAAAAAATCTCGTTTCGGGCTTTAAAACCTCCTTCAAATAATGCAGGTTGAGGCTGTTGCAGGTACTGATCTACAATCGTACCATCTTCCCCTTTTCTGATGGCCTGATAGCGCACCATGCACTTAAGCCTTGGAATTGGGGTGTATTTTAAGGAAACCAACAACCTGTCGGCGTTACTACCCATCCAATCGCCCATAAAATACCCATGGCTGGTATAGGTTTGGGCAGGAATTAAATTGTTGTAAACAAATGGGTTAATGCGCGTATACTCGGCATTAAAAGTTAAATACGGGATACCAATATCTGTTACTGATCCACCCAGGGTGTACCCAAGTTGGTTCCGGCTTTTGGCTCTTACAAAAACAGTACTCATTCTTATTTCATCGATAAATACACTGGTATATAGGTGCGTATTTTTAAGTTGATTTCTGCTACTAATATTAAAAAACAGTTGTGCGTTTGACCCCGCTTGAATATGAGAATTGTTTACAATATTGTCATACACTTTATAAAACATAACGGGTATTAAATAGCCCACATCGAGGCGGTCACTATATACTACGGATTCTCCAAAACTTACATCCAGCCCCTTCATGGCTTTTATTAAAACGCTATGTGTAGAAAAAAACTTTGGAATAAAAACCTGACGCTCACCGCCAAATACACTATTATCTGTGCCATACGTGCGCACGCTATCAACAATTTTTGAATTTAACCAAGCGTGTGTGTTGTTAAAACGTAGCCAGCTAAAGGGGCTATAATCAAAACGTAAAAATGGAAAGTTGGGTGCTTTATCTGATAGTACAATACGCCCGTTTTCACCATAGCCATAGAGTAAATGATCTTGCCCAAAAGAAATGCTACCATTTTTAAATGCGTAATTAATACTACCTCTAAATTCCGAAAAGTTTTGACTGGTAAACACCGATGTATCTTTTCTAATAATGCCCGTGCCAGAAACGTCCTGTCTCTTGGTATCAAAGCCTTTTCCTATTTCATTAACGTCGCTAAAAAAAAACTGGAAGCCAACGCGTTTGCTCGCCGTTCCCCAAAAATGTAAACCCGTACTTCTTGTTTGGTAATTGATATTGTCACCCATGGTAACCGCACCCCTAATTACAGGGTCAATAAATAATTTGGTGTTTTTAATAGCGGTATAAAAACTTCGCCATCTACCTACTTTGTCTTTAGTAAAAAAACTTGGAGAAGGGCTTAAGTTTTTTTCGGTAATGGCATTAAATTCTTGTTGGTAAAAAGCAAGTTCCTTTTTTTCGGTAAGGGTTAGCTTATTGGATTTTAGTGCAATAGTATCTAAGCAAGCGGCTAAATAAGTTTTACTTAGTGGCCTAATATGATCTTCAAAATCTAAAAGACCTTTTTGCGCCATACGACCAATGTAATTGTAAATTTCTGACCTATGGTTTTCATATACTTCTTGTGCGCTAAGCTGTAATGCTAAGCCAATAAAAAGTATGCTTAAAAAGCGTTGTTTATTTTTCATAGGTAAATATGTTGGCAGAATTATTTAGTAAGCATTTTGATCACCTCTTATTAAATTAATAATGGTTTGCAGGATAATTTGACAATCCAGCCAAAAAGTCCAGCGGTGTATATAGTACAGGTCAAAATTTACGCGTTTTTGCATAGAGCCTGGCGCTTTGGTTTCACCCCTGCAACCATTTACCTGGGCCCATCCTGTAATACCAGGGGTAACAATATGGCGGAGCATATAATTTTCGATGGTATGCATAGAAGCCACATTAAGTGGCGTTGGATGCGGGCGGGGTCCTACCACACTCATATCTCCAATTAGCACATTCCAAAACTGTGGTAGTTCATCCATATTGGTTTTACGCATAAATGCACCAATGGCTGTAATGCGCGGATCATTTTTAGTAGCCTGGTTGTAATTGCCATCTTCATCAATATCATTTGAAGAACTCACCATGGTTCTAAATTTATAGCAAATAATTTTTTCGTTGTTAAGACCCCATCTTTCTTGTTTAAAAATTGCAGGCCCTCTCGAGCTTAACCTGATAAGTAAAGAAATAATAGGTAGTAGCCACCAGCCTAGTACTATAAAAAACAAAAGCGAAAAAGCAATATCAAAACCGCGCTTTAAAAATTTATTTTCTGGCTTATCAAGTGGTAAAGACCTAATATTAATAACAGGTAAAAGTCCTATATTATTTACTTGTACACTCGCGTCTACGTATTGTTGTAAATCAGGTACAATGCGCGCCTTGGTTTTGTATACATCACAAATAGCTAAGCAGGCCTTTATTTGCATGGTTTCTGAAGCCGGTAATGTAATCATTACCTCATCTATATTGCCCTCTTTTAATAAAGCTTCTAATGCATCCAATTTACCAAGATACTTACTGCCATTTAGTTTGGTGGCCGTGTCATCTATAAAACCATAACATTTATATCCGTAATAATAATAGCGGTTAATGGTTTCGTAAAGCTCCATAGCGCTAGGGGTAACGCCAACTATTAAAACGTTTTCTACAAACTCACCCACAAAAATGGCGGCATGTAATAATTTTCTGATGATGTATTTTGCAATGGCTGCTAGTACAAAAAGTACCGATATAAAAACAACAAAAAAGAGTCCGCTAAATGCTAGGTAGTCTCTTAAAAAAAAGGCACTGGAGGTAATTAAGATCCCAAATAAAATAAGGGAGTAGAGTATAAAAACAATTTCTTCCGAAAATTTATTGGACCTACGCTCGGCGTATAACCTCGAAAAAGATCCGGCCACATACCAGGTGGTTACGGCGAGTAGTGCAAATAAAATAAGGGCTAGGCTATAAAAATGACCGCGGTGTAAATCCAGTATCCACAATGAAATAAAAAAAGACGCCAAAACTACAGGAGCGTCTATGATATATCTTAAAAGGGTATACTTATGTGTGGCTTTTGCCATTACGAATCAATGCTTTAAAAACGGTTACATAGGCCTTTGTAACTTCATCCCAATTGTATTTTTGAGTAATGCCGTTACGGGCTTTTGCTTTTAATGTTTCTACAGATTGGGGGTTATTTTCTGCCTGTTGCAAATATAAGGCAACCGAGTCAGGAGTTTTTTGAAAAAACCACCCAAATTCACCATTTTCAAGCATTTCTCTATTAAAAACCGTGTCTAAAGCAAGTATCGCAGTCCCATAGGCCATGGCTTTAAGCATGGTAGGGTTGGTACCTCCGTATTCGTGGCCGTGGAGGTAGGCATAAGATTGATGGTACAGCTCGGCAAGTACATCACTATCAGTAACATAACCTAAAAATAATACCTTGTCGCTGGCATGGGCTTTCATACCCTGCGCATAAGCGTCTTGGTAGGGGACATCGCCAACAATTACTAGTTTTTTACTTGAGTTGGCTTTGAGGTAGCCCTCAAGTAGTATATCGGAATTGTTATCGGGGATAAGCCGTCCTACAATTAAAAAGTACTCGTTGGGTTTGAGGCCAAACTGGCTAATCAGTTCCGGGTTTTTGGAATGCCTAATATTGGCGCCGTAGGCAATAACCGTAGAATCTGTGTTAAAGGTTTTGAGGTATACCTGGCGCATTGCTTCGGCGTCGGTAATAATGGTATTGTAAAAAAGTGTAGCAAGCCTAGCCGCAAATTTAAAATACATCTGGCCAAGCCCCTTCCATTTAGGCCTTAGCCATTCTAGCCCGTCTACATTAATGAGGGTCTTTTTTTGTGCTAGCAAACTAATCAGACCAAAGGGTCCGTTGGCGGCGTTTACTACAAGTATCACATCTACTTTACTAAAGCAGGCATGGATCATGCAAAAAAAAGAATGCACCAGTTGGTTTAAACTTTTTGTTTGCACCGTTGGCATGTAAACAAGCTCAACGCCGTTTACATTTTTTGGTCTATCGCTAAATAAATGTTTTTGACAATACACACGCACACCAATATTTTGTTGCACCAGCCTTTCACTTACTTCTTTTACAAAAGTTTCATAGCCACTGTATACAATAGGATATCCTCTAGAGCCAATGATGGCAATTTTTAATGTTTGGTTGGTATGGTTATCACTGCTTTTCAATACACGCTATTATTTGTTCGTTAAACTGCGTTCTCGAAAACTTTTCTTGCATTCTTTTTTTCGCCTGCGCACCCATATTTTTCCGGTAGGATTCTTGGGTAATTAAAGGTTCAATAATTTTTGCCGCAGCTGCTGCATTGTTAATGGGTATTAGAAGTCCCGATACATTATTTTCTATCATTTCAACGGCGCCACCTTGCTCTGTAGCAACCACTGCAAGGCCTGCTGCCATGGCTTCTGTAACTACTGCTGGTGCAGGGTCTGGGAGTAACGATGGTAAAATAAATACGTCCAGCGCGCCATAAATATTAGTAATATCGGATCTGTAAGGGAGTTGCGTAACCCTACCTTGTAGCCCGTGCTTTTCAATTAATTGATTGATATTATCGTGCAAATATTCGTACCCTGCAAACGCGTCACCCACTATTAAAAAATGAACATTTTTATGTGTCTTAAAAAGTTCACCAGCAATTTGTACAAAGTAATCCTGTCCTTTCCAAAAATGCACACGACCCATCATGCCAATTAAAGTAGTAGTTGGTTGTATGTTTAGTGTTTGGCGTAAATCAGATCTTATATTTTCAAACAACCAATAATCGACACCGTTATATAGCACATCAATTTTATGCGGTGCTACATATTTGGTCCAATGTTTTTTTACCGCTTCAGAAACTGCAATGGCCTGGTTATTTTTTGTGTTGATTAAACCGGATAAAATTCTAAAAAGTAAATATGGCTTTTCAATAATTTCATGGATATGCCAAAGGTGTCTAATACCTAATTTAGATGCTACAAAAACACCCACAATAACACCTGTTGTGTTGGAATAAATAAGGTCTATTTTGTTTGTTTTGCAAAGGGTACTAAGTAGGCGGTAGGCTTTAATATTGGCCACCAGTCTGTTAAGGATACCCGCTGGGTTTAGGTACTGCCGGCGTAAAATGCCCAAATCGGCAATAACTACTACCGCTCCAATGGCCTCAAGTTTTTGCACCAAGGGGCCATCTTCCGATAAAACCACCGTGGCTCTATGCCCCTTTTTTGCACATAACTCATTGATAGCCAGTAATATTTTACTGGCGCCGTACAAATCGGAAGAGCTATGTAAAAACAGTTGATGCATAGTTAAATACGAGCCGTAAATATAACCACAAAATAAATTCAGTGACAGATAAAAACATATTAAATAAATTATAGTTATATATAAATAATGGCCGAATAACCTAAATTTGCGAGCACATGGATATCGCAAAATATTTACAAGCTGTACAAGCTACCATCAACAATTTAGACCCTGAGGTAATTGCGTCTTTTGCTACTCATTTAGAAAACGCATACAATAGTAACCAAAGCATTTATGTGATAGGAAATGGGGGCAGTGCTGCCAACGCTTCTCATTTTGCACAGGATTTGGCCAAAGGCATTTTTTTTGAAAAGCCTGTTGCAAAAACCATGAAGGCTATTAGCCTCACAGATAATATTGCACACATTACGGCCATTGCAAACGACACTGGCTACCAAAATATTTTTAGCGCACAGTTAAATACGTATGCAAATACGGGCGACGTTTTAGTTTGTATTAGCGGTTCTGGTAACAGCGAAAATATTGTAGAAGCCGTTAAAGTAGCTAAGCAAAAAAATATGTTTGTAATTGGCGTTACCGGTTTTGATGGCGGACAATTAAAATCCATGGCCAACTTTTCGGTGCACGTACCCCTACACGAAATGTGCACAGTAGAAAGTATCCACTCTATTATTTTTCATCTGATTGTATTAGAACTCAGAGAAAGGCTTGCCGGACAAAAAGTGAGCGGCATTTAATGGCATCTATTTTTTATGGAAATACTCATTACAGGTGGCGCAGGTTATATAGGTAGCGTTGTTGGTGAACACCTGCAAACACTGGGTTACAGCCTTGTAGTAATAGATGATTTAAGAGACGGTAAAATAAAAGCCGTACCAACTGGCGCTACATTTTACGAGGCTAATTTTTCTGACACCAATATTTTAGACAACATTTTTACAACACATAAAATTGCTTGTGTTATTCATTTGGCGGCGTCTGCTAATGTGCCAGACTCTGTTATTAACCCACTACCTTATTACGAAAACAATGTAACAGCAACCGTAACGCTTTTAAATAAAATGAAGCAGTATGGTGTCATGTCTATTTTGTTTTCTTCTACAGCTGCGGTGTATGGGATTCCAGTAAATGATACCATTACCGAGTCTGATATTTTAAAGCCGGTAAACCCATACGGTTGGTCCAAGCTTTTTGATGAACAAATTATAATGGATACAGCCGCAGCGCACGGATTAAACTATATTATTTTTAGATACTTCTGCGCCGCAGGCGCAACAGCCTTACATGGAGAGTCGCGCGGGTACGAATCGCATCTGATACCACTTGTAATTGATACGGCGCTTGGTAAAAGAGACGAAATAAAAGTATTTGGTAGCGCGTTTCCAACGCCCGATGGTACTGGCGTTCGTGATTATATCCATGTAGGTGATATTGCTAAGGCACACGAGCTGGCGCTTGCAAAACTGAGTAGCGTAAACAATCAAATATTTAACTTGGGCACCAACGCCGGATATTCGGTCCTGCAAATTATTGAGGAAACCCAAAAGGTATTGGGTCAAAAAGTTAACTTTAGCATTGTAAAGGAAAGACCCGGCGATCCACCTTCATTAATTGCACTAGCGCATAAAGCAAAGCAGCTTTTAGGTTGGGAGCCATCTCATACTTTACAAGACATTATTACATCAGTGCATGCGTGGAGAAACAATCCGCGTTATTAAATACAAACTATGGTTGTTTCACAAACTCCTTTGCGTTTAAGTTTTGTTGGTGGTGGCACCGATTTTGCTTCTTTTTACAGGGAACATAAGGGTCAGGTTATTTCTGCAACTATTGACAAGTACATTTATGTAATTGTCAAAAAAAGATTTGATGATTTAATTGTACTCCACTACACCGAAAATGAAATTGTAGAAAATGTTGCCGATATCAAGCATGATATTATTAAAGCGGCGTTGCAGCATGTAGGTATACAAAAAGGAATTGAAATTATAACCCTCGCCGATATTACAGCAAAGGGCTCTGGGCTTGGTTCTTCATCGGTATTAACAGTAGGATTGTTAAACGCTTTATACCATTTTCAGGGCCTGCAAGTAAGTAGTGAGCAAATTGCAAAAGAGGCTTGCATCATCGAAATTGAGATGCTACAAAAACCAATAGGCAAGCAAGACCAGTACATTGCAGCATATGGTGGCATTAAAAAAATTGAATTTAATCCCGACGAATCGGTACGCATCACATCACTACCTTTTTCCGATAGTGATAAAAATAAATTACAATCATCTGTTATTTTACACAACACCAGTGTAATGCGTAAAGCAGAATCTGTACTAGAAGAACAGTCTAGTAATATTGCGCATAAAATACAAGAATTAAAAACCATAGCGGGTTTAGTGGATGATTTAGAAACCGCCTTTGCCAACAAGCAATTTGAAGTACTCGGCGATTTACTCGCCATCAATTGGGAAAACAAAAAAAAGTTAGCAAGTGCCGTAAGCAATGAGCACATCAACCAAATGGTGGAGGTAGCACTTGCTAATGGAGCCACAGGTTGTAAAATTGCAGGCGCCGGTGGTGGTGGTTTTTTAATGAGTTATGTGCCTGTACAAAACCAAGAAAAATTTAGAGTGGCTATGAGCGCTTACAAAGAGCTCTCTTATACTTTTGATCCGGCTGGGTCGCGTATTTTATTAAACGTAAAATAAAATCCCAGCTTGTATGAAAGCATTTTTATTAACCGCCGGACTCGGAACACGTTTACACCCCATCACACACACAATACCTAAATGTTTGGTGCCCATTGCTGGTAAGCCACTTATTAATTGGTGGTTTGAATCAATGCAAAAAGCCGGCGTAACGGAAGTGCTCATTAATTTACATCACCTTCCAGATATGGTGATGGCGCATATAAATACTTTAGATACGCCTATAAAAGTTGAGTTTGTCTATGAGCCCATTTTATTAGGAAGCGCAGGAACATTAGGTGCCAATAAAAGTTTTGTGCAGGATCAAAAAGCGTTTTTTATTTTTTACGGCGATAATTTAACAAACACCAGCTTATCTAATTTGTACAATTTTCATGCCTCGCAGCCACATGGTTTTACGATGGCTTTATTTGAAACCAACAACCCAACTGCTTGTGGTATTGTTTCATTAAATAGTGATGCTACTATTACGAGTTTTGAAGAAAAGCCTGCAAACCCAACATCTAATTTGGCCAATGCCGGATTGTATGTTGCATCACCAACCGTAATAGATTTAATTGACAGTGCTAAAACACCCGCCGATATTGGCTTTGATCTACTACCGTTATTAGTTGGTAAAATGAGTGGATATAAAATTAACGACTACCTTATAGATATTGGCACCCACAAAAATTTAGAAAAAGCAAGGCAGGACTGGCCCTTATTAATTTCTTGATTTAATAACTACTGCAGGCGAACCTGCTACTACACTATAGGGTGGAACATCTTTAGTAACCACAGCGCCAGCTGCCACCACTGATCCTTTACCTACTGTAACACCTGCTAATATTATGCAGTTAGATGCAAGCCAGCAGTCGTCCTCTATGGTTACAAACTCAACAGTAACACCCTGATCTTTCATAGGTACATTAGGGTCAGAAAAATTATGATTTTCGGCGTAAATACTTACCCCCGGCGACATCATTACATTACTTCCAATGGTAATAAGTCCAGAGCAACCGATATAAGCGCCTGGTCCAATATTTGAATTGTCTCCAACTATTAAGCCGGCGCCAATGCTGCCACCATAAATATTAGAGGGTCTGATAATGGCATTTTTTCCAATGGTAACGCGGTTACCAAGTTGTATACCATTTGTACTTAAGCAGTTTAATTCGGCACCGTCTTCAATGATTAAATCTTTACCGGCACTTAAATAATGCGCATATCTAATAGATGCATTTTTGCCAACCAGTACAAGCCCACTTGATTTTTTAAAACTTAAACGCTCGAAACTACCTTTTAAAGCAAAAATAAAAAGGCGCAGCAGTGTAATAAAAAGATCTCTCTTTTTCCACGACCCTTCAAATCTAGATTGTATGTGCGCGAATAAGCTGATGCGTAAAAATTTGCAGTAAATATAGGTAAACCTTTTAATAAAGGAGATGGGCTGTTTTTAGGCGAACGGGTCTATAATTTTTGCACTAAGATTTATTGATACTGTGCTCAAACACTTCCTCTAACTCCTTTAGCGTTTTGCCCCAGGTAAAATGTGCGAGCCGCTCGGTCCCCTTTTGTCGTAAAGATTCGAGTAGCGCCTCATCTTTTAATGTTTGTGCTATTAATGTACTTAATGCATCTGGGTTATAGGGGTCAAAACCAATGGTGGCGTTACCGGCAACTTCTGGTAAACAACTATTGCCTGCTACAAGTACCGGCACCTTATGAGCAAATGCTTCTAATATTGGAATACCAAAACCTTCGTTAACAGATGGGAATACATAAAGTGCTGCGTGCTTATATAATTGTGCTGTTTGGCTGTCGCTTAAAAAACCGGTAAAAATAACATGCTCTTTTAATAAGCTTGATGCAGCTACCATTTCAAAAACAGCATCGTCCTTTAGTGTTGGCTTATTACTTTTTTGTCCTACAATAATCAGGTAAAGATCCTGAGGATTATTTTGCAAAAGCATTTCAAAAGCCGCGAGTAAGGTTGTTAAGTTCTTTCTTTTTTCGATGGTGCCAACGTGGAAGATGTATTTTTTTTGTAGTAGGGGTTCTAGGTTATGGTCTAGGTCTGTTTCAAATTCGTTTTCCGCAATGCTCGATTTAGGTCCAATATGTATGGGAATAATGTTAGCTGCATCAATGCCCGAATACTTTGCAATTTGATCTTTGGCATAACTAGTAACAGTAACCACAGCACTTGCTTTTTTAGCAGCGGATACGCCAAAGGTTTTAAATATACCAAGCCAATATTTGTTGTAATGGCTTGGGTATTCCCAAATAAATGCATCATGAAAAACCGGAACAGTAGTAAAGCCCAGGTGCAAATAGGGAACAAAATAATCGGTACAAAAAACAAGCTTACAGCCGTTTAACAAGGCTTTTATGGGAAGTGTAACCTGTTTCCATAAAATATAATTAAACTGCTCCCATAGCTTGCCAATTTTATTACTGCCTGTGTATACAGGTAGGCGTGTATCTAAAAAAACGTATTCAAATTGTAAATCTTGCTCACTACTTTTTATGGCCTTACACAGTTCACTCAAATAAGTATGCGCACCCGTTTTAGCAATTTTTAAATCGCGGATATCAATACCTATTTTTTGTTTTTTTAACTGCATAGTGTAATTACATTTTAATAGCAGTATAGGATTTTGGAATACCAAATAAGGTTTCTACCTCTATGGTAGCGTCCGGAAATATTTGCTGAAAACGTTTTTTAGAAAACATCAGCGTAGACTTTGATACCGCTAATGCCTCTTTGTATGTTTTTTGTTTTGGAAAGTAATTGATATTAAACAACATAATTAGTATAGCCCTAACTGGGTGTGGTATGAATTGAAAAAGCGGTAGCAAACTATGTGGCTCTAGTGGAAACCACAAGCTTGGTGTTTGAATCATGTATTTGCTACAAACCCTATTTACTTCTGATGCAAATATCGCTTGGTTTTGGTAGCTGCCCACATGTTCAATTACAGAGTTGGAAAAAATTAAATCAAAGTGGCCGGCCTGGTAAGGTAAATTAAGTGCGTTGCCCTGTACCCAAACAAAACCCTTGGTATCACCACTGCTGGCTGCAATGCGGTCTTCTAAGTTTAATAAGTAAATGGTGCAGCGTTCATTTTGCCAGCCCATATGTTTCCAAAAATCTATTTCTCCGCCAATATCTAAAATTTTAATGCTGTCTTTTTGTTCCAGTAACCGCTCTATATGTTGTTGTTGCGCTGCAAACCTTTTTTGTCTAATTCTATTTACAAAAGAATCTTTTTTATGGTGGTTTACAAATAATTTAAATACGCTCATCTCTAAGTTTCTTATTTGATAGACGGTTCTAAACGACTACTCATACTCATAAGTAAACCCGTTAAAATCCATGTTATATAGCTGATGTAAATGTATGACTCTGCCTCCGAAGTAAAAAGTGGTATGAGCATACCAACTTTTACTAAAAAAATAAACAAGGCAAGCCTTCTTATTTTACCCGTTTGGGTTTTAAATAGTTTTAATGCCTTACGCATCACCATAATGTACATGGCAATATATATGCCGGCTGTTACAATGCCCGTTTGCACCCCAATAATTATAAACTGGTTTTCGCCCCCCACATTATATCCCGAAAATCCGGAAACCCTACCTGCATTACCAAGCCCAATACCAAATGGGTTTTTGATCATCGATTCTAGACCATTGGCCCACTCAATTAAGTGCCCCACACTAGATGCGTTGGTAAATGTGATGGAGTTGATTATAAAATCTACAAAATCGTTATTAAAAGAAATGAGCAGTAATACGCCACCCGCAGCTAGTGCTGCTGTATGAATCAGTTGTAATAATAATTTCTTTTTGGTGAGTATGGCGTATACGTAAAGCATAATGCAATAGCTCGCAAATGAAGCCCTTGATAGCGCAAAGCTTACGCAAAACATACTTGCCGCTAGTGCAATTGTCGTAAATTTATTGAGGTTTATTTTATTATCTGATGTTGTTACCATAGCTGCTACCGCTGCCAGTGAAATAAGTGATGCTGCTGCAAGTTCTAATGGGGTAGAAAATAAGCTAGCAAAGCGTTTCATGCCATTTTCAATTTCAAAAGTCCAGGTGAGTCCGTAAGAACCAGAAGGGTTTTGATCAAAAAAATGATCATTATAACTAGCATAACCACTAATAGTTTGGATATGAGTGTAGGTTAGCACCTCTATGAGTAAAACCGAGCCTACAGCTACAGTTAGTATACCTATGAGCGTATAAATTTGTTGTAAGTGTATAGCATCTTTTTGTAGGAGTCTGCCGGTAAAATATACGAGCGGGAAAAAGCTTAAACTTTTGAGTGCTATAAGTCGTTCAAAAAAAGTATAGGTACCAATGGGTAAAAGGGCATACAAAATATTAATGCATAAAAACGTAAACATTAATTTGTCAATGCTTGTCCAGTTGTTATTCGATTTTAACTGACTAATAGCATAGAGTAAAAAAAGTACAATGCTGGTTTCTTTAAAAACTTGAAAAAATGGAATTAATTTTTCAAGACCAAACATGTAGCACACCGATAGTGATATGGTGTAAATAGGAAGTCCAAAAATGATAAATAAAAAGATGCCCTGTTCTCTTTTTTTGTAAAGTGCATGAATTGCCGCAAAAAAGGCACTGCAATAAATGATGGGCAAAACAAACATATGGTGCAATTTAAAAAAATCCGCCCAAGCGGCCTGTTATTTTTTGCCAACAGGCATAACAAGGCTCAATTGTTTGGTTAGCCATTTTTTGATGTTATCTAGGGCCGTAAAATCGGTTCCCAGGTTAATATAACGGTGTAGCTGTGAGTGCCTATAGGCTTTTTGTAACCCCTCGCCATAAAGTACCGTTACTGGTTTTTGAATGGCTGCCGCAAGTGTGCCCGTTCCAGTACTTAAGCAGTAGATAGCTTTTGCCGAATAGAGTAGGTCGCAAAAGGTAAAAAGGTCTTGTGTAGAGCTGCGGTTACTGCATTCAATTTCTATAGCCCTGCCACCCAACACTTTCATTTGAGCATCTGGCACAATACCAGCATTTGTAAACCAGTTTTGAATGGTTTTTGGGTATTTGATATCGCCGGTATAGGAAATATAGTTAGGGTCGTAAATGGTTTTATTAATAAATGCTTCTACCAGTTTAGGCTTGTAATAAATTTCAGGCTCATGGTTTCTTTTATGATCATCAAGGTTATAAGCAAGCATTAAATGATCTAGTAAATTTTGTCCCTCTGGTATATTTTCTGAAAAATAAAATACGCCAGCTTCGTTTGTAAATCCATCTAGGTAAGGGTTTAACTCCCACACCAATTTTTTAGTATCTGGGTTTCTAAAAATAGAATCATTAGAAATAAACACCTGATTGTAGCCTCCATATTGTTTGGCAATGCGTGGTAAATGACTGTAAAACAAATGGTCGCCAAGTCCTCCTTTTTGTATGGATAGTATCAGTGTTTTCAAGGATTACTTGTTGGATTGTAATAAAGAATGCTTCCAATTTTTTAATTGATGCACCAGCTGTTTAATTAAGCTCGTCTTTTTGTTTGGGCTATCTAATATATACTTGCAAGAGATAGCTGCAAACGCATCAAAGCCTCGGCTCATAACATCTTGATGGTACTTGTCAAAAAGTTGGGTTAGGTCTTTTCTATCCGAAAAGCTAAACCTGTTTTGATATTTAGAGATGGCGTATTGTTTATGTAAATCGTATCCACTAAAATGATAAAACACAAGCGGATGCGCGCCATTAACGATATACGCTCCTGCTTCATTTTCTGATAAACCCCTTTCTTGTAAATTCCAGTAGGCCATATTATAGCCAGGATTATCAAGTACAAAAACCTCTTTGTAAAATAGGGTAGCAAAGTTCAGCCATAACTGATCTACAAAGAGTCCATTTTCAAAATCTATTTTGCATAAATGGGCAAGTCGTTCTTTCCACCAATTAATAAGTGCCAAAGATTCATTACCGCGCTTTAATGCAATAAAACCTAAATTATAAATACCAGCGTTTAAAAAATCGGTTTCGGTAGGGTATTTATTATCGCTTATGGGCTTTGTAATATGCGGCGTTAAAACAATTTGATTGGACTCCAAGTGCTTTTCAAGTACTTCAAAAGAGTGGTATACAAAAATGTCCGGATCTAAATACACAATACTTTCAGCAGCTATATTTTTTTCAAATAAGTATGAAAAATAAAATGGTTTAACGGCTGTATTGAGTTCTGTGATATTGTACTGCCCACAAAAAGCATCAAAACTAGGGATACCAATTTCTTTGATTGGAATGAGGGTATAATTAACAGATTTTACAATTGGGTATGCCTCGTCAATTTCATCTACAAGCCCAATAATAAATTGATAATTTGGATTGTGCACCAGTAAAGAATCGCCTAGTGCAACCGCCTGCGCTAAATAATTTGCCGAGCAAATTGTAAATGCAATTTTATTACTTGGATGGCTCATTATTTGTTTATGCGTTTATACAAGAGTGATTTAAAAACTTCAAAATTTTTAAAAACAAAAAATTGAAGCACTGCGTAAGTGGCAACGCAAGTAAAAATAGATAAAATACAAATAACAATATGATTGTCCGTGGTTAAGCGAACCAGTAATATGATTGGAATAAACAATAAACTAGAAAAAACCGTTTGGAATAAAAGGCGTTTATTGATTGAAATGCTACTTTCAGATTTAAGGTAGTAATAGTACGCAGCGCAAACAATGCATTCGGTAATAACGGCGCTTATGGCAGCACCCTTGTCTAAATAAATAGGGATAAGTATTAGGTTAGATACAATGCTAACCGCTAGTCCTATAAGCATGGCTATAAATACAGCTTTGTTTTTACCAAAAGGGATAAGCCATTGAAAAGATAGTAAATGTCCAAGGCCAATAACAATAGGCAGTACCGACATAATTTGCATAGTCAAAACACTTGGTGCAAATTCATTGCCCGCAAACGTAAAAATAAGTTCGGGCGCTAGTGCCATTAGCCCCACCGTAACAGGTATGGTAGTAAAAATGGTTACATCTAGTGAGCTGCGTAAAAATGCTTTTGCTTGATCTATTTGTTGGTTGTTGTAATAGTAGGTAATGGAAGGAATAAGTGCGCCACCAATAGCTGTAATAACCGGAATGATGAGTTTGGTAAGCTTGGTGGAAACGGTATAATAACCAACAACTTCGGGGCTGGTTAAAAAGTATAAAATAATGGTATCCCAAAGGGTGTAAATACTAGATGCGATGGTTGCGCCAAATATCAGAAGCATTGGTTTTATATGCTCTGCAAAATTTAGTACTGGCTTTTTAATTTCTAAATTAAAATAGATGTCTAAAAAATTATACACCTGATTGCCCAGGATAGAAAAAATAGAAATCCAGAGGTAACTATAAATATCGCTGCTGGTTTTTACAAAAGTATAGAGTAGTGCTAGTGAAATAGTTTTAACAACAATGGAACGGATGGTAATTTTATGAAAAGCTTCTATACCACTATAATACCAGTCGGTGTAGCTAAAACTTAAAAAAACTAAAATGCCAGCAATAATATAATAGTGTTGGTTGCTTGAAAAATATGGATGCAGGCAAACGATTAAAAAATAGATGCAGGATACAGCCACACTTGCAATAAAAAACAGCGTACTGAGTGATAAAAAAGTACTTGAAAGTTTAGCAGGACTGTCTCTAACCTTTGCAATTTCTCGAACGCCGTAAATGGGGATACCAATGGCAGCAAATATCGAAAAGTACTGCGCAAAGGACATTACAAACTGCACTTCTCCAATGCCTTTAGGGCCTAAAACCCTTGCTGCGTATGGAAAGCTTATTAATGGAAATAAGATATTGGTAAATGAAAGTAATATGTTGTAAACGATATTTTTTTTCATTCACCACTAGTTTTTAAGGGCAACGACTTTTAAATTATCGATGGCCCAACTTCTAGCACAGGTGTCATTTTTATTACCACCAGCATCACTCATGGTAATTTTTAAAGATTTTGCGCTATGTAGTAAACTATGTACAATCTTGTATTTGCTGGTTCCTGTTTTATTGTCTTTTAAACTACAAAGACCCGGTAAATAAATTTCTTGCGCATGGTTGCCAGCCGGAAACGTAGGTCCCGAATTTAACCAATTGGGGTAGGCTTGTTGGATACTGCTAATATTTGAAAATCCAGTTAACAACCGGTTATTTCCATCTATAGTTAACATCCATAAATCGTTTTTCCAGGAGTCATGCAAATACAAATCAAATTCTACTTTTAAAACAGAATGTTCTGGAAGTTTATCTACATCGAGTTCTATGCGGGTATTGTTAAATACCCCCAGCATTTTTAGATTTTTGTAGTTGGTAATTTTATTAAAAGGGAATACACCAAAAGCAAAGTCGCTTAACCAGCCTGCCGTTACAATTCCTTTAGGGTCGCCATTGTTAAAATTGTTTTCATAAACAACAGTAACATCGGTAAGGTCTTTGGTACAACTAGTTAAAAGTATGAGTAGGCCACCTATTAATGTAAATAAGTGTTTATATTTAAAATACTTCATATTCATGCCAATTATAGTCAAAAATAGCCAACACATCCCATTTTAACCCTTTTTTTTGAAGGCTTCCTGTACCTTTGTGCCTCAATACCAATTTATGCCTCAAAGCAGTTCAAATACATCGGTGGTTGTTAAAATAGTAAATGAGTCGGGTAATCCCCTGCCAGCCTATGCTACCGAAGGATCTGCTGGTATGGATTTGTGCGCACACCTCCACGAATCTGTGGTATTGGCTCCACTTGAGCGTAAGCTTATTCCTACTGGATTATTTATTGAATTGCCTACTGGATACGAGGCGCAAATACGTCCACGCAGTGGGCTTGCATTAAAGCAGGGTATTACCTGTTTAAATTCGCCAGGAACCATTGATGCCGATTATAGGGGTGAAATTGGGGTGATACTCATTAATCTTTCGAGTGAAATACAGGTCTTAAATAGTGGCGACCGCATAGCACAAATGGTCATTGCCCCTGTTACACAAATTAGCTGGGAACCAACTACTGCCCTAACACCTACAAATAGAGGAACGGGTGGGTTTGGAAGTACCGGTAAATAAAACATCATTAACACAACCACATGAAAATAAAATTACTTGCTTTTTTAACTTCTATTGTACTGCTTGCCGCTTGCGGAACGGTAAAAAAAGTAGAAGGTATTCAGGAAGCACTTTCTAAAAAAGACACAGCTCAAATAGTGGTGGTGAAACAAATGCCCGTCATAGACTCGGCAGCTATTGTTAGAGACATTATGGGCAAAGTGGCGCAACAAAAAATCAATTTTAAAACCTTTAATGCTAAAATAAAAGTAGACTACGAGGGTGCCGAAAAAAAGGACAACTACACCGTGTATTTAAGCATGGTTAAAGACTCTGTTATTTTAATTAGGGTAAAGGGTACTTTTTTAGGAATCGCTGCAGAAGGCCTACAGGCAAGGGTTACAAGAGACAGTGTGGTGCTAGTGCAAAAAGTAGGAGACAAGTCGGTAACCAAAAGGTCCATTGCTTATTTGCAAGAGGTAACAGAAATCCCTTTCGATTTTATGTCATTACAAGACCTTCTTATTGGCAACCCCATATTTTTTAGCAACAACCTGGTTTCTTATAAAGCCAACGAAAATCAACTGCTCGTTACCATGGTAGGCGATTTATTTAAGAACCTCATTAATATAGAAAATACAACACAGCGTATTTTGTTTTCTAAGCTCAACGATGTTAATGCGCTGCGTAACCGTAGTTGCGATATAACCTATGGTAATTTTCAGCCCCTGGCAGGTACTTGGTTTGCTGCCGACCGTAAAATATCCATGTCGGAAAAGTCTAAACTGGACATCTTTTTAGATTTTAAGGAGTACTCGATCGACGATCCTATAAAATATTCGTTCGAAATCCCTAAAAATTATAAGAAAAAGTAATTTCTGGCTCATTTTGCCGTTAATAAGTAATTCGACCGTTTAAACCCATGCTCATGACCCTGCAACGCTTTACTTTTTTGGTTCTTTTTTTGATGACTGTGGCAGGTGCCTCGGCACAGCAGTCTCGAGAAGAATTGCAAAAAAAGGAGCAAGAGCTTAAAAAGGAATTGTCGGATTTAAATAGACAGCTCTCCGAAACGCAAAAAAATAAAAAGCTTTCATTAAACGAACTCGCGCTTATTAAGCGCAAAGTAGCCAAGCGTGAAGAGCTTGTGCGCAGCATTAACAATCAAATTAACGAACTAGACAATACCATTTATTTGAACGAAATGGATATTTACAGGCTTCGAAAAGAACTTGATACCCTAAAACTTAAATACGCCAAGAGTATTGTTTTTGCTTACAAAAGCAGGGGCAGTTACGAGTACCTCAACTTTTTATTTTCGGCCCGTAATTTTAATGACGCTATTAAGCGCATGGCTTATTTAAAAAGCTATCGTCAAAATAGAGAAACGCAGGCTATTGCCATTGCGCAATCCCGTAACATGCTCACTCAAAAAGTAGACGTGCTCAACTCAAATAAAAAAGAGCGCATGGTAACCTTAACGGCGCAAAGTGAGCAACTCAAAGTATTACAAGAAGATAAAAAGGCGCAGGATAAAGTGGTGGCGCAATTAAAAGGTCAGGAGTCTGCAATTGCCAAACAAATTAAAGACAAAGAAAAGCAGCGTGTGCGCATGCAACAAGCGGTAATGGCTATCATTAAAAGAGAGATAGACGAAGCGGCCCGTAAAGACCGGATCGCCAAACAAAAAGCCATTGATGACGCTAAAAAAAATGCGGCAGCTGCTACTGCAAAAAATAATACATCAGATAATTCGGCTAAAAATAATTCGGCTGCTAATAGTGCTAAAAACAATGAGCCCATTGTATTAGCTAAAGCGGGTTCAAGACCTTATTCTCCATTTGAATCTACAGAGGAAGGCCGTGAAACCTCCATGCATTTTGAACAAAATAAAGGACGCTTACCTTGGCCAGTAGATCGTGGTAATGTGTTTATTGAATTTGGTGTATCAACAGTGCCAGGTACCAAGCTTACACAAAAATCCGATGGTATACATATTGCATTACCAGAAGGATCTGTGGTAAAATCTATTGCAGACGGAGAAGTATCGTATGTAGGAGAAGTAAATGGCGACCAGGTTGTAATGGTGCGTCATGGTAAATATTTTACCGTGTACCAACAACTTTCTAGTGCTAGCGTAAGCGTAGGTCGTGAAGTAAAAGCAGGATCAACACTTGGCCGTTCAGGTAAAAGTATTGATGGTGAGGGCAGTATTATTTTTACCATCAACAATGAGCGTGGTGTGCCGCTTAATCCTGATCAGTGGCTACGTCCGCGCAGATAATCGCTTTTTTCCATCCCTTTTTTAATGCATCTGTAGCTTCAGTTGACAATGCCGGTTCAAATACTTTTTGTATTTGCCATTGTGCGCTAATATCATCTATTGAATTCCAGTAACCCACCGCAAGCCCTGCTAAATAAGCGGCACCAAGCGCTGTAGTTTCTGTAATGGTAGGTCTAATTACTTTGGTATGTAAAATATCGGATTGAAATTGCATGAGCATGTTATTAGCAGTAGCGCCACCATCTACGCGTAATTCTTTAATGGTAATGCCCGAATCTTTTTGCATCGCATCTAATACATCCATGGTTTGGTAGGCAATACTATCTAGTGCCGCGCGCGCAATATGACCTCTATTGGTGCCTCTTGTTATACCAACAATCGTACCTCTTGCATGTTGGTTCCAATAGGGTGCACCAAGACCGGCAAAAGCAGGCACTACATAAACGCCACCTGTGCCAGATACAGTGGCAGCAAGGGTTTCAACCTCTGCCGATGTTCTAATCATTTGTAATCCATCGCGTAACCACTGCACTACAGCGCCAGCAATAAATACAGATCCTTCCAGCGCATAATGTGTTTCGCCATTAATTTGCCAAGCAATAGTGGTAAGCAAATGATGATGCGATGTTACTGCTTTAGTGCCCGTATTCATGAGCATAAAACAACCGGTGCCGTAGGTGTTTTTTACCATGCCTGGCAGTATACATTGTTGACCAAATAAGGCCGCTTGTTGATCACCAGCAATACCTGCAATAGGTATGCTATGTGATGCCAACATATTAGTGGTATGTCCGTAAATTTCTGAACTACTTTTTACTTCTGGTAATATGTTTTTTGGAATGTCAAGTAGCTGCAATAATTCTTCATCCCAACTAAGTGTATGAATGTTAAATAACATGGTACGCGATGCATTTGAAACGTCGGTAGCGTGTACTTTACCGCCTGTTAATTTCCAGAGCAACCAACTATCAACAGTTCCAAAACACAATTGACCAGCTTCTGCTTTTTCTCGCGCACCACTCACGTTATCTAGTATCCATTTTAATTTGGTGCCAGAAAAATAGGCGTCAATAACAAGACCTGTTTTTGCTTGAATAGTTGCCGCGTGCCCTTGTGTTTTTAATTCATCGCAATAATTTGCTGTCCGGCGGTCCTGCCACACAATAGCATTGTAAATGGGTTGACCCGTTTGTTTATCCCACACCACTGTTGTTTCACGCTGGTTGGTAATTCCAATGGCTGCAATTTGCGAAGCGTCAAGCCCAGCTTGCATGATAGCCTCCGAGGCAACACCAACTTGTGTACTCCAAATTTCGTTGGCATCATGTTCTACAAGTCCGGCCTCCGGAAATATTTGTGTAAATTCTTTTTGTGCGGTTGCTAAAATTTCGCCGGCCTTATTAAAAATTATGGCCCTGCTAGAAGTAGTGCCTTGGTCTAAGGCCAAAATATATTTGTTCATAAAAACCGTTGATGCTGTTAGTGAAAAAAATTACCCGAGCCACATGTAAACATAAGCTGCAATTACTGCGCCAATAATGGGTCCAACAACAGGTACCCATGCATAAGCCCAATTGCTTCCACCTTTATTTTTAATAGGAAGTAGTGCGTGCATAATACGCGGTCCTAAATCTCTGGCTGGGTTAATGGCATAACCGGTTGGGCCTCCCATGCCTAAGCCAATACCTAGCACAAGTAATGACACTGGAAGTGCGTCCAGTGCACCATTTGTTTGCGCGGGCGAGGCAATGTAAAAAACGCCAAGCATAAATATAAAAGTGGCAATGGCTTCCGATAAAATGTTGTGAAATGGATCTTTAATACTTGGAGAAGTGCAAAAAACGCCCAGTTTGGTAGCCGCATCGGTTGCTTCATTAAAATGTTGGCGGTGTGCTAGCCAAGCCAAAAAAGCACCGAGCATGCACCCCAGCATTTGGGCAAGTAGGTAAGAGGGTACTAGATCCCAGCTAAATTTACCGGCAACGGCCAGTCCAATGGTTACCGCCGGGTTTAAATGCGCCCCACTAATGGTTGATGTAGCATAAACACCTACAAAAACAGCTGTAAACCAGCCAAGTGTAACGGCCAAATAGCCTTCTTGGTTCCCTTTGGTTTTGGGTAATGCCACATTGGCAACAACGCCCGTTCCAATGGTTAAAATCAGGGCTGTGCCTAGTACTTCAGCTAAAAATGGGGACATACACTTGAATTTTTGACAAATTACAAATTTTAGTCAATTTTTCCTTTTTTTCTCAACCCCTAATCCTTACCTTTGCGGCAATTTTAAAACCCTATATATACTTCATTGTATGGCTACAAACGGTAAGATTAAACAGATCATTGGTGCGGTAGTTGACGTTCATTTTCCGGACAAAACATTACCAGAAATTTACAACGCACTTGAAATCACCAGAGAAGGTGGTGAAAAGTTAGTACTCGAAGTGCAACAGCACCTTGGTGAAGACAGCGTACGTACCATTGCGATGG
>JACCDN010148517.1_pt1 | contig 128709 bp, 139 predicted proteins | sample 7441691 | NCBI WGS metagenome assembly JACCDN01 (sample SAMN15323439, study PRJNA562643) | freshwater metagenome | isolation source: river surface water | place: USA:Blue River Watershed | collected 2017-08-16 | reverse complement strand
AACTAGAAGCAGAGCGCATGCAAGCTGAAGAAAAACAAAAACTAGAAGCAGAGCGCATGCAAGCTGAAGAAAAACAAAAACTAGAAGCAGAGCGCATGCAAGCTGAAGAGGAAGAAGGCGATGAAGAATGGGTAAAAATAGACTGAAAAATCACTCTTGAAAAAAATAATAATGATTGCGCCCATACCGCTTCTCCATAAGTGGAGAGGCGTATGGACTATAGTCTTCTTTTGAATCAACCTCTACAACCAATAATGCACCTTTTTGGAACCATCCTTGACTACGCAAAGCCTCTACCCCTGGATTAGCAAGATTTTTCCCATAAGGTGGAGCTAAAATTACCAAATCAAAAGGGGCTACAGGACAAGGTTTAACTTTTGTAGTATTATCTAAAAAAACTTGTGAATTTTCATCTTCTTTTAAAAAGTTGATATTTTTTTTTGTAAGAGCAAAAGAACCAGGATCCAAGTCAATAAATCCACAAAAAGATGCCCCCCTAGATAAAGCCTCTAGTCCATATGCCCCTGTCCCTGAAAATGCATCTAGCACCCTTGCTCCATAAACAACAGGAGAGTCAAAGGAATGCATCAAAACATTGAACAAAGACTCTCTAGCTCTATCCAAAGCTGGCCGAATAGGCTCATGAACAGGTTCAAATAATTTTCTGCCCTTATGCTTTCCTCCAACAATCCGTATCATTTTTTCAAAAAATTCCCAAGCTGATCTTTAACCACTGTATTTGGAACTTCTTTTATATCTCCAGGCTGAAGTTCTTTTAGACTAAACGGACCAAACGATAAACGAAGCAAGCGATTCACAATCCACCCGAAATGTCTTGCAATGTTTCTGATTTCACGATTTTTCCCTTCTGTCAGTGTCATTAAAACCCAAGCATTGCCGCCTTGTTGACGCTCAAGAACAGCTTCAATTGATTTATACCTGATCCCATCTACAACTATTCCACGTTGCAGCTCATCAAGCTTATCTTGAGTTACTTGACCATATATTCGCACTTTATACTTACGCTTCCAACCAGTTGCCGGAGACTCTAAATGCCTTGCAACACCCCCATCATTTGTAAGCAATAAAATACCTTCCGAATCAAGATCAAGTCTTCCAACAGAAATGACACGAGGCAGGGATTTTGGAAGCCTTTCAAAAACTGTCGGCCTTCCTTCGGGATCTTTATGCGTCACAACAAGCCCGCGCGGTTTATAATAAATCCATATTCTTGGAGCTGTTTTTTGCGTCACAGAAACGCCGTCCACAACAATATTTTCAGTTCCATCAACCAAAAAAGCAGGGCTCTCAAGAAAACTTCCATTAACGCTTACCTTACGATCAAAAATCAATCTTTCAGCATCACGCCGAGAACACAGTCCAGCGGCGGCAATGAATTTTGCAATACGTTCTTTTTTTTCCATTTTTATTTTTTCATCCTATTTAAAAGAGCAGCTTGCACAAAGGCAACTACAATCTGCTCATCTTGACTATCCACACAAAATTCAGGATGCCATTGAACCCCAATACAAAAAGGGTAATTCATCAATTCTATCCCTTCAATCAATCCATCTAAAGACCGCGCATTCACAATCAGATCTTTTCCTGTAACCTTGACTGCTTGATGATGTCGGCTATTAACATGCATTTGAGTTTTTTTTACAATCTTAAAAAGATGGCTTTCTGGATTAATATCAACCTTATGACAAGGCAAATCTGCTGTTATAGTTGGCATAAAATGATCAATCTGCATTGAAACATCAGGGATATGCTGTATAAGCGTTCCTCCCAGTACGACATTAATCAACTGAGCTCCACCACAAATCCCTAAAATCGGCATTTTCCGCTTCAACGCACCTTGAATCATTACCCATTCAAAACTCGTTCTTTTAGAATTTATTTTAACACTTGAGTGCACATTCGCCTCTCCATACAAAGCCGGGTCAATATCAAAACCTGCCCCCGTAACCAGCAACCCATCCATCATATCCAAAAAATAATCAATTAAAGATTTATCATGGAATAACGCAATCGGAAGCCCTTTGGCTTGAGATATACTGGATAAATAATTCTCACGCAAAACACACCACGGAAAAGAAGAATACCCCCCTGAGTCTTGATAATCCATAGGAATGCCAATTATAGGATAGGTCACTGAACTTCCTTTAACATAAGATCTACACGCTCTTGCATCTGGTGACTTTGCCATTGGGCTTTGCCAAGAATAATACCTTGAACTTTTCCACTTGGGGCAATAAATAGTGTTGAGGGAATTCCTTTGATCATCATCATTTCTTGAGCTAAAATGTTACCTTCATCAAAATATATAGGCAACCCTTGAATAGTGGGTATCTGACGGATAGGTTCACGGTGAATCGCAATCAGAACAATTTTTTTATCTTGATTTTTATGAAAAAAATCCATCATTTGGGGGATTTCTTCCATGCACGGAGCACACCAAGACGCCCATGAGTGCAGAACCACCAATTTCCCTTTTAGATCAGCAAGAGTAATAGATTTCCCTTGAGAATCTTTAATTTTTGCTTTCGAAAGCCCAATATCCGATAGAACCTGAAACTGGCCCAACTTTGGAACATCGATTTTACTCATCTTGACCCAAAAAAAGACACCCGCGACGAATAAAGCAGTCACAATAATGCTAATATAACTTGTTTTATTCATTAAATAAAAATTTCTCCAAGAACATAAAAATGTATTATACTAAATTTATGTATAAATTACAAGTTTTGGAGTAACAAATGCTAGAAAAAATAGGTCTTAGCGTATTGATTTTTATCATCACATTTTGGACAATTATTTTTATGGTTTTACCATTCAAATATAAACCTGATGATAATATTATCAAAGGAAACAATCCAAGCTCGCCACAAAATCCAAATCTTAAACTTAAACTTTTAATCACATTCTTTTTAAGCCTTATCTTAACCCCCATTATTATAAAAATTTCAGATCACGCACTCAAGTCACTTGCCAACATAAAATGGGATCTTTAAACGTGCATATAATCGCTTTTTTGTTTGCAATTATTACAGGGGTACTGGGTGGATGGCAAATTCACAGACTCGCCTGGAAAGTGGATTTGATTTCTCAGATGCAAAACAATTACCATCTCCCCCCTTTAACAGAATTAAAAAAATTAGATGAATTTAGACGGGTTAATCTGGCCGGAAAATGGATTCATCAACCTTTATTTTTACAATATAAAATCCATAAAGGAGAAATTGGCTGCCATCTTATTTTACCATTTCAAACAAATAATGATTTAATTCTTATAAATCTTGGATGGCAAAAAAGCTGTAAAAAAATTGAAATACGCCCTCCAAAAATGGCACAAGGAATATTAAGAAAGTTTTTAAATTCCCCTGAAGGAACACCTTCTAACAAACCTTCGAGCGAATATTACTATCTAAACGAAACAGATATGAAAAACATATTTAACTTAACTTCTAATTATTATATTGATACCATCAACCAAATTCCAATTTTACCAAACAATCACCTGATTTATGCATTAACATGGATCATATTAAGCTTTTTATTTATCTCTATATCACTATTTTTATTTTTTCATAAACGCGCTTGAGCAAAACATCTTATCATGGTATTATGGTAATAAAGCTGTAATAAAAAAGTAAAAACATGAAAAAATATATAATCGCAAGCCTAATATTCATTCTTCAAGGATGCTCTGACGATGAAAAACCAGCCCAGCTTCCGCCAGGGACACAGTTGGATGCTCAAGGCAAGCCAATTGCCCAAAGAACATTCACACAAACAAAGGTTATTTCCCCAGAAAAGATATATATTGAAAAAATGAAAAGTGCTCCTGATAATTGGTATTTAGCTGAACTTTCTTCCTTTGCATTTATTGCAAAAAAACAAATCGATCTGATTCGCCTTATCCAAAGCGAGGGAAGTCTTAGCATTCCACTTTATCGAAATAAGTTTTTAACACAACTTTATGGCTTAAATACAATTTTAACCTACATGCGTCTACCATTATTAAAGATCAATCGTGGAGACACTTCAAATATACGTTTCACAACTCTTGAATCGGTAAAAATGAGTTATTACGCAAAAAAAACACAGCATGCAGGAGAAGCCTTATTATTCTATGAGCGTGCAAAGGACGCTTACCTCAAAGTTAGCGAGCTTTCAAACCGTGAGCTTTTAAAACCACAAACCTCAGCCCCTTATATCAGCGCAGATTTAAAAGTCAACATCTATAAATCTCTTGAATTTGTAAAACAAATTTTTGATGATATTGAAACTATTGAAAATTCAGACCAAGGAATCCTTACAAAAAATATAACAGAAGGTATCAACCAAGCTTACGCCTCCTTAGATGCCGTTCAGGCTCAAACAGATGGACTTGGTTTCAGGCTCGATGATATCATCACCCCTCCATTGCCCAAAAATGGGGGGATAAACGGGACCGTTGGAAATGCTGCTGATTTGTCCCTTTTAACACAGAGCTCCGGCGGAGGAGCTCCATCTTATGGACTGCCGAGCGCATCAGCACTACTACAAGCAGGAAACACGCCTCAAACAGGCCAACAAAATCAAAGTATGGGCGTTCCTCTTCCAATCACATCTGCACAAAACAATAGTTCTTTATTTGCACGCCGCCCCATACAACCAGTAGACAGGGTCAATTCAGTAATTGGAGCAGAAGCTGCTGCAGGCCCATATGGCGCACAGCCATCCACCGCAGGATCTTCTTTATTTGGAGGCGGAGCAGGAACTCCCGCAGGAGTTGCTCCTGGCACAGGCGGCGCTTCATTTTTACCTTCATTATCAAGTTTGACAGGAGGAAACTATTCTGGAGCACCTCAAGCACAACCACAAATGCCAACCATTCCAACCGCAGCTCCCCCTCCTTTACCGCTACCTGTTCCACCAACGCCGACACCTTAGAGGTTATTTTTTCAATCCTGTTTTTTTTGCTTGTTTTAGATTCAATAGATGTTCTGACAGCTTTTTGCATCCACACATCAAGTAAATCTTGATCCTCCATAACATACTCTGGAACCTTCCAGTATGACATTGATACTTTCTTATTTTTTGTTTGATATGTAAAAGGGGACGATCTGGCTTCTTCATAATCTTTTACGGTTTTTGCCCCCACTTTAAAATACAACTCACATTCAATAATAATAGCAAAAATAACACCGTCTTTATAAACCCCATACCCGCCAAACATAGAACGAACAGTGATCCCCCTATAATGTGATAGCAAATCTACAATATATTCTACAAACCCTTTACTCATCCTGATTAACCTGATAAATAAAGTCATACTTCATCTGATTTCTAAACCACGTCGATTGACGTTTAGCATATTGTGATGTTTTTATGGACATAAGATCAATCATCTCAATTAAACTTAAACTTCCTAGAAGATACGATTTAATCTGCGAAAAACCAATCGCAAATGTCTCGAAGTCATAATTTTTTATATACTCACGAACTTCATCAATCACCCCCAGATTTATCATTTCCATAATACGAGCATGAATTCTTTTTCTTAAAAGCTGACGATCAATATCCATCATAATTGTATGAAATTTGAATTCAGGACCTTTTGGAGGAATAGATTGATAGAAAAGTATAGATTTTCCTGTTGCACGTACAACTGCTAAGGCGCGTTTCAACCTTTGAGGATCATCATGCTTTTTTAAAAATTCAGGATCTTTTTTTTCTAATTCTAAAATCAAGACTTGCTTGCCAGAGGTTTCAAACAAAAAATCAATATCCTGTTTGATGTAGTCTGGAATTTCTGGAATTGGAGATAGCCCTTGAATTAAAGATCTCAAATAAAGTCCCGTCCCTCCAACCACCACTGGAAGTTTTTTCTCTCTAAAACAATTATTGATTTTCTCAAGAGCCTGCAACCTCCACATTTGAGCTGTAATATGAACGGACGGATCAAAAATTCCATATAATTCATGAGGAACTTTTTGCATATCTTGGATCAAAGGTTGGGCAGTTAGAATTGGTAAAACATTTACTATTTGGAGAGAATCGGCATTAATAATAACGCCATTATGCTGAAGGGCTACTTTTTGAGCAAGGGCGCTCTTCCCACTAGCCGTGGAGCCACAAATAATGTAAACGAGATTCCCCTCATGCAAATTTGATTGAATGAGGGGAAAATCCATATTAACGTTTTGAGAATTGGAAACGCGCACGCGCCTTTGGCTGACCGTATTTCTTACGTTCAACAACACGGCTGTCGCGTGTTAAGAATCCTGCTTGCTTAAGAATTGGACGCAAATCAGGACTATAAAGAGTCAAAGCCTTACTAATCCCGTGTTTCACAGCACCAGCTTGTCCAGACAAACCGCCACCATTAACCGTACACATCACATCAAATTGACCTCGCACATTAACGATATCAAAAGGTTGATTAATGATCATACGCAAAACTGGGCGAGCAAAGTATTGATTAATATCTTTACCATTCACAATAACTTTACCAGACCCTGCTTTTATCCAAACACGAGCAATTGCATTTTTTCTCTTACCAGTTGAATATGATCTTCCAAGTGTATCAACTTTACGAACATATACTTTTTTCTGTTGTGCAGGCGCTGCTGCTGTTACAGCAGGAGTTGACTCCATAGCTGTTTTGAGATTTTCTAAACCTGTGATATTCTGCTCAGACATAAACTATCTCCTTTGATTCTTTGGGTTCATTGCAGCAACATCCAAAAATACTGGATTTTGACCTTCATGTGTATGAGTTGGTCCTGAGAAAATACGAAGATGTGTCATGATTTGACGTGCCAATGGGCCACGGTTAATCATACGCTCTACAGCCTTCATGATAACACGTTCTGGGTATTTACCATCCAAAATTTGAGCCATCGTACGTTCTTTAATTCCACCTGCATATCCCGTATGCCAATAGAATTTCTTATCTTCTCTCTTGTTTCCAGTTAGATGCACTTTTTCAGCATTGATGATAACAACATAATCACCACAATCCATATGCGGCGTATAAGTTGGTTTATGTTTGCCTTTAAGAAGCTTTGCAACCAAAGATGCCAAGCGACCTAAAACCAATCCTTCCGCGTCGATCAAATGCCAATTTTTTTCGATCTCCCCGGCTTTAATAGAAAATGTTTTCATTTATGTTCTCCAATAATTAAATGTTAAACCACGTATACACAAGAAACAAGATTAAGTCAAGCTTTTGTTGAGGTAAAATTTTACCACATTTATTTTTAAATTCATCCAGAGAATCAACCTGTTTAAGAGAAAGAATTTTATATCGATCAAGTTCTCCTGCCACAAATAAAAAGTTACTTTTAGGAATTTTCCATATTTTTGACAAAAGATTCACAAGTGCTTTGTTTGCCTTTCCATTCTCAGGAACAGCCGTCACTTTAGCCTTGAGCCAAAACACGCCATTCTCATCTTGAAAAAGATCATCTATCGAATTAGAAGAAGCTTTAGGTGTCAATTTAATGCGAACAAGAATCCCTTTTTCTGTTTTTTCAAAAAAACTCATCTTTTATTGATAATCCCACCCAAGAGACCTTAAAACACCTCTTAAAGATCTGATTTCTTGAGATGTAAACTTTTCACGAGTAAACATATTATTAAGCGTTCTGATCATAATTGGTTTTTTTTGCTCTGTTCTAAAATACCCTATACGATCAAGCACATTTTCGAATTGTTTCAAAAAGTCTAATACTTCTTCTTTACTTGCACGTCTTTCATCCTCAAAACCACCACGCCAAATAATTTTATCTTCTAATTTTGCATGATTGCTCCATTGAAACCATTCATATGCAACCAACAAAACTGCTTGGGCAAGATTTAAAGAACTAAAATCTGGATTGTTAGGAATGGTAATCATCGCATCGCAAAGCGCAACTTCATCATTTTCCAATCCATTTTTCTCTCTTCCAAAAACAATTCCTGTTTTAATCATAGGGTTTAAAAACCGAACCCCTTCTTTTGGAAAATAAACATGCTTTGTAACATCATGCTTTCTGGCCGTTGTTGCTATGACATACTCCAGATCACCCATTGCCTTTTGCAAAGAATCAAAAACCATCGCTTTATCTAAAACTATATTAGCACCCGATGCCATTGTATAAGCCTCTTTTTGCGGCCACCCCTGCAAAGGGTTTACAATACGCAATTCAATAAGGCCAAAATTCAACATGGCCCTTGCCACAGACCCAATATTATTAGGCATATTAGGTTCCACCAATATAACAACAGGAAGGTTTAAATCCTGGACCACTTTTGACCGTCCTTTGTGTCTTCAACAATAATCCCCAGACTTTTTAATTCATCCCTTAAATCATCCGATAATTTAAAATCCTTATTCGATCTAGCGACTTTTCTTTTTTCAAGCAAAGAAACCTCATTTTCACAAAGATCTTTTTTATATTCTTTCTGTAATACCCCTAAAATATCCCCGCATTTCTTTAAAGTCGCCTGAAGATTTTGACGCACATCGCCTTGTCCTTTATGGATAAGCCCAGTTATCTCATGCATAATAGAAAGGCCTAAAGGTATATTCAAGTCGTCTTCTAAAGCTCCCTTAAATTTTAAAAATGATTTTGAATCAACCACTCCTTCACCGTTATAACCTTCAAGCGCATTATTAAACTTTATCAAAGTTTCTTTTGAAGCCTGAGTACGCTTTCTTGTCCAATCCAAAGGTTGACGATAATGAGCAGAAAGAAGAGTCAAGCGAACTGCTTCACCATCATATTCTTTCAAAATATCTTCAAGTAAAATAACATTCCCCAAAGATTTTGCCATTTTAGCCCCATTGACGGTAATCATCCCATTATGCATCCAATAGCGTGCTAAAGGCACACCATTTCCACAATTGCTTTGAGCCACCTCATTTTCATGATGAGGAAAAGACAAATCAATTCCGCCCCCGTGAATATCGATTGTATCTCCTAAAAATTCCTTAATGAGCGCAGAGCATTCTATATGCCAACCTGGACGCCCCCTTCCCCATGGACTTTCCCATCCAGGCGTTTCATCATCTGAGGGTTTCCATAGAACAAAATCACGCGGGTCTTTTTTATAAGGAGCAACGTCAACACGCGCCCCTTCGATCAACTGATCAAGTGCCTTATTTGAAAGTTTTCCATAACGGTGATATTTTGCCACCTGGAACAACACATGCCCGGATGCAAAATAAGCAAATCCCCCCTCAATAAGCCTTTCAATAAAAGCAATAATTGGCGGGATATTATCGGTCACGCGGGGCATGTTTTCAGGAGCGAAAACAACCCCTAAAGAACTCATCATTCCTTGATAAACCTTCAAAGTCTCTTCTGTCAGATCACGAATGGGAATCCCCATTTCTTTTGCCCTGGCATTAATTTTATCATCCACATCTGTCACATTATTAAGATATGTAACTTTGGGGTATTCTTCTTTTAAAAGGCGGTATAAAACATCAAAAACAACAGGAGGTCTGGCATTACCGATATGCGGGGTTGCATAAACCGTTGGCCCGCAAACATACATTTTTATATGATTTGGATCTTGGGGGGTAAAGTTTTCTTTTCTCTTAAGCGGTGTGTTGTAAACCTGTAACATTTGCATACTCTTTTTTTTGTGATTAAAGATTGATTAATCGCAGTTTTTAAGAAATAAATCAAGATATTTGTTCAGTTTTTTAGCAAAAACAGCCCAATAGCAAAGGACTTTTATCTTTTTTACAAAAGCGGCTTTTTCTCCATACGCTTAATCAAGTGTATCACGATCTCGTAAAATAAAACCAACGGAACAGCCAAACAAATCTGACTTAAAATATCAGGAGGCGTGATAATAGCAGCAAAAACAAATATCGCGACAATGGCTATGCGCCTTGACTTTTCAAGATGAAAAGATTGAAGAACTTTAAATTTTCCTAAAATTAACAATAGCACAGGTAGCTCAAAACTTAAAGCGAATGCAAAAATAAGATTTATATAAAATCCCAAATATTCACTCAAAGAAGGCAAAAGTTTCGCACAAAACCCATCTTGAGAAAATGATTTTAAAAAAATAAGAGCAAAAGGCAAGATCAAATTATGAGCAAATACTGCCCCTGCAAAAAACAAAAAAATACTACTAAATAAAATTAATCTCCAAAATATCTTTTCATGATAATAAAGAGCGGGAAGAAGAAATCTCCATACTTGATAGAGCCCAAAAGGAATGCTCAAAATAAAACCTCCGCCCACAATTAGCTTAACTGTAATCAAAAAACTTTCAGCGACATGCGTAGCAATAAACGATTCCCCATCTGGCATTAGATTTTGCAAAGGATTTGAAAGGATTCCTAGAATGTCATCTTTATTAAAATAAATTAAAACACTCATGAAACACCAAACTATAAGAAAAAAGATAAAACGATTCTTGATTTCCTTCATGTGCCCCATCATTTCTTATCATCATCCTCATGAGCCAAAGATTCAAGATATGCTTGGAATTTATATTGATGGAATTTAATTTTTGAAACCAATTTACCAAAGAATTTAAGAAGCAAAATATAATCTTCAGATTTCAAAAGAATAAAAGCAAGAAAGCAGATCAGCATAATTTCTGACCACCCCCCTAAAAACGACATTAATCAACCTTTTTTTCGTTTTTTGAGTCTTCTTCTTTCATGCCACTTTTGAATGCCTTGATTCCTTTTGCCATATCAGACATAATCTGAGGAACTCTACTTGCGCCAAATAAAAGAAGAATTACGATAAGAACAACAATTAAATGACCTAAACTTAAACCCATAGACAACAGAACTCCAAGAGTGGTGGGCTATACTGGATTCGAACCAGTGACACCCTGATTAAAAGTCAGGTGCTCTACCTACTGAGCTAATAGCCCTTATTCGCTTAATTGAAATAAGATGTTCTCCTTAATATATGAATTAAAGATTTCTGTCAATAGAAAATCAGATATTTTATTTAAAATCTGCATTTTTTTGATGTATTAATTTTTCTTGACAACTCATATTGGCATGATATAATAGAAAAATGATGGAAATAATTTTAGCCGCGGGCGGCACAGGAGGCCACACAATTCCCGCACTCAGCTTCGCAGAAGAACTAATAAATGAGTTTGATTTAACACTCATTAGTGATGAACGCGGCATGAAAAATTTATCCTCTCCTGATAAAATGAAAATAAGCTTACTTTCACTAAAGTTTTTCCAAAAACGCGGCCTTATTTTTAAGTTGTTAGGAATGGCAGAGCTTTTATTCCACACTTTCTCCATCATACTCAAATTCATAAAAAACAGGCCCGTTTATGTTATAGGTTTTGGAGGCTTTCCATCTTTTCCTGCCATTGGAGCAGCTCTTATACTAAGAATACCATATGCTCTACATGAACAAAACGCTATCCTTGGAAGGGTTAATCGACTTTTTTCAAAGTATGCTTCAAGAGTTTTTACATCATTTAAAGAAACTAAAAACGCCCCCACAACATCTGTATATATTGGCAACCCAATCAGAAAAGAATTCTCCTCCCTATCACCCTCCTGCTCCACATCAAATCAAAAAATTAATATTTTGGTCATGGGCGGAAGCCAAGGTGCATCGATTTTCGCAAATGTAGTTCCTGAAGGAATTCAATTGTTATCGCAAAGCATAAAAGATCAAATTTGTATTTATCAACAAACAAGGGCCTCGGATCAACAAAAAGTACAAAACCGATATCAACAAATGGAAATTGATAATCAAACTTCAACTTTTTTTTCAAATGTACCCGAACTTATGAATATGGCGGATCTCATCATAACAAGAGCAGGAGCTTCAACAATTTTTGAAATTATGTCTTTGAATAAAAAAGCGTTACTCATTCCCTACCCTTTCGCTATAGATAATCACCAATTTATAAATGCACAACATTTTGTAAAAATGGGATATGGGTGGATGTGTGAAGATAAAAATTTTACGCCAGATTTTTTTGCAAGCTGGCTACAAGATAGCTTGCAAAACAAAGAACAATGGTGTATTGAGAAAAGCAAGACGCGGCCAATGAAAGCTGATCTTAAAAAAATGAAACAAGAAATAAAAATGACAATACTGGAGAAGTTAACTTGAGCGCCTTAAAATTATTTTTCTTTTTAAACTTTTTAGCAAATTTAAATGTTTTCGCGCAAGCTGATCAAGCCCAGGCTCCAGCTACGATAGAAATTCAAATTCTGCCTCCAGTTGCCTCCATCGATGGAGTAATGGTTACAAAAATATGGGATGACGAAGCTGCTATCTCAGCCTTAGCACAAGATATTGCAGCAAAAAGCCCACACACAGGGAAAGCTCACGAAGAGTATAATAATTTTGTAAATGAAAAATGGAAAAGGCTTGATGAGTTAAGTATTGCAGGCGCAATCGCTTTTGAACAAAGAGAACTTGCGCATTTGGAAGACACTGATGGGGCTCAGGTGTTCTACCCTTTTGGCGGTCCTGATATGGTATATCCGCTCATTCTTTTCCCCAGCGCAGGTAATTATATACTTGTTGGACTTGAGCCAGTTGGAAAGATTGATGACGCAAAAAAACCACTTGAATATTCAAAACTAAAAGGCATCATGGGAAATATTTTTAACTCTGGATTTTTTGTCACCGATAAAATGAATCGCAATTTAAAAAACTTTGGCACTCTTCCTGTTTTGCTCGGCCTTATTGCAAAAATGAATTATATCCCTACAAAAGTTGAAGAAATCAAGCTTAAAGATCTTGAAGGGGTGAGAATTTACTTTAAGAATGAAGATGGTGATGAGAAAAATGTTGCTTATTATAAAGGTGACTTGACTGCTATTGATCCTAAAATTTTTGGGAATTCTCAAATTGCGATGATTAAATGCTGTTCTTACTTCATGCATGGCGGAAACGTCCCTCTTCTTAAAAATTACCTGGCTAAAGATGTACGTTATTTGCTTCAAGATGACACTGGTATGCCCCTGCGAGACTTGATAAAAGCAAAACGTAAAAATATTGCTTACGGTTCATATTCAGGGCCTTATGGAACTGATTTTCCTTGGGCAAAGCAAAATGATTTAATCACATTTTATCAAAACAAAGACAATGTAAAAGAACTTGGATTTAGAATTGGATATGGTTTTGGAAAAGCACCTTCTAATTTGATGCTATCCATTTTAGATGAAGATACAACACAGGAAGCCTCCCAATGATTCTTTTGCTCTTGGTTGGTATTGTTTCACTAATCATGCTCTCCTCTTTCTTTTCAGCACTTGAAACAGCCCTTCCTGCTGCCTCTAAAACAAAAATTCACCAAATTGCAAAAAGCGGAGACGCAAGAGCAAGTATTTTGCAAAAAATGACTCAAAATCTTGGGGGGATCATTAGCGGTCTTTTAATGGGAAACACCGTGGTAAATGTCTGCATAACAATGCTTAGCACAAGCCTTTTGATACCCATAATAGAGAGCTATTTACCAAATTTTGGAGAAATTGGGGCAGGTATTATTATGACTTTTGTAATTGTACTGTTTTGCGAAGTCATTCCAAAAGTTTATGCTATCGCGTATGCCGAAGAGATTGCTTTAAAATCCACTACATTGATGCAGCCTTTTCTATCCATCCTATTGCCTTTAGCTTTTTATATGGAAAAATGTGCCAAAATACTATTAAACTTATTCGGCGTGAAAATTTCAAAAGATCTAAGTTACAACACTATTGAAGAACTAAAAGGGGCTATCGATATGCATAATGGCCCTACAAAAAACACTCACCAAGAGCGTGTCATGCTCAAAGGAATTTTAGATCTCAATCAAGTAAACGTGGATGAAATCATGATTCACAGAAAGCATGTCATGATGCTAGATGCAAGTGAATCTATCGAAAACTTAATTAATGCTGTTTTATCAAGCCCTCACACACGCCTTCCAATTTGGTCAGGCGAAAAAGAAAACATTATTGGCATCCTGCATTCAAAAACATTTCTTAAAGAGTTACGTGCAAAAAAAAACAAACTCGATAAAAAAAGAATTCTTGAAATTTCTCAAAAGCCATGGTTTATCCCTGAATCAACAAATCTTCTCGAGCAACTCCAAGAGTTTAGACATAGACGCGAACATTTTTCTATTGTAGTAGATGAATATGGAGCATTCATGGGCGTTGTAACACTAGAAGACATCTTAGAAGAGATTGTAGGAGAGATTGTAGATGAGTCTGATATTCATGTATCAGGAGTCAGAGGGCAGCCAGATGGTTCATATGTGATAAATGGAGATGTGACAATACGTGACTTAAATCGGCAATTTGAATGGTCCCTTAAAGACGAGGAGGCTGCAACAATTGCAGGTCTTATAATTTGGGAAACTCGAACATTGCCAGATGTAAATCAAGTTTTTATGATTCAAGGGTTTCGCATAGAAATATTAAAAAAACAAAGACATCAAATTACAGTTGTAAGATTAACTCCTCCGTGATGCAGATTTTTTTTGATTATTCCTTATTATTCCCACTTTCAGGTGAAATGATTTGCCTTCTCACTTTTTTTGTTCAGGTTATTTTATTACTTTTTATGTTAAAGTCTTTTGGACCTTCTGGGCTTTTTGTATATATGTGTATAGCTGTTGTTCTTGGAAATGTACAAGTTATGAAGCTAGGGCAGTTTGATTCTTATCCAAAAGGAATTGCACTTGGCACTGTCACATTTTCAACTATTTTTTTATGCACGGATATATTAAATGAATATTACGGGAAAATTGTTGCAAAAAAATCAATCTACTTAACTTTTATTTCGATGATTCTGGGGTTCGTCCTCATGTTTCTCACACTTGCTCACAAGCCTGTAGATGGTGATATGGGACATGAGGCAATGAAATATTTATTCTCTCCTGCCCCACGTTTATTTGTCGCAAGTTTGATCGCTTATCTTTCAAGCCAAATGATTGATGTTCTTATTTACTCTGCTTTAAAAAAAATGACTCCTTCCAAGCTTATTTGGATGCGTGCTTTTTTATCTCTTTCAATTGCTGCTCTTTTTGATAATTTTATTTTCAGCATATTTGCATGGCGCATCTTAAGTCCAAATCCAATTCCTTACGAAACTTTGATGTATTCTTATGTTTTAGGTGGATATGGCATACGTTTAATGTGCGCAATTTTAAGCATACCTGTTATCTATTTTGCAAAACACTTCACTCCTAAGAAAGGTTAAACAATGTATCCAAATTTTTCATTTCAAATTTTAAAAAATGACCCTACTTCCCAAGCAAGAAGAGCTGTTATTTCAACTCCTCATGGGACAATACAAACTCCAAATTTTATTTTTTGCGCTACAAAAGCATCTATCAAAGGAGTCTCTCCTGATGACATGAAAGAAGCAAATACTCAAATTATTCTCTCAAACACATACCACCTTATGGTTTACCCAGGCTCAAAACACATCCAAGAAATGGGTGGAATTCATAAATTTATGGGATGGGATGGGCCTATGTTAACAGATTCTGGAGGCTTCCAAATCTTCAGCCTTGGACATGGATCTGTCGCATCTGAAATCAAGGGAAAAAGAAATAATACACGCCCAAAAACACTTTTAAAGATTTCTGAAGAAGGAGCTTTATTTAAATCTTATTTAGACGGATCAAAACATTTTCTCACCCCTGAAAAATCAATTCAAATTCAACATGAATTAGGCGTTGATTTGGTTGTGGTTCTTGATGAATGCACCCCCTTCCATGTTGATAAAGCATATACAGAGAAATCTATGAATATGAGTCACCGATGGGCTCTTCGATCGTTAGAAGAATTTAAAAAATTGAATAATGGATCACAAGCTCTTTACGGAATCACGCAAGGTGGAATTTACCCAGACCTTAGGCGCATTAGTACAGATTTTTTGAATTCTCAGCCTTTTTTTGGTTCTGCCGTCGGAGGGTCATTAGGCGCCTCAAAGGAGCAAATGCATGATGTTGTCGCCGTTGCTATGGAAAATTTAACCAAAAACCGTCCTGTTCATTTACTAGGAATTGGAGGCGTTCAAGATATTTTTAATGGAGTCAGGCAAGGAATTGATACTTTTGATTGTGTTCACCCAACAAGACTTGCAAGGCATGGTGGCGCTTTAGTAAAACCCTCCATGGGAGAAGGAAAAGAACATCTTAACATTAAAAATGCCAAATTTAAAAAAGATCTCTCTCCAATTGATCCAACTTGTGGCTGTTCAACATGTAATAAATTTTCAAGGGGGTATTTGCATTATCTTCTCCACGCACAAGAACTTTTATACGTACAATTGATCACTATTCATAATGTCTTTTTTATGAACAGGCTCATGCATGAAATAAGACTATGTCTTGAAAATCAAGAAGATCTAACTCATCTTGAAAAAGAATGGTGCCATTTTTAAATTTTATTTTGGCATCTCTACTTCTGTGTGCCCAATAAACTTCAGGTGATACCTTTTGATACTGTCTTCAAGCGATTCAAGAATGTTATCCTCATGGTCCGTGAACTCAAAAAAATCAAGGTGTTCATCCCTGATAAATTTTTCTTTAAGCATCCCTTGAATCATATATTTAAGGCCATCCCAATACCCATTATGATTAAAAAAAGTAATTGGCTTGGAATGCAAAGCAATTTGTTTCCATGTCAAAATTTCAAAAATTTCATCCAGGGTTCCAAAGCCTCCAGGTAAAACTATAAACCCTTGAGATAAATCAAACATTTTCTGTTTACGCTCATGCATACTTTTTACAATATGAAGCTCAGTCAAATGTGGATGACCAACTTCAACTTCTTGCAAATGTTCGGGGATAACCCCAATCACCTTGCCATTTTTTGAAATAGCCCCATTTGCAAGCGCTCCCATAAGACCAATATTTCCACCACCATAAACAGTCGTAATATCATTTAATGCCAAAAGTTCACCAAGATAAAAGGCTTTATCAATATAGCTTTGATCGCACCTTGTCGATCCTCCACAAAAAACTGTTAATGCTTGAAACATTTTTCTACTCCTTAAATAAATATTCACCAACTCTCAATTAAGCCATAAAAAAATGAAAAAAGAGTTAATTTTTCAATATAAAAATTAATTGACTTTTATACACATCAACCCTTATTCTTTTTTGTAGAAGCTACGAAAAGAAAGATTAAAATCCATGAAAATATGTAATTCTAAATTGTATTCCTCTATTTTATTCCAACATGCTTCTTTTTCAAAGCAAGAAATGATTTTTTTTGAATATTTAAAAGAAATATGCCTACAAATAAAAACTGACCCTCTCACATTAAAATTTCTACACTCTCCTTATATCAGCAAAGATGAAAAGCTATGTTTTTTGAAAGACTATCCTGTACTTTTATCTCTTTTTGACATTTTGATTGATGAAAAAGAAATACATTTTTTACCAAAAATTCTTAAAGCCTACGAAGCCTTACTTGATTATCATTTAAACCGAGAAGAAGTTATCGTTCAATGCGCAAAACCTATTTCGACAAAACAACAAAATGAGATACGGAAAAAATTGCCTACTTCAACCGATGTGCAATTCATGGTCATGCCCTCTTTATTGGATGGCTTTCGTGTTTATTGGGATGACAAAATGCTCCCTCTGTCTTCGAAAGATTTACTTCACAGTTTAAGTGAAATAACCAGATGAAATTTCCTTTATTCTTATACTATCAACTAGATTCCACTATGGAACAAGCAAAACGATTAATTCATCAAGGCCATGAATCAGGGCTCGTAGTTGCCTACACTCAAACCAATGGCCACGGCAGATTTCAAAGAGAATGGGTCAGTCCTGAGGGAAATTTTTATGGAACATTTTTCCTTAAAAAATCTCCAATTTCTGGAATTTTGTCTCTGAATACTGCTCTTCATATTTTTCATAAAATCACCCCTTTTTGCAAAAAAGAATTAAAACTTAAATGGCCCAATGATCTTCTTTTAGGGGGTGAAAAAGTCAGCGGAATTTTACTTGAATCAATGGATGATTTTTTACTTGTTGGAGTTGGAATTAACCTTAAAAACTTTCCATCTAACATCAACCAACCGGCCACATGCCTTTTCCCGGATGAATCCATTCAAATCGAGCTCCCCTTATTTTGTGATGCAATCAAAGAGGATTTTGAGACTTCTCTAGATGCATCTTTTAACCAAACCTTTTACCAACAAAACATGCATGGCCTTGAACAACCATGTACTGTCACAGTCTCTCAAAATCAAACTATAGAAGGCATTTGCAAAGGCATAGATTCAACCGGAGCTCTCCTTTTAGAAATTGATGGCCATATAAAACAAATTTATTCCGGTGATACTTTTTTTTAGATACAAAAAAAGGTGGGAATTTTTTTCCCACCTTTCTTATCAGACCAGGCAATTATTGCCTTAAGTCTATCTTACCATAGAAAGCAATTGTTGAGTTCTTTCGTTGGCTTGCACAAGCATGGCTGATGCAATTTGGAATTGAACGCTTGATGAGCCCATACGTGTCATCGCTTCTGGAACATCCGCATCAACGAATTCAGAAAGCGCTGCTTGCATATTGGTCATGTTTGATGCAAGAACATCCTTGTTTACTTCCAACTGCTTTTGTTGCGCACCAAGTTTTGCATAGTTCTTGTTTACAGAAGACTGCGCCGCATCAATCAAATCAGAGGCTTCTTGAGCTGCAGTCACATCTCCAATATCAATATCAGAAAGCCCAAGTGATGCTAAAGAAGCTGATGCAAATTCAACAGTCAGCAAATCGCTTGATTTTTCAGCAACCTGGAAATCAAAGCTCATCGCATCCCCTGCTACAATATCAAATACACGAGGTGTCAATGTAGTATTTGCTTGAAATGCAGCGCCAAGCTTAATGCTAATTCCATTATCAAATGATATTGTCTGCTTACCACTTGCTGAAACATCAGCATAGGAAATATTTACCCCATCTGAAAGCTTCATAACACCGCTGACACCATCCGCATTTGCTTTATAACTGAGTGAATATTTACCAGCAGAAACTGCAGGACCTGCAGAAATACCGTCAATACCACTACTACCGCCAGTTGCAGCAGAGTCCGCCTTAAACGCTGCAGGAGCTGTTCCATTTTGAAGACCTAAAAAGCTACGAAGTCCGGCATTAAAAGTTGCAGCTGTTGCCATACTAGTACTTACAGTTGTTCCATATTGCAAAACAAGTTTATTCTCAGAGTCTGTCGAGCTAATAAGTTCAAGAGATCCATTATTTGTTGGTGCATCAACCGTGTTTTTAAATGTTTGATTTCCAACTGTAACTGAAATTTTAAATTTATTCCCATCTGCAACAACAGATGCTGCATTAACAGCTCCTGAAATAAAACCAGAGCTTCCACGAACAACAGACGTAAACCCATAAGTTGTATCTGCACTCAACCCATTTGCCGTTACACTTCCAGAATTCGTTGCCGCATAAAATGCAGAACTGGCAAGAGTTGTTGTAAGATTTGTAGATAAATATGCAGCGGTTTGTGTGATACCGGATACGTTTGAACCCAATGTTAATGTAATTGTATCAAGTCCACCGCTTTGATCTGTAAGAACTAAGCTATCACTTGCAGAAGGAACGAAAGCTGAGTCGTTACGGTAAACTTTTCCATCAGAAAGAGTTACCGAAATAGTATCAGAGGCAAATTGAGCATCTACCCCAGGCGTTGCAGCAGTTATCGTGGCTAAAAAAGTATTCAACTTAGTTGCATAAGCTGCAGCTGTAGTTATATCTGTAACAGTTGCATCATTAGTAATAACAATTGTACGCCCATAATTTGTCGTACTTCTAAATGTCGTAGGGTTGTTAGCAGTCAAAACAGCAGTCCCTGAGTATGTTTCAGAGCCAACCGTGAATGTTATCACGCCTGCATTATTAGAAGCTGAATTCATTTGAAATTGCGTTAAATCAACAGCTCCAGTAGTTGTTGGGTTGGCTGCGAAAGAATTGTTAAGCTCTGCAATTGTAGTTGTTCCACCAGTTGCAGCTGTCATAGCAGCGCTCACGCTTGCATTAATAAATTTCCCTGCAACACTGCTAGACGCTGCCAAAGTTCCATCAAACCCATAAGTGTTAGTCGAAGCTCCACTAGTTACACCACCTTGAGCACTTGCTGTTGCTCCTGTTGCTTGAACTGCAGAACCGCTAAAAGTTGCTGTTTGAAGCAAAGTTTCCAGACCCGTTTTAAAAGTAGCTGCACTTGAAATATCAGATACTGAAGTGTTAAAAGTAATCTTCATAGAGTTATCTTCATTTGTAGTGCTTGTTAATGTAAAGGTTCCGTTTGCAGCCGTCGTGACGACACCTTTGTTGGAAAAAACTTCTCCGTTTTGCATTGTCACACGAATGGCGCCGATACTAACCACACCACTGTTATAGTCTCCAATATCAACACTTAAAATCTTACCATTAATCGATCCTGTTAAATCAGAATCAGCAATTACAGCAAAAGAGTTGGCAGAAGCTGTTTCCCCTGTAACACTTACTCCCGTCCTTGCTAAAACAGCTTTCCCAGCACCTCCCGAAAGCATTGAAATCCCGTTCCAACGTGTTTGGTTTGCAACATTATCAACCAGATCTTTAAGTTTTAAGAACTCTTCACGCGCCATCATTTTATCTGAATCTGACAATGATCCGTTGATAACCTGAGTGGACAATGTTTTCATACGTGTTAAAACGTTTGAAATATTCTTCAAGGCATCTGTTCCGACTTGGATCAGTGATGCACCTTGGGATGTGTTACGTGACGCTTGTCCCAAAACGCTTACTGTTGATCTGATTTTTGCACCAATCGCGCCTTCTGCTGCGGCGTCTGATGCTCTTGAAATACGAGATCCTGTTGCAAGCTCAGACATTGCTTTCGCGTTCATTTCTGAGCTTTTTGTGATACTGCTTTGCGCAGCCAATGCTGCGGTACTTGTTACTGATGAAACTGGCATGATTTGGTTCCTTCCATTATTATGCTTATTATTAACTTTTTATTTATTTTACCGGTTGTTTTTATTTTTATTGTCAACCGGCGGGTCACCTTCTGCCTATAAGAGATGCAATTTTTGCGCCAAAATTCAAAAAAGTAGGAATTTTTTTCCATTTTTTTATAAAAAACAAGAATAAACTGGGAAAAGAGTTCCTAGTCTTTTAAAAAATGAAAAAAATTCGCATTTCCTGGAAAATTACTTGCAAAAAAGTCAAAAAAAGTATATAAATAATACATGTAGTAGAAGTAATATCACTTCTCTCCTTGCCGGGATTTCCCGGTTTTTTGATTTTTCCACGGAATGAGCCTTGGAAATTTTTATTTATTAGCCATAAGGAGTGTTAAATTTATGTCGCTTTATGAATGTGTATTCATCGCACGCCCTGATCTTTCCACAGCTCAGGTTGAAGGACTTGCCAACCATTTTGCATCTGTTATTCAGCAAGGTGGTGGGAAAGTAAAAAAAATCGAGCATTGCGGTCTTCGTACCCTTGCTTACCGTATTCGTAAGAATAAAAAAGCATACTATGTATTAATGAATCTTGATACACCAGCTGCAGCTCTTCATGAAATGGAACGCCAAATGCGTTTAAATGAAGATGTCATGCGTCACTTAACCACTGTTGTTGAAAAACACGAAGATGGACCGTCTATCTTGTCATTCAAACGCTCATCAGAAGCTGCGTCTGAAACACAAAATGCACGTCCAAGCCGTGATGGTCATCATAAAGATGGTGGGTATCGCAAGCACGTCGCACACCAAAGCGATGCCGATGATGATTCAGCAACAAATGTTGCCGAACAAGCATAAAATCAAGATTTAAAAAGAGGTTTATAAAATGTCAGAAAATATGACTCAAAATCCAGATTCCGGAATGGGGCAAAAGAAAGGTTCTTTCTTTAGACGTAATCGCTCATGCCCTTTCTCAGGATCGGAAGCACCAAAAATCGATTATAAAGATGTAAGACTTTTAAGCCGATTCATCACAGAACGCGGTAAGATTATGCCAAGCAGAATCACATCTGTATCCACAAAAAAGCAACGTGTTTTGGCACAAGCAATTAAGCGCGCAAGATTTCTTGCTCTTATGCCTTATGTTGCTGAATAGATAAAGGGAGAACATATAATGATTCAATTAATTTTATTAGAAAGAGTTGAAAAGCTTGGACAAATGGGAGACGTGGTTACAGTTCGCCCAGGTTACGCTCGCAACTTCTTAATCCCTCAAAAAAAAGCAATGCGTGCAACAAAGGCAAACGTTGAATCTTTTGCAAATCGCAAAATTCAACTTGAAGCGGACAACTTGAAAAACAAGCAAGAAGCTGAAAAAATTGCAGCAAAGCTTGATGGAATAAAAATTGTTGTCGTACGTCAATCTGGAGAATCAGGCCAACTTTATGGCTCTGTAAACGCAAGAGACATTGCAGAAGGCATCACACAAAAAGGTGTTTCTGTACAGCGTACTCAAGTAATTGTTGGCGCAACAATTAAGTACTTGGGGCTTCATACAGTCAAAGTTATTCTTCACCCAGAAGTAACCGCGTCTGTTATCGTGAACGTTGCAAAAAGTATTGAAGAAGCAAAGCTTCAAGAAGAAAAAGCAGCAAACGAGAAAAAAGACTAATCATATCTTAAGAAAGGGGGGACACCTCCTTTCTTTTTTCTTTGGAATGTAACTGTGATACATGACAGCATCTCTTCCTCAATTCCCACGACAGCTTTAGGTGTGCTGGAAGTTGACATATCAAAGCTAATTGAAAATTATAGATACCTTGCTCAAACAGCATCCGGCGCTTTGTGTGGAGCTGCTGTGAAAGCAGATGCTTATGGTCTTGGCCAAAATACTGTTTCATATTATTTAGCTCTGGCTGGATGTGATCATTTTTTCGTCGTTCAAGTTGATGAAGGAATTCGTCTTCGTGAATATTTAAGAGCCGCTCTTCCACATAAAAACCCCAAAATTTACGTGATGGTTGGCGTCATGCCAGGAACAGAAGATCTCCTCATTCACTATGGACTCACTCCAACATTAGTTGCCCCTTATCAATTAATGTTATGGAAAAAAGCCGCATATAGGCATGAAAAACAACTTCCAGCCGTTTTACATTTTGACACAGGAATGGCACGAACTGGTTTTATGGCAGAACAGGCCGTTGATCTTGCAAATTCAAAAAGCGATCTGGAGGGAATCACCCCAAAACTTATCATGAGTCATTTAACTTGTTCAAATGAGCTTAAAAATCCTCAAAATCAAAGTCAGTTGGAACTTTTCAATCAACTCACAAAACTCTTTCCCAATATTCCACAAAGTTTATCAAACTCTTGGGGAATTTTCTTAGGAAAAGAATTTCATAAAGATATTGTACGTCCTGGTGGTGGAATTTATGGCCTTTCTCTTGCCCAAGGCGTTACCAATCATATTCCTGGAATTAAAAGCCTGATTTCTATCAAAGCAAAAATCATACAAATCCATAATGTTAGACCAGGCCAAGCAGTTGGGTATAGCGGCACATTCATAGCCCAAAGGCCCACACGAATCGCAACTCTTGGTATAGGATATGCAGATGGCTACGTCAGAGGGCTAAGCAATAAAGGTCTTGTGAAAATAAAGGACTGGATCGCCCCTGTTATTGGAAGAGTGTCTATGGATTTTGTTACTGTCGATATCACCGATATTCCTCAAACTCAAGTCAGAGAAGGAGACTGGGCCACTGTCATGGGGGATGGTCTTAACCCAACTGATGTTGCATCACAAGCCGGCACAATCTCTTATGAACTCACAGTGAACATCTCTCACCGCTACCACAGACAATATATTATGGGAAGTATAGAATAAAATGACATACACTCTAGAATCAAAGCGTTTATCATTTCGGCCAATCGAAACAAATGACCTGGATCATATATATTCACTTGATTCAGATCCAGAAGTGCGTTCTTTTTTTCCAAGTGGGATCTTAACCAAAGAACAAGTTCTGGAAAAAATCCACAAAAATAAAACCCTGTTCGAAACACATGGCTTTGGAGATTTTATCCTTGTTTCAAAAACAAACGAGTTTGTTGGCAGAGCGGGATTTGGAATCACGAGTGACAATCAAGTTGAAATTGGTTATTTATTTTTAAAAAAATTTTGGGGACTTGGATATGCAACAGAAGCAACATCTGCGCTTTTAAAATGGGGATTTGAAAATTTACCCAACAACCGTTTCATTGCTTTTGCTCCCCTTAATCACACAGGATCTCACAGTGTCATGATAAAATGTGGTATGAAGTATTTCAAAACAGATAACTATCAAGGTGTTTCTTGTAAATTTTATGAGATTAATCGTGATTAATACATTATCTTTTCTACTCTCTCGAATTTGGCCAAAAAATGATATCAAGATTAAATCAAGAGTAATTATTTCTCTTTTGTGCTTAATCTTATCAAAAATATTCTCTGCATTTACCCCTTTTTCATTTAAATGGATTGTGGATGGAATCATTGAAAGCAAGCCTTTGAAGTTTTTAATTTACACGGTTATATTTTATGCAGTGACGCGCGTGATGAGTCAAGTCTGTAACGAACTAAGAGATGGCGTTTTCTCAAAAGTCACTCAAAAAATAGTCCGGGACTTAGGTATTACAGTTTTTGAACACTTACACAAACTAGACCTAGATTTTCATTTAAACAGACAAACTGGCGGATTGAATCGAACTCTTGATAGGGGAATTAAAGGCATACAAATGTTTTTTCGGATGTCTTTATTTAATTTAATGCCTGTTCTTTGCGAGATTACAATTGTCTTTATTATTTTATGGATAAATTATGGTATTTCATACGGCATCATCAGCCTTTTCTTTGTTGTCTCCTATATAAGCTATACTTTTTTGATTACAAAATACTTAATCAATTATGTTCGCATAATGAACGAATCAGATGGACAGGCAAACGCAAAACTCATCGATAGCCTTTTAAATTATGAGACAGTTAAATATTTTAATAATGAGAAATTAGAATCAAAACGTTTGGATGAATCTTTAAAAATCTATCAAAAAAATGCCATTAAAAATGATGTTTTTGGGTCTTTACTCAATACAGGACAAAGTGCGATAGTGGCTCTTGGTCTTGGAATTATTATGGTTTTTGCCATACAAGAAATTCAAGAAAAAACAATGACCATTGGAGATTTTGTTTTAATTAATACCCTTTTAATTCAGCTGTATATCCCTCTTTTTATGCTTGGGTTTGCATATAGGGAAGTCAGAAATTCACTAACATCAATGGAAGACATGTTTTCTTTTTTAAAGATAATTCCTAAACTAAAAGATGTCCCAAATGCCAAAGAAATAAAAGTCACACATGGATCGGTTTTTTTTAAAAATGTTTGCTTTTCATACAATCCAGATAGGGAAATTTTAAAAGATATTTCCTTTGATATCAAGGGAGGAACAACTCTTGCTATTGTTGGAGAAACGGGATCTGGAAAATCTACAATTGGAAAACTCCTATTTCGCTTTTTTGATCCAACTATTGGAGAAATATGTATCGATGATCAAATCATTGAAAATGCAACTCAAGAATCTGTCCACTCTATTATTGGAGTTGTTCCCCAAGACACAGTCCTATTCAATGATACAATTTATTATAATATTCTTTATGGAAAAATAAATTCTAGTCATGAGGATGTTATCAATGCTGCAAAACAAGCGCAAATTCACGATTTCATTATTTCCCTTCCACAAGGCTATGATACTTTGGTTGGAGAACGCGGCTTAAGATTATCAGGCGGAGAAAAACAACGTATTTCAATTGCACGCCTTGTTCTTAAAAATTCACCTATTTTTATTTTCGATGAAGCAACATCTTCTCTTGATACGGCCACAGAAAAAGAAATACAAATTAATTTGAATCAAATTTCCAAAGGCCGAACAACAATTATCATTGCGCACAGACTCTCCACGATTGAACATGCAGATGAAGTCATTGTATTGCAAGCAGGAAAGATAATCGAAAAAGGAAAACATCAAGACTTGCTTCAAAAACAAGGTATTTACTATAATTTATGGGATCAACAAAATGCAAGAAATTGATTTTTCCGTACAAAATGTTTCATACAAAAAATCAGATAAAACGATCCTTGATCATTTAACCCTTGATTTTTACTCAGGAGAAATTGTCACAATTATTGGCCCAAATGGCGCTGGGAAATCCACATTCATTAAACTTTTACTTGGCATTTTATCTCCCACATCAGGAATAATAAAACGACGCGATCATATAAAACTGGGGTACGTTCCTCAAAAATTTAATATCGATCCCTCATTCCCAATGACAGTTGACAGATTCCTCAAAACCATCGAGAGAAAACTCACACAAGATATTTTTCATATTACCCCTTTGATGAATTCCCAAATGTTTTCTCTTTCAGGGGGGGAGTTGCAGCGTGTGCTCATGACTCGCGCATTTTTACAAGAACCCAATGTTTTAATTTTAGATGAGCCCACTCAAGGAGTCGACGTATCTGGACAAAAGATTCTTTATGAAAAATTGATTCATTTCCAGCAATTAACAAAATGTTCTGTCATTCTAGTGTCGCACGATTTACATCTAGTATTTTCAAGATCAAATCGTGTCATTTGCTTAAACCAACATATTTGCTGTTCAGGCCATCCTGATGATGTTGCATCAGACCCCTCATATTTAAACCTTTTTGGTCCACTTTCATATTACACACATCACCATGATCACACACACGATGCTTGATATTTTTTTTCTTAAAACACTTTTTATTTCAATTTTTCTAGGGTTTCTATCTGGACCCTTTGGATCTTTGGTCGTATGGCAAAGAATGGCTTTAATGGGAGACATGTTATCGCATTCAGCAATTTTGGCTATGGTATTGGCATATTTTTCCAGCACCCCACTTTTGATTATCTATTTATTCTTTACCACAATCTTAAGTCTTATATTTCACAGACTTCGATTTAATAGATATCAACCTGAACATTTAATGATGGCTCTTTCGTATGCAACCCTAAGCATTGGGGTTATTTTATTATCAAAAATGAACATACAAACTATTAAATTCCATCAAATCTTGTTTGGTGATTTACTTTCCATTTCATCTCAAGATATTTTTTGGATGATTGGTGGAGGGCTTTTCCTTATTATTAATTTTATTGTTCTTTGGAGGCCATTTTTACTTATGACCTTTCATGAAGAACTTGCTCAAATTGAAGGTGTTCCAGTTAAATTTTTAAAAAGCATTCTGACCATTCTGCTTGGGGGGGTGATCGCTTTAAGTATTAAAATTGCTGGAGCTTTGTTAATTATTGGCTTACTTTTGATTCCTTCCCTATCGGCCATACATCTTTCAAATACGCCAGAAGGAATGGTAACCAGAGCGTCTATTTTTGGCATGTTAAGCTCTGCAGGTGGGTGTGTTTGCTCTTTTATGTTTGACTTACCCGTAGGCCCTGCAATCATAACAACCAGTTTTGTTATTTTTCTTGTCACTTTAATTAAAAAAAGGAAATAAAGGGAGGAATCTACACCCTCCCTTTATTCTCTACTTTTAAGGCTTTTTATCTCGAAGTATCCCAAAATTGAATGTCATCAACTCCAGCAGGAGAGCTAGAACGATGGTGATCATCACCATAGATAAGCTCATGAAGATCCATTTGCGCAAGGTGTTCAGCATGTTCTTCTACTTCATCTACAAACTTATTTGTTTTACAAACTTTATGAATAACATGAAGATCTTTTTCTTCATCATGAGTCAATGGAACAAAATATTTCTTGTCAAATTTATAAACCTTTCGTCCTGAACGAGTTACAAATAAACCCTCTTCTGGGTCATTACGAACCTTCGCAGCATAGTTCAATGTGTGTATTACCCCATGAAAATAATCTCTTTCGTCTTCTTGAAAATGAGAAATCGCATTATGAGCAAACAGAAAATCAAACTCCTTAGAATTAGATCTTTTAATTGCACCTTTTATTTCTAATGTATAATCATCATCCTCAAATACTAAAGTACTGATTTCTGAAGTAAGAGGCACAGAAAAAATCTCTACTCTTTTCCTATCAAGCATAGTCAGCTCATCATGAAAGGTGAAGTCTTTTTTATGATGAGACGCAGGGAATGATCGCTCAACATCAATTACATCTTGGTTTTGTATGATATTCACATTACAATTAATAAAAGTTGGCCCACCCACCTTCTCTTGATTTTTTCTCTTCAAAAGATCCTTTTGATCATCAGGAGTCAATACATCATGTATAGACCCTGTACACCACCTCAAAAAAGGAAGACAACAAGATTTTCCTACTTCTTTGGCAACCTCAATCCCAGCCCCAGCAGCAACCACGCCAGCAATAGCTAATCCATGAAGACTCTGAAATGAGACACTCAAGCATAAAATAAAAAGGGCTTTTTTCATGATTTGCACTCCTTTGTTAATTATATAACGCAATGGCTTTTTCTTATTTAAATAAGAGTTATCATATTTTTTTTAAGAAAGTATTAATATATGTTAATACTTTTATTTTAAATTATATTATAAACATCATGAAATTTAATTAAATTTATCTAATAAGTAAATCAAATCTTCCGGATAAGCACATTCAAAAAATAAAGACTTTCCTGTTTTTGGATGAATTAAACCAAGGTTCACAGCATGCAAAGCTTGTCGATAATCAGTCCAAATTTCTGGGTCATAATCAATGATATCTTTTAAGCCTTTATTACATTTTCCATAAAAAGAATCTCCAAGTAAAGCATGTTTAATATGAGTCAAATGTACCCTTATTTGATGAGTTCGGCCTGTTTCAAGCTTGCACTCAACAAGGCTGATTTTATCTTTAAGTGTCTTTAAAACTTTATAATGCGTAATGGCTTCTTTACCATAATGTGTAACACCCATTTTCTGACGCTCATAAGGAGATCTAGTGATTGGAGCATTAACTACCCCTTCCGTATCATGAAAAATCCCCCAACAAACCGCATGATACACTCTTTTTAAAGATCGATCTTTTAGTTGCTCACATAAATGATGGTGAGCATGTTCTGTCTTTGCTGCAACCATCAGGCCACTTGTATATCGATCTAATCTATGAACAATTCCTGGATATCTAACTCCACTAATGCCTTGAAGAGAGTCTCCGCAATGATATAGCAAAGCATGAACAAGCGTTCCTGTATAATGACCAGGCGCTGGATGAACCACCATACCGGCAGGTTTATCAATTACGATAATATCATCATCTTCATAAATTATTTTTAAAGGAATATTCTCAGGAAAAACCTGTGAAATCTCAATACTTGGAATTTCAATCCCAATATGATCTCCCACATTCATAATTTTTTTTTGAGATTCAAGACGAGTTTGGTTTACAAAAACAAAACCAAGCTTAATCAAGGTTTGAATACGTGTTCTACTAAGCGAAGGAAAAAGAGCAGATAATGCTATATCTGCTCTTTGTTTGTCTATATCTTGAGTGATATACTCTTCTAAATATTCCATATGATTATTCAATTAAAGGTTAAGAAGGTTTTTCATCTTTCAAAATATTTTTATATCTTTCTTTTTTAAACCCTAAATGAACCAAAAACGGGGCTGCGATTAAAATAGAAGAATACGTCCCAACTCCCACCCCAACCATAATTGGAAGACTGTAAGTAGAAATTGTATCCCCACCAAAAACATACAGAGCCCCTAAAGCAAGCAATGTCGTAGATGATGTTAAAATAGTTCTGGATAATGTTTCATTAATGCTTACGTTAATAAGTTCGCTTATAGGCATTTTTTTATACTTAACTAGGTTTTCACGAATACGGTCAAAAATTACAATAGTATCATTAATAGAATATCCTGCTGTCACCAAAATCGCCATAATTGCTGTTGTGTTAAACTCCATTCCAAAAAGAACATACATTCCCAAAATTGCGACACAATCATGAAAAATTGCAACAATTGACGACACCGAAAATTGCCACTCAAATCTAAACCAAACATAAATAAGCATCCCAATCATAGCCCAAATAACAGCTTTAATAGCGTTGTTAATAAGCTCTTGACCTACTTTTGGTCCAACTGTTTCAACAGTCCTATATTCAACCCCTGCCCCAAGGCCACTCTTAATTTTAGTAAGGGCTACATTTTGAGCTTCATCCCCACCTGGTTGACGTTCAATTTTTATCTGAACATCTTTAGCACTTCCCATTTCTTGAATCGATACTTCTCCCAGATTCATTTTAGAAAGCTTGGATCTCAAATCTGCAATATCTGCTGACTCAATGGTGCGAATTGAAATAAGGAACCCTCCCTTAAAATCAACTCCATAGTTAAGGCCTTTTTGCCAAACAAGCCCGATAGTCCCAAAAACCATTACTAATGATATTAGAAAAAATATTATTTTATAACGCATGAAATCAATTTTTGTATTAACTGGTATAAAGTTTAAAGACATAAGAATCCCTCTCAAATGGGTAATTTTTTAGGTTTGGCAATACTAAGCCACCAAGATGTAATGACACGCGTCAACGAAACAGCCGTAAACATAGAAATAACAATTCCCATTGCCAATGTCACAGCAAACCCTTTCACAGGGCCCGTTGCAAAAATATAAAGAAGCGCAGCGCCAAAAAGCGTTGTAATATTGGAATCCCAAATTGTTGCCATTGCGCGATTATATCCTAAGTCAATAGCTGTTATTAGTTTTCGACCATTGCGAATTTCTTCTTTAATCCTCTCAAAAATCAACACATTTGCATCAACTGCCATACCAATTGTTAACGCAATTCCTGCAATTCCTGGCAATGTTAAAGTTGCTTGAATCAAAGTCATTCCAGCAATCAAAAGGATAATATTGAAGATCAAAGCAATATTTGCAATAAACCCAAATAATGAATATGCAATAACCATAAACACAGCAACAAGTGCGATTGAAATTAGAGTTGCTTTTTTACCATCATAAATGGAATCCGCACCTAAATCAGGACCAACGGTGTTTTCTGAAAGAACTGTCAATGCAGCAGGTAACGCACCTGAACGCATCAAAAGAGAAAGTTGTGCGGCCTCTTCCACAGTAAATCTTCCGGTAATTCTTCCAGACCCACCTTCTATTGCACTCTGGATCATTGGCGCACTTAAAATCTTATTATCAAGAGCAATCGCAAATCTTTTTCCAATATTCTCGCGTGTTGCAAGGCCAAACTTACGCCCCCCTGTTGCATCAAATTTGAGATTAACAGAAATCCCTGCCTCAGGATCTGATCCAACAGATGCATCCACTAAGTTTTCACCACTTAAAAATGGTGTCTTTTTAATGATGCATGGGATAGGTTGACCACCTTTTCTCTCTTCGTATAGAAGCTCGGTCCCAGGCGGGAGCTTTCCTTTAATGGCATCTTCTATAGATGCAGAATCATCTACCATATGAAAATTCATCTTAGCTGTGCGATTTAAAATAGCTTTTGCATCTTCTGGATTAGCAACACCTGGAAGTTGAATTAAAATTCTGCTATCACCTTGGCGCTGAACTGAAATTTCTTTGGTTCCATCTTCGTCAATACGCCGGCTAATAATACCAATTGATAAATCTAGGACGGATCTATTCCTTTCTTCAATATAAGCATCTGAGTATTTTATTTTAAAAATACTCCCTTGAATATCAGGAATAAAGTGATTATTCAGCTCAAGAAGGGCTTTTTTTATTTTTTCAATATTTTCTGGATCCCTTGCTGTAAAAGAGATCGCAGGGTTCTCTTTGTCTCCAATAACTGCCAAGTTCAAGTATCCAAATTTACCTTTACGCAAAACTGACCTGATTTCATCCACCTCAGAAAGCATTCTGTCTCGAAGAGCTCCTTTTAGATCAACCTCCATAAGCAACTGAGATCCGCCTTGTAAATCAAGCCCCAAAACCAGTTGCTTTTGCAAAAAAGAAGGCATCTGTTTGATAGTATCCTTGTTTAAAAAATTAGGAATTAAAAATAAAACCCCTAAAAAACAAGTCCCTAAGATTAAGAATACTTTCCACTTTGGAATTCTCATTATTTATGCACCTTTATCTTTTTTGGTAACAGCGCGCAGGGCTTTTGCTTTTGGAGCAACTTTTTCTGATACTTCTTGTTGATCGACTGCCCCTGCAGACAAAGATTTTGAAATCATTGTTTTTAACATTTTCACATAAACGCCTTGCGATATTTCAATTTCAATTTGTTCGTCATTAATCATTTTATGAACAGTTGCAAATACACCGCCTGCCGTCATAATTTGATCACCTTTTTTTAAAGCTGACAACATTTGAGCCTGTTCTTGTTGTTGTGTTTTGATTCTTTTGTTTTGAGGGCGAATCACAAGAAAATAAAAAATTCCAAAAATTAGAACAAAAGGGGCCAACATCATAACAGAATTTGGTTCTGCATTGCTTGCAACAGACGTTTGAGTAGAACTTGCGAAAAGAGCGGTCAACATTATTTAAATTCTCCATTTATTATTTATAATCAATTCCATTAAATTGATTATTGTGTTATTTATCAGTACACCATTGTGTACGTTTTTAAATAAAAAATCAAAAGAATATTTTAAGATTTGGAGATTTTATCAAATTGCATCATCTTTCTATACTGGGGAAAAAATGGATTGAAGCATCTTTTGATCCACAAAAAAAAGACTATATATGCCAAAAACATGGTTTTTCAGAAGCATCCTCTAAATTTTTAGCACAAAAAAAATTAGAATATACAGAAATTGAAAATTTCTTATCCCCTACACTAAAAAGCTCTTTACCTGATCCAGATCACTTATTAGACATGGCCAAAGCTTCTCAAGCTATAGCCTCCTTGATTCAAAATCAAGGAAAAGTCGGAATTTTGGGAGATTTTGATGTAGATGGAGCAACATCTTCGGCCATTTTAGTTAATTTTTTTCGTATTTTTAATATCGATTCAATGGTTCATATTCCTGATCGAATAAAGGAAGGGTACGGTCCCAACAAAGAAGCGTTGGAAAAGCTTCATGCAATGGGTGCAAATATCATCATCATTCTTGATTGTGGAACAACCAATATAGAGCTATTCAATATATTTGATAAATGCGATATCATCATAATAGATCACCATATTTCCCAAGAGACCCTCCCAAATGTGAGAGCTATTATAAACCCCAACAGGCAAGATGAGACATCTGCTTGCAAATCATTATGCACAGCAGGACTTGCATTTCTTTTTATTATTTCAGTCAATAGACGTCTCCGAGATTTAGGATGGTATAAAAACACTCAAGAACCAGATCTTTTTTCTTTTCTTGATCTTGTTGCTCTTGGAACCGTGTGTGACATGATGCCATTAACAGGACTTAATAGATCATATGTAACCCAAGGATTAAAAATTTTAAATTCAAAATCCAACCTTGGATTAAGTGTTCTTGGAGACTTCATCAAAATAAAGGATAATATCACGGCCTATCATCTTGGTTTTATGTTTGGCCCCAGAATTAATGCAGGAGGCCGTATTGGCCAATCAAATTTAGGAGTCCAACTTTTGACTCAACAAGACCCAAACGAAGCACTTTCCATTGCAGCACAGCTTGATTATTTAAATCAAGAACGCCAAGCTTTAGAAAAAAAAATGTTGCAAGATGCCTTTGCTCAAGCCGAACTAAAAACAGATCACTCTGTGCTCATTATCGCAAGCGAAAACTTTCATCAAGGTGTTATTGGAATTATTGCCGGAAGAATTAAAGATCATTTTCATAAACCAACAATTGTTATGACCATAAACGCAGATGGAACATGTAAAGCTTCAGCAAGGTCTATATCCGGATTTAATATTGGACAACTCTTTCATAAAGCATCAGAACAAGGAATCATCATCAGTGGAGGCGGACATAGTGCTGCTGCTGGATGCTCCTTATATAAAAATCAATTAGATGGATTTCAAGATTTCATGGAAAAAGAATTCTTTGATGTTTTTCAAGGTGAAGAGGTGAAGCCAGATCTAATTTACAATTGCGTGATTGATATCCCCAGAGCAACAAAAGAGCTATGTCTTGAAATTGATCGATTTTCCCCTTTTGGAATGGGAAACCCTACCCCAACATTTAGATTGATTATGTGCACAATTGCATGGAGTGATGTCCTGTCAGGTGGACACATAAGGCTTACACTAGCAAATAGTAAAGGAGAAAAACTCCAAGCAATGGCATTTAGGACCCAAGGAACTCCTCTTGAAATCCTATCAAAACTTCCGCCTCAAACACCAATAGAAGTCATCGGAACATTGCAATACGATACATTTTTCCCAGATAATCCGAAGGTCAAATTTTTAATTGAAGATGCAAAAATAATTCATTTGTAAATTTTAATCACTTTTTACTTTAAAAGAAAACAATAGTGATAATCCATTATGTTTATCGCCATTCTCACCCTTTAAACTACCCACGAATTTCAAACATAGAAACTGAAAAGATTGATTTAAGGTGGCTTTTAAAAAATTCAACAACCGAAAATTCGCCATCCAAAACGTCATTATCAAAACCAAGGGCTCCCATCAAAAGATCTATCATTTTAATACGTGGAGAATAAACATAAAGTTCGATTTTTTCATCTTTTTCAGGTTTTATCATTTTCTTTGAGAGCTCAAATGCTTCTTCAACGCCACCAAGCTCATCTATAAGATTTCTTTCTTTTGCTTGAAGACCGGTCCATACACGCCCTTGGGCTGATTTTTCCACTTGTTCTTCTGAAAGATTTCGCCCTTGCGCTACTCTTTTTTTGAAAAAGTCATAGACAAAATTAATATCTTTTTTCATTTTTTCTTTTTGTTTTGGAGAATAGTCAGCGTTAAAGCTATTAAGGGTTGCGCTTTCCATTGTATATAAAGATCCAAAATGAATGCCTAAATTTTGAAAAAATTGAGATATGTTCAATTTCCCGCTAAATGCTCCTATGGATCCTGTAATGGTTAATGGCTGAGCAACGATCTTATCACATGCGCTTGCAATATAATACCCCCCAGATGCCGCTATAGAGCCCATAGAAGCAATTATAGGCTTTGTTTTTCTGAAGTCTGTAATTTGATTCCAAATTTCCTCTGACGCAACAGCAGACCCTCCTGGCGAATCTATACGCAATATAACAGCTGCAATTTTTTCATCTTTCATCAAAGTTTTTAGATGCTTTTCAACAAAAGCCGGACGAATTACCTTTGTGTCCTGCAATGGGCTATGTGATAAATTTTGATCATCATGAATTTCCCCTGACAAAACCAAAAGAGCTATTTTTTTTTGAGCATCTTTTTTTGATCGTTTATCAATTAAAATTTCATAGTCTTTAGCTTGATAAAATTTTGCATCTTTAGCATATTTTTCCAAAACTTTATCTTCACATTTTTTATAAGAATCAATATGCGTGATAAGCTTTGCCTGCAAGGCCTCATTAGCATTCAAATGTCCTTGTTCAAATAAAGATCTAACGTGGTCAATTTTTCTAAAATTTCCAATGTCTTGAATTAATGTATTTTCAATAGAGGTTAAAATGGACAATAGAGATTCCTTATGTTCATTTGAAAAATCTTTATTGGTGAACATTTCAGGAGCAGATTTATATTTTCCTGCTTGAATCGCATGAGGGACAATTTGCCATTTATCTAAAAATTCTTTGACAAAAGGAACTGAAAAATAAAGACCTGAAATCCCTACATGCCCCAAAGGTAACATATAAATTTCATCAAAAACAGAAGCTAAATAGTACTCTCTTGAAGATTGGAAAGAACTAGCATAAAGATACAATTTTTTTCCATTTTTCTTGAAATTTAAAAATGCATTTTGTAGTTCTTGCGTTTGAGCAAAAGAAGTTCCCAAAGGAAGCAACCTTACAAAAATAGCTTGAATATTTACATCCTTAGCTGCTTGATTGATTAAATTACATGTATCATAGAGCCTTTTTTTAGAACCAGATCGAAAATTGCTTAAAAAATCAATATCGTCTTTCTCGGAAAGCTCTCCGGCAATATCTAATTTTAAAATGGCAGTCTTGGGCAATTCTGGAATGCTTGATTTCAAGCTGAAAAATAGGCCTATAAAAAAGCTAAATGTTACAAATATCCCAACACTAACGAACCAAAAAATGGTCGCTTTTTTTATCCATTTTAAAATACTTTTCATCAAAACTATTCTTTTTCCTTAAATGGCATTTCTGGTGCATCAAGGGCACGCATCCCCACAACATGATATCCTGAGTCCACATGTAAAACTTCACCTGTCACCCCAGAAGCTAAATCAGAAAGCAAGAACAAACCGGCGCCGCCAACATCTTCCAAAGTTGTATTTCTACGAAGAGGCGTATTATGTTGGTTCCATTTTAAAATATAGTGAAAATCTCCAATACCAGAAGAAGCCAGGGTTCTAACTGGTCCTGCAGAAATTGCATTAACTCTGATTTGTTTTGGTCCAAAGTCAGACGCCAAATAACGAACACTTGATTCAAGAGCTGCTTTTGCAATTCCCATAACATTATAATGCGGCATAACTTTTTCTGCTCCATAATACGAAAGAGTCAGCATTGAACCGCCCTCATTCATAATACGTCCAGCTTCTTTTGCAACAATTGTAAATGAATAACAAGAAATATCTAAGGCTTGATTAAAGTTTGCTCGGCTGGTATTTGCATATTCTCCACGTAATTCATCTTTATCTGAGAAAGCAATTGCATGAATCACGAAATCAATTTTACCCCATTTTTTTTCAGCTTGATTGAAAACTTCAGCAACGCTATCATTATCACGCACATCACAAGGGACGATAAAATCTGATCCTGCTTCTTCGGCAAGCTTTAGAACACGCTTTCCCAAAACATCATTTTGATATGTAAAACCAATTTCTGCTCCGTGTTCATAAAGTTTCTCAGCTATACCCCAAGCAAGAGAGCGATCATTCGCCACTCCCATAATAATGCCTTTTTTGCCCTTCATTAAGCCACTCATTTTTATTCTCCTTTATATTTTATTTTAAATTCTTCTGTTTCACTCATCAACGCCTGCATAATGCCAGGTTCGTACGCAGAATGCCCCGCATCATTTACAATCACAAGTTTTGCATTAGGAAGCACATCTTTTACCAAAAAGGCTGCTTCTATTGGACACACAATATCATATCTTCCATGTACCATAGAAAGAGGCAAATCTTTTATTTTATACATATTATTTATTAAATAGTTTTGATCTTCAAATTGGTTATTCCGCATATAGAAAATCTCAGCTCTAGAAATGCCAAGTGACGCCGTTTTATCTTTGACAATATGTGCATTTTTTCCATTTGGAATCAATGTCGAATTGTCTGCTTCGAATTTCGCAAAAGCTCTAGCTGCTGGCATATGGATTTCTGGATTTGGATCCATAATACGATTATAATAATTTTCAAAATAATCGCTGCGTTCATCTTGCGGCAAGAAATTAATAAACTCACGCCAGTGATCAGGAGCCATCTTTTTTGGTGCATTAAAGAACCAATCAAAATCATCTTTTCTAAACAACCAAATTCCTCGCAAAATTAAGCCAAGGCAGCTTTGCGGGTAAAGTTGCGCGTATAAGAATGAAAGCGTACTTCCCCATGATCCTCCAAATAAAAGCCATTTTTGGACGCTTAAATGGTTTTTTAATTTTTCAATATCTTGCGCCAATAAATGAGGAGTATTATCCTCCATTTGCGCAAATGGTTTGGATTTTGGCGCGCCTCTTTGATCAAACAAGATTATACGATAAAACTCAGGATCAAAAAATCTTCGGGAAGAATCAGAAATTCCAGCTCCAGGGCCTCCATGAATAAACACAACAGGAATGCCATTTGGATTTCCACACTCTTCAAAATAAATTTCATGAATATCAGAAACTCTTAAAAAGCCTGTATTGTAAGGCTGTATATCAGGATACAAACCTCTCATCACTTAACGATTTCCACGCCATAAGCTTTTTCAAGATTAGCAATATAGGCTTTTACAATATCATTCCCAATCAACCCGTCAACACGATCAGAAAAAGCTTCATAGTCTTTCTTCTTTTTCTCTTCATCACGCGGCATTGGATGAGGAACAGATACGATTAAAAGATGATCATCCCCAGGAATGGCGGCAAAGCCTTCATATTTAATTGTCATAATTTTATCAAGAACATTCATTGGGAAAACAGATTTTTTTTCATCTTGAATATTTCTTACAATGTTTTTATAGACAGAAACTGTTTGCTTGTATTTTTTTGCAAACATATCTAAATCACCTTTTTGAGATTTAAGAGCATCTACAATTTCACTTCCAAGTTTTTGAGAATTTTTCTTTTGCTCATCAAACTTTGCAGCTTTTATCACTTCTGGTTTAATTGTTTCAAACGCTGGAACATGAGCCGGCAATAAAGATGAGACATGCAAAACACACCAATCACCACTTTGAAGCTCAAATAGCATTGAGTCCATGTTTTCATTGGTTGAAAAAACAGTCTCTAAAAACGAAGGGTCTTGGGATAATTTATCGGTTTTTTTCTTATCCTGAAATGTCCCATTAGCATCGATGTAGTCCATCGTTTGAATTTTTAAAGATAATTCGGCAGCAACCTCTTTAAAACTCTTCCCAGAGGCCAATTTATCTTCAATTTCACGGCTTTTATCAAGCTTCTCTTTTGATAAAACATGATATTCAATTTTTCTATACTCAGGACGTTTAAAATCATCTTTATGTGCTATATAAAACTCTTCCAAAGGTTTGTCTTGACTATTTGAAAATGGCAATGTATCAAAAGGAATTTTAACCACACGTACTTCTCTTGGCCTCTCCATATAATCATAAATTATGTCCACAAAAGTAGGAGATACTCGAACTCCATTAGCAATTGCCGAAAGCAGAACTTTCGTCGCCATATCATGCTTATACAAATCCATGAATTCTTTTTCTGTATACCCACGTATCCTTAAAAATCTTTCAAAAGCAGCATGGTCAAAAAGACCATTTTGATCACGAAATTGCTTTTGTTTATATATTTCTTCACGTGCACGATCATCTGGGATTGAAACATTCATTTTCTCAAGCTCCAGCTCAATTAAACGACGCCCAATCATTTGACTTAAAATTTGCTTTTCCAGACCCGCCGCCCTTAACTCTTCAAGGCTTACACGTTTCTTCATCATGATAGATATAGCCTCAGTTTGACGATATATCTCTTTTTGAAATTCTTTAACAGTAATCTCTCTAGACCCAACTTTTGCCACATAAGATTTTACTCCAATATTACGTGTGATATCTGAAATCCCAAAGAAAACCCCAAAACTTAACATCACAAAACCTAATAAAACTTTTGCAACCCAAGTTTTTAAAAAATGACGCAGCGTCTCTAACATTTACCCATTAATCCTCATATAAAACTTATAATTCACTGGGTCTTACTTTAAGATGGCTTTAAAAATAAGTCAACCAAGAAACATTTCCATAGCAAATTTCCCCTATATTTTTCAGCATTTAACATTTTATATCTAAGCACATTTCATGCGCACTCAAATCAGACAAATGTGATTCTCTTATCATCCTGACTTCTTCAAAAGTCATATCTTTCCCTTCCTCAAGAGGAATCTCCCTTACCATGTCCATAATATTTTGAGTTGTAAGAATTCCACACGAGCTTCCATCATTTTGAATTCTAGACTTAAGCGCCTTGATTTCGATTATCCTTTCTGGAAAAAACTCATGAACTACACCAGTCAACGAGCTCAAGACTCCTGTACCTCCTCCAACCCTAAGAGAATCAATATATACCATATCAACTTTTGCTTCATCGACTTTAATCCAAAGCGTCACCCAATGACCGCCCGGATTATAAGGGATGATAATTTCCATAGGAGAACTGTGACTTTTTGCAATACGAGTCACGTGTTCACGAAAATAGTCTAATAGATGAAAACCCCTAGATTGCTCTGCTGAAGGCGTGATAAATTTTGTATTATTAATTGAAAAAGTAACAATGCTATAAAAATCCTGATCTTCGTCCGGAATCAGGACCAAATCATTATTCTCATCTAAATGAAATCTTTTGTATTCACCTGAAATTGGTATTTTCTTAAAAGATGATTGTAAAATATTTTCAATATCTTGGCCTGTATATTGATATCCCATACTAACTGCCAGCAAAACCTTCATGTTTAAAAAAACAGATAACACAAGTAAAATTATAACCATTTTAAATCCCTTTCTTTAATGAATCACACCAAGCGTACCTCAAATTCATAAATTGTCAATTTTTCGAGAATATATTTTTTATATTAAATTTTATCTATTCCGAAAGAATTTATTAACCTATTTATGAATATAATTACCACAGGTAACCATTTTTAAGAAATAATGAACTATGGAGCATCAATTATGAGAAAAAGCATTATAAAAGCCAATGAATTATTTTTGAGGCTACATACTCTTTTTATGGAGATCATCCGTTTAGAATTGGAAAGATTAGGAGTCTATAATGTTACGTCAACACAATTTATGATTTTACAACATCTGGGGGATGACCGTATTCCTATTGGAGATCTATCCTTACGTATTTCATCTTTTGGAACAAACATCTCATACAACGTGCGAAAAATGGTAGAAAATGGATATCTTGTTCAAGAAAAAGCAACACATGACCATAGAACACACTATGTATTTACTTCACCTCACACTAAAGACTTGATCAAGAAAATGGATTCCTCTATTGAAGATCATGCCCAAATGCTTATAAAATATGGTATTAATAAAGAACACATTTGTGACATTCTAAACTCTATTGAAAAAATCGATGATTTTTGGACATATACATTATCAAGCAGATATCGCAGTAAATAAAAATATTTTATGCAAATTTAATACAAACTTAACCCTTATCTGATAAGTATATCCGTAGGAAAAGATAATTATTGAAGATAAGGAATCAAATCCATGAAATTAGCAACTTGCATACTATTTTTTGCTATATATTTTCAAGCAAATGCAACAGGGATTGCTATTTCTGCTGGCGTTTCTATTGGAAAAGCAACTTGTTCTGCCTGCTGCCTTCCATTTATTAAATGGTGTTCTGGATCAATTCATGATGCGCTTCAAACAGATGAGGAAAGAGAAAAACAAGATAAAATAAATAGCGTTATAGAGCATCCTCCATTACAAGCGGGGCTTGCAAAGTGGAATTTAACAAATTGCCAAATAACATTTGTGGGAGAATCCCAACTATCAGAAGATAGTCACGCTCCAGAATTCAAACGAGAAGATAAACTCCCCTTTCAAATTCAACCCTCTCACAAAATTGATTTTCATTACGAATTGCAACTCTTGATCAAGAAGACTCTTGCAAATAAAGATTTTAAAATACTTTCCTTAGAGCTTGGATCCATAGTTCGCGCCTTAGTTTTTAGACACGATGAGAATTACCCCATCTTCACAATTAACGGCGCCATAAGATCACCTAATTCAAAAATTTTTGATTCATTATTTGGAGATAAAGCTTTATCAAAAACTGAAAAAAAAGAAAGGGATTTACTTCGAAAATGCACCGACTCCCTTAACGCCGTTTTGAAAAAAACAGAAGAATATGCCGATGGAATTTATTTAACTGTTTCTGGTAGAAAATTTTATCGCATCGGAACAACCCATATCATACCAGTTCTACATGATGAAATTCACGCAATAACACAAAAAGTAACACACCGCAAAGCATCTTTTGGAAAAGTTACAAAAAAGATTGATGGTATAGCTCCAGAAGATCTAGAAATGTTCGAGATGGATTTAAGCAGCAATTCAGTTGATACAGAAAAAGAAGAAACAAAGAAAGATGATGATGACATATCAAAAACTTCTTTACGAGTTCACACACCATCACCTTCAAACACCCTGGAACTCCAAGATACGGTTTTGTGATTTTCATAGAAAAAATAATTTTATCTTTTTCTTTAAACGATTTTTTTTTGCAGTCGTTTAAAGAGAAATCTCAATTTCCATTGCCGAAGCGCCTTATGTCACAAACTCAATATTACTCATTCAAGATACAATTTTTTATTTCCCTAATTGCTTTTTGTATTCTTCCATGAATTTTTCAAGTGTTTTTATTTCATCAAGAGCTTCTTTAAGGTCTGGGATATTGAGCCTATCCATGACTGTATCAAGCGTTGTAACCAAGTTAAAAAGCTCTTGCAATGGACTGCCTTTGAGCTGTGGAAGATAAAATTCTCTCAGCTCTTTAAGAAGTGAATAGTTACCTGAATAACGCACAGCGATTGCATAATAAATAACATGATTCTGAGTGGAAATTGCTTCTGGAGAAGAAAGAAGTAATACATTTTTAAGTGCGTCTGCAGCTCTTTTCCAATCTTTAAAAGACCAGTAAATTCTGGCTCTAAAATGATGAGCTTCGTATGAATAATCGTTTGGTAAAATATTTTGATCTTTTAAGGAAACCTCCCCCAGTTTATAAAGAGTTGATATTTGAAGCAAATCCAGCTGTTTTTGATTAATGGGCTCTAACATTTTTCTATCAATCAAATTGATTGTTTTTAATGTCTCTCGATCTTTTGCGGTTTTAGATTGAACTTGTGCTAGTTTTAATAAAATAGCCATGCGCTTTTCATTCGAAGGCGCCTTTTTGAGGTATTGGTTCAAAAGCTTTGTAGCTCTGGAATTAAGATTCGCGTCTTTGCAAAGTTGCGCCAAATCAAGAATGATTTTTGTCTCATTTTCAATATCTTGAATTATAAAAGAAAATTCATCAAACAAGCCAAGTGCGTGAAAAATAGGAGTACTTTTGATAAAAGGTGAAGTATATTGCTCCATGAATAAAGTCCTCATATTTTTTTCTAAGGAATCTTTTTTTTTATAGTTAGGATAATATTTTAAAATTTTCTTCCATGTCCTTAAAGTTTTAATCCAATTTTTATTACTAAGATATAAGCTTGCAATATTTTCTAATACCTCAATCTCTATCGGACTATCAGTAAGGGAAAATCTTAACTTTTCAAGATCATTTATAATTTGAGATCGCTTTTCAGGGGTAGACTTATCCTTTATAACCGATTTCATCTTTGATAAAACACGTATTTTTGGATAAGGGGAATTCTCAAGAGAAGAAAATATTTTCTGAGCTTCCGGAAATAATTTATCGTTTTCGTAAAGTACTCCTTGGTAATATAAAATTAAATCTCGCGCTTCATTTGAAGGGCTCTCTTGCTGTAACGTCCTTATAGCTTCTCTTGCTGTTTCATATGATTTTTGATTCAGCGCTGCGTAAATAGTTTTAAGGCCAATTTTAATTTTAATTTCATATGGAAAATAAGGAAATAATTTGAAAATTCCGTTTAAGTTTGTCTTTGTTGCCCCTAATAATGAATGTGTTAAATTTAAATAAAATGGAGCGTCTCCACTTTCCCTCAAAAATGGATGGGACAAGTATTTTTCAGCTTTCTTTAAGTCATCCCTTAAAAGAGAGGATAGCCCCATCAAGATTAAAAATTTAGGATTCTCTTCAATTTTTGGGTCATCTTGTTTGAGGCTTTCTAAATAATCATACGCCTCTTCTGCCAGAGAAAATGATATTAAAAATTGAGAAAAATCCAGTCTGCTTTTAGTTTTTGTTGAAGGAGAGCCTTGCGTGATTTTTTCTATCAGTCTTTGTTTTCTTAAGAAAAAAGGCTCGCCATTAATTTCCCTTTCAAGAAACTCAAGGGCCATAGATTCGGGATTGTTCCCATATAAGCTGACATCAGCTTTAGAAGAAACAAATGTGCTTGGAATGATAATTGAAAGATCATTTGTGAGTGAATAACTTGTGCGCAATTTATCAATTTTAGGATTTAAGGCGATTCCTTGAAGCGTTCTAAATAAAGAAAAATTCATGTAATTATATTTGTCTCCAATGCATTCATGTGGTGTTTTTGTGGGAAATACCAAAACTTCATTATTTGAAAACGGATCTATGAAGGTGATTTTTCGTGAAACTGCGTGATCTTTAAAGATATACTCGTTCTCCTTTGATTCCATATGGATTTCTTTACACAGAGTATTTTTATGTTCTTGAAGTTCCATAATCCAACCTTTTTCATACTTTGAAATCTTGGGGAAATATTTTGAATTTACATCAAACTTTAAAACGGCAAATTCAGATTTGATAGGCTCAATATTACTTAAAATACGGGTGGATGAAAAAGAGGCTAAATCAAATTGATCCCGAATATCAAACGCAATGATCCAAGAATTTTTACGCTGAAAAAGAGCCGCTCCACAGGGCTCATTAGATTCAAAAAAAATCTTTTCACCTTGGGGCTGTATAATCAAGGATACCCCAATCCTTTGCGTGTTTGCATCTACGATCATCATACTTAAAAAAAGAAAGAATAATACTTTAAACATCAGGTGGGCTTTTTCTTGAATTGGGGGGTTGTTGAACTACGAGGACATGGGGTTTTCATGTAATACTGCGCAAACAAATCTTGAGAAGCCCATTTAATAATATGATCAAACGTCTGATCTCTCTCAAAAGAAGATGAAGCATCAATAAAAATGTTGTCTCCATTGCCATTCTCTTCTTCATTTCCCTTGGGAGAAGGGAGTCTAATTCTGTCAAAATTTCCATTAAACGCGCCGTGGCCTTTTGAGCCATGACTGATCAACATGACGACAATTGGATTGGATGAAAAATAAGGCATCCCTGCTAATATGACGGGGCTACTCGGATTTTCGATATCGCAATATTTCTGAGCATTTTGTGAAAATTCAGGCGTTATTGCATATGTCATAAAACGTCCAAACCCATCTACAGCATAGGATCTTGAAATGTTTAATGTTGCATAAGGAATAATACCTTGAGAAGAACTTTCATCACATGTCGTTTGGGCAATCCCTTGGGTGTTTCGAGCAGGACATGGGATATGTAAATTTCTAACCGCATAAGCTCCCAATGCACTTAGTACTATTTCTTGATTTGTATTTGTTGTTTGGATTTGATTATATTTAATAAGTTTTGTCAACATAGGTAAACTTAATCCAATCATCATCCCCATAATAGCAAGAGCAATAGCAATTTCAAAAAGTGCAAATCCTTTAAATTTCATTTTTAATACGCTATATAAAGAGTACATGAATGGTTTTTATTGCTAAGATTGTATGATCCATCCGAGTTGAGGCAATCTCCTTTATCTCCAGCTTTAACTCCTCTTACTTTTCCAGTATTTCCTATTCCACTATCGATTTTTTTATCAATGGCAAAAGCTTGCTCTGGAGTAAGGGGAGCTTTTTCTCCCACAATTAACCAGTGCCCGGAAATTCCATCTTGAGCAGCATAAGCAAATAATATTTCCCCTCCTGTTTTTGCTATTGGAGCAGAGCTTAAAGGAAACAAACCTGCTGATGCTAAATGAGGCCAAACATTCTTTTTTTCTTCGTTTTCAACAAGACCATTTCCATCCCCATCAACAAGTTCCCCCTTAATCCTCTTAGAGGCGTCAGAAAAATCTCCTGGAAGCGCTCCAAAGTTTTGCTCGAATTGATGAATAGATAGGGTTATGTCTTGAATTTGCGTGATCAGCGCATTTACTTTTGCCGAATCGTAAAGCTGCTTACCCTTAAGAACACCTCCTAATAGCAATCCTAAAATAGACAGAACAACGGCCATTTCGATCAGACTAAATCCGGGTAAATTGGTTTTAAATATTTCTTTGTTTTTGTTCATTGCATACTCCATAGCCTTGTGTCGTGGATTGAATTTTGATAGATATCTACATCTTTTTCATCAGGATCTGAGTTCTCAAGTATTGTAGCTTTTAAGAAAATCACCAATTCAGTCAGAACTCTTTGCTTGCTTGCGCTTCCAAACAGGCTATCTAAAAAGGACCCTGAAGTTCCTGGTATGCCGGTTGTTTGATCTTTTGATTTTTCCTGCATCAGTCCGCCAATCACTGCAATGCGCCCTGATTTTATCGTTAAGACAGAATCAAGTTCTCGAACTTCAATGATTGGGACTTCTGATTTAATGCCTTTGTTAGGACTGTTTTGCGCCATAATATCAATAGCTGGATCTTGTACGGATTTATGTGAATTTGTTATTGTGGGCCTTATACTTAAAGTAATATCTCCTGTATCCATATTGATTGATGGTTGAACAGAAAGAGTGATTCCAATCGGGACTGTTTGAATTTCGCTATTAGCAGTGATCATATCAGTTAAGCTTCCATTTGGTCTTGTAGATGGATCAAGTCTTATTTGATTATATTTTAACCTAAAAAATACTTTGTTTTCACCAATTTTAAGGACAGCATTTTGATTGTTCATGACAGTAAGCCTTGGACTTGAAAGAGTTTTTGTCGTACCAAATCTCTCCATCAACTTTAAAGTTCCCGAGATATCATCATTTTTATATGTAAGAGCTACAGCTCCAGATGAAGTAGTATTTCCTGGAAAAACTCCAGAAATATTTGATAAAAAGCTCCAATCAATTCCACTTTCGTATTGCTTGTCTAATGCCACTTCGATGATTTTAGCCTCAATTAAAACTTGAGTTGTGGCCGACTTTTTAAGCTGCTCCAAATAATTTGAAACGGCTTTATGCTGAGCAGAAGTCGCAACAATGGATAACAATCCCGCTTGACGATGAAAAGAGTATTTTGGCAAGGTTTCTGATTTTTTAAATCCAGGCTCATCATCGTCTGATAGTGGCACATGAGTCAAAATTGTTTTAATAGAAACATTGAGTTCTTTCCAAAAATCAACATAACTGTGCGTTGAAATTGTGCTACTAGATCCATTATCAAGAATATTTTTTTCATTTTGAGTTCCGCTTAAAACTTGTGTAGCAGTTGACACCTTGTTTTCGGACTTACGCAAGGAGTTCAGAAATTGAATACTATAGTTAACCAAATGAGGCTTGTCTTCTTCAATTCGAATGCGATCCTTGATAATTGTCATACGCTTATGTGTAACGTCACACAAGTCCTCTAGGATTTCAATAAAGGCTTTCTGATGAGCTGAAAAATCAACTCTATTATCTTCAAAATTATTTGAAATTTCACATCCAACCTTTGCTTGCTTGCAAAGATCAATAAAAATTTCTTTTAAGGGGATTGAATCATCAACATTAATCGATAAAAGTTGTAAAAATTGTGGTGGTGTTTTTTTCTTTGGTTGTTTTATTATTTTTGGCCTTACCGTAACAATAGGCTTTGATAAACTTTTAAATTCCTCACGAGGTCCTTGGTTTTTTTCAAGAACATCAGAACAACCAAAAAGAGATATGCACATCATTATTAAAATTTTCAACATTTTTTTCTTTTTTTTAAAATTCATCTATTAGTCTATCATATTTTTTGTTAAGGTAAACCGTTAAGTATGAATTTTTTATGAAAAACAAAAAAATGATTAAAGATAAGATAGAAAAAAAAATTAAAGACGCCATATTTCCAGAATTCTTGGAAATTATAGATGAAAGCTTTAAGCACGCCAGCCATTATGATCCTGCACGAAATGATCAAACACATTTTTTGATTATCATTCATGCATCATATTTGGAAAGTTTATCCATTTTGGAGAAACATAAGAAAATCTATCAAATCCTTGCCGAAGAAATCCGGTTGATACATGCAATATCATTAAAATTCAAGAAAGACCCTTTATGATTACAACTTTATGTTTTTTATCAGTCTCTATTTTTTGGGGGCTAACTTGGTATGCTTGTAAAATTCAAACATTATCCCACATTCCTGCCATGCAATCAGTTGGATATCGCTTTGTAATCTCTGCAGGGCTCATTTATTTATTTTGTAAATTCAAAAAAAATTCTATGATTTTTTCAAAAAAAGATCATCTCTCTTTTGCTGCGCAAGGTCTTTTCTTGTATTTTTTAAATTATTATCTTTTCTTTAATGCATTTTCCTTTGTTTCCAGTGGTCTTGCATCTGTTGTTTTTTCAACACTTGTGTTTATGAACGTTATTAATAATGGAGTGTTTTTAAAAACTCCTTTTTCAATGCGCATTATTTTGGGAGGAGGTATTGGTTTTTCGGGCATGCTGTTTGTATTCTACCCATCCCTTGTATCTTGTTCTTCTTATAAAAATACATTAACAGGATTATTATTGTGTTTTTGCGCGACATATTTTGCCTCCATTGGAAGCTTTATATCTCAACGCAGCCAAAACTCTTCAATCACACTGCCTCAAAGAATGACTTTTTCAATGTTTTATGGAGGAATATTTAGTTTAATAATTTCTCTTTTATCTGGAGAAGCTCTTTCTTTTTCATGGGACATACATTATTTGGGAGCAACAGCATATCTGGTTATTTTTGGATCAATACTTGGATTTGGGAGCTATTTAAGACTAATACAAACAATAGGATCAGCAAAGGCCGCCTACACAACTATGATCAATCCAATTATTGCATTAACGGTTTCTGGTTTTCTGGAAGGATTTTCTTGGGAAATAACAACAGTCGTGGGAATTCTATTAATTTTACTGGGCTGCGGAATCGTCTTATATCAACCATCACGAACGATGGAAAAATCTTGATGAAAAAGATTGACTTTTTGTTTTAGTAAGGGTATGTTGACATTAAATTTATTTTAAGGAGTTTAGCTCATGAAGCGTACATTTCAACCAAGCTGTTTAGTCAGAAAACGTCGTCACGGATTTAGAGCTCGTATGGCGACAAAAAATGGTCGTTTGATTCTTTCAAGAAGAAGAGCCATTGGTAGAGCTCGCCTTTCTGCGTAGTTTTCAAAATTGAAAAAACTTATTTCCCTCAAGAAGCGTTCTGATTTTTTAGCACTTCGAGGGAAAGAGGTTTTTTTTTCAAAGTATTTTATTCTTCAGTTCAGCCCAACAAATACTCAAGATGATCTTTTATTTGGCCTTGTTGCATCCAAAAAAATCGGATGTGCGGTTAAAAGAAATAAAGCAAAAAGACGCATGCGTGAAATGTTTCGAAGCATTGCAACACCCGAAATATCAGGAGGAAAAATCGTTATGATTGCAAGATATAAACTTGTTGATGCCTGTTATGCAGATGTGTTAAACGATCTTAAGAAAAGTTTATCTAAATCAATATAAAATAATGAAAACATTCCTTCTGTTTCTCATCTCCGTTTATAAAAAACTGATATCTCCTTTCCTTCCTGGAGTATGCAGATTTCATCCCACATGCTCACATTACGCATCAGAAGCAATCATGGAATGGGGCTGGATTAAAGGATCTTGGCTTACGTGTAAAAGATTGCTGAAATGCAATCCTTGGGGTGGCCACGGATTTGATTTTGTTCCAAAAAAACATAAAGACTAAGTGAGAAATTTGAGAAGCCCCTCTATAAGACGATCAATGTCTTCCTCAGTATGATAAGGGGAAGGCGTGATTCTAAATCTTTCAGTCCCTTTGGGGACAGTTGGGTAATTGATTGGCTGGACATAAATAGAAAATTGCTCAAACAGCTTGGTTGCAATATCTTTGCACTTAGCAGCATCTGCGATAATCAAAGGAATGATATGCGTATCGTTGTCCAAAAAATCAAGATTTTTATTCAAGAATTTTTCTTTTGTCATTTTAACAATAGCCTGATGCTGCTGCCTGAGGAGTGTGTTTTCTTTAAGAATTCTGATACTTTTAATAGCCCCCGCGGCAATTGAAGGGGGAAGAGCAGTTGTAAAAATAAAACCAGGAGCATGTGATCTGACAAAATCAATAGTCGCTGATTTCCCAGCAATATAGCCTCCAATAATGCCGACCGCCTTTCCCAAGGTTCCTTGAATAATGTCAAATTGACCATCTAATTCCATTTCATGAATTTTCCCTGCGCCTTTTTTTCCATACATACCAATTGCATGAACTTCATCAATATATGTAAATGCATTATATTTTTTGGATAAATTCACAATTTCACGCAATGGAGCAACATCACCCTCCATGGAGTAAACAGATTCAGCAGCAATAATCTTGGAATAATGATCAGGGATCGATCTTAATAAATCCTCAAGATGCCTCATATCATTATGCTTAAAAATCAATTTTTGTGCTTTTGAATGCACAATCCCTTGAATCATAGATGCATGGTTCAATTCATCTGACAAAACAACGCAATTTGGAAGCTTAGACGCCAAGGTTGAAAGTGTTGTCTCATTTGCAACATACCCAGAAGTAAACAACAATGCACTTTGTGTTTGATGCCAATTTGCCAATTCCTGCTCAAGCAATGTATGATAAGGCGTTGTTCCTGATATATTTCGCGTCCCCCCTGCCCCTGCTCCATTATTAATGATCGTATCAGACATAACTTTAAGAACATCCTGGTTGTGCCCCATTCCTAAATAATCGTTACTACACCAAAGCGTAACTTCTTTTTGAATATCTCCAATACGCATGATTGCTTTTGGAAACTTTCCTGACATTCTATTAATATCCGCAAAAACCCGGTACCTTCCTTCTTCTTTGATAGATTTTATAGAATCCTGGAAGAAATCTTGATAGTTAATTGGTTCTTCTGATGACAAGCAAGGATAAGCTGGCATATTTAAATCTTTCATGAATAATATTAATTAATTATATCTTTATATAGTTCAGATGTCACGTTTTCTTAAAGGCTCATTCTGCATGAACAATGATTTTTGTTTCTTGCGATTGCTTTCCAATAAAACTGCTCCATCCCATTTTAGATCCAACTTTAAGTCCGCAGGTTAAAGGCTTAGCGGGGCGACACAAAAGATGAATATCAAATGTGTAAAAATTGCCACAATAAATCTTTACAAATGTTTTAACGTAAGAATATCCAATGCTATCTTTGAAAAAATACCTCGCCATGGCCTCATCAAACGGACCAAATTCCAATGTTAAATGAGAAGAGGTGATCCAGGCTTTCTGGCCTATTATTGTATTAATTCCCAAGGATGAATTTTTTCCTTGTCCACCAATTGTGGTCCTGTCCTCTTCGTCAATTTTTTCAAAATGACCTTGAAATGGTCGCACTCTTACTTTTATTTTAAAAAAATCAGATAATATTTGCTCAAGTCCAATAAGCGATCTGGGTTTCTGCCATAAAATTCCAGCGTATTTCAGAAAAATACGATTACTCATTTCATGCTCAAGAGTATAGGAAAAATTAATTCCTGAAATTGATAGAACCGTTTTTCCAAACATGCTTTTATCAGGAGGACAAAGATCAAATCCTGGCGTATACTTTTTATAAATTTTATAATAAAGCTCTGAAAGTCTGTGGTTAAAGATATCTAAAAAATCATTCAGCCCCATATCTTTTTGCTTTAATCTATCAATAACAAGCTCGGTATAAGGCGTGGGCAGTGGGCCTTGAATGCCTGCCAAACTTAAAAGATTAATCGTAATTTCAATTCGATCGACATTTGTAATTTCAATCTTTTGAATATCAGACGAAGATGGTGACAATGTAATATTAGATTTAATTCTGATGGGCCCAAGCGTTTCTTGCTCAAGATCAGATGGGGACAATAAGATTTGCTCAAGCAATCTTATCCCTTGAAAGAAGCTAAAATCATAAGGCTTTTGAAGCAATTCATCTTTTATACAAGATGCTGATATCCGCAAAGAGGTTGCCATTTCTTTAAAATATAATCCCGTTTATTTGTTTTAAGCGACAATTCGCAAAATGAGTTAAATGATACATAAAGCCCTAAAAAATGCTGCAAAACATCGCAAAAAAGATGCATACTTGATCCAATGAATTGTTGCTCATTTAGAGTAATTTCAATTCCCAGCCCTTGCACAAATCCCCGCCAAGCTTCATTGCAAATTCTGCGAACTTTTGGAGTTGATGTGATATTCAAGATACTGTCCACATCTTCAAAAGCAGAGTTATTTCCATCTGGAATATAAAGTTCAAGCAGATTTTTAAATCTTTGTGTCTGGATCAAAGATAAATGATTTAAATTCAGCTGCGAAATCAACTTCCATTGAGCCTCTCCTGTTTCCGCTGGGATAAATTGGGCGGTGGGAGCATGAAGGCAAATGATTTTCCCAGTTGGAAGTGGCTCATCAGGAGTAAGCCTTCCGCCTGCTGGTATTTGTTCTGCAGCAAATCTGTTTGTACATAATGTATCAGCCCAAGCAATATCTGTGGCAGGGTTTTCAGGTTTAAAATTAAAATCCACAAAATTAATCCATAAGTCTCTTCCAGGAATATCAGCTCTTTGACTTTTTCGGCCTAAGGCAAACCAATAAATTTGATTGGCATTTTTGGTCGTTTCAAAATCAAAAGAAAAATAAGAAGGGATGATTGTTTTGTCTTTCTTGTCCCCCAACACAACAGAAACACTTTGAATAGAGTGAATTTCAGTTGTTTTTTCACGTTTAGTATCTGGAATAAGTCTATAATTTGTTTCTTTATGTGTAATTTTTAATGGTTCTGTCATTTTTTTGAACAGATTTATAATGGGTGTGCAATTTGTTAAAAAATTATGCGCAGATATAGAGCTGGAATAATCAGAAATTTTTTGAGTAAGAGGAATATAAAGGATAAGATCATTTTTAATCCCAGAAAGTTTTAAATTTTCAATATCAAAAAATAGGAACTTTTGAGGGAAGCTGAAAAATTCTTGCAGTAACCTGTATGAATAATGACTGTTAGGCGTGGAAGGGATCATGAACTCATCCCTTGAAAAACCAACGCTTTTTAAAGAATCTGATGGTAATATGTGTATATTATTTTTAGCATGATCTTCTAAAATAATTCGACCTTTTGCAAAAAATAAACTATCATAAATGATTGATGTCAGAGTTGAATCTGAATGAATATAAAATCGAAGAGTGTTCAACTTTCCTTCAAGCTCTTGAAAATTTGTGTTTGTGGATTTTAAATGCAACCTTAAAACATGGCTTGATTCAATCACACTTGCCGCAACATCAATACCGTCTTTAACAAAAACCTTAGCTTCTTCCACATGAACAGGCCATAGTTTCATATCATACCCTGTTTGAAATGTGCAATTTACTTCATCTTTTGATTGGATCCCCAAAGATGTCCCTTTAGGAATGCTGTATCCAGGAGTCGCTTTTGCTTTTTCCATTGTAAAATGAGCAATTGACATGGATGGAATGGGATTTAAAAATTGAGGATAAATTGCCGATAAAAGCGCATTTGAGATAATCGGAAACCTGTCATCAATATTTCTTTGAAGCTTGGCCGTTAAAAAAGCAAATGACTCGATTAATCTTTCAACATGGGGATCCTTTGATTCATCTCCATCCCATTCAAGCCTTCTTGCAATTTTGGGGTATTCTTTTGCAAAGTCAGAACCAGCATCCCGCAGATACAAAAGTTCTTTTTGGTATTGCTCTAAAAATAATTCATCCGATTGCGACATTTTTCAACTAACCTTTTTATTTATTAAAAAGGATTTTTCATTCTTCGTCAAGGAGTCATTCATATTACCAGTCTTTCTTTGGTTGTTCATGATAAGAATATACCACACAGAAAATAGATTGTCAATAATTATTACTAATAAAGATAAAATTATTTGCCATTTTGAAACATCTGACTGTTTACCGTGCCAGTTAACCATTCTTTAATTTCTAAGTTTTAGAATTCTGATCATAAGGGAAATTATTCTGATGAAAGGTTTGTAATGAGAAGTTTTTTTGTTTCTATGTTATTGGTTTTGATGTCCCATTTTTCATTTGCATCAGAAACCTCAGAGCAAGAACCTTCTGCATTAAATTGCGCGGCAGAAATTGCTGTTTCAAGCGAACCTGAATCCGTTTTTAAAAAATGCATTTCCAAGCATGTCATCCACACAAGAGATTGGTTATCTCAAGCAACATCCAACAAAAGAAAAGAACTCCTTGGCTGGGCCGCTGCAGCTTTAGGGGGAGGATTTTTAACTGATATACCGCATCTTTTAAAATATGCAACATCTCAAAAAGATGAGGATGACCCTTCATCCCATTTAAATGATCGCGTTGATTTAGGCACAGGTCTTTTAAATACTGCTTCCGTTTTGGCACCTTATGTAATTTTTGCTGGGGCTTCTTTTGCAACAACCGCTGTCTTAGTGTCCACTGGACAGTGGATATTAGTAGGAGGAGTCAGTTACCTAATCTTAAATAAATTATTCGATGCTGCCAAATTTTCAGGAAACGAAGTCAGATGTAAAAAGATGTGTAAAGTTGACCGCAATAACGGTGCATTGATAGCAAATGTTGGAGCCGCACATTTTAAAAACTCAATCACAGAGCTTAAAAAAGATATCCGCAAAGAAAATAGATATATTAAGGCTTTCCAAGCTACAACCCCATCACGGAGCCCTTTTAAAAAAATTACTGATAAAATTGAAACACCTGAAGAATTATTAGATGTTGAAACTCTGCTTACAAAATTTTCACAGGCCAACTCTCCCACATGGGAAGCGTATGTCAAGGCAAGTCAGCATTGTTTAACAAATTGCTCAACCAGCAGCAGAGAAGCCACAGATTTTATTTGTGAGTTCTTATCAAAAATTGACAATGACCTTGAAGCAGTTTTGTATTTTGCAAAACTGCTCAGCGCATCCCATACCAACTTTTTTTCTTTTGGCACAATCAAAAACACAAATTTGGCCAAATTTTTAAAAAACACAAGACCTCCCAGCAATAAAGGCCTTGGCGTACGTGCGACAAATTTTTTAACAGGAAAGTTAAAACTTAGAGAGTCTGATCCATTGAAGTATGGCTCCCCTGAACAAAATAGCTGCGTGACCTCAAAAAAGACACAAGGTCGTAATATGCATAAAAAAATAAAAACCCTTATTGATTTTCAAATTGGTCTTGAGAATGCAGCTAAACTTAAAGAACAAGAAATGATAACATCAGCTTACGATCCTAAGTCTTGCATGGTTTGCGTTGGTGAAAACTTAGATCAAACATGTTCCCCTTGTGGCCAAGATAAATCCTTAAGCGACCAACATGGCAAATGCCAAAGAAATGTCCGAGCCCTTATGGAAAAAGAAATGGAACACAAGCCAATAAACGTTTTCACCTCAACAGAGTCTCAAAAAGCATTTCTCTCTCTACAAGCTGCCATATTGGCTGAAAAATATGAAGAAAAATTAGATCATTATGAAAAATGTTTAAGAAAAGGCGATGCCATTTTAACACTTGCTTATTCAGACAGAAAATGCTCAGATTGTAAAAGCGCTGATCACACATCTCTCCTTGCGGCACAACATCAAAGATGCCAGGCTGTAATCGAGGTACTTCAAACTCAAAATAGCCTCACACTTGAAAAGAAATCTTCCTGGATGCCAAACATTAGCGGCGTTACAATCAAGAAAAATGACCTAGAAAAAGCAAAGCAAAATCTTAAAGACGCAATCAAAGCAACCACATTTGAAGCAAGAAAAGAGCTTTACAGAAAGTGTAATAAACGCATACAAGATGCAATCCCTGTTCAAAATGATGATATAGTTGCAAAAAAATAAAAATTTCTTGACTCTCAAGTGACTTGATGCCCTACAACATGTTTTATGAAGGATCAAAAAGGGTTTTACAATGAACTATACAGTAAAAGAGCTTGCAAAAATATCAAATATACGTGTAAGCATGCTCCATTTTTATGATGAGATTGGGCTATTGAGGCCAAAATCTCGTGGTGAAAATGGTTACAGGTATTATGGCGAAGAACAGCTTTTAATGTTACAACAAATTCTTTTTTACCGTGAGTTGGGAATTTCTTTGAATGAAGTTGGAGAAATTCTAAAAAAGTCAGATTTTAACAAAATTGAATCTCTTGAAAACCACAAATCCATCCTTCTTGAGAAGATCAATCATGAAAAACGATTGATTCAAACAATAAACGAAACAATTGATTACTTAAAAGGAAAAACGACAATGAACCATAAATCATTATACACAGGGTTTGATGCAAAAAAACAAGAAGAATATGAAAAATATTTGATTGATACAGGTTGCACAACAGCAGAAAAAATTAAACAAAGTTGGGAAAATACAAAGGATTGGAACGTGAAGGATTGGCATACATTAAAAGAAGAAACAGATTCGTTAAATAAACGTCTTGCCTTAGCCATGCAAGACCAAACACCCGAATCTGATCTTGTGCAATCTTTGATTCAAGAGCATTATAAGATAATATCAAAATTTTGGGTGCCTGATCGGGCAGGGTATATTGGATTGGCAGATTTATATTTAGAGCACGATGATTTTGGCAAATTTTATGAAGCATATTCTCCAGGATTGGTTGAATTTGTAAGTAAGTCTATGAAAATTTACGCTCAGAAATTGCCCATATAAAATAAAATAATTTTGAGCGAATTTATCTACTTTAATCTTGATTTTTATCTAAAAAATGCTATAGTAGATAATAAGATCAAGTTTTGAAAAGGATAAGTTCGTTCAAAATTCTTTAAATATGCACATAAAGACGGAAAAGTTATTTTGATTTTTCCATTTCGGTGCTCCTGAGTTATGGGGCCGCTCTTTATGTATGGTTAACCGAAAAAATGGAGTTATATATTAGATGTCTATGCAAACAGTTTCCGTTCGTCAACTTTTAGAAGCAGGGGTCCACTTCGGACACCATCCACGTCGTTGGAATCCAAAAATGAAACCTTGGATCTTTGGCGTTAGAAGTAACGTACATATTTTAAACCTTCAAAAAACAGCCCCTTTGTTTAACAAGGCACTGGTTGCTATTCGCGATGTTGTTGCAGTTGGAGGTCGCGTTCTTTTTGTTGGAACGAAGCGTCAAGCTGCTGAGATTATCGCAAGCGCAGCTCAAAAATCTGGTCAATACTTTATCAACCATCGTTGGCTTGGTGGAATGCTTACCAACTGGAAAACAGTTTCTCAATCAATTCGTCGTTTGAAGATGCTGGATGAACGTTTATCCAGAGATACACGCGGCTTGACTAAGAAAGAACTTTTGATGATGACACGCGATCGTGAAAAATTGCAAGCATCTTTGGGTGGTATTCGTGAAATGGGCGGCGTTCCTGACATCTTGTTCGTAATTGACACAGCACAAGAAGCTTTGGCAATTGCAGAGGCAAATAAAATCGGTATCCCGGTTGTTGCCATCATTGACAGCAATGGTTGCCCAGATGGTGTAACATACCCTGTTCCTGGAAATGATGATGCAAAGCGTGCAATTGAACTTTATTGTGATAGCGTTGTTGATGCGATTCTTGAAGGCGTGCAAATGCACTTAAAAACAGCTGGTGTTGATGTAAAAAGCATGGAACGCGTTTCTGCCAAGATGACAAAAGATCTTGAAAAAGAAATGACAGATATTGCGCAAGCTTAAGTAAAACAAATTATTTAATAAAAGGTGATAAAATGGCTGAAATTACAGCAAGTTTGGTAAAAGATTTACGTGAGAGAACTGGCGCAGGCATGATGGACTGCAAAAAAGCTCTAAATGAAACAGCAGGCGATATTGAGGCAGCCATTGACTGGCTTCGCAAAAAAGGCTTGGCTGCAGCGGCAAAGAAATCTGGACGCGTGACGGCAGAAGGTTTGGTTGGAGCCGCGGTTAATGGCACAAAAGGCGCTGTTGTTGAAATTAATGCTGAGACTGACTTTGTGGGACGTAATGAGCTTTTCCAAAAATACGTTCAACAAGTTTCAAAACTAGCAATTGAAGCAGGGAATGCAGATACTTTGCTTTCAACTCAATATGGCGAAGATAACAGAAGCGTTTCAGAGCAATTAACTCATTTAATCTCTGTTATCGGTGAAAACATGAACTTTAGAAGAATGGCATCTTTGTCTGTTTCTTCTGGAGTTGTTGTGTCTTACATTCATGGCGCAATCACGCCTGGTCTTGGACGTATCGGCGTATTGGTTGCCCTTGAGTCAACCGGTGATGCAGCTAAGCTTCAAGATCTTGGACGTCAAATTGCAATGCATGTTGCAGCCGCAAATCCACAAGCTTTGAATATTACTGAAGTTGACGGGACTGTCCTGCAAAGAGAAAAAGATATCTTTATTGATCAAGCAAAAGCATCCGGCCGTCCAGATGATATCATTGCAAAAATGGTTGAAGGAAGAGTTCGTAAGTTCTATGAAGAAAGTGTTCTTTTGGAACAAGCATTTGTGATGGATGGCAAAACAAGAATTAGCGATGTTGTCGAAAGCTTAGCAAAAGAATTAAACACGCCAGTTACACTTAAAGGCTTCGTCAGATATGCTTTGGGTGATGGTATTGAGAAACAAGAATCTGATTTTGCTTCTGAGGTTTCTTCACTCGCAAGCTAAAACTAAAACGAAAGTTTTAACAAAATGACCGCTGCACCGTTATTTCGCCGGGTTCTTTTAAAAATCTCAGGAGAAGCTCTTATGGGATCTAAAGAATTTGGATTAGATGTAAAAATGGTGCAGCAAATTGCTCAAGATATTAAAGAAGCCTCTTCTATCGGGACTCAATTTGCCTTAGTAGTTGGAGGAGGAAATATTTTTCGCGGAGTTTCAGGCGCAGCCCAAGGTATGGACCGAGCAACTTCTGATTATATGGGGATGCTGGCAACGGTTATGAATTCCCTTGCTCTTGGAAATGCTCTTGAAAATATTGGCGTTGATGTACGCGTCATGTCTTCCATTGCAATGAACGTTATTGCAGAACCTTATATTCGCTCTAAAGCTTTGCGTCATTTAAAAAAAGGACGCATCGTCATTATTGCCGCCGGAAGCGGAAACCCATATTTTACAACAGACACAGCTGCAGCTTTAAGAGCGTCAGAGCTTTCTTGTGATATCATTCTTAAGGGAACAAAAGTAGACGGCGTTTACTGCTCTGATCCTATCAAGAACAAACAAGCAGAATTTTTTAGCAAGCTATCTTATCAAGATGTTTTGGTAAAAGATCTAAGAGTGATGGACATGGCGGCAATTGCTCTTGCGAAAGAACAAAAATTACCCTTACTTGTTTTTTCAATTTATTCTCAAGGAGAGTTAGAGCGTGTTTTACAAGGCCGCGGTACGTACTCTTTGATTTGTGAACAATCATTAATTAATCAATAGGAAATAATAAAATGGATTCAAAAGCTTTTTTAGATGACTTAAAACGAAGAATGAACGGTGCAATTGAAAGCTTTTCAAAAGAGCTTGCAGGACTTCGCACGGGTAGAGCTTCTGTGAACTTACTAGAGCCAGTTATGGTAGATGCATATGGATCCCCAACCCCACTGTCTCAAGTTGCAACGATCAGTGCCTCGGACACAAGAATGCTTAGCGTTTCAGTTTGGGATAGCAGCATGATAAAATCAGTCGAGAAAGCGATTCGTGAATCAGGGCTTGGATTAAACCCTATTTCAGAAGGTCAAACAATTCGCGTCCCTATTCCTGACATGAGCCAAGAGCGCAGGCAAGAGCTGGTTAAAGTCGCATCAAAATACACAGAGCAAACAAGAGTTTCAATTAGAAATGTACGTCGTGATGGCATGGATGAATTAAAGAAACTCGAAAAAGCTCACGAAATTTCAGAAGATGAACACAAGAAATTCAGTGAAAAAGTTCAAGAGCTAACTGATGAATTCATCAAAAAAGCAGAGCAGCTTGCCGCTCAAAAAGAAAAAGATATTATGCAAATCTAGAAAGTGAACTGGTATTTTTTTATGATGGCATGGCTTAAAGGCCTTGGAAGATGTTTCTCTCAAGGCTGTCCCCCTACTCTAGACCCAATACTTCCTCTTCCAAATCATATTGCAATTATTATGGATGGCAATGGAAGATGGGCTCAAAAAAGTGGGGCTTCTCGTCTTTTTGGACATAAAAAAGGCGTTGACATAGTACGATCTATTGTTAGATGCGCTGGGGAAATTGGTATTAAAAACCTCACCCTATACACTTTTTCATATGAGAACTGGAAACGCCCCAAAGAAGAAGTCGAAGGCTTGTTGGATTTAATACGAGTTCATCTCATGTCTGAATTGCCCGAGCTGAAAAAAAACAATGTAAAAGTAAAAGTAATTGGCGAGCTTCATATGCTGCCATTCGATATTCAAGAGATCATCGAAAAAGTTAAGAATCAAACAGAAAGTAATACTGGTTTAGTCTTATCCTTGGCATTAAGCTACAGTTCTCGACAAGAAATCATATCAACAGTTAAAACCATATTTAAAGACATTGAAAATAAAAAAATAAATCCCTATGATCTTGATGAAGAATCTTTTTCAAAATACTTATATACGTCATATGCAAAAGACCCCGAATTAATCATAAGAACCAGTGGAGAGCAACGTCTCAGCAACTTTCTCTTATGGCAAAGTGCATATTCCGAATTTTATTTCTCCAAACTGTATTGGCCAGAATTTTCTAAAGAAGAATTTTTAAAAGCAATAAAATTTTATCAATCAAGGAATAGACGCTATGGCGGTATCTAAATTTTTATCTGAGTTATTCTTAAGAACAGTTTCAGCTGTATTTCTTTTAGCAGCCGTTATCTATATCTGGAGTTTGGGCATAATATGGAGAGAATTTCTCACTTTGATTTTATTTTCTTTTTTGGTATTGGAGTGGATTCTTCTTTGGGGGCGTGTTACAACTCTTAAAAAAGGCGAATTGAGAGCCAGTATTCTTTTTACTATTGGATTTATATATATTTTTTTCTCAGGGGTTGGTTTTTGGGATTTCCTTCATCATCCTGTTTATGCTCCCTTAATTCCAGGGATTATGCTTATTTTATGGACTGTTGATTCAGGCGCCTATCTTATAGGCTCAATACTAAAAGGACCAAAACTCGCACCCTCTATTAGCGCCGGGAAAACTTGGTCTGGATTTGCGGGGGGCGTTTTATTAGGGCATCTCATAGGATATATTTTTATTTTTCACAGCACTGCTTTTCCAGATAAAAACACAGCTTTTATTGTGACTTTTTTTATTCCCTTTCTAGCGCAACTTGGAGATCTTCTTGAATCAAAAGCAAAGCGTATCTTAAATGTTAAAGATAGCTCAGGCCTTATCCCAGGGCACGGTGGCATCTTAGATAGATTGGACAGCGCTTTAATAATTTTTTTTCTATGGTGTGTTTATTTATGTCTGCAATATCTGAATATTGCAATATATTTATAACTCAAAAGTGTGGTTATTAGGTCATTTTAAAAAAAGAAATATGATTACCTCTGAGGAATCATTGACAGTTTTTTATAGTCGCTCTAGAATAGAAACGTTGATTTTTATTTAAATAAGGATATATGAATGTTAAAAGGTTTATTGAATCGAATGTTTGGCTCCGCAAATGAAAGATTTTTGCGCACTCTTCAAGGTACGGTTGTGGCTGTAAATGAGATGGAACCTTTAATTAAAAAAATGACCGATGAACAATTGCGTCTCCAAACAGTTCGTTTTAAAGAACGTCTTGAAATGGGTGAAACTCTTGATGAGCTTTTACCAGAAGCGTTTGCAACAGTTCGTGAGGCAGCTTTGAGAGTTCTAGGTCAACGTCATTACGATGTTCAAATCTTGGGCGGTATCATACTGCATAAGGGAATGATCGCAGAAATGCGCACAGGCGAAGGAAAAACTTTGGTTTCAACTCTACCTGTTTATTTAAATGCCTTAGCTGGAAAAGGCGTTCATTTAGTAACAGTAAACGATTATTTGGCAAAGCGTGACTCTGAATGGATGGGCCAGATTCATACATTCTTAGGATTAACCGTTGGCTGCGTTATCCATGGAATCGAAGATGATGAACGCAAAAAAGCATATGAATGCGATATTACTTATGGAACAAATAATGAATTTGGATTTGACTTCTTAAGAGATAATATGAAGTTTTCTTTAGATGAGAGAGTTCAAAGGCCATTTTGCTATGCCATCGTTGATGAAGTCGATAGCATTTTAATTGATGAAGCAAGGACCCCTTTGATTATTTCAGGGCCTGCTGAAGACTCGACAGATCTTTATTACAAAATGAACATTATCATCCCTCAACTGCGCGAGCAAGATTATGAAAAAGATGAGAAACACAAGACAATCACCTTAACTGAAACGGGGACAGATCATGTCGAAAAGCTTCTTACAGATATCGGCTTGTTGAAACAAGGGGCTTTATATGATGTAAACAACATCAGCCTTGTTCATCATATCAATCAAGCCTTACGTGCGCACAAACTATTCACAAGAGATGTCGATTATATTGTCAAAGATGAAAAAGTAATCATTATTGATGAATTCACTGGCCGCATGATGGATGGACGCAGGTATTCTGAAGGTCTGCATCAAGCCTTAGAGGCAAAAGAAATGGTCAGTGTGCAGATGGAAAATCAAACACTTGCTTCTGTGACATATCAAAACTATTTCAGAATGTATACAAAACTTGCTGGAATGACGGGCTCTGGCATGACCGAAGCGCATGAATTTGATGATATTTATAAATTACGGGTTGTGGAAACTCCAACAAATATCAAACCAAAACGTATAGATCATGATGATGAAGTTTATCGAACATATAGCGAAAAAGTAAAGGCCATCATTACATTAATTAAAGAATGTCACGCCCGCATGCAGCCTGTTTTAGTTGGAACAATAAGTATCGAAAAATCAGAAAGTTTATCTGTAGCTCTTTTTAACGCAGGTATCCCACATCAAGTTTTAAACGCAAGATACCATGAGCAGGAAGCTGAAATTATTTCACAAGCAGGACGTTTGGGAGCTGTAACAATTGCAACAAACATGGCAGGCCGTGGAACAGATATCCAACTTGGCGGGAATTTTGAAGAGCAGTTCAAGAAAGAATTCTCCCCTGACATGAATGAAAAAGAAATTGAATCTTTAAAGAAGCGTTTAATTATTGAGATTGATGAAGCTCGAGAAAAAGTTCGTCAAGCCGGAGGCCTTTATGTTATCGGAACAGAAAGACACGAGAGTCGCCGTATTGACAATCAGTTAAGAGGTCGTGCTGGCCGTCAAGGAGATCCTGGCGCATCTAAGTTTTTCTTATCCCTAGAAGACGATTTAATGCGTATCTTTGGTTCCGAAAGACTTGACAGCATGCTTGTGAAATTAGGTCTTAAAGAAGATGAGGCTATCGTTCATCCTTGGATTAACTCTGCAATCGAGCGTGCGCAAAAGAAAGTTGAAGCAAGAAATTATGAAATTCGTAAACATTTATTAAAGTTTGATGATGTTATGAATGACCAACGTAAAGTTTCTTATGAAATGCGGATGGACTTAATGACAGCTGTCGATATTCGGGGAACTATGTCTGAGGTTCGCGAAAGCGTAATTTCGCGCATGATTGACAGATGCATCCCTGAAGAAACCTATTCTGATCAGTGGGATATCGATATTCTTCATGAAGAAATCTTACGTGTTGTTGGAAAAGATTTGCCTGTTCATGAGTGGTGTGATGAAGAAGGTATTGGTCCTCAAGAACTTAAAAGTAAAGTTCTAGCAGCCCTAGAAGAACACATGAGCGAAAAAGACTCTCACTACGGTGAAGAGTTCATGAAAAATGCTGAGAAGACTCTGTATCTTCGTATATTAGATCAAATGTGGAAAGAACACTTGTTGAATCTTGACTTATTAAGACAAGGTATTGGATTACGGGCGTACGCGCAAAAGGATCCTCTAAATGAGTATAAGCGTGAGGCATTCTTGTTGTTTCAAGAAATGCTTGCAAAATTGGAAGAAGATGTCATTAGCTACTTAGGCCATTTACATATTCCAACATCTAGTCCAAATTTTGATCAAACCCCTGGACCTAGCATAGAAACTGACAGCCCAAAAATTAGCGAAGTCTCAAGAAATGCTGAATGCCCTTGTGGATCAGGGCTTCGTTATAAGCATTGTTGTGGAAAAATAGGATAACATCATGATTAATATTACTTTTCCAGATGGACGAATTAAAGAATACCCTAGCGGGATATTAGGCAAAGATATTGCGCATGAAATCTCACCAGGCTTATTAAAAAAAACTTTAGTTATTGAGGTTAATGGACAGCAATGGGATTTGACCAGAGAAATCCACCAAGATTCTCAAATTCGTTTTATCACAATTGATGATGAAGATGGGCTAGAAGTATTAAGACACGATGCTGCGCACGTGTTAGCACAAGCAGCAAAAGAGTTGTATCCGGAAATTCAGGTTACAATTGGACCTGCAATTGAAAATGGGTTTTATTACGATTTTTATAGAGAAATTCCCTTTACTCCTGAAGATTTAGTTGCTATGGAAAAACGTATGCGTGAAATTGTTGTCCGCAACGAAACAATTACTCGTGAAGTGTGGAATCGAGATAAAGCAGTCGAATACTTTGCCTCAATAGGTGAGCATTTTAAAGCTGAGATTATATCTTCCATTCCTCAAGATCAAGACATAACCCTTTATCGTCAAGGTGGTTTTTTAGACCTATGCAGAGGCCCTCATTTGATGTCTACATCAAGACTTGGAAGTGCATTTAAATTGATGAAACTTGCTGGCGCATATTGGAGAGGAGACTCTAAAAATCCTATGCTGCAGCGTGTATATGGAACTGCCTGGGCAAAACAAGAACAACTTGATACCTATCTTTATCAGCTCGAAGAAGCAGAAAAAAGAGACCACCGAAAATTAGGACGTGAAATGGATTTGTTTCACCTTCAAGAAGAGGCGGTAGGTTCTGTTTTTTGGCATGACAAAGGTTGGACAGTTTACAGATTACTTCAACAGTATATTCGAGCACGTATAAAACAACAAAACTATATCGAAGTCAATACTCCAGTCTTAGTTGACCGTTCTTTATGGGAAGCTTCTGGCCACTGGGAAAAATACAGAGATGGGATGTTCATCACACAGACAGAAGATAAAACTCTGGCTGTAAAACCAATGAATTGCCCATGCCATATTCAAATTTTCAAGCAAGGTTTGAAAAGCTATCGTGATTTACCAATTCGCATGGCAGAGTTTGGGTCTTGTTATCGTAATGAGCCTTCTGGGGCATTACATGGAATTATGCGCGTAAGATCGTTTGTTCAAGATGACGCACATATCTTCTGCACTCAAGATCAAATCACATCTGAAGTCATAGATTTTTGTCAAATTCTTAAAACAGTTTATAATGACTTAGGTTTTGATCAAATCAAAGTCAAATTCTCGCCTCGCCCAGAAGTCAGGGCCGGGGACGATGAAACGTGGGATAAAGCAGAAGAAATGCTGCGTCAAGCCACAACTGCAGCTGGAATTGAATATAGCTTAAACCCAGGAGAAGGTGCTTTTTATGGACCAAAACTTGAATTTACACTCAAAGATGCTTTGGGCCGTGAATGGCAGTGCGGGACCCTACAAGTGGACTACATACTTCCCGAGCGCTTAGATGCCAGCTATATTGGCGAAGATGGGAAGAAACATCGTCCCGTAATGCTGCATCGCGCTATTTTAGGATCGCTTGAAAGATTCATGGGGATGTTGATTGAGCATTATGCAGGAAAATTTCCTTTATGGCTTGCTCCAGTGCAAGTCGTTATTGCAACCATTACAGGTGATGCTGATGTTTATGCAAATAAGGTATTGAAAGATTTTCAAGATGCAGGAATCAGGGCGCAAATTGATTTGCGAAATGAAAAAATTAGCTATAAAGTTCGTGAGCACTCATTACAAAAAGTTCCACTTATCTTTGTAGTTGGAAAAAGTGAAGCCGAAAATAAAACAGTTGCTTTGCGGAGACTGGGTGGAGAATCCCAAGAAATCTTAACTTTAAAAGATGCTCTTGTAAAGATTCAAGATGAAGCGAAACCACCAGTGAAATTAATTTAAAGGAGTAAAAACATTACAGTAAAAAATACAAATGATTCTGTCCCATCTAAAGATGGTCCAGCAATCAATAATCAAATCAGAGCTCAAGAAATAAGGCTGATTGATTTTGAAGGTGAAATGGTTGGGGTTGTGTCTTTAAAAACTGCACTATCTATGGCAGAGACAGCTGGTTTTGATTTGGTGGAAATTTCCCCTCAAGCAGAACCTCCTGTATGCAAAATCATGGATTACGGTAAGTACCGATACGAAATGCAGAAAAAAAAACATGAAGCTAAAAAAAATCAGAAAATTGTTGAAATAAAAGAAATCAAACTTCGCCCAACAATTGAAAATAATGATTATTTAGTCAAATTTAAAATGGCTCAAAAATTCTTAGCTGATGGCAATAAAGTGAAAGTCACAATGCGTTTCAGAGGTCGAGAAATGGCACATCAAGAGTTTGGTATGCGAATTTTTAGCAAATTTCAAGAAGATCTTCAAGATGTTGCAAAAGTTGAACAAGCTCCTAAATTTGAAGGCGTTCACGCAGTGATGCTGATTGGTCCAAAATGAATATTTTACCTTTTTTGGTGTTCGCTCTTTCAACAATTGTAACCTTGTCGGTTGATATTTATCTACCTGCCATTCCTGTGATCAAAGAATACTTTTCATCAGGTGAACACGTGACTCAAATGAGTTTTGGTCTTGGATTTTTGGCTTGTAGCATTGGAGGCCTTATTTTTGGGCCTTTATCTGACCGCATAGGAAGACGCCCCGTCATTATTGCAACAGCTGGGTTAACAACCTTAGGATGCTTGCTATGCGCATATTCAACTTCAATTTACATGTTTAATTTTGCAAGATTTATCCAATGTATTGGTGTTGGAGCAAATTGGGTGTTGGTATATGCCATTTTAGCTGAAAGTTACGATGAATCTAAATCTGCAATGATGGTTTCTTATATGGGAACCCTGCACACAGCAACTTATATTATCGCGCCTATCTTGGGGGGGCAAATTACATCATACTTTGGATGGAAATGGTGTTTTTTATTTGTAGCTTCTTTACTGGGGCCCTTAACATTAGTTGTGATAAGGTTTTTTCCAGAAACAATGCGTGATGAAAATCATCATTCTTTAGTAAAAACATACACGCAATTTATTCATATGATCAAAAACCCTTATTTTATGACATTAGGCTTGGTATTAAGCTTAACCATTGGTGCGCTACTAGTTCCTTTCTCATCCTTGCCTGAAATTTTTAAAAAATTTGGAATCTATGAATCTTCTTTTGGTCTATTTTTAGGAACAATTCCGGTTGCTGAAACATTAACCACATTTTTAACAAGACCTTTGTTACGAAAATACGGTCTTGATTTTGTACTCAAGGCTGGTCTTATAACATCACTTCTTGGAGGAATATCTTTCTTTTTAGTAATTTTATTAGTCCCAAATCCGTACGCAATTATGGCATCTTTGGCATTATTCTCCATGTCACTTCCAATGATGTTTCCACCAGTTATTGCTAAATGCCTTAAGGTTTTTCCAAATCAAAAAGGGACAGCTTCTGCACTATTAAGCTCCTTTCGTTATCTTGTGATTGGACTGTGCGCTATTCTTGGTAGTGGAGTTTACAATGGAACTCTTTTACCATCAGCCATTTGCATGATGTTCATTTCGGCATTAGCAGTCATGATGTGGAAAACCAGCATTAGTAAGGCGCCTGTTCATGTCTGATGATATCGTCTATAAAGAACTTCAAGATCATGAAGAACAATTAGCAGGGGATTTTTTACACACCAATGATGATGGTTTTGCATATCTAGCGCTACTTGGAATGGATCAAGATCATGTCTTCACCTTAGGAGCATTTCATCAAGATAAAATCATAGGTCTTTTTCAAGCATCGTGCGTTGAGGAAGACGCAGACATCATCACAATTGCAGTTTCCACCGCTTATCGCAGAAAAGGCGTAGCAAAAGAATTATGGGATAAATTTCTAGAATTAAAGCCTCAAATTGAGACTGTCATCTTAGAAGTTTCTGTTAAAAATATTCAAGCGGTTTTGTTTTATGAGAAAATTGGCTTCACTGAACATGGATTACGTCACTCTTATTACAAAGATCTCAAAACTGGTGAGATAACTGATGCATCTGTGATGGTTTATAATCGATTGGATGATCTTGTTGGCGAAATTGTTTTCTAAAAAAATTTACTTCGATCACAACGCCACGACCCCTTTTAAAAAAAAGGCTCAGGATGTTTTTATTCAGGCTTTAAGTGATTTTGGAAATCCGTCTTCTATTCACAGCTTTGGTAGAGACATTAAGAATAAAATCAATGCGGCAACAAAAAAAATCGGTGATCTTTTAGGCATAGCTCCTTCTAGGATTATTTTTACAAGCGGCGGAACTGAATCAAATAATATGGCAATGTTTGCACTTTCTGACCCAAAAATAGCCATCTCCCCTTTTGAACACCCATCTATCACCGCAGCAGCAAATAATTCAAGAATAATTCAAATTTCAAATTCTGGTTTATTAAATTTGGAATCAATAGATAGTTCTTGTGACTTAATCAGCGTTTGCCTGGCGCATAATGAAACTGGAATCATACAAGATTTAGAAGCTGTTTTAGACATTGCAAAACATCATGAAATATGTGTTCATACCGATGCCGTCCAAGCATTAGGGCGTATTGAAATTTCACAAAAAATTCTAAGCTCTCATATGATCAGTCTATCCTCACATAAGATTGGGGGGCCTTTAGGATTGGGGATATTGATTATTCCGGAAGAACACAAATTCCAACCTCTAATTCAGGGCGGGGGACAGCAAAAAGGAATGCGCTCTGGAACTCAAAACTATCCAGCTATTATATCTTTTGCCTGCGCCTTAGAAGAATCCATAAATTCTATTCAGGAATGGGAAAAAGTAGAAATTCTGCGTAATTATTTGGAAGATGAAATTTTAAAAATTTCCTCTGATACTCAAATAATTGGCAAGAATATGACTCGTCTTCCAAATACATCCTTATTTTCAATGCCAGGGGTTGATAGCATGACACAAGTTGTTGCTTTTGACCTAGAAAGAATCGCGGTAAGTGCAGGGTCTGCCTGTTCTTCAGGAACAGTTAGAGAATCTAGCTTACTTAAAACTATGCAAATCCCTCAAAAACATGTAAAATCCATATTAAGATTAAGCTTAGGTCTAGAAAATACAAAGGAAGAGATAGATCATTTTATTAAAATTTGGTCTAAAATTTACAATAGCAAAAGGAATATATAAATGACAAATCCAATGTACAATACAATTTTTGATGGTATTGACTATACATATCTTGATTATCAAGCAACAACCCCCATGGATCCAAGAGTTCTTGATGCAATGCTGCCCTATTTTAATACCCATTTTGGAAATCCACACTCACGTAACCATATTTATGGCTGGAACGCTGAAAATGCTGTTGAAAAAGCAAGATTTGAGATCGCCAACTTAATTGGAGCCAATCCAAAAGAGGTTATCTTTACCAGCGGCGCAACAGAATCAAACAATCTTGCTTTAAAAGGAGTTGCAGAGTTCTATGGAGATAAGAAACGCCATATTATCACGACTGTAACAGAACATAAGTGCGTCCTTGAAGCATGCCGCTATTTAGAAGGAAAAGGTTTTGATGTAACCTATCTTCCAGTCTTAAAATCTGGGTTAATCGATCTTGACCTTCTTGAAAAGGAAATACGAGAAGATACATTTTTAGTATCAATCATGGCGGTAAACAATGAAATAGGCGTAATTCAACCACTCGAAAAAATTGGGAAATTGTGTAGATCAAAAGGAGTTTTCTTTCACACCGATGCCGCGCAAGCTTTTGGCAAAATACCATTAGATGTTAAGGCAATGAATATCGATTTGATGAGCATCTCAGGACATAAAATTTATGGACCTAAAGGAATAGGTGCTCTATACGTTGGGAAACAACCGCGTGTAAGGCTTAAAGCACAAATTCATGGCGGAGATCAAGAACGTGGAATGCGCTCCGGAACAACAGCAACGCCTCTTTGTGTGGGGCTTGGAAAGGCTGCTGAATTGGCTTTTTCTCAAATGAAATCAGATCATGCTCGTATTCTTGAATTACGTAATTACTTTTATCAAAAACTGACAAACAGCCTTGAATCAATAACGCTAAACGGCGATTTTGATGCACGTATAGCAGAGAATTTAAACATTAGCTTTTCCGGAGTTGAAGGTGAAGGAGTCATGGCAGGCATGAAGTCATTATGTCTTTCTTCAGGATCCGCCTGCACATCTGCCTCATTAGAACCATCGTATGTACTGCGCGCACTTGGTGTTGAGGAAGAAATGGCTCACAGTTCACTACGCGTTGGATTTGGACGCTTTACAACAAAAGATGAAGTAGAATTTGCTGCCAATCTTATTATTGAATCTGTTAAACGTTTGCGTGATATGAGTCCTTTATGGGAAATGATGCAAGAAGGGATCGATCTTAAATCAATCCAATGGTCAGATCATTAATCACCTTAAATGCAGGCTTGAAAATTAAATATAAAATAATTTTGCTTTTCTCTTGAATTCTTATAAAAATTTTCTTATATGTATTTCAAGAGAAAGGCAATAATGCTCTTCTTGACACAATATAAAGGAATCATAACAATGGTAAAGTTGAGCTTAAAAACACTTGCACTTCTTTCTGCTATAATAAACACATCATCTATATCTGTTTTTGGGTCTGAACAAGATTCCTTTTTCACACAAGAAAATGGCGGAATTATTTTTCATGAATCCACTTATAAAGCATGTTTGAGCAAAATTAACGTGGCTATCGATGGACAAGTAAAAGTTTCTGATGAATATAAAATGCTTGAAACAATAATGAGTCATTCTTTGGGTCAAGTGAGAATTACCTCTAGCAAAAAACGTACATCCCCATCAGAACAAGAAGAACTAGATGCTGACTCAACAAATAGAAACTTAAATACTTTTAAATCACATTATGGTGAATATCTCACAAAAGCCGCAATTGAAAACAACGAATCCATATTAAGATATTTATATCCAGGAATCGGGAATGGGTGGGCTACACAAGAGCTTCTCAGCAGTCTTCTTGATAAAAATGAGTCTTTTGATACCACTTTATTTAATATTATTCTTGAAGACTTCACTCAAAACGTAATTTCTTCAAATCAAATATTAAGAATCATCAATGAACTTAATTATTCAAGTCACTCAGGCGTCAACTATTTTGACAAGTTTTTTAAGCAAGTTCTTGATTTGTTGAATCAAAGAAAAATCGAATTTCTCAGAGTTGAAGAATTAATTTTCTCATCAGAACTCGATCATTCCTCAAGTGATGGTGCAAGGCCTACAATACCAACTTTCTCCATAAAACTCGAGGAATTTTCCCCAGGCATGAGAAGAAACGCGTTTATGATCCCTCATATGAACTCATTCTTCGTAAAAGTCGCAGAGGCCTCTGAAGAGCTACCAGACTCGACTTATGCGGCAAGCGTCTTTAAAAGAATACCTTTGCTAAACATGGATAGATCTTTGATTTCAAGCCTTAAAACAGCAGGTATTAACGATCTATACTATACTTTTATCTTAGCTCAAATGTTAACTGGCGCACCAGAGACACAGGAAGTTGATTTCGTGAGGAATTTAGCACAAGATTTAGCAATCGATATTCTTCCTTTTGTTAAAAAGAGACACAAGAAAGATAACGACATCTCACAAGAGACAATAAACATTCTTACTATGGACAGAAATTCAAAATAATCAATATAAAATTGGTTATCTATCACAGAAAAATTATAGGCGTGGAAGGTTTTCATGCCTATTTTTCTATTGAGTTCAAACCACGTTCATTGTATAATCAAAGTTCTTAATAATTACCAAAAGGCCTAAAGATGTATGATGATAATAACGTGTTTGCCAAAATATTAAAAGACGCTATACCTTGCAAAAAAGTTTACGAGGATGATTTTGCTTTGTCTTTTTATGATGCCTTCCCTAAAGCACAAACTCATGTATTGGTTATTCCAAAAGGGCCTTATATTTCTTATTGTCATTTCCTAGAAAACGCACAAGAAGAAGACATTCTAGGATTTTACAAAGCTTTAAAAAAAACTGTAGATATCTTGAATCTAAAAGGCTCAGGTTTTAGGCTTATTTCAAATTCAGGGATCAATGGTTCTCAAGAAGTGCCTCATTTCCATGTGCACATTTTAGGCGGCGAAAAACTCAAGCCCATGATTTGAGAAAAATAACGGAGAAAAGTATGTTAGACATTAAATTCATCAGAGAAAACGGGAACGAGTTCGATCAAGGCCTTAGCAAAAGAGGAGCTTCTCCTTTATCCAGTGAGCTATTAGAACTTGATACTCGCTATCGATCCGTTTTAACCCAAGTTCAAAGTTTATTATCTTCCCGCAATCAACTGGCCAAAGACATTGGAAGCGCAAAGGCAAACGGCCAAGACACAGCCCCTTTTCTTGAGTTAAGCGCCAAAATTAAAGAGCAAATCCCTCTTTTAGAGGAAGAAGAAAGAACATTAAAAATACAACTAGATGCAAAACTTTCATGCATTCCAAATATACCAGCATTTGATGTTCCACTTGGAAAAGACGAACACGATAATCAAGTTATTCGAACATTTGGCACGCCCCGTGTTTTTGATTTCACCCCTCTTTCTCACGAAGATCTAGGCGCAAAAACAGGAATGATGGACTTTGAAACCGCAGCTAAAATGTCAGGTGCGCGTTTTGTGGTTTTACAAAAAGGATTGGCCAAACTTGAGCGGGCGCTTACACAATTCATGCTTGATTCACACACAAAAAATTTTGGATACACAGAAGTTTCTCCTCCTCTTCTTGTAAAAGCTGACACTCTTTTTGGAACAGGTCTTCTCCCAAAATTTGAAGAAGATTTGTTTAAAACGACCAGTGATTATTATCTTATCCCAACTGCAGAAGTTTCCCTGACAAGTCTTGTGCGTGAATCTATTCTGGATGAATCTGATCTACCATTACGCTTTACAGCAAATACCCCCTGTTTTCGTCAAGAAGCAGGGTCGGCAGGAAGAGACACACGCGGCATGATTCGTCAGCATCAATTTTATAAAGTTGAGATGGTTTCCATCACCAAGCCAGAAGAATCACAAAACGAGCATCATCGCATGATAAACGCAGCTGAGGAAATTCTCAAGAAATTAAATCTTCCCTACAGGCTCATGCTTTTATGTTCAGGAGACATGGGTTTTCAATCGAACAAAACATACGATCTTGAAGTTTGGCTACCTTCACAAAATACATATCGCGAAATTTCAAGCTGTTCTAATTGTGGGGATTTTCAAGCACGAAGAATGAACACACGATACAAATCTAGCACAGAAGGAACAAAAAACATATTTGTACACACGCTTAATGGATCAGGCCTTGCTGTTGGGCGAACACTTATTGCTGTGATGGAGAATTACCAACAAGAAAATGGTACAATTATAATACCGGAAATCTTACGTCCATATATGAATGGAATGGAGTCTATATAATGAAGTATTACATCTTATTTCTATCCTCTTTATTGATTTCATCTTGCACAGGAAGGATTGAGCCTCCCGCCCCTGTTGATGATAAACAAGAAGAAATGTTCGGCCCCAAGGAAATGAGCAAGAAACTAAAACAAGAACAAATGATCGCAGCTTTAATTGAAAAATATGGCCTTCATTCTGATAGCACACAACATTCCAATACAGGCTGGGATGTTGCGGATATAAGCACTGAAACTCAAGAAATTCAAGCCCCAATCATCCAAGAGGATTCTCTTCCAAAACCCCTTAAAAAAGCACCTCCGCCTATTATGGAAACGCAGGTGAGCCCTCCGGCTGCCGAACAAGAAGAAAAAGAAACTACAGAACCTGTAAAAACAGATACTGGAATCCAAGCTCCAATAACAACTATAAACTCTTCATCAGAAATGATTTGGCCAGTAAAAGGAAATATCATCAAAACTTACGGACCTGAAAAAGATGGAACATCAAGTGATGGAATCAGCATTCAAGCAAAAGAAGGAACACCTGTTCTTGCTGTTGCTGATGGAACGGTTGCATACTCGACGAATAAACTGAGCGGTCTTGGCAACTTGATTTTTGTCACCCATCCTAATGGTTTTATAAGCGTTTATGCACATTTAAAAAAGATCCATGTTTCCAAAGGTGACGCTGTGACACAAGGAACAAGTCTTGGAACTGTTGGAAAAACAGGCACTGTAAAAACAGCGCAGCTTTATTTCGAACTGCGAAAAAAAGAAAAAGGGAAAGTTGCAAGCTTTGATCCGATGAAAATATTAAAAGGGAAAAATTCATGAACTTTCTTTTCAAAAATAAATCAGTCAAGCCAAATTCTGTAAACTTTGATGAGAACACCCCATTGCCAGGGTTTTTGAAAACAGAGCCCAGCTTTAATATGGATTACCCACTTCCAGAACAAGAACCCGTTACGAAAGAAACCTCACAATTTTCAAAACCACTGAACACGCCTTCTCCTACATTTCCACCTTCTTATACAACAGAAAGAAAAGGTCCTCTAACAATTCATCTTTCTCACTCAGGAATGTTGGGAATTTTGTTTGCACTTTTATTATTGGGAGTGCTGTTCTTTATGGCCGGATTTTTATCTGGCATGATGACAACAGAATATGCGGCCACCCGATCAAGCGTTTCTTCCCCGCTCAAAAAACCTTCTGAAGCCATTATCGATTCTCAAGGAGACGACAATGTTTAAATTTCTAATCTTGGCCTTTGCTTTATGCTCATGCTCAAAACCAACCTCTTTTTTGGGCAACGTGGGCGTTTTTCTTGAAAGCATCACAATTGTCTCAGAGCCTAAAATGAATCAAGACTCAGCAACGCCTGTTGATGTTGTGATCATTTATGATCCAAATCTTTTAGAACAAATCTTAAAACTCAGTGCGAATGATTACTTCATTAAAAAACAACAGCTTTTAAAAGACAACGCCGGATTAATGGAGGCGATTTCTTTTGAAGTTGTCCCTGGCCAAGTCATTCCAGACACAACAGTAACATTATCTCATCCAAACGGTGAAGGCGCAATTATATTTGCAAATTACAGCACCCCAGGCGATCATCGTTTTAAACTAGGACGTCAACAAACCATCCTTATTCGGATGAAACCTGAAAGCGTATCGATTGAGCCAGAAAGTTAAAACCTACTTTTTAACTGCCATCACAATCAGAATAATTGCTCCAGTCAAAAACTTTAAATCTGAGGGAGCAAGTCCCAAAGTTAAAGCAATACCTTGGATTTGTTGATAAATAAATGCGCCTACGATAGGGGCTAAAATTTGAGATTTAACGCTTGAAACTTTTATGATTTTTTCACCAATCATTAACGCAGCAAGACCGTGAACAACAATCCCAATCCCCATGCCAATATCAGCATAACCCTGGGTTTGAACCATAAGCGCACCAGCTAAACCGCATACAAAATTTCCAAAAAACAGGCCTAAAATTGTATAAAAATCTAAATTCACGCCTTGCCTTTGAGCAAAATGCGGGTTCAAGCCAACAGCTCTAAATTGAAGGCCTTTTTGCGTTTTAAAAAATAAAAACATAAATAAAAATATAATAAAAATTAAAAACATAAGTATAAAAATCTTCACAGAAATATCATCTTCAAACGAGCTAAACAAATGAGATGTTCCAAATAAACTTATGTTGGGCTTGCCCATCAATCTTAGATTCACGCTATAAATCATCGTACTTAAGACAATCCCACATAAAAGCGTATTAACTTTGAATCTTATATGGATCCAGGCAGTGCCAATCCCCATAACACCTGACATAAAAGCACCCAATAAACACGCAATCACAGAAGGCACTCCTGATACAATAAGGGCAGCGGAGGCAATTCCTCCCAATGGATATGATCCTTCTGATGTCAGGTCTGGAAAATTTAAAAACCTAAAAGGAATCAGCACTCCAAGACCCAATATGGCTAAAATAGCTCCTTGGATAAGTCCTGCTTGAAAAAGTTCAAACGTCACACTCTTTCTCCTTCCAATAAGATATCGTCTTCATATTCATGAAATTTTTGCAAAAGAGACTCTTGATCAAGAAAAGATTTATCGCTCACATCCATAACAATTTTCCCTCGATGAATCATAATCAAGCGATCTCCATAACGAAGAGCGTCGCTTAAATTATGTGTCACCATAAGAGATGTTAACCCATTTTCTTTGATCTTACTCGCTGTGTACTTCATTAATTTTTGTTGAATTTTAGGGTCAAGAGCACTTGTGTGCTCGTCAAGCAGTAAAATATCTGGATTTGAAAGAATCGCCATAAGCGTTGCAATTGCTTGTCTTTGCCCACCAGAAAGAGTCCCTAAGGGGCTGTGAAGATAGGTCTCCAACCCCAAATTCAGTTCTTGAATTGCTTTTATAATTGGCTTTGTATCATGCGAATAAAAAGCAAAAGTACTTTTTTTTGAGCGCATTAAACTTAACATTATATTTTCAAGTAATGTCATGTGTTCAATTGTGCCTTTACTAATATCTTGCGTAACGCTACTAATCCACATCGAACGTTTATGAATAGGCATATCTGTTACATCTTTCTCACTAATAAAGATGCTTCCCATGTCTACCTGGTGCTCTCCTGAAATCGTTTTAAGAAGAGTTGATTTCCCGGATCCATTGCTTCCAATAATGACACAAAACTGACCTTTTTGAATATGCAGATTTATTCCACACAATGTTGGGGAAACATCAGAAAAAGACTTAGAAAGATCTTTGATTAACAACATCAGCTACTACTCCACAATTGTTAAATCAGATGTACTTTGAAGATCTTTTATTCCAAATTTTTTCATTTGAGTTTTACTTAAAAACCCATGATGATCTTTTTGTGCAGGATCTTCGCGAAGAATATTTTTCTCTCCTTTAATCACCCTATCAACTAAATGAGCTGTTCTTATTCCAATTTTTTTATAATCAACCCCAAAACTTCCTAAAACTTGATGCTTTTTAACCGCATCACTATCTGCATTAAATATGGGGATATTCATTTTATTGGCTCCTGCGATAATCACAGGCAATGCAGGCTGAATAGAGGCTCCAACCCCTACATACAAAAAATCAACTTTTCCCGAAAAAGCTTGCATTCGGATTGGAATATCGCGAGTTTGATCGATCGAAACAGGGAAAACTTTGATATAATTTTTCATGCCGGCATCCGTCATCATTTTTAAAAGAGCTGCATCATTCGCATCACCTGCTGCATATAAGATTCCAACTGTTTTTAAAGAAGGAAGAATTTTTTTTGCAAAATCAAGAAATGCATTTAAATCTGGTTTATCAGAAACTCCAGCACCTTTAATCCCAGCTGAAACAGGATCAGTTATGCATGAAAAAACAATTGGTATATTCTTGATCGTATTTTGCGCCATTTGCGCAACTGGCGTTGTCAATGTCACAATCGCCATAGGCGAACTTGCTTTAAGCTTTGTTAACATTTGACCAATTAATGACGCATCAAAATTTGTGTCAAGGGTCTCAAAACTAACTTTTTCACGATATCCAATATTCTCCATTTCATTTTTAAATCCATCAATGGCATTCTGCAAAGATGAATGCGGACCAAAATTAGCAATCCCAATCACAGATCCGGAAGGGGTTTGTTTGAAAAAGATGAGATACAAGGCACAAAAGATTGAAATCACAATAAGATTTTTTTTGAACATTTTTATATTCCTTTTTACAAAATTTAAATTACAGCAGTTAAAAATCAGTTAAATTAACGACGCCAACGCCAACAACTTTTTGCTATAATCAATTTTTGAAAAGAAATCATAAAAACCTTCCGCAACAAAATAATAGACTTTTATTCAATCATATTTTTAATAATAAGTCAAATTATAAATAAAAAAATCAATTCAGTTAGATATGAAAAATTAACCTTTTATTAACAAAGTCAGACCTAAGATGAAACCATTATTACTTATTAAATCACAAGGAGACTATACATGAAAACACCTTTTATCTGGGGAATTAGCGTGGGCGTTTTTATCATTGGAGCCATTGGCTTAAAACATGTTATGGCTCCTACCCCTATAGAAGAAGTTCTAACCCCTCTCCCCATAATTCAGCCTGAACCCCAACTCACAAAAGATATCCAGCCACTTACACCAAAAGAAGAGGCTCCTGTAATTCCACAAGCTACAGCAACTAAAAAAGAACTAGATCCACAAAAGCAAAAAAATATTCGCAAAGAGGTCTATAAACTTGAGAGAAAATTATCAAGAATGGAGAAAAAAAAGCTTGAAAAAATAAAGAAAACAGAGCTTTATTTAAACCAAGCAAACACAAAAGCAAAGCGCTATCAAGAAAAGCTCACGATACTCAATCAAGAGCTCACATCAGAAAAAAGAAAATTAGAAAGCGAAATATTAGAAAAAAAATCCCAACTACCAGAGAAAGAGTAATCTTGACTTAAATCTGAAAAAAAAGGGGTTTGTTGTTTTGAATTCAAAATGCTATACTAAACCATGTTGATTAATGAGCGCGGAGATAAATATGGATAAAACGCACCTTGATGAGGTTCATGAAGAGCTTCCCAATTATGACCCCCTTAAACTTAAAGCTGTTGATGAAGAGGACCTGGACATCCTATCTTGCGCTTTACAAGATGCCATTGTCCCAGTAAACGCGATTTCTTATTCTAAGGATGATGGCGAATTCAAAATTTTAGCTAATCGTTACTGCTGGGAAGTAGAAGACCCTCAAAACCTTGGGCACAGAGTTCATGCTGGGATTTCTTTTTCAAATGTAAAGTCTGTCCGCCAAAAAGGAATTGATTTAAATAATCCCGATGAAATGCTAACGCTTCTAACAATGAGCTATGATGACGATATAGTCCATCTTGTTTTTGCTGGAGGAAAGTTAATTGATATTAAAGTTAATGATTTAGAGTGTAAAGTCGCAGATCTTGATGCTCCTTATCAAACACACGCAATTCCAGACCACGAAAATCTATGAAGATCGCAGTTGTTCTTTTTAATTTAGGTGGCCCCTCTTCTTTGGGCGGCGTAAAACCATTTCTATTCAACCTTTTTTACGATCCGGCGATCATAAGACTTCCAAACCCTTTACGGTGGCTTTTAGCAAAAATTCTTTCTAAAAAGAGAGAAAAAACAGCAACAGAAATATACAGAGAAATTGGAGGCAAGTCTCCAATACTAGATAACACTATTTTACAGCAACAAGCCTTAGAAAAAAGCCTTAAAGAAAAAGGGGTTGATGCAAAAGTTGTGATCGCGATGAGATATACACCCCCAAGAGTAGAGGATGCCATTGAAGAATTAAAAAAATACAATCCTGATCAAATTGTACTATTGCCGCTTTACCCTCAATATTCAACAACAACGACAGCATCATCATTTAAAGAATGGGATAAATTTTTTCTAAACTCAAAACTGACGGCGAGTGTCCACAAAATATGCTGCTATCCAGATGCGCCTGGCTTTTTAGATGCACAGGCTGATTTAATGAAAATGGACAGAATTTCAAACTTTCGAGTCCTTTTTTCAGCGCATGGACTCCCCATGAGCATTGTTAAATCTGGAGATCCTTACACAAATCAAGTTGAAATAACAGCAGCTAAAATTGCCAGTTGCTTTGAAGATTTAGATTACAAAGTTTGTTATCAGAGCAGGGTTGGTCCAGTCGAATGGGTGGGCCCTTCCACAGAAGAAGAGATTGTCAAATGCGGAAAAGAAGGGAAAAATGTAATTCTTGTCCCCTTAAGCTTTGTCAGCGAACATTCAGAGACACTTTTTGAATTGGATATTGAGTATAAAGATCTAGCAAAAGAAAGCGGAGTTCCCGAGTATATAAGAATTCCAACAGTTTCAACTCATAAAAATTTTGTAGATTTTTTAGTTGACACGACTTTGAGAATAGTGGATAATGATTTGGTTGCTTGCTCATACATGGGTCAGAGAATATGTCCTGATTCATGCAAGAGCTGTCCGTGTTCATATAAATCTTGAGAGAATTTTGTAGTGAATATTGTGGGAAACTGGCTGGTTTCGAATTACCTCATATTTAAAGCATTGCACATTATTAGTGTTATCGCCCTTATGGCGGGATTGCTTTATTTACCTCGCCTTTTTGTTTACCACACCAAAGCAAAGCCTGGAGGTGAGCTTTGCGAGACACTTAAAGTAATGGAAAAAAGATTATTAAAAATAATTATAAACCCCGCGTTGGTATCAACAGTTATTTTTGGTGGAATTTTATTGTTTTCTCCAGGAATGATCGATTTTAAATCAGGGTGGTTACATGCAAAACTTTTATTGGTTTTGGGGCTAGCAGGAATTCACATGATGATGGTGCGCTGGCAGAGGGATTTTGAATTGAATAAAAATTTAAAATCTGAAAAATTTTTTCGCATAGCCAATGAAGTCCCAACGCTTTTGATGATTTTTATTGTTTTTCTAGTCATTTTAAAGCCATTTTAACATTAATTAAACAGGTAGGAATATGAACCTTCAAGAACTTAAACTAAGAGCAGCTACTGAGCTTCTGGCCTTTGCTGAAGAATTGCAAATAGAGAATGCAAGTACTCTACGTAAACAGGATATCATTTTTGCTATTCTAAAAAAAGTAGCTGATGATGGGCAGCCTATTTTTGGAGATGGCGTTTTAGAAATACTTCAAGATGGCTTTGGATTTTTAAGATCCCCACTTGAAAACTACTTACCAGGTCCTGATGATATTTACGTCTCCCCTTCTCAAGTCAGAAAATTTGGACTTCGCACAGGAGATACAGTTGCAGGAGAAATTAGATCCCCCAAAGACGGTGAGCGTTATTTTGCCTTATTAAAAGTAAACTCCATCAACTTTAGTGAACCGGAAAAAGTTAAACAACGTATTAATTTCGACAACTTAACCCCCCTCTATCCTGAGAAAAAATTAATTCTTGAATTAGATGACCCCACCAAAAAAGATATCACAACTCGGGTAATTGAGCTTATTAGTCCACTTGGAAAAGGCCAGCGCGCCCTTATCGTTGCACCCCCTCGAACAGGAAAAACTGTCATGCTACAAAATATTGCACACGCAATTACTGTAAATAATCCCGAGGTATTTCTGATTGTTTTGTTAATTGATGAGCGTCCCGAAGAGGTCACAGATATGACAAGATCTGTTAAAGGTGAAGTCGTAAGCTCGACTTTTGATGAGCCTGCTGCAAGACATGTACAAGTTGCCGAAATGGTTATTGAAAAAGCAAAAAGATTGGTTGAATATAAAAAAGATGTTGTCATTCTTTTAGACTCCATTACAAGGCTAGCAAGGGCATACAACACAGTTGTCCCTTCATCTGGAAAAATTCTGACCGGAGGCGTTGACGCAAACGCCCTTCAAAGACCAAAACGTTTCTTTGGGGCTGCGCGCAATATCGAAGAAGGCGGATCCTTAACTATTATCGCAACTGCATTGGTCGAAACAGGTTCTCGCATGGATGAGGTGATCTTCGAAGAATTTAAAGGCACTGGAAATAGTGAAATTGTTCTTGATCGCAAGCTTTCAGATAAACGCACCTTTCCTGCAATCGATATCACAAAATCAGGAACGCGCAAGGAAGAACTCCTGGTCGACAAAAGCACGCTTTCAAAGATGTGGATTTTGCGACGTGTTTTGGGGCCAATGGGAACAAGCGAAGGTATGGAATTTTTAGTGGATAAGCTTAAAACATCAAAAACAAATGATGATTTCTTCAACTCTATGAAAAACTAAAGGAGCAACAAAAATGAATTCAAAATCTATTTCTCAGACAAACACAACAGTAAAAGTTTTCTTAAGTATTATTTTTATGATTGCGTGCGCAAATATCTCTATCCCTTTAAGCCCAATTCCTATCACTTTGCATACGGTTGGTGTTTTATTAATTGGGTTTGCATTAAGCCCCAAAGAGACCTTATTTGCTCTTTTAGGGTACCTTTTCCTAGGCGCCGCAGGATTCCCTGTATTTACAGGGTTCATTGGTGGAATTGACATTTTAATCGGAATTAAGGCTGGATTTTACTTTGGCTTTGCAGCAGCAGCTTTTGTAATATCCACTTTGAGAGAAAAATTTCATCCATCATCAACATTAAGAATCTTTATCTTATGTTCTGCCGGGCAAATCTTAATTTATTCTTTTGGTGTTGCATGGATGTCAAAATTTATTGGATTTGAAAAAGCAATTTCTCTAGGACTTATGCCTTTTATCCTTCCTGGCATAGTAAAATGCGCTTTGTTTACAGGAATTCTAAAAGCATCTCAGATTTCGCGCAAATAAAAATGATCACATTGTCCCCTCTTGAATTCAAATCGGCTCTCTCTTCTGGGAGGCTTATAGGATTTGATTTGGGGACAAAAACTCTTGGAATTTCAATCAGCGATACAACACGCATGATCGCATCCCCACACTCACTTGTCATAAAAGATAAACAAGCAAAAACCTTTGATCAAATATCAAAAATACTTTCAGAATTTAACATTGTTGGATGTGTTATCGGTCTCCCTTTGAGCTTGGATGGATCTGAGGGGCCAAGATGTCAAGCCATAAGGCAATTTGTTCATGATTTTTATCAAGTTTGTTTATTACCTTTTCTTTTTTGGGATGAAAGATTCTCAACAAATATAGTTGAAAAGTTGATGATTCAATCAGATTTAAGCCGTAAGAAAAGAGCTCAAAGAATTGATAAAATGGCAGCAACATATATTCTTCAAGGAGCTCTAGACGCATGCAGATGAATATTGAAATTTTTAATTTTATTCCGTTCATAGGATTATTACTATCAATGGCAATTTTACCACAATTAATTCCTCACGCATGGGAAAAACATATGGGGAAAATATCAATTGCATGGGTATTCCTTTCAGCCTCACTAAGCCTTGTTCAATCTAAAAATTTATCACTTTACACTCATGCATTAACTCAAGAATATATTCCTTTTATCACTTTAATATTCGCTCTTTACTCAATATCAAGCGGCATGCATTTAAATTTAAAACTTCAAAATTCAGCAATTGTAAACACCCTCTACCTTTTTTTTGGCGGGATCCTTGCTGGATTCATTGGCACAACAGGAGCATCGTTATTACTAATTCGTCCTTTTCTAAACTTGAACGCACATCGAAAGTATAAAACACATTTAGCTGTGTTTTTTATTTTTATCATCAGTAATATTGGGGGAGCGTTCAGCACACTTGGAGATCCTCCTTTATTTGTTGGATATCTAAACGGAGTTCATTTTTTCTGGCCTACTTTTAATTTAAGTATTCCCACTCTTGTGATAATGAGTGGACTTCTCATCATATTTTTCATAATAGATCAATACTTGTTCAGCAAAGATACTCCTGAGAAAAATTTGGGAGCCTTTTCCTTTGAAGGCAAGCGCAATATTTTTCTCTTATTGGCCGTAATCATTCTTTCGTGTTTTCCAATCCCATCCTTACTCAGAAGTCTTGCTTTTGCTTTCTTAGGGGGTGTTTCTTTTTATATAACATCTTTATCAAAAAGGCACAAATGGGGATTCCACATGGATCCCTTTCTTGAAATTTTCAAATTATTTTTTGGGATTTTTTGCACAATTGCGCCTATAATAGAACTATTGAAAATGGGAGAAAACGGCCCTTTAAAAACATTTTTTCAGTTTTTAAATATCTCACCTAGCATGCCTTCTTCTGATTTTTTCTGGATAACAGGCTTTCTCTCCGCTCTTTTGGACAATGCCCCCACATATTTGGTTTTTTTTCATATAGCAGGAGGAAATGCCCAAGAGCTCATGTCAAGCAACACCTTAATAGCCATTTCTTTGGGGGCAGTTTTCATGGGAGCATTAACTTATATTGGCAATGCTCCAAATCTTATGGTACGAAATATTGCAAATCATAAAGGAGCAAAAATGCCTCACTTTTTTGGCTACATGCTCTGGTCCTGTTGCATTTTAATACCTTTATTTTTTCTGACTCAAAGGCTTTTTTTAAAATGAACGATGCATACAGCTCCATAAGCCTTAGATATAAAAATCAAAAAACACATCTTCACACAGATGAAATTCGAACAGCATATGTAAATGCAAGGCTTCCTGCAACAAAAGCCGTGGTAAAAGCTGTGATTGAACGTTTCATTGATGAAAAAAAACCCTGCCCTCCGAATTCCATTCTTGATCTGGGATCGGGCCCTGGAACAGTTGCTTTGGCTCTGAAAGATATTTTTGATGTTCAACCAAACTTCACTCTTGTGGAAAAAGATCAAGGATTTATTGATATTTCTAAAAATCTTTTAGCACAAGAGCACAATTATATTCATGGCTGCATCTTAAAAGCTCCGTACGAATCCCATGATTGGGTTATCGCATCATATTCTTTAAATGAAATACCAGCACAAAAACATGATTCTTTCTTATTGAAATCTTGGAATTCTGCCCGTGAATTTTTTATTTTAATTGAACCTGGAACACCTCAAGGATTCAAAAACATTTTAAAAGCAAGAGACTTCCTTATTAAAAATGGTGCACACATAGTTCTTCCTTGCTCTCATCAAATGAAATGCCCATTACAAGAAACCGATGTTTGGTGCCATTTTTCCAAAAGGCTTGAACGAACAAAAGAACATAAAAATATTAAAGGTGGATCATTGGGGTATGAAGATGAAAAATATTGTTATTTAATCGCCTCAAAAAATAAGATGGGATCTACCCCAAGAATCATTTCTACTCCCAATCAACATTCCAGGCACTTGGAAATTTCAATATGCAACTCTGACGGCAAAATTCATAATAAAGTATACTCAAAATCCAAAAATTCTAATTTCAAGCAAATGAAGAAAAAAGAATGGGGTGATTCTTGTGAATAGACTTTTAGAGCTTAAAGCACAATCATGTATTATGAAATACTAACTCCCCTTATCTTTGATTATCCTTTAACGTATCGCTGTGATTTTGATTTAAAGCCTGGAGATCTTGTTAAAGTTCCATTTCGCAACAAAGAAATTATGGGAGTGGTAATTGAGGAAAAATTAGGCAATATCAACTCGGAAAAGATAAAAGATGTCATTTTAAAATATGATGACACTTTAACTCAAGAACATTTAACATTTATCAAAAAATGTGCAGCATATACTTTTGAGCCTCAAGGGGATGTTTTGAAAAGAATTTTGAGTGGCTGTATTTTAGATAAGCCATCAAAAGAAATTTCTTTTCAAGGGTTTACAGATAACCTGGCAATTTTAAGCAATATCCAAAAAGATGCCTATGAAAACATTAAAAAACTTTTTTGTGGTAATTATGTATGCGCATTCTTAGATGGGGTCACGGGCTCTGGAAAGACGGAAGTATATTTTCATTTGATTTTGGATGCGCTAAAAAATGGGAAACAAGTTCTTGTTTTACAACCAGAAATAGCATTAAGTACCAGCTGGTTTAAACGTTTTGAAAATGCATTTGGGGTGAAACCTTTGATTTGGCATTCCCAAATTACGCCCGCTCAAAAGCGTGATCTTTGGAAATGGTCTATTTCAGGAAAATCCGGGGTTCTCGTTGGGGCAAGATCCGCTCTTTTTTTACCTCTAAAAAATATAGGGCTAATCATCGTTGATGAAGAACACGACTCCAGCTACAAACAAGAAGAACAATTTATTTATCAAGGCAGAGATATGGCCGTTATGAGGGCGTATATTGAGAAATGCCCCATACTTTTATGTTCAGCCACGCCTTCCCTTGAAACATATGAAAATTGCAATCAAAACAAGTATCAATCTATTAAATTAGAATCACGATTTCAAAATGCTGCACTGCCAGACATCTCATTAATTGACTTAAAATCATATCCGGTTGAAAATTTTCTAACCCCTCCATTGATTTCTAAAATTCAAGAAACTTTTGATAAAGGAGAACAATCTTTACTGTTTTTAAACAGGAAAGGTTATGCACCACTGACATTATGCAAAGATTGTGGAATTCGGGTTGCGTGCCCAAACTGTGCCCTTAATTTGGTTGAGCATAAATCTCCGCAACGTTTGGTATGCCATCATTGTGGATATGTTCAAAAATATCCTAAAGAGTGTTCAAAGTGCGGCGCCAAAGATTCCTATATTCCTTGGGGGCCTGCAATTGGAAGATTGGAAGAAACCATAAAATCACTATTCCCTCAAGCTCATATCGAATCCGTTGCCAGTGATGAGTACAGGTCTCCTAAAGATTGGGAAATTTTATTAAAAAGAATTTCAGATAAAGAAATTGATATCATATTGGCCACTCAAATTCTTGCAAAAGGGCACCACTTTCCCAAGCTTACGTTTATTGGAGTAATTGATGGGGATTTTAGTTTAAATTGCATTGATTTAAGAGCTGCTGAGCGTACATTTCAGCTGCTATCCCAAGTCTCAGGACGTGCAGGACGAGACGGAGATAAAAGCTGCGCTATGATTCAAACACATGAAGTAGATCATCCTGTTTTAAAAGCATTTATGGAGGGCAAGCGTAATGATTTTTTGGATGAAGAAATCCTTTTGAGAAAAAATCAAAAGCTGCCCCCGTTTTCATATTATATTGGCCTTATTTTTTCAAGTGAAGATAAAGGGAAAATCGAATCTTTTGCAAAAAAAATATCTATAGAACTTTATGAGAAATTTCATAAAGATGTGATGATTTTAGGGCCAATTATTGCGCCGCTTTCATTTTTAAAAAACAAACACAGATATCGAATACTTTTAAAATCTTTTAAAAACCCTCTGGCATTAGAAAAAGTAAGATCTTATCTATTATCTTTGAAACTTCCATCTACAGTCTCCATGAAAATCGATGTTGATCCTTATCATTTTTTATAAATCTTTTAAGAAATTGTTATATAGGCGGGTTTGTGTTATAAACTCCCTTAAAATGTAAGGAGTTTGACAATGCCCATGGAAAGATTTTTAACAGGATATCAAACCTTTCGCGAAAAATATGTTACTGACGACCAATCAACAATGAAATATTTGTCTATATATGGCCAAAATCCAGAAATTATGTTTGTCGCATGCTGTGATTCAAGAGTTGATCCAGCTTTGATTTTACAATGCGATCCAGGAGATTTATTTGTTGTTCGTAATGTTGCAAACATTGTTCCACCATTTGAAAAAGATGAAATGCATCATGGAACAAGCGCTTCGCTTGAATTTGGTATATGCTTCTTAAGAGTAAAACACCTTGTTTTACTTGGGCACAGTCAATGCGGTGGGATTCAGGCCCTTTTTAATAATGACAATCAAATTCAAAATGATTTTATTTCAAACTGGGTCTCGATTGTTAAAAGAGATGATTGCTGCTCACATAGTCCTGATGATTATGCAAAACTGGCTTTACACAAGTCTTATCAAAACTGTATGACATTTCCTTGGATAAAAGAAAAACTATTAAATAAAGAGCTTGATATTCATTTATGGTTTTTTGATATTAAGCTTGGAAAGATACTTTCTTATTGCGAGAAAGATGAAACCTTTAAACCCCTCGAGGTTTAAAAAAGGAGGGTTTCCCCTCCTTAATATTATTTTGCAAGCATTGCCATCAAAAGAAGAGCAACGATATTGATAATTTTAATCATTGGGTTAATAGCAGGTCCTGCTGTGTCCTTATATGGATCACCAACAGTATCTCCAGTGATAGATGCCTTATGCGCATCCGAACCTTTTCCACCAAAATTTCCATCTTCAATATATTTCTTCGCATTATCCCAAGCTCCACCACCAGAAGTCATCGAAACTGCAACAAAGAAGCCTGTCACGATTGTTCCCATAAGCATCGCACCAAGGCATGTGAAAGCCTGTACTTGACCTTGCATAAATTGAACAGTGAAGTAAACAATAACTGGCGCAAGAACTGGTAATAAAGAAGGTAAAATCATTTCTTTGATTGCTGTCTTAGTCAAAATATCTACAGCTTTTCCGTATTCTGGCATCGCCGTACCTTCCATAATTCCAGGTATCTCTTTGAATTGACGACGAACTTCAACAACAACTGATCCACCAGCTCTTCCAACAGCCATCATTCCCATGGATGCAAAATAGAAAGGAAGCATGCCGCCAATTAAAAGGCCCATCACAACATACGGATCTTGCAGAACGAAAGCAACGCCAAGGTCTGGGAAATAGTGAGTTAAGTCTTCTGTATAAGTTACGAACAAAACAAGAGCAGCAAGAGCAGCCGAACCGATTGCGTATCCTTTTGTAACAGCTTTGGTTGTGTTCCCAACAGCATCTAACGCATCTGTCACTTTTCTCACGTTTGCAGGAAGGTTTGACATTTCTGCAATACCACCAGCATTATCTGTAACTGGACCATAAGCATCAAGAGCAACAATCATACCTGCAAGAGCAAGCATTGCGGTTGCCGCAATCGCAACACCAAAAATACCCGCATTTTTATATGAAAAGAAAATACCTGCGCAAATCACAATAACCGGAAGAACTGTTGCTTCCATAGAAACAGCAAGACCTTGGATAATGTTTGTTGCATGTCCGGTTGTCGACGCTTCGGCAATACTGCGAACAGGTCTGTATGAAGTTGATGTATAGTATTCTGTGATCCACATCAACCCGCCTGTTACACCAAGACCTGTTAATGCGCAATAAATAAGATTTTTTGAATCAAAGCTAATGTTAGCAACAGCAAAAGTTTGATCTCCAATCATAATTTGCGTACCAATCACAATTAAAAGAGCTGAGATAACAGATGCTGCTATCACACCTTTATAAAGAGCTGACATAACTTTTTCATCCGAACCCAAACGCACAAAAAACGTTCCAATGATCGAACCAATAATAGAAACAGCTGCAATCATCAAAGGATAAAGAATCATAGATTCAATATTTTGAAAGTAAAGAGCAGCCAAAACCATTGTTGCAACGATTGTAACTGTATATGTCTCAAAAAGATCAGCAGCCATTCCTGCACAATCACCAACGTTATCACCAACGTTATCAGCAATAACTGCTGGATTTCTTGGATCATCTTCTGGGATTCCTGCCTCAATTTTCCCCACTAAATCAGCACCAACATCAGCACCTTTTGTAAAAATTCCTCCGCCAAGACGCGCAAAAATTGAGATAAGAGATGCCCCAAAGCTTAAAGCGACCAACCCTTCCATCATAGGGCGACCCGTCACTTGAGCTTTAACCAATGTAAGATAATAAATAATAATACCAAGCAAACCAAGCCCCACAACAAGCATACCTGTAATGGCCCCTGATTTGAATGCAATGTCAAGAGCTGGACTCATTCCATGACGGGCAGCTTCTGCGGTACGAACGTTCGCACGAACAGAAACAATCATGCCTACATAACCTGCAACACCAGAAAGAACCGCCCCTAAGATGAATCCCATTGCCGCCCAAATTCCAAGAACTGATGCAAGAATAATCGTAACAAAAGCCCCCACAATTCCAATTGCTTTATATTGACGATTCAAATAGGCCATAGCACCTTCTTGAATTGCCCCTGAAATTTGTTGCATACGTTCCGTTCCAGTTCCTGATTTCATAACTGAACGGCCTGCATAAAATCCATACCCCAGCGCTAAAATGGCGCAAAGAATAATGAATAAGTATGTTAATTCCATTTATTTTCTCCTAAAAATTTATATAATTATTTTAAAGTCGTTTGTTTAATGTGACTTAATTAAAACCATTATAATTTTTTATTACAAATTTTGCTATCAAAATTATATAGTTTTGTCAAAATTTATTCTTGTGTTGCATTTCAGCACCACTTATTTCAAACTTCATCATCTGAAGAATCACCCAAAAAGGATTCTCTTCTTTTGTTAGACTTAAAAGATCTAGCAGGCTTTTCAAGCGCTTCTTTTGATTCTTTAATAATAATTTTATATTTTTCATATTCTTCTCTTAGATATCGATCTTTAAATCGTTTTCCAAATATACGTAAAAAATTAAGATCTTCTAATGACATTTGCTCCGGAATACAAGTAATCATATTGTGAGCCAACTTCATTTTCCAAATATGAGATGATGGTGTTTTTAAAATTTGGATTAATTCTCCACAAAGGATATCCGTACCTGATAATCTTGTTTTATCTGTAAAAAAAAGATTCAAATCCTCTTCTGATTGCGCAAAAACTACTTCTTTCGTGCTATTGTTAAACTCTAAATCAATTATACTGCTTGCTTGAACTTTTTGAAGCATAAATACCGCTATAAATATATATTTCATAAAACCCTCTTTTAGTTGATATTTTATTTTCAATATATACTTGTTTAATTTGTAATAATAAAGCTTTTTTCAATATCGCATTATTTTATAGATTATGATATAGTCCGATTCATGTTGGTTTTAAAATGGTTAATTATTGAAAATGAATAGAAAAATATGGCACCCAAGCGCAAATCGCGTTCGAAAAAGCAGAGTTTTAAGCTTTATAAAGAATCTGGAAGAAGACATTGATGACTTTCAGGAGCTTCATGAATTTTCAATAAATTTCCCAGATAAGTTTTGGGGAGCTGCCTGGGATTTTTTTGAAATAATTGGCCAAAAAGGTGACACCATCTATCAACCTCATGAAATTTTTTATAAAAGTTCCTATTTTCCAAATGCAAAAATAAATTTTGCACAAAACATGATTAAGCACAAAGGCTCAGATGAAGCAATTGTTTTTTGGGGTGAGAATAAAGATCGACGAGCTTTTACATTTGATGATGTAAACAAAAAGTCAATCGCGTTTGCAAAAAGTTTACTTGATTGTGGAATTTTAGCTGGAGATAGAGTCGCAGCATACGTCCCCAATATCCCCGAGGTCATTATATCCATGATTGGAGCAAGCGCAGTTGGCGCGATCTGGTCTTCATGCTCCCCTGATTTTGGAATTAACGGCGTGTTAGATCGGTTTTCCCAAATTGAGCCCAAAGTTTTGATTACAACAGATGGATACATGTATGGGGGGAAATACCACTGCAATCTTGAGAAACTCCCCCAAATCCTAGAAGGGTTACCTAGCGTTGAAAAAGTAATTGTGATTCCTTTTTTTCAAGAAGCCAAAGATATGCCAGAAAATGCCATTCTTTTTAATGACTTTATTGCAAACCAAGATACATCAAACTTTATATTTGAATTATTTCCATTTGATCACCCTTTGTATATCTTATTCTCCTCAGGAACAACCGGAAAACCAAAATGCATTGTTCATGGAGCAGGAAGGGTCTTGCTACAACATTTGAAAGAACATCAACTGCATAGCGATATTCAAAAAAAAGATCGTGTTTTTTATTTTTCAACATGCGGCTGGATGATGTGGAATTGGCAAGCATCGGCTCTTGCAAGTGGCGCAACATTAATCCTATATGACGGATCTCCGTTTGCATACAAAGGTAAAATCTTGCTTGATTTGGCCTCGTCTGAACGTGTGACATTTTTTGGTGTTTCAGCAAAATATATTGATGCATTGTCCAAAACAAGCATTATCCCAAACAGTTTATATGAGTTTGAATCTTTACGCACAATTGCCTCAACTGGATCCCCTTTGTCCCCAGAAGGATTTGATTTTATCTATTCTTCTTTTAAATCAGATGTTCAATTAGCCTCTATTTCTGGAGGAACAGATTTGGTTGGATGTTTTGTTCTTGGGAACCCAATAGGGCCTGTGTATCGAGGAGAAATTCAATCTTCCGGACTTGGGATGATGGTGGATGTTTTGAATGACCAGGGCGTTTCTGTCATAGAAGAAAAAGGTGAATTGGTTTGCAAAAACCCATTCATGTCCCAACCGATTTATTTTTGGAATGATAAAGATGACGTGAAACGGATTGAAACATATTTTTCAAAATATCAAGGAATATGGCATCATGGAGATTACGTTGAAAAAACTTGCAATGGGGGCTTTATCATTCATGGAAGGTCAGACACGACTTTGAATCCAGGAGGTGTTCGAATCGGCACAGCAGAAATTTATCGTCAAGTTGAAAAAGTAGAAGAAGTCTTTGAATCTTTGGTTATTGGACAAGAGTATCAAAATGATGTTCGCGTGATTTTATTTGTAAAACTTAAAGAAGGTATTCTTCTGTGTGATAATTTAATTGATAAAATAAAACACGAAATAAGAGAAAATGCAACACCAAGACACGTGCCGGCAAAAGTGATTCAAGTTCCAGATATCCCAAAAACAAAATCTGGAAAAATCACTGAAATTGCTGTTAGGGATTTAATTCATGGCAAGAAAATCAATAATGTAGAAGCAATTTTAAATCCAGAATCTTTGATTTTTTATGAACAACTGGTTATTGATTGAAATATGATTCTAGGGCATGACACTCAAATCAACTTCTTTAAAAGCAGATTCTCCTCTGGAGCCTGTCATCATGCATGGCTTTTAAAAGGACAAAAAGGTATTGGGAAATATAAATCCGCTCTTGAATTCGCAAAGCACGTTTTAAATTGCAATATTGACCTTGCAACCAACTCCCATCCAGATCTTAAAATTATTTCTAAAAAAGAGGATAAGGCATTAAACGTAGAAGAGGTGAGAAACTCTCTTGATTTTTTAAACAAAACTACCATTGATGGAGGGTGGAAGGTTTTTTTGATTGATTCTATTGGGGATTTAAATACTCATTCTCAAAATGCCCTTCTTAAAATACTAGAGGAGCCAAGACCAAGAACCATTTTTTTAATTGTTTTGCATGACGGCGAGAAAATGCTCTCAACAATCAAATCACGTGCCGTCCCCCTTGTTTTTGCATCTTTAACAAAGAATAACATCTTAAAATATATGAATGAAAACCATCAAAACACTCCCATAGAATATGTGCAACTTGCATGTGGATCAATTGGCAGACTTGAAGAGATGATTGTAAAAGATGGGATTTCAGTTTATCAATTCGCTATCGATTGCATTCTTTCTGGTAAACAAATTTCTTTTTCTCAGCTTTCTATAAAACATAGCCCTTTATTTTTAGCTCAAATGACTACAATTATCTATCATCGCCTCATTCTTTCGCACACAGGCCAAGTTTTTGAACCCATTTATAAGAATGAGAAAGATGATTTGCAAAAAATGATAAGAAAAACGGACTGGAGAAAAATAGGTTCTATTTTTGAAAATACAAAAATAGCTCAAAGTCTTCACCTTGAGCCATCCTCTGTTTTTCTTAGCTAACTTGTCTTACTTTTAATATTTATTTTGGAATTAGACTGATAATATGGCGCATTTCTTTTTCAAGAAGGGCCTCATCTTCGCACTCAACCATCACACGCACCAAATTTTCAGTTCCGGACTTTCGAACAGATACACGTCCCCTATCAGCTAAATTTCTTGAAATCTCATCGATTTCATTTTTAAAATTTTCATCCTGTAAAAACAATGTATTCTTAACACTTAAAGAAATTAATTGCTGTGGGATAGGTTTGAATTTACGAAAAAATGATGTTTTGTCTTTAGCAAGAACATATTTATTTAAAACGTGCAAAGCAACTAATAAGCCATCACCCGTTGGGCTGTAATCACGCATAATGATATGTCCTGATTGTTCTCCTCCCAAGGAGTGCCCATTTTCAACCATGGCTTTATAAACATTCTTATCGCCAACTGATGTGCGAATAAATCCAACACCTTTTTGGGTGAAATACCTCTCAAGTCCAAGATTAGACATAATTGTAGCAACGACTGTTTTTTCAAAATCATCAGCTAAAATTGCAATAATTTGATCGCCATCTACAAGAGCCCCAGTGCGATCTATAAACAACAGTCTGTCACCATCTCCATCAAAAGCAATACCTAAATCACATTTTTTTTCTTTAACAATCTTGCAGATTTCTTCAGGGGATGTTGATCCAACCTTATGATTGATATTTACACCATTTGGTTCAACGCCAATAGCTATAACTTTGGCTCCGTAAAACTTTAAAATTTCAGGGGCTATTTTATACGTAGATCCATGTGCACAATCCAAGGCAATTTTCATCCCTTTTAAATTCAGCCCTTCATGAAACATAGATTTAAGATAATTCATATAAGGTGCTTCATAAGAAGCTGTTTGATAGCACCCTGCCTTTACGGGCTCTTCTTTAATACATACAGATAAAAGTTTTTCAATCGCTTCTTCTTGCTCATCTAAAAGTTTAGATCCGTCACTTTTAAAAAGTTTAATACCGTTGTCTATAAAAATATTATGTGATGCAGAAATCATCACGCCTAAAGTTGCATTTAAATGCTTTACCATAAATGACAAAGCAGGCGTTGTAGTAACGTCAATATCAATCACATTCACACCAACTTTTAAACATTCCTGTGTAAATAGATTTTGAATAATAGGGCTAGAATAACGTGGATCGTGCCCAATGACAACTGATGCATTTTTCTCATGATGTTTAAGCCAAGAACAAATCGCGCGGGCAAGCAAAACAATGGTAATATCATCCATTGGATAAAGACCGTATTCACCCCGCACACCATCAGTGCCAAATATTTTCTTCATAATTATACTCCAGGTTCAGGAGTCGGCTCTAGCGTATCAGAATCTTTTTTACGTCGCTTCGTTAAATCAAGGGTTGAGATTTCCTCACGTTGATCTTTTGTCGGCATATCTTGCACACGGTCGAGCTTTCCTCCAGTTAAAAGGATCTGGATCTCTTCTCCAGATAATGTCTCATACTCTAACAAAGAGGATGCCAGCAAATCAAGCTGTTTTTTATTTTTTTTCAATATTTTTTCAGCTGTAACATAACATGCGTCCACAATAAATTTAATTTCTTGATCAATCAATTGCGCTGTTGACTCAGAAAGATTTTTTTGCTGCGTGACTGAATGCCCCAAAAAGACTTCTTGGGAAGATTGTCCATAACTTAAAGGCCCCAAAACATCGCTCATCCCCCACTCTGTCACCATACGCCGTGCCATTTCTGTTGCCATTTTTATGTCTGACGAAGCACCCGTGGTAACTTTGCTTTTTCCAAAAATCATTTCTTCTGAAATGCGGCCTCCCATCGCAACAGCAATATCAGCTAAGATTTTTGCTCTAGACATCGAAATACGATCACGTTCAGGTAATCTCATAACCATCCCAAGAGCCCTTCCTCTTGGTATAATTGTGGCTTTATGAATGGGATCGGAATCCTCTAAGTGAAACGCGACCAAAGCATGGCCACCCTCATGATAAGCTGTTAAGCTTTTTTCATCATCACTCATAGACAACGACCTTCTTTCAGCACCCATCATAATTTTATCTTTGGCAAGCTCAAAGTGCTCCATCGTGATTAAATTACGATTTTGACGCGCAGCAAGCAAGGCAGCCTCATTGACCAAATTTGCAAGATCCGCACCTGAAAAACCTGGGGTTCCTCTGGCAACAACCTTTAGATCCACATTTTGATGAAGAGGCGAGTTTCTCGCGTGAACTTTTAAGATTTTCTCTCTTCCAACCAGGTCAGGATTTGGGACTTCGATTTGACGATCAAATCTCCCCGGACGCAACAGTGCCGGATCCAACACATCGGGTCGGTTTGTCGCTGCAATAATAATCACGCCTTGATTCCCATCAAAGCCATCCATCTCAACCAACATCTGGTTAAGCGTTTGTTCCCGTTCATCGTTCCCACCGCCAAGGCCTGCTCCACGATGGCGACCAACCGCATCAATTTCATCAATAAAAATAATACATGGTGCGCTTTTACGCCCTTGTTCAAACATATCGCGCACACGACTAGCCCCAACTCCTACGAACATTTCAACGAAATCGGATCCCGAAATACTAAAAAATGGAACATTCGCTTCACCGGCTATTGCCTTTGCTAGCAATGTTTTCCCCGTGCCGGGAGGCCCAATCAGCAAAACACCTCTTGGGATTTTCCCGCCAAGTTTATGGAATTTTTTGGGAGATTTTAAAAAGTCTACAATTTCTTCCAAATCTTCTTTTGCTTCATCAATTCCCGCAACATCATTAAACGTTACTGTATTTTTACCTTCTTCCATAAGCTTTGCTTTTGATCGTCCGAACCCCATAGACTTGCCAGCACCTCCATTCATTTGGCGCATAAAGAAAATCCACACACCAATCAAAAGAAGCATCGGAAACCAAGAAAGCAAAACTTGGAATATAGAGGGCATATCTTCATCCATGGGAACAAACCGTACACGGACATTTTTTTCTTGCATCTTGTCTGCAAATATTTGTGGACTTCCAATTTGAGTGGAAAAAGAACGACCATCAGTCAACTTTCCAAGTGCTATATTACCCTTAACATCCACTTCAGAAATAGACCCTTGGCCTGCTAAGTTTATCACTTCAGAGTAAGGAAGGCTGTTATACACTTGCTTTCCTCCGCTTTGGTACGAATTAACCACAAATAAAAGTCCGGCAAATACCGCAACCCAAATCAGTAAATTCTTTAAAAAATTATTATTTTCCACAAAATTGCTCCATTTATATTTTTCAAGAAACTTCGAAAGGAAGAAAAGCAAGAGGTCTTGAAACCGTTGACATAATCTCCACAATCCACCCTTTCCTTTTGATGCACTCCAAATTGTACTCTAAATCTTCCAAAAACACAAATAAATCCTCCAAAAAAATACAAGGCAAAGCAGATTTTGTTTTAGAAAATAAGAAGTTTACCCTTGGCGATTTTTTCACGTGCATGCACTCATTCCAATGCAAAGTTTTTAATAACAAACTCCCGTTCCCTGTTTTTTGAATTTTTAATTCATATCCCCCAAAGATAAAAATCCCCGAATTCAAAATTTCCATAGAAGACGAGCTTTGCTTCTCAAAAGAAACATATAAAATCTTCTCTTTCCAAAACCAATACAAACCATATGAGGCAATTGTTTTTTTGCTTAAAATTCTCTTTGTTGTTTGAGTTTTAAAAAACCCTTTATACCCCATAATTCTGGCGATTTTTTCTATAAAGATCTCTTGCATGAAATAGGGAATATAAGAAAAAGAAAAATCTACTTTTACCACATCTGGCGTTTCCCAAGAAACGTGCCTATTGGTCAACGCAAGAACAAAATTCTCTGCGTAAGACCTTAGCGCTCCAATCAAACGAATGAAATGTAAATAGCCTTCTTGCTCTTGCACACGTCTTGCCTGCGTTCTTAAATATTTCATATTTTCATTAGATGGGTCTTGTGCGTATGGGGTATCTTTTAAGAAATCCATCAACTCAAGCTTAGAAAACCCAAGTAGCGGCCTTGCAAGAATCACCCCTCTATTTTCAGATAAAGAGCTCATTGAAGCAAGCCCCATTAAGCCACTTTTCTGCCAAACTCGCATAATAAAAGTTTCAATTAAATCATTTTGATGGTGCCCAAGAAAGAGAATGTCTATATCGTTTTGAACACAAAAATCCAGTAATAATTCATACCTTGCAGATCTTGATTCGTCTTGGGTTTTGGTCCCTTTTGGTTTCCATCTTAATATGTGGTGTGGTAGATTTAAAGATAGGCAAAAAAGAGCCACATTGAAGGCCTCATCCTTTGATTCAGGTCTTAATCCATGATCTACAGTCAAAACAACAATATTGGGATGATTTTTAAGCATTACCAAAAGAGCCATGCTATCAGGGCCCCCTGACACAGCAACAGCAATTTTTTTATTTACAATTAAGGAGCTGAATTTGCTTGGTAGCATTATCTCTCAAATCGACTGAAATACTGGGAAGAGAAAGTAACTTTTTCAAAGCAACACAAGCCTGGTCTGGTTTTTTTAATTCACTCAAAGTCAAAGATAAAATCCAAATCGCACGGGGCTCTTCAGGGGAATCTTTGTATTCTACTAGCCCTTTTTTAATCAAAGAAATTGCTTTTTCATATTCTTTTTGAGAGTAATAATAATCAGCCAAGAAAAAATACGCCTTGGCGGCTAATGCATGAGCCTTGTGTGTTTTCGTGAAATTTTTTATAATATTTTCGATATCAGGATCTTTTTGAATTGCAAGCTGTTTTATTTTTTCAAACTCACTCACAGGATCCCCTTCACTTGCACTCTCAGGCAAAGTTTCATGAAAATCCAAAGACTTCTCTTTTATCTCCCCTGCAAGGTTTGAATTGTTGGAAGATCTTAATATTTCAATAAGTTTTTCCAGACGATCAACTTTTTCTTCTAATGTGCGAATTTTATCGTGAACATCTCCCAACGAAGGAACGCCATCTTCAGGAACAATATCTGGAGGTAGAATACTCGTTGCCTCTTGATCAGACACATTTTGAATTGCTTTTTCAATAACATTAGCATCTAATGGGACAGCAAAAAAAGAAAGAAAGAAAATTATATATATCATTTTTTGAAAACTTTAAAAAAATCGGCTTTTGGATTACCAAAAGCCGAAATATATTCAAAAGCTATAATACGCTTATTGAGCAACTGTTACAGCGCGACGGTTCTTACCGTGAGCTGCCTCATCGTTACCAAGATCAGCTGGACGACCTTTACCATAGCTTACGATTTCTGCGCGTGTTGGAGCAACGCCCAATGCTGTCAAGTAGTTATGAGCTGCCTTAGCGCGTCTTTCACCAAGACCCATGTTATAAGCTTCAGATCCGCGAACGTCACAATGTCCTTCGATGACAATTTTTTGTTCTGGACGAGCATTCAAATAACCTGCTTGTTGTGTTAATGTTTTTTGCCCTTCAGCAGTAACATCTGATTTATTAAGAGCGAAGAATACGCGATCGCCATTCGGTCCCATTTGAGAAATGAAATCAGTTCCGACATTACCCATACCAGCTTTTGATGAGCTATCAGAAGGAACATCACTACAAGAAGCCAAAACTCCTGCTACAACTAAAGAAACTATTGTTTTTGTATTAAAACGCATTTTTATTATTACCTTTCATTTATTAACTTACATAAGTTTTCGCATTTTTAGCAGGGCCACATAACGACCCTTTTACTTAAACCTTTACACTTTTTATCACAAAACCCCTCCATTTGTAATCTTTTTTTCATATAAATAAACACCCCTTGACTTATTCCTCCTTGTGTGTTGCATATAAACAACATTTTTTTGCATTATTATCTTGAAATTTATCTTTTTTTAATAGATAGTTAACTTGTGCAAACTTAATCAACAGAGGTGTTACAATGAATGATGAATTCTTAAAAGAACAATTAGAGCGTTTTAAACAAGAACATAAGGACCTGGACGTACAAATTACATCCCTTGCAAATATAGAAACATCTGACGATCTGCATATACACAGGCTCAAAAAAAAGAAATTACTCCTAAAAGATCAAATTAAAATTCTTGAGAGTAGACTTATGCCAAATATTATTGCATAATTTAGCCAATTTAAAAAATCCGGAAAGGTTAAATTATGTCTTTTTTATCCCTAAGAGCTCAAAGTATAAAACCATCAGCAACATTTGCCGTTGCAAAAAAAGCAAAAGATCGAAAAAGAGATGGTCTGGAGGTGTTTGACTTAAGCGTTGGAGAACCTGATTTTCCAATGCCTACATACATACACCAAGGAATTCAAAGCGCACTTCAAGGGGGGAAAACAAAGTACACAAACATAGACGGGATTTTAGAGCTTAAAACTCAAATCTGCTATAAATTTGAAAAAGAAAACAACCTGAAATTTGATCCGGAAAATATCATCGTCTCCACAGGCGGAAAGCAAGTTCTTTTTAATGCTTTTTTAGCCACCCTTGATCCACAAGATGAGGTCATTGTGCCTAATCCCTACTGGGTTTCTTACCCTGAAATGATTCGCTTTGCGCAAGGAACAGTCATAAACTGCCCCGCGAACGAAGAATTCAAAATCACCCCAGAAACGCTCATTAAATGCATCACTCCAAAAACAAAATGGTTAATTTTAAATTCTCCCTCAAACCCCACTGGAGCTGTTTATAGTGAAAATGATTTGAAAGAATTATCCAAAGTGTTATTAGAGAATCCTCATGTTTGGATTATGACAGATGATATCTATGAGCATTTAATCTATGACGATTTAAAGTTTTATAATATACTTAATGTTTGCCCTGAACTTCAATCACGAACACTTATCGTTAATGGCTTCTCAAAAGCATTTGCCATGACAGGACTTCGTCTTGGGTATGGAGCAGGCCCTGCCGAACTGATAAAAGCCATGACCACGATCCAATCACAATCAACCTCCAACGCAAGCTCTTTAATCCAATATGCTGGTCTTTGCGCCCTTCAAGGGGATATGGGGTTCCTACACAGCTGGAGAGAGGATTACCAAAAAAGACGTGATTTATGCCTTGAAATATTAAGAGAAAGCCCTCACCTTTCCATTCAAAAACCCCAAGGGGCATTCTATGTTTTACCAAAACTAATCGACCTCTTGGATGATACAGAGTTCGCGGTAAGTCTGCTAGAAGAAACAGGCGTAGTTGTTGTGCCAGGATCCGCTTTTGGCGCTCCAGGCCATTTTAGGATATCATTCTCAGTTGCCCAAGAAACCCTTCAAGAGGCATGTACTAGAATCGTTCGCTTCTTGTCTAAAAATCTTTAAACCAGAGCTCTGAATACTTTCAACAAAACTCCTTGGTGACGATATTGATCAATTTCTTCTTCTGTATCAAGACAGCATATCAAAGAAAACTCCCTAAGCTGATTGTCCGCTGAAATGATTTGTAACTTGACTCTTTTCTTCACAGATAGACCCGACTCAAGGCCGATGATATTGATCTTTTCATTGCCCAAAAGCTGTAAATCATGTCGCGACTGCCCTTGATCAAAAAGTAATGGTAAAATCCCCATTCCCACAAGGTTAGACCTGTGAATTCTCTCAAAGCTTTGCGCAACAACGGCTTTCACACCAAGCAACAAAGACCCTTTCGCTGCCCAATCCCGTGACGAGCCAGTTCCATATTCCTTTCCAGCAAAAATCACCAAAGGCGTATTGTATAAATTTGCAACATCATAAATACTTTGAACATCACCAGAGTCATGAAATCTTGAGAAACCCCCTTGAATTTGAGGGGTCATTTCATTTTGAATTCTGGTATTGGCGAACGTGCCACGCACCATCACTTCGTGATTTCCACGACGCGATCCATATGAGTTAAATTCAACTTCATCCACGCCTTTTTCACTTAAGTACTTTCCCGCTGGGCTGCTTTTTTTGATCGAGCCTGCAGGGGATATATGATCCGTGGTAATGCTATCTCCAAAAATCGCCAATATATTCGCATTTTTTATGTCCCTTACCTCAAAAGGGGTGAGTTTTGCCCCGTCAAAATAAGGAGGGCACTGAATATACGTGCTATCTTGGTCCCAAGCATATGTTAGGCTTTCTTGAGTCTGGATTGCCTTCCACGCATCATCTCCTTCAAAAATGTGATCATATTTTTTACAAAATTGATCACTTCGAAGTACTCGCTCAATAACAGAACGCACTTCTTGATCTTGCGGCCACACATCTTTTAAATAAACAGAATTCCCCTTATCATCTTCCCCCAAAGGATCTTGCGCAAGGTTCACCATCATATTTCCAGCCAATGCATATGCAACAACAAGAGGGGGAGATGCTAAATAATTTGCCTTTACCTGTGCATGTATACGTCCTTCAAAATTACGATTCCCGGATAAAACAGCTGCCACGGTTAAATTCTTTTCATCAATCAATTTGGCCACATCCTCAGAAAGAGGCCCCGAGTTTCCGATACATGTTGTACAGCCATGCGCCACAATAGAAAAACCCATCGCATCCAAGTCTGCTTGCAGCCCAGATTCAGTTAAATATTGACCAACAACCTGCGATCCTGGAGCAAAAGATGTTTTTACCCATGGCTTCACCTTAAGACCTAATGCTCTTGCTTTACGCGCAACCAGACCTGCTGCAATCAAAACATAAGGGTTGGATGTGTTGGTGCAGCTTGTAATTGCAGCAATGACGATACTTCCCTCCCCCATTTTTTCCACATTCACATCGTTTAATAATGGAAAAGATGATGGCACATCTTTTAATAAAACTCGATCTTGCGGCCTTTTTGGACCGGCAAGGCATGTTTGAATTGATGCTAAATCACACTCAACCACCTCATCAAAAGCATCATCTGATAATTCTTGATACCACAAACCTTGCTCTTTAGCGTAGGCCTCAACAAGCTTTACGTGATGATCAGAGCGTCCAGTGATTTTTAAATATTCGATAGTTTCTTGGTCTATCGGACAATATCCACAAGTAGCGCCATATTCAGGCGCCATATTTGCCAACGTTGCACGGTCGGGCAAAGAAAGCTTTTCATACCCCTCTCCATAAAACTCAACAAATTTTCCAACAACACCTTTTGCACGAAGCAATTGAGTGATCGTTAAAACAAGATCTGTTGCCATCACCCCTTCTGGTAATTTACCTTTAAGTTTCACACCTACCACTTTTGGAATCATCATATAAATTGGAGATCCCAGCATCACTGCTTCTGCTTCTATTCCCCCAACTCCCCAACCTAACACACCAAGCCCATTAACCATAGTCGTATGGGAATCTGTACCCACCACGGTATCCATATAAACTTCTTTATCTTTAGAAACCCAGGCAACCTTAGCCAAATATTCTATATTAACCTGATGACAAATCCCAACACCAGGGGGCACAATTCTCATATTATCAAAAGCCCTTTGCGCCCATTTAAAAAAAGTATATCGTTCTTGATTGCGCGCATACTCAAGTTTCATATTTTTAGAAAAAGAATCCATCCCTCCTGAAAAATCAATCATCACCGAATGGTCAATCACCAAATCAACAGGTTTTAAAGGGTTTACTTTTCGCGCATCCCCTCCCACGTTAGCGACAGCATCTCGCATTGCAGCCAAGTCAGCCACAGCCGGAATGCCGCTAAAATCCTGCATCAAAACACGCGTGGGGGAAAATGGAATTTCAATCTCACTTTTGTTTAAAATTCCATCTATCATTTCTTTATCTGGATTTAATCTGATGATATTTTCAAGTAAAACGCGAAGAGAAAATGGGATTTTTTTTAAACTATCCGGCCGAACAAAATCCTTTATTTGGACAAAACGATAAATCTCTCCATCAATATTTATTTCTCTAAGCATAAAAACCCCCTAAATTTCAGTAATTACTTACAAGTAAAGCACAGTTTTTCTCAAAAGTCAAAATACCCGATAGAGACAAATAGATACCAAGTTTTAAATTAAGTTGTAGTTTTTAATTTTTTTTGATAGTTTTAACGCACAAATCAAAATACACAAGGGAACTTATGTCTCAAGGTCTTAATCATGTTTTTCAAATCAAGGATATACTGAAAAAAAATCAATCATGCCTTTGGGTTATCCACAACGAAGCGCTTGCTATTGAGGCCTTAGCTCTTGCAAAGTTTGTACTAGGAGACTCTGAGGTTTTATATTTCCCCGCATGGGACACACTACCTTATGATCGCATATCCCCCCTTCCTCAAATCATGGGGCAAAGGCTTTATACTCTATCAAGAATATTGAAAAATCCCAGTAACACACTCGTCATTTCAACGCCAAGCGCACTCATGCAAAAACTCCCCCCTCAAGACATAGTGCAAACTTCATTTAACAGTATCAAAATAGGCGATTGCTTTTCCATGCAAGACCTATCTCACAACCTTTTAAATCTGGGCTACAGACGTGTTGAGTGCGTCAGAGAACAAGCTGAATTCTCAATCCGGGGTGGGTTATTTGATGTTTCCATCCCACAAATCAACCAAGAATCAGAAGGATTCAGGCTAGATTTTTTTGGAGATACGATTGAAAATATTCGAACTTTTGATCTTTCTTCTCAAAGAACTATCATAAATATCACTGACTCCATTTCTTTTGGTGCGGCAAGCGAAATTCGCCTTAATCAAAAGAATATTGAAAATTTCAGAACAAAATATCGAAACTTGGTCCACAAAACAAAAACAGAAGAAGATCCTCTTTATATCAACATCAGTCAAGGCCTTACCTATCCTGGCATGGAGCACTGGCTGCCTCTTTTTTACGATCACACAACACTTTTTACGGACTATCTTCCAGAATCATGGGCTGTGGTAGAAGACCCTTTATCAAAGCTTCACTGGCAACATAAAGTCACTCAATATCAAGAACATTACATATCCAGGCTTGAATATTTAAAAACAACTCAAAAATCAGGGATTCTCCCCTATTTTCCTGTTGATGTTTGCGACATGATTGAAACAAATGCCTTTAACTGGAAAAATGTATACCAAACCGAATCTAAAGAACATGGATTTCTGCCTTCATCTATAGATGATGCTATACAAAACACCACCCCCATTAAATTAATAACGCTATCCTCCAAAGGTTCAATTGAGCGGTTAAAACTGATTTTAAATGATAAAGGCATTTCGAGTTTCAAAGAAGTGGAAAACTTTTCAGACCTCAAGCTTGGTATAAATTTAACCAATCTGCCCATCTCAAAAGGTTTCTTACATAAAGACATCGCCATCATCACAGAAGAAGACCTATTTGGCGAAAAATTATCCATGTCAAAAAAAAGCACAAGCAAACGCGCAAAAGAAGTCTTAATGGAGGCATCTTCACTTGCACCTGGAGACCTGGTCGTGCACGATGATCATGGAATTGGACGATTTTTAGGCCTTCAAACAATCCCTGTTTTGCAAACCCCCCACGATTGCATTTGCCTTGAGTATTCAAACGGTGATAAGCTTTATGTCCCTATCGAGAATATTAACATTCTAACCAGATACGGGAGCGATAATGCCTCGGCCGAGCTTGACCGCCTAGGAAGCGCAAGCTGGCAACTTCGTAAAGCAAAAGCAAAAGACCGTATCAAAGAGATAGCGCACCATCTCATTTCCATGGAAGCAACAAGGCAAACTAAAAAAGGCCGGATCTATCATAAAACTGCCGAATATGACCTCTTCGAGGCCACTTTCCCCTACGTAGAAACGCAAGATCAAGAAAAAGCAATTCAGGATATCTTGGAAGATCTTTCCTCAGGAAAACCCATGGATCGCCTCATTTGCGGGGACGTCGGGTATGGAAAAACAGAAATTGCAATCAGAGCTTCATTTCTAATTGCTCATGAAGGGGCACAAGTTGCTGTTATTGCTCCCACTACCCTTTTATGTAGACAGCACTTTAAAAACTTCCATGAAAGGCTTGCTCCTTTTGGGATCAAGGTTAAACAACTTTCAAGACTTGTCAGCACAAAAGAAGCAAACCAAACTTATAGTGATCTTGAAAATGGAGATGTTAATGTTATTGTCGCAACACACGCTCTTTTAAAAGACAAAATCAAATTCAAAGATTTAGGATTAGTGGTTATTGATGAAGAGCAACATTTTGGCGTCGCACAAAAAGAAAAGCTCAAAACTCTGGCAAATGATGTGCATCTTCTAACCCTTTCTGCAACCCCCATCCCTCGAACACTTCATATGGCTTTATCAGGGCTTAGGTCCATGAGTATCATAGCAACACCTCCCGTGGACAGAATGGCGATTCGAACATTCATTACCCCTTTTGATCCTGTTGTCATCAAAGAAGCCTTACTGCGTGAGCATTATCGAGGTGGACAGAGTTTCTACGTTTGTCCTCGCATTGAAGACATAGAGGAGGTAAGGCTGATGCTTGCAGAAATGGTTCCAACTCTCAAAGTTTTTGCAGCTCACGGCCAAATGAATCCCAAAGATTTAGATGAAATCATGAATCAATTTTGCGAAGGGCAAGCTCATATATTGCTTGCAACCAATATTATTGAATCAGGAATCGACCTATCTTCCGTAAACACAATAATTATACACAGATCTCATCTTTTTGGATTATCTCAACTTTATCAATTAAGAGGTCGTGTTGGAAGATCAAAAGTCAGAGCTTATGCCTATTTAACGACCCCAAATTTAAAAAAGAATGAAGCATTAAGCGAGACATCTCTAAAGCGTCTTGAAATTATGGGAACCCTTGATTCTCTTGGCGCAGGATTCAGAATCGCCTCGCACGATATGGACCTAAGAGGAACAGGAAATTTAATTGGCTCTGCGCAGTCAGGCCATATCAAAGAAATTGGGGTTGAGCTTTATCAACAACTCCTACAAGAAGCCATCGAACAAGGTAAAACCCTAGAGCCTATTCAGGAACACTTCACACCAGAGATTAAAGCCGATATACCGGTTTACATTCCAGACACCTATATTAAAGATTTAGGTCTTCGGATGACTATCTACAGACGCCTTGGTGCATTGTCTTCATTTGAAGAAATCGAAGATATTTCAGCTGAGTTTGCTGATCGGTTTGGGAAAATACCCACATCACTAAATAACCTTTTCTCTATTATCAAACTAAAGATTATATGCAAAAATATCAACATTGAAAAATGCGATATTGGACCCAAAGGAGCTGTTTTATCATTTTGGAAAAATAAACCTCAAAATATCGATGGCGTTTTATCATGGGTGAGCTCCAGACAAGGCCTTGCAAAACTAAGACCTGATGGAAAACTTATCTTAATTGGAACTTGGGAATCTGCCCAAAAAGCAATCGTAACTCTTCAAACACTTCTTCCAACAATTCCATCTTAATATTTTAATTTTTGGTCAAATAAAACTTGCTTTTCTTGTTCAAATGGGCTACAATTTTAACTATATTAAGATAAAAAAAAAGAGAAATTATGGCCAAACTAAATCATTTCAATCGTCTAGAACCTTGGCAAGATCCAAAAGCAAAGCCATTGATACAGCTTGAAAATATTTCAAAAAGCTACAATGGTACCATGGCTGTAAATAATTTTTCTTTATCTATTTATAAACACGAATTCTTTTCACTTTTGGGCGGATCTGGTTGTGGAAAAACAACTATTTTGCGCCTAATCTCGGGACTTGAAACCCCTACTTCTGGAAAAATATTTATTGATGGAATTGATATTTCTCAGCACCCTCCTTATGAACGTCCTGTGAACATGATGTTTCAATCTTACGCCTTGTTTCCACATATGACAGTTGCTCAAAATATTGCTTTTGGCCTGCATCAAGAACATCACTCTAAACATGAAATCAAGCACCGTTTAGAAAACGTCCTTGAGCTTGTTCAGCTGCAAGATTACGCCACCAGAAAACCTGATCAGCTTTCTGGTGGACAAAAACAAAGAACAGCCCTTGCTCGAAGCCTAGTGAAACAGCCAAAAGTTTTACTGCTTGATGAGCCCTTAGCTGCACTTGATAAAAAACTTCGTGAAAAAACACAGTTTGAGCTTGTCAACATCCAAGAAAAACTCGGCGTCACATTCGTTATGGTCACACACGACCAAGAAGAAGCAATGACTATGTCAACACGAATCGGCATCATGGAAGAGGGAAAGGTCCGTCAAGTCGGAACGCCAAATGAAATTTATGAATTCCCTAATTCTGTTTTTGTTGCAGACTTTATCGGATCTATTAATATTTTTGAAGGATTTGTAATCGAAGATGAGCCTGATCATATTTTAGTAAAATCAGAACAAGCCGGATGTGATCTTTATGTCAGCCACTCTTCTGCTGCCCCCATCGGCGCACAAGTCCACATTGCCATTCGCCCAGAAAAAATCTTTGTCACAACTCAAGATCCAAACATGTCACAAAATTACGCAAAAGGCGTTGTTAAAGAAATCGGATATTTAGGTGATGTCTCAATTTACCATGTCGAAATAGAAAGTGGAAAAATAATCTTGGCAACTATTCCCAACCAAGCAAAGCAAGCTGAGCACCCCGTTGAATGGGATGATGAAGTCTATTTGTTTTGGAAGGCTGACAACTGTATCGTACTCACACATTAAAGATCTTGAAAAATGAAAAAGCATGACTCTCATCTTGAAAGATTTTTATTCTCGGTTCTTCCTTATTTATGGGTTATATTTTTCTTGGCAATCCCCCTTGCAATTTTGTTAAAGATAAGCTTTTCTGAACCAATCATTGGAAAACCTCCATACGCAGATATGCTCTCATGGCTTGATAATAAAACGCTACAAATCAAAATTACCCTTATTAACTTCTTTTCAATTTTCGAAGATCCTCTTTATGTATTCACATATCTTCAATCAATAAAGATTGCTTTTATTTCAACTGTTTTATGCCTGCTCCTTGGGTATCCTTTAGCTTATTTCATCTCAACATGCTCAGCAAAGTGGCGTATTATTTTGTTGATGATGGTTATGCTTCCTTTTTGGTCTTCATTTCTGATTCGTATTTATGCATGGATTATTCTCCTTAATCCAAACGGGATCATCAATTCATTTTTGATTAAGCTAAATATCATATCCATTCCTCTACCATTAGGAAATAATTTAACTGCTGTTATCATCGGCGTTGTTTATTGCTATTTGCCTTTTATGATTTTGCCTCTTTACACTTCATTGCAAAAAATTGACCCCGTTCTTCTTGAGGTCGCCTATGATCTAGGCGCAAGACCATTTAAAGCTTTTTGGAAAGTAACCCTCCCTCTTTCTTATAGTGGGGTGATTTCAGGGTCAATGCTTGTCTTTATTCCTGCAGTAGGAGAATTTGTCATCCCTGAATTATTAGGTGGACCCGAAACGTTAACTATTGGCCGTATTTTATGGGGTGAGTTCTTTCACAACAGAGACTGGCCAATTTCTGCAGCAATTGCTGTGGCGCTTATGTTTCTCACAGCTATCCCTTTGATGCTCATTCATAAAATTGAAAGTAATAAAAATGCCGCGTAAATATAATTCATCAAAAAAACTCATCATAAGTACGGGATTTGTTTTTGCATTCTTATATATACCAATTTTTACTCTTATTATTTTCTCCTTTAACAGTTCGCCTATGATGGGTCAATGGGAAGGATTCAGTCTTAAATGGTATCATGAGCTTTTTTCAAATAACGCCTTATTGGATTCCGTTTGGTCCAGTATTAAAATTGCCTCTATCACAGCAACGCTTGCTATTTTCTTAGGGCTCTTTTCATCTTTAATTATTGTTCGCTACCCAAAAATAAAAGGAGCCTCTCTTTTTAAAGGCCTTATCAGTACACCACTTATTTTACCCGATATGATTACAGGTCTTGCGCTCCTCCTTTTCTTTGTTGGAACAGAACAGATGCTTGGATGGCCGCAAGGACGAGGTGTTACAACAATTATCATTGCCCACACAACGCTTGCAATGGCATACGTTGTCATCATCATTAAATCAAGGCTTGAGGAATTGGATCCATTACTGGAGGAAGCCGCTCTTGACCTTGGAGCAAAACCTTGGCAGGTTTTTTCTCAAATCACTCTTCCCATCATCACGCCATCTCTACTTTCCGCATGGCTCCTAGCATTCACATTATCTTTGGACGATGTTGTTCTTGCCAGTTTTGTTGCCGGACCAAACTCCACAACGCTTCCAATGTATATCTTTTCAAAAATTCGCTTAGGGCTGACCCCTGAAATTAATGCTCTTGCAACCATTATTGTACTTATTGTGTCAATTGGCATTATTATTTCCGGGACATTTCTCTATAAATCTCAGAAGCTAACGCCAAGGCCTTAGTGAACGAAGAGCTGGTTTAAATACGAAATTATTCTGCACGATAAAACCTTGAGCTGCTTCTTGGAAATATTTCACATAAGGACTACGAAATCTTTGTGGGAAAAATGATAAAACTTGTCCTTTGTATTGTTTTTTAGAATATTTTGAAAATGCAATGAAGACATCATAATTTTTCAAAACACAGCCTGTCTTGAAACATTTAAATCTTGCATCATCTTTAGAAATTATTGAAATATTTTTGGCGCCCAAAACTCTTGCCCATAGCTCGATCTCAAATTTCTTTGAGGATTCAGGATAAGTAAAAAGTGTATCTTTTGAAAAAAAAGCCCATACTTTTTGGGCAGGATCAAATAAAAGATCTGGCTTCGCATGAGATGGGAATACAAAACCATAAATACCAATACATAAAAAAGGTAAAGACCAAAAACGCCACTTTGATTTCCATATACCCATCCATAAAACAGAAAACACCACCATGTTCAAAGCCCAAAGCGATGGAGTCGGTACAATTATATTGGAGCCATGCCAATTTCCAACTTCATGCGCAATAATATTCAAAAATGAAATTCCCCACCCCATGGGAACAAGAGCCAAGCTCTCCAAACCAAAAGGCATCAAAATAAGCGAACATACACCAAGGGGCATAATCCAAATTCCCATCAAAGGCACGCCTATCATGTTCGCCTCAATTGCATGCAAAGTAATTCTATTAAATGTTGCGATCGTTAAAGGAAATGTTGCTAATGTAGCAATCACAGAAGTTAAAGCAAGAGCAAGACCATATAAAACAACTTGCTTAAAAAATGAATTTGTTTTTTGCAAGCTTTTCACCCAATCGCTCTCATACACAGAAATAAGTGCAAACACAGCAGCAAATGAAAGCTGAAAACTTGGATGAACGAGTGATTCTGGAAATAAAATTAAAACGACTAACGCTGCAACGGCAACCAGATTCATTGAAATAGAAATGCGATCATACATCACCCCAAGCAGTACAATGCTTGTCATTAAAAAAGATCTAACAACTGGAGTCCCAAAGCCAGAAATCGCCATATAAAATAACAATAAAGGAATACATAAAAAAGCAGCAATTTTTTTTGTGTGAAATTTTAAAGCAAAAGTTGGTATCAATGCCAATACATTACGAAGTAAGAAAAATATAAAACCAGCAACAAGTCCCACATGTAATCCTGAAATAGCTAAAATATGACTAAGTCCTGAATTTGTATAGTCATCACGAACAGATTTTGGAATCTTTGTCTTCTCTCCTGTTATCAAGGCAGCCACAATAGCCCCTTTTTCTCCTGAAATTGCTCCATAAATCCTCTCAGTTAAAGATCTTCTAAGCCCTTCTAACGACCAATCATACGATGTGCTCTTAATAGAAATCGTATCTGCCCTCAAAACCCCTTGTGCGCTCAATCCTTGAAAAAAGGCTTGCCTTTTAAAATTATATGATCCTTCAATCAAAGGAGGAGAAAAAGGAAATAAGTGCCCTTTCCCAGAAATTTTATCCCCTATTCGAAAGTTAAGATCTTCCCCTCCTTTAACTTTAAGTCTTACCTTGGTATCATTTTTAAGCTTTAAAATAATTCTCTGTTCATTCGAGGGCAATGTTTCGACTTGGGTCATTTTCCCTTCTAGCAAAACTCCATAAGTTGCCTCTTGAATCATTTTAGTATCAAGGAAATGGGTTTTAACATTGACAATCAAAAAACCAAAAACAATGTACACGAAAGGAAAAAATATTTTTCTAGCCCATTTCAAGCAAAGAGATAAAAACAGAATTAATGCCCATAAAAAACAAGGTTCAACTGATAACCAAAGATAAAATCCAATTCCAACCCCCATAAAAACAGGAGTCCATAACCATCTTCGATGCCAATCTTCTGACCAGTATGTTTGAATTCTTATGGTGTTAATTTTGTTTTCTCTTTTCTTAGCTTTTCCCAATACTCAATGCGTTTTAAAATTTCACGCTCAAACCCTCTTTGAGGTGGTTCATAAAATTCTCTTCGATCCACCCCTTTTGGAAAATAACTCACACCTGAGAATGCGTCACTCAAATCATGATCATATATATAATTTTTAGAATAATTTAAAGAGTACTCAGGCGGTGGATAGTTTTGACTCTTAAGAGCAGACACTTTCTTTTGAGATGCATACACGCTGTTTGATTTTGGGGCAGTTGCCAAATAAATAACGCCTTGATAAATCCCCAAATCCCCTTCAGGGGAACCTAGAATTTCATGAGCTCTATGAATATTCAATACTAGTCCTAAAGCATCCGGATCCGCCATGCCTATATCTTCTATTGAAAACCTAATCAATCTTCGCAAGATATAAGAAGGATCCTCTCCTCCATTAAGCATTCTTTCAAGCCAATAAAGAGCTGCATTAACGTCAGATGCACGCATTGATTTATGCAGCACACTAATCAAATTATAGTGTTGATCTCCTCCTTTGTCATAAAGAGGCGCTCGCTTTTGAACCACACTTTGCAGCAAGGGAATATCAATCTCTTGCTCCAGATCAGATAGAATTTCAAGCATATTTAAATAAAAGCGCCCATCCCCTGAACACATTGAATTTAAATACTGTTTAGCCTCTTTGCTTATTCTGATAGTTTTTTTTAAAAAAATTTCTGCTTTTTCAAATAAGATATTTAAAGAGCTTTCATCTAAGTCTTTAAGAAAGAATACCTGACATCTGGAAAGAAGCGCTTTATTAAGCTCAAAGGATGGATTTTCTGTTGTTGCCCCAATTAAGACAATAGTACCATCCTCAATAACGGATAAAAAACTATCTTGTTGGGATTTGTTAAATCTATGTATCTCATCTACAAATAAAACTGTATTACCCCCACTTTTTCTTCTAAGTCTCGACTCTTCAAAGATTTTCTTAAGATCAGAAACCCCTGAAAAAACAGCTGAGATAGAAACGAAGTGAGCATTGCTCAAACTTTGACTTAAAAGCTTCGCTATTGTAGTTTTTCCACATCCGGGTGGACCACATAAAATCATTGAAGATATTTTACCCAAAGAACACATACGATCCAAGGGATAATCTTTTGCCAATAAATGGTCTTGTCCAACCACCTCGCATAAACTTTTTGGACGAAGCAATTCTGCCAATGGAACTTGGATGCTCGAAGTCATTTTTCCTGAATCAGCATCGTTCCATCGGGAGAAACTTTTACAGAATATGTTTTTTGTCCCCGATTGTAATCAAAAGATCCATCTGGGGATGTCTTTGCAAGAATTCTTGTTAAATCTTTCACCTCAGAAACAGTTTCCAAATTATAGCTTAAAATAATATCTCCAGGCCTTACCCCTAATCTATGAGACACACTTCCACGCTTAATTTCAAATACCATCACTCCTTTTTTCATTGGGTCAATAGAAAGCTCGTTCGCTAAAGATGGGGATAAATTCAATACTGTTGCCCCACTAAGTAAGTGGTTTCCCTTGAGCAACGATTGATCTCTTTGTGGTTTTTCAGGAGGTGCTACCAATGTTACAAGGATTTTTTTTTCTTCTGATCCACGTTTATAAGTTAAATCCATCTGATCTCCTGCGATACAAACGCTAACCCTAAAGTGATATTCTTCATCATTTAATACCGGTTTACCATTAATATGCGTAATTAAATCACCCACTTTAAACCCCGCTTTTTCTCCAGGGCTATCAGCATAAACTCCTGTAATCAAAACACCAGATGGTTTTTTCAAGTCCATGCTTTGAGCCATTTTAAAATCTAAAGATTGAACCCCGATTCCGATCCAAGAACGCTCAATTTGAGCAAGACCACGTTCATAGCTTGATATCAGAGGTCTAATCATATTTGCGGGCACAGCAAAGCTTAATCCTTGAAACCCACCATCTGTTGATGCGATAGCAGTTGTAACCCCAACAAGTCTTCCTTTTAAATCTCCGGAGCTCGTTTTCTCAAGAGCTATCAACGCACCACCTGAATTCCCTTTATTTACAGCAGCATCCGTTTGAATATATGATCGGAAATCTTTTGCTCCACCAAAACGACGAGCCAATGCTGCAACAATCCCCCTTGAGGAAGATTGGCCTATTCCATAAGGATTTCCAATTGCAAGAACATCATCACCAATTTTAAGCTCATCCGCATCTCGAACATCGACATAAGGAAAATTAGCTTCATCAGAATCAATTTTTAATAAAGCAAGATCACATGTCTTGTCTGAAATCAAAATCTTAGCCTTAAACTCACGATTATCATTCAATACCACTGTGATTTCTTTTCCGCCTTCAATCACATGAAAGTTTGTCACAATTAGACCATTTTTTCTAATAATTACACCAGAGCCCAATGATTTTTGAACTTTGTCAACAGGCATGCCAAACAAAAAACTCTCACCCATACCGCCAAAAAACGGGAAAGATTTGAACAAAGGGTCCATAGCCATTTGACGCACAACTTTACTGGCATAAATATTAACAACAGCAGGGGCAACTTGCTCAATAACAGGGGAAAATATATTAATCTTAGCCTGATCTTGAGCCTTTAAACCAAAAGATAAATGCAACACTGTCGAAATCAATAATAAAAACTTCATCTTACCTTCCCCTTAAAAAAATAGGCAGCTTCTGAAACCAGAGCTGCCTATTTATTGCTGTAAACTTAATTAGAAACTTAAGCAGCCACTACTTCAACGCTTTTTTGAGCGCCGTCAGCAGAAGGGCCTGTCCCTTTTGCTGATACATCGCGATCAACAAACTCAATAACAGCCATTGGAGCCATATCACCATAACGGAAACCCGCCTTGATAATTCTAACATAACCCCCTGGTCTATTTTCGTAACGCTTTGCAAGAACATTAAAAAGTTTTCTTGCAAGATCATTGCAGCCAAGCTGAGCTGAAATTGTTCTGATGTTTGAAAGAGAATTGGTACGAGCTTTCGTTACTAATTTCTCAATATATACTCTTAAATCTTTTGCTTTTGGCAAAGTTGTTGTTATTTGTTCATGCTGAATCAAAGCTCCAGCAAGGTTTGAAAAAAGAGCTTTACGATGCTCTGTTCTTCTGTTTAATTTTCTTCCTTTTATTCCATGACGCATAATATATCTCCCACGTTCTTAATTAAATGGTTCTTCAACTTTTTTAGCCAAATCTTCGATATTCTCAGGGGGCCAATCAGGAACATGCATTCCTAAGACCAATCCCATTTGAGTCAGAACTTCCTTGATTTCATTCAAAGACTTGCGACCAAAGTTTGGTGTTTTCAACATTTCTTGCTCTGTTTTTTGAACAAGATCACCAATGTAAATGATATTATCATTTTTCAAGCAATTTGCAGATCTGACCGAAAGCTCAAGCTCATCAACCTTTTTAAGAAGATTCCGATTAAAAGAGAGAACTTCTTCTTCCTCCTCTATCACTTCAAGCTTTGGCTCGTCAAAATTAATGAAGATTTGAACTTGATCTTGCAAAATACGTGCAGCAAATGCAATAGCATCTTCTGGCGTTACGGTTTTATTTGTTTCGATGCTCAATGACAATTTATCATAATCTGTACGCTGACCAACACGAGTGTTGTCAACCTTGTACGACACTCTTTTCACAGGAGAGAACAATGAGTCAATGGGGATGACACCAATTGCCATCTCTTCTTTACGATTCTGAGAAGCTGGAACATAGCCACGGCCAGTTTCAATCGTCAGCTCCATATTCAATTTTGACCCCGCACCCACAGTGCAAATAACTTGATCTGGATTTAAAATTTCAACATCAGATCCAGAAACGATCATCTTAGCAGTCACAACACAAGGTCCATCTACCTTAATAGTCGCTTTTTTTGGAAATTCAGAATGGCAGGCAATAGCAAGATTCTTAATATTCAAAATAACATCACTTACATCTTCTTTGACGCCAGGAATTGTTGAAAATTCATGCAAAACGCCCTCTATGTGAATAGATGTTACAGCAGCTCCCTGCAAAGAAGAAAGCAAAATACGCCGCAAGGAGTTACCTAAAGTCATACCATACCCACGCTCCAAAGGCTCAACAACAACAGTTGCTTGAGTTTTTGGATCTTCGCCTGGATGAAGGATAACCCCAGCTGGCTTAATGAGTGTCTGCCAATTTTTATATATCACAGCAATCCCCTTAAAAATTAATAATTAAAACCTATAATATCAAATAACTTACGATAATTACACACGACGACGCTTTGATGGACGGCATCCATTGTGCGGAACAGGTGTAATATCACGTATTGATGTAATTGTCAAACCAACAGATTGAAGGGCACGCAATGCTGATTCGCGTCCAGTTCCAGGCCCCTTAACTTCGACTTCCAATGTTTTTACGCCATGTTCCATAGCTTTACGGGCAACATCTTCGGCTGCCATCTGAGCCGCATAAGGTGTCGATTTTCTGGATCCCTTAAAACCAAGCAACCCTGAAGATGACCAGGAAATAGTGTTTCCCATGGGATCAGCAATTGTAATTACTGTATTGTTAAATGTGGCATTCACATGAGCAACTGCAGCATGAATATTCTTTTTTTCGCGTCTACGGACACGTTGTACTGTTTTTTGAGCCATTTCTTTAATTCTCACCTTTTTTAAAAAGTTTTACTTTTTCTTACCAGCGATAGAAACCGCCTTGCCTTTACGTGTTCGAGCATTTGTATGCGTTCTTTGACCTCGCACTGGAAGCCCTTTACGATGACGCAATCCACGGTAACATCCCAAGTCCATCAAACGCTTAATGTTTATCGCAACCTCACGACGCAAATCACCTTCAACTTGATATTCTTTATCAATTGCTTCACGAATTTTTAAAATCTCATCATCACTTAATTGGTTCACTCTTTTACTGTCAGCTATTCCAACTTTTTGACAAATTTCTTTCGCTTTTACTGAGCCTATCCCATAAATATACTGTAATCCAATGATTACTCGCTTTTGAGTAGGAATATTAACACCTGCTATACGAGCCACTACGCCGTCTCCTTAAAAATTAATTAATTTACAAAATTATAACATATTTATTGTCATTTACCATAAAAGTCAAGCTTAATCTTTTACAAATATGATGAAATGCTCTCCCAAACCTTATCGTTAGATAAAGATCCATCTATTTCAACAAGGATTTTATCGCCTTTAAAGCAGATAATGATTGGCCCCGCTGCGTCATGATACACTTTTAATCGATTTCGTACAGTTACCTCGTCATCATCTGCACGAATGCTTAAATTCGTATCGCAAACATCACAAACTCCCTCTTTTTTTGGAGGAATTGTAATCTTATTATAAACTGAAAAACAACTAGAACAGACCATTCTTTGAACAGCCCTATGCACAATCACTTCATCAGCCACATTTATATTAAAAACCTTTTTTAAACTTGTGTCAAATTTTTGCAAAAGTTTTTTTAATAGCTCTACTTGATTGACTGTTCTTGGAAAACCATCAAAAACTATTTTTTCTTTATCTGGAAGAGATTTCACTTTTTCTTCCAATAAAGAAAAAACAAGCTCATCAGGGACATATTGGCCTAATTCCATAAGGGATCTCACATTTCTCCCTAATTCTGTGCCCGCAGCAATTTCACTCCTTAACAAATCCCCCGTTGCCAAATGAACATAAGAGAGATTTGTCACAAAATTTTTAGCTTGCGTCCCCTTCCCACTCCCAGGCGCACCAAGCAAAACAACAGGCATTAGGAAATTCTCCCCTTTAATTTAGTCTTCTTCAAAAGCCCTTCATACTGATGAGCTAATAAATGGGAATGAACCTGAGCCACTGTATCCATCGTAACGCTCACAACGATCAACAAGCTTGTTCCGCCAAAATAAAACGGAGCTGAAGATTGAGAAATGAAAATTTCAGGCATCACACACACAGCCGCAATATAAACCGCACCAAGAACGGTAACACGCGTTAAAACATAATCCAAATAATGAGCTGTTGCCTCTCCAGGGCGAATCCCCAAAACAAACCCGCCATTTTTTCTCAAATTTTCAGCAACATCTTGCGAGTTGAACATAATCGCAGTGTAAACAAATGCGAAAAATATAATCATCGTCAAGTAAATTGCGATATACAATGGCTGGCCATGCCCTAAATATAACGCTATAGTTCCCAAGACCCCAGAAGAAGCCGTAGCTGAAAATCCTGTTAAGGTCGCTGGAAAGGACAGTAATGCACTAGCAAAAATTGGCGGTATAACCCCGGCTGTATTGATTTTAAGAGGCAAATGAGAAGATTCTCCTCCAGACATCTTGCCGCCCATTTGACGTTTTGGGTATTGAATTGGTATCTTTCTTTGAGCTTTTTCCATAAAGATAATAAACAAAACCACAGCAGTGATCATTAAAACTAACATCAAAATAAATAAGACACTAATCGCGCCCGTTCTTCCAAGCTCCAATGTTCGAGCCACGGCGCCAAGAAGGCCTGAAACAATCCCTGCAAAAATAATTAAAGAAGTCCCTTGGCCAATTCCACGAGAAGTTATTTGTTCCCCAAGCCACACAAGAAATAAAGTTCCGCCAACAATGGACACAACAGAAGAAATGCGGAAAACAAAACCAGGGATCAAAACCGGCGAAACCCCCATTCCCCCTTGTGCATGTTCTAAACCAACAGACAGTGCATAGGCCTGCAACACGCCAAGAAAAACAGTTCCATATCTGGTGTACTGGTTAATTTTTTTACGTCCAGCTTCACCTTCCTTTTTCAACGCCTCAAGAGTTGGGGAAATGGTCGTAAAAAGCTGAATAATAATACTTGCAGAAATATAAGGAGCAAGCTGTAGAGCAAAAATACTCATACGGCTTAAGGCCCCTCCAGAGAGAATATCGAACATCTCTAAGAAACCTTGGTTTCCTTTTGAGGCAATTTCTTGCATAATCTGAGGATCAATCCCAGGCAAAGGTATGTATGACCCGAAACGGAAAATAACCAAAGCAAACAAAGTAAACCACAATCTTTTCTTCAATTCATGCGCATTTGAAAATGCTTTAAAGCTTACATTTGCCGCTAATTGTTCCGCTGCTGACGCCATACTCTCACCTTCTTATTTTTTTGAATGAACTTCAACGCTTCCGCCTAGCTTGGACACAACTTCAATAGCTGACTTTGTAGCCCCAGTAACCAGAATATTTACTTTTGATCTAAGCTCACCTTTTCCAAGAAGCCTAATACCATCAAGTAAACGTCTCACAACACCTGTCTCAACCAACAAAGCTTCTGTGATCGGCTTAGAAATATCTAGTTTTCCAGAATCAATTGCAGCTTGAACAGTTTGCAAATTAATTTGCGCATATTCTTTAGCAAAGATATTTGTAAAACCACGCTTTGGCAAACGCCTATAGAGCGGCATTTGACCACCTTCAAAACCACCAATAGCGACACCGCTTCTTGATTTTTGACCTTTTTGCCCCTTGCCGCAAGTTTTACCAAGCCCGGAACCCACTCCACGACCGACACGCACGCGTGTTTTTGTCGCTCCAAAATTATCTTTAATTTCATTCAGCTTCATTGTAAAACCTCTTAATCTTTAATATGATCGACGCGGACCATATGCCTTACTTTATCAATCATCCCTCTCACAGAAGGAGTATCCTCAAGAACACGTTGACGCGACATTTTGTTTAACCCCAAACCAATAAGTATGGCTCTTTGATAAGCTTGCCTTCTAATTGGGCTTCCTGTTTGCGTTACGCAAATCATTTTTTGATCTTTATTCATTTTACGCTCCTACAACTTCAGCTGATGCTGCAGCTTGATGACCATCACGACGAGCAATCAAATCTGTCACCTTTACACCACGTCTTGCAGCGACTGCGCGCGGAGAAGAAACGCTTCTCAATGCCTCAAAAGTTGCTCTTACCATATTATGCGGATTGGACGTTCCAACTGATTTTGAAACGACATCATGCATTCCTAAAGCTTCAAAAATGGCACGCATCGCACCACCTGCAATAATTCCAGTACCTGGAACAGCTGCTCGAAGAACAACATTTCCTGCACCAAAGCCACCCTTCACATCATGATGAAGCGTGCGCCCTTCCTTTAACGGGATTTTAATCATAGCTTTACGAGCTTTTTCTGTCGCTTTACGAACAGCATCAGGGACTTCTTTTGCTTTTCCTGTTCCGTAACCAACACGGCCTCTGCCGTCTCCCACTACCACCAAAGCGGAGAAACCAAATCTCTTACCGCCTTTTACTACTTTAGCTACGCGATTTACGCTTACTAATTTTTCAATTAAATCAGACTCTTCGCGAACAGCTTTTTCTGAATTTGGATTTCTTGACATTCTACTATTTCCTTAATTTAGAATACTAACCCATGTTCTCTAGCTGCATCAGCAAGAGCTTTAACACGACCATGATACAAATAACCACCTCTATCAAAAATGATCTCTTTTGCGCCTTTTTCGATTGCACGCTTTGCGATCAATTTTCCAACTTCAGCAGCCGCGGCCTTATCGCCACCAGTTTTCAAAGTTGCACTCAATTCTTTATCCACGGTTGAAGCGGATACGATTGTCGCTCTTTTAGCATCATCGATCAATTGAGCATAGATGTTTTTGTTCGAGCGAAAGACAGATAATCTCAATTTCCCATTGGCCGCAGCACGCAATCTGATTCTAACACGAGATTGCCTGCGATAAAAATTTTCTTTTATTTTCTTCATAACACCCTACTATTTCTTCTTACCTTCTTTACGCAAAACAAATTCGTTTTCGCGCTTGATACCCTTGCCCTTATATGGTTCCGGCGGTCTGTAGCTACGAATAACCGCAGCCACTTGGCCAATAACTTGCTTGTTAGATCCAGAAATAGAAATCGCTGTTGGCTTTTCACACTTAATAGAAACACCTGCTGGTGGTTCAAATCTAACATCATGACTGTACCCAAGCTGCAAAACCAAAATTTTTCCTTCCATCGCAGCACGATAACCAACACCATTAATTTCAAGATTCATAGTGTATCCTTTTGACACACCGTGAACCATATTGCTAATTAACGCTCTTGTTGTTCCCCACATAGTGCGGCCTGTTTTATCCTTAATTTTAGGATTCACCAAAACCGAACCATTTTCAATCTGAATAACAACTGCATCAGAAACGCCATAAACAAGTTCCCCAAGAGGCCCCTTGGCCTTGAAGATTCCATTATCAAGCTTACATTCAACTCCTGCGGGAATGCTTACCGGTAATTTTCCTACACGTGACATTTTCACCCCACCCTTAAAATACGTTGCACAAGATTTCGCCGCCAACATTGGCTTTTCTAGCTTCATGATCAGCCATCACACCACGTGGAGTTGATAAAATTGAGATACCCAATCCGTTATAGAACTTTGGCAATTCTTTAACCCCAGAATAAACACGACGACCAGGTTTGGACACGCGCTTAACTTCATGAATCGCAGGTTGACCATCTTGATACTTCAATTCAATTACGATTTCTTCAATATTTTTTCTAATTTCTTTTACACTATACTCGCGAATAAAGCCTTCAGACTTTAAAACGTCCAAAACCATTCTTCTAAGATTAGAATTTGGGCAGTGAACCACACTGTGACGAGCCTTGTGAGCATTTCGGATACGAGTTAACATATCTCCGATTGGATCATTAAAAGACATATTTTAACTCCCTTACCAACTTGACTTTACGATACCTGGGATCATACCATTTGATGCCAGATCTCTAAAAGCTATACGACTTAGCTTAAATTTTCTATAAACGCCTCTTGAACGCCCTGTCAACTCGCAACGATTACGAATTCGAACTTTTGCAGAGTTTCTAGAGATTTCAGAAAGTTTTATAACTGCTTTGAATCTTTCTTCAGCAGGAACTTGCTTATCCATAATCACGGATTTGAGCTTAGCCCTTGCGATTTCCTTTCCGGAAACCATTCTTCTGCGACGATTGTTTTTTTCAACAGAACTTAATTTTGACATACTTTCCTCACTTTACTTTATAAAAGGCATGTTAAAGCCTTTGAGCAAAGCTCTGGCTTCATCATCAGTTTTTGCAGTCGTAACAATAACAATGTCCATACCGCGAACCTGATCAATTTTATCATAATCAATTTCAGGAAAAATTAATTGCTCTTTAATACCAAAAGCATAGTTACCATTACCATCAAATCCTTTGGGAGAAACACCACGGAAATCTCGAATTCTAGGCATAGCAATATTAACAAGACGATCTAAAAATTCAAACATTTTAGCTTTTCTTAAAGTTACCTTCACACCTAAGGCCATACCTTCACGCACCTTAAACCCGGCGATACTTTTCTTTGCCTTTGTCACAACAGGCTTTTGACCTGAAATCAAAGTCATATCAGCTACCGCAAATTGAATTTTCTTGCTATCACCTACAGCATCTCCAACTCCCATGTTTAGGACGATTTTTTCAATACGGGGTGTAGAGAATGCATTTTTATAACCAAATTCTTTAATCAAGGCTGGCTTAATCACATTTTCAAAATTTTCTTTTAAACGTGTCATTTTAAGCTCCTTGTGCAATAATTTGGGCGCCGGTTTTTTTAGAAACGCGAACTTTTTGACCATCTTTAACTTCGACGCCAACACGCGTTGGCTTATTTACTGTGGGATCAATCAACATAACATTTGACACATGGATAGATGACTCTTTTGAAATAATTCCACCAGAAGGATTTTCTCTGTTTGCCTTCATGTGACGCTTGACCATCATTACGCCCTCAACGATCAATCTGTCATCTTCACGTAACACTCTAGAAACTTTTCCTTGTTTCCCTTTATCCTTACCAGTTATAACTTGAACGAGATCTCCTTTTCGGATTCTCCAACGACGTTTTTCCATTATAATACCTCCGGCGCTAATGAAATAATCTTCATATATCCTTTTCCTCGCAATTCACGAGTCACAGGACCAAAAATACGTGTTCCAATTGGCTCACCCTGCTTATTAATAAGCACAGCGGCATTCACATCAAAACGAATAGCTGAACCGTCAGATCTTTTTACAGCCTGAGCAGTACGCACGATCACAGCACGAAGAACATCGCCCTTCTTAACACGACCTTGCGGGATAGCATCTTTGACAGAAACAACAATCACGTCACCAACGCTTGCGTTCTTTCTTTTGCTTCCACCAAGCACTTTGATGCACTGGACCCGACGAGCACCGGAGTTATCTGCAACATCCAGGTTAGTTTGCATCTGAATCATAGTAATACCTCTTAAATATTATTAAAAATTAATTTGAAACGATTTGTTCTTCAACAAACGTTTCCCAGCATTTTGTCTTGGAAATTGGCCTGCACTCACGAATACGAACAATTTCTCCAATCTTATACTGGTTGTTTTCATCATGAGCCGAAAATTTCTTCGACTTTGTGATATACTTCTTGTAAACCGGATGTTCAACGCGACGCTGAACCCTGACTACAATCGTCTTATCGCCCTTATCACTAACAACGACACCTTGTAAAATACGACGTGGCATATAACCTCTCCTTTTCCTTTAACTGCTCTTACGCATAACTGTCTGTAAAGTCTTAATACGCGCAATTGTCTTTTTTGTCAAACGAAATTTAGAAGAATTTACATCTCCGCCCGTGGCTCTTTGAAATCTCAAGGCCATCAACTCTTTTTTACAATCCAGCAAAACCTTTTGTAAAGTTCCTGAATCCTTTGTTTTTAAATCAGCAAATTTCATTTTATGCCTCCATTCCAAGTCTTGTTACAAATCTTGTTTGAATCGGAAGTTTCGCGGATGCTAACTCAAAAGCTCTTTTAGCTAAATCAGGAGCAACGCCATCTAATTCAAAAAGAATACGGCCAGGTTTTACACGGCAAACCCAGAATTCTGGGGTCCCTTTACCACTTCCCATACGAACCTCAGCAGGTTTTCTTGAAACTGGAACATCTGGGAAAATTCGAATCCAGACTCTTCCTGCACGACGAATATACCTAGTAATAGCTCGACGAGCAGATTCAATTTGACGAGCAGTAATACGCGCCGGTTCAACAGCCTTTAATCCATATGCCCCAAAATTCAAATCCGTGCCGCCTTTTGCTAAACCGTGGATACGACCTTTGTGAGCTTTTCTATATTTTGTACGCTTTGGACTTAACATTTCCTACACCTTTAATTCTTTGAATCTTGTGCACGCTTGTCCTTAGCCATAGGATCATGCACCATAATTTCACCCTTGAAAATCCAAACCTTAACACCATTGGCACCATAAGTGGTTTGCGCTGTTCCAACTCCATAATCAATATCTGCACGCAAAGTATGCAATGGGACTCTGCCTTCACGACTCCATTCCATTCTCGCAATTTCAGCGCCACCCAAGCGTCCAGAACAATTCACTCGAATCCCAAGAGCGCCGAGCTTCATAGCTGTTTGGATAGAACGCTTCATCGCACGACGAAAGTTAACACGTCTTTCTAATTGCTGTGCGATACCTTCAGCTACCAATTTAGCATCTAATTCTGGCTTACGGACTTCTACGATATTCAAACTGACTTCTGCCCCAGCTATTTTGGAAAGATCAGACTTTAGTTTATCAATATCAGCTCCTTTCTTCCCAATAATGACGCCTGGCTTAGATGTGTAAATCGTAACGCGGGCTTTTTTTGCCGGCCTTTCAATGACAACTCTTGAAATTCCGGATTGCCCCAGAGTTTCAAATATATATTTTCTCAAGCGCAAGTCTTGATGAAGAAGATCCGCATAGTCTTTCTTAGCAAACCAGCGCGAATCCCAGGTCCTGTTAATTCCTACACGAAGACCTATTGGATTTACTTTTTGTCCCATTTCATACTCCCCTTACGCCATTTCCGTCACAACGAATGTGAGGTTGCTAAATTGTTTCTTGATGCTTCCTGCACGACCTTTTGCACGTGGCTGATGTCTCTTTAGAATAAACTCTCTACCAACCCAAGCCTGAGTCACAAATAAGCGATCTACATCTAAGTTATGATTGTTTTCCGCATTTGCGATCACTGACCATAATGCTTTTTTAACATCCACAGCAATTCTCTTCTTACAAAATGAAAGCTGTGCAAGAGCTTCCCCAACTGGTTTTCCGCGAACCAAATCCACGACCAATCCCAATTTTTGAGGAGAAACCCTGATAGATTTCAGCACTGTTTTTGCTGCCCAACTTGGCAATCTTTCTGTTGAATGTGCTCTACTCATTTTTTACCTCTTCGCTTTCTTATCGGCCCCATGACCGTAATAAGTTCTTGTTGGTGAAAATTCACCAAACTTATGACCAATCATGTGCTCTGTCACAGAGACAGGAATGAATTTATGGCCATTATAAACCCCAAATGTTAAACCAACAAACTGAGGTAAAATCGTTGAACGTCTTGACCAAATTTTAATAATCTCACGACGACCCGATGCACGCGACGTATCTGCCTTCTTGATAAGGTATCCATCAATGAAAGGACCTTTCCATACTGATCTTGCCACTTTAGTTACTCCCTATACAATATTACTTTTGACGCTTACGAATGATGTACTTTGAGGTACTCTTATTCTTGCGTGTCTTTTTACCTTTAGTTGAGATACCCCATGGCGTAACTGGATGACGTCCACCGGATGTCTTACCTTCACCACCACCGTGTGGATGGTCTACCGGGTTCATCGCAACCCCTCTAACAGATGGTCTACGGCCGAGCCAGCGAGAACGACCTGCCTTTCCAGAATTCACGTTTTTTTGATCTGGATTGGAAACAGCTCCAACAGTAGCACAACACTCAGAGCGTACAACACGAAGCTCTCCAGAAGGCATCTTTAACTGAGCATAAGCCCCATCACGACCAACAATCTGAACATAAGATCCTGCAGAACGAGCCATTTGCCCACCTTTTCCAACCTTTAATTCAACATTGTGAACAATTGTTCCAACTGGGATGTTTTTCAAAGGAAGGCTGTTGCCTGGCTTAATATCAACCTTATCTCCAGAAATCAATCTGTCTCCAACCTTAAGTCTTTGTGGCGCAATGATATAATTTACTTCACCATCATCATACTTTATCAAAGCAATGAATGCTGTACGATTTGGATCGTATTCCAGTCTTTCAACTGTTGCAAATACATCTTTTTTTGTACGCATAAAATCGATAATACGATATCTCTTTTTATGACCCCCACCAATGTGACGAGCAGTAATGCGACCATGATTGTTTCGACCACCGCTTTTTTTCAAGCCTACAGTCAAGGCTTTGAATGGTTTTCCTTTCCACAATTCAGCCTTACAAACAAGAACAAGATGCCTTCTTGATGGCGTGGTTGGATTAAACGTTTTTATGCTCATTTTACAACTCCCGCGGTTACGTCAATGGAATGACCATCGTTCAATGTCACAATCGCACGCTTAACATCTGAATGCGAGCCAGGTCTCCCCTTAAATCGTACATTTTTTCCTTTTCTGACCAAAGTATTCACGTTCTTTACTTTTACACCAAAAAGAGTTTCAATTGCAATTTGAATTTCTGATTTTGTTGCGCAAGATGAAACGTTGAACACAATTTTATTTTGCTCTGACGCATCTGTTGATTTTTCTGTAACAACAGGAGCAACAATAATGTCATACATTCTTTCCATTGAAGGAATAACTTTTCTTAATTTTGGACGAAAAACAGTCATGAAAGTCTCTCCTCTAATGATTTTACAGCAGATTTTGACAGGACTAAAATATCTCTTCTCAAAATATCATACACATTTGCACCTTGTTGTGGCAATAGATCAATCAATGGAATGTTTGAAACAGCCTTTGAAAAATTAGCATTCACCTCCACGCCATCAATAAACAAAAGAGATGCTCCAAATGCATGAACATTATTAATCACATCTTGCGTTTTGTGGGTTTGAAGTTTGAAGTCATCAACAATAACCAACTTACCTTGTGCCGCTTTTGCAGATAATGCTGTTCTTAAGCCTAATGCCCTAACTTTTTTAGGGAGATCGTGTGCGTGGGAACGTGGTGTCGGACCAAAAATAACAGCACCACCTCTAAATTGTGGAGATCTCAAGCTTCCTTGACGCGCATTACCTGTTCCTTTTTGACGGAAAGGTTTTCTGGTTGTACCGCTCACATGAGCAATTGTTTTTGTCGAGTGTGTCCCCTGCTGCCTTTTTGCAAGCTGCCAACGAACAACGCGGGCTAAAATATCAGGCCTTGCAGGAAGTCCGAAAACAGAATCATTCAGATTAATGTCTCCAACGACCTCATTATTTAAATTTCTAACATTAATTTTCATTGGAGGATCCCTCTTCTTGGACTGCCATTACGCTATCTGCAACATTTTTTCTAACCGAACCTGGAAATGGAGCTTCTGCGCAACGTGCTTTTTTTACAGCATCTTTAATCATAACCCAAGAGCCTTCACAACCTGGGATGCATCCTTTCACCACAATCAATCCACGATCAACATCCGTTGATACGATCGTCAAATTTTGTTGAGTAACGCGAACATCACCCATATGACCAGCCATTTTCTTGTTCTTGAAAACTTTTCCAGGATCCTGTCTGTTACCAGTGGATCCGTGACTTCTATGAGAAACAGAAACACCGTGAGAAGCTCTGAGCCCACCGAAATTGTGGCGCTTCATCGCACCAGCAAAGCCTTTACCAATTGTTGTCCCAACAACATCAACAAATTGACCTGCAACAAAATGATCTGCTAAAAGAACATCGCCTACGCTAAGCATTGCTGAAGGATCTATACGAAACTCAACTACTTTTTGTTTTGGATCAATTTTATTTTTTGCAAAAACCATTCTTTGCGGTTTATTAACATTTTTTACTTTTGCTGCTCCCGCACCAACTTGAACCGCAGTATAACCATTTTTATCCTGCGTTCTTACACCTATAACTTGGCAAGAATCCACCAAAAGAAGGGTAACAGGAATATGCTCCCCTCCTTGACCGAAAACTCTTGTCATGCCTATTTTTTTGGCTAAAATACCTGTACGCATTACGTTCACCCTTATAATTTGATCTCAACATCAACACCAGCAGCCAAATCGAGCTTCATCAAAGCATCGACTGTCTGAGGAGACCATTCAACAATATCCAAAACTCTTTTATGAGTACGGATTTCGAACTGCTCTCTTGACTTTTTATCAATATGAGGAGAACGGTTGACCGTAAACTTTTCAAAATGTGTTGGTAGAGGAATAGGCCCTCTCACTTGGGCACCTGTACGCTTTGCTGTGTTAACAATTTCAGCTGTCGACTGGTCGAGAATTCTATAATCAAATGCTCGCAGCCTGATACGTATACGTTTATTTTGGCTTTCCATTCTTACACTATAGGCCCCAAAAGAGGCCCCCTTTCCTTTAATTTATTACTTAATAATTTGAGCTACAACGCCAGCGCCGACAGTGCGGCCGCCTTCACGGATTGCGAAACGCAAACCTTCGTCCATGGCAATTGGAGCGATCAAATCAACAACCATAGAGATGTTATCTCCTGGCATAACCATTTCAACACCTTCTGGCAATTCTGTTGCGCCAGTCACGTCTGTTGTACGGAAATAAAACTGTGGGCGATAGTTACTAAAGAATGGTGTATGACGTCCACCTTCTTCTTTAGTCAAGATATAGCACTCACACTTAAACTTTGTATGTGGTGTGATGGAGCCAGGAGCTGCCAAAACTTGACCACGTTCAACATCTTCACGTTTTGTTCCGCGAAGAAGCGCACCAATGTTATCACCTGCTTCACCTTGATCGAGAAGCTTGCGGAACATTTCAACGCCAGTAACAGTTGACTTTTGTGTGTCTCTGATACCCACGATTTCAATTTCTTCACCAACCTTAACAACGCCACGTTCAACACGGCCAGTTACAACTGTTCCACGACCTGAGATTGAGAATACGTCTTCAATTGGCATCAAGAATGGTCTGTCTCTTGCGCGTTCTGGTTGTGGGATATAAGCATCAACTGCTTCCATCAACTTCATAATCGCATTCTTACCCAAATCTTCATTTGAGTTCTCAAGAGAGCAAAGAGCGGATCCGCGGATCACTGGAATATCATCACCTGGGAAATCATAAGATGAGAGAAGTTCACGAACTTCAAGCTCAACCAAGTCAAGCAATTCAGGATCATCAACCATGTCACACTTGTTCAAAAATACAACCAAAGCTGGAACGCCAACTTGACGTGCAAGCAAAATATGTTCTCTTGTTTGTGGCATTGGACCATCAGCTGCAGAAACAACCAAAATCGCACCGTCCATTTGAGCAGCACCAGTGATCATGTTCTTAACATAGTCAGCGTGTCCTGGACAGTCAACGTGCGCATAATGTCTGTTTGGTGTTTCGTATTCAACGTGTGCTGTTGAAATTGTAATACCGCGCGCTCTTTCTTCAGGAGCCTTATCGATTTGATCATACGCTGTAAACGTTGCTCCACCAAACTCAGCCAATACCTTCGTAATCGCCGCTGTTAAGGATGTCTTACCATGGTCAACGTGACCAATCGTTCCAATGTTACAATGTGGTTTGTTTCGTTCAAACTTTGCTTTTGCCATTTT
>JACCDN010329916.1_pt1 | contig 129206 bp, 106 predicted proteins | sample 7441691 | NCBI WGS metagenome assembly JACCDN01 (sample SAMN15323439, study PRJNA562643) | freshwater metagenome | isolation source: river surface water | place: USA:Blue River Watershed | collected 2017-08-16 | reverse complement strand
TGGTAGAGCTTGGCGTATCGGTGCAAAATGCATGGAAACTAGCGAAATCAAGTAAGGGTTGGTGGCGCCTGTCACTAAATCCTAATATACATACAGCTATGTCAAAAGTCTGGTTTGATGAATGTGGACTAGTAAGCTTGGAAAAGAAAGTTGCTGGTTACAACTTTAATTAAAACCGCCGTATGCGACAACGCACGTACGGTGGTGTGGGAAGTCCCGCCTGTGAGGGCGGTCTTACCCGATTTTACTCTCGTGTTAAGATTAGAAAATGTAAATTTGAGTTAAAAATCGGCTAAACTATATTAAATAACTCTATAGAGGGTAACAACATTTAAAAAAAGTTTAATTCGCGTGAGAGTAAGACAGGATAATTTTTACCATAAATCAGATATGCTACAATCACTAACTACAAAAATTTTGTATATAAAGAAATATTAAAAGCATGGAATTAATCGAAGCTATCAAAAAAAGCCAATCTACCTTTACCCGATATTGGTTAAGCCAATTAAGTCGATTAAGTGAAAATTCGCCTAAGCACGAAATTTTGCTCAAAAAAATCAATTATGAACTTGAAAACATCAAAAAGCGTTCAGAACTTATCTCCCAAACTAAGATAAGCTATCCTGAAGAATTGCCAGTTAGCCGCGAAGTTACAACTATAAAAGAAATAATTGCTAAAAATCAAGTTACAATAGTCTGTGGCGAGACCGGATCAGGCAAAACAACGCAATTACCTAAGATTCTACTCGACCTAGGCCTTGGTAAGAATGGAGTAATTGGTCATACCCAACCACGAAGAATTGCTGCAAAATCATTGGCTTCAAGAATAGCCAGCGAACTTGGTAATGAAAATAATACATCGGGTTTGGTCGGCTATAAAATGCGCTTTCATGATAAGACTGAGCGTCATACTGCAATAAAGCTTATGACTGATGGAATATTGTTACAAGAGATACAACAGGATAAACTATTATTGCAATATTCAGCATTAATAATCGACGAAGTGCATGAACGCAGCTTAAATATTGATTTCATTTTAGGCTATCTTAAGGGATTATTAGCTAAACGTGATGATTTGAAAATTGTTATTACTTCTGCAACAATTGAAAATGAGAAATTATCCAAGTTTTTTAATAATGCTCCAGTCATCAATGTATCTGGTAAAACTTATCCGGTGGATATTATTTATCAGCCTTTAGATGAAGATAAGGATAACTTAAACATTCATCAAGGTATTTATCAAGCTATTTGTGCTCTTTTGAATATTGAACGTGGCAATGGTTTGATTTTTCTGCCAGGTGAAAGGGAAATTAAAGATTGTTTAAGTTTTTTACGCAAAACTGAACTAAAGCATTATGAACTTTTGCCTCTTTATTCGCGGCAGAGCAATGAGGAGCAGGCACAGATATTTAATAACAATGGCAAGTTAAAAATCATATTGGCAACAAATATTGCTGAAACTTCTCTAACTATTCCAGGGATAAAATTTGTAATAGATACCGGTATAGCACGAGTTAAACGCTATAGTGTCAGAAACCGGGTAGAACAACTGCAAATCGAAACAGTTAGCCAAGCCAGCAGCCGCCAGCGAGCAGGACGAGCAGGACGAATCAGTCATGGCATTTGCGTTAGGCTATTTAGTGAAGATGAGTTTAAATTACGTAAGGAATTTACTGAGCCTGAGCTACTAAGAAGCAACTTAGCCAATGTGATTCTTAAGCTATTGAGTTTGAATCTTGGCGATCCAACAAGTTTTCAATTTTTGGATATGCCGGAAAATAAGGCATTTAATGACGGGTTTCGTACCCTCTTCCAAGTCGGGGCAATTGATGAGGATAATCAGATAACCCCAATCGGCCGCAAACTTGCCAATATTCCGCTAGACATTCAGCTAGCACGGGTCTTAGTTGCCGCAGCTGAAAAATATAATTGTTTGGCAGAGGCTTTGGTTATCTGCTCATTTCTGGCAATTCAAGATCCGCGCGAATATCCATTGGAACACCAGCAGTTAAGTGCAGAAAGGCATAGTATTTGGGCTGATAAGGACTCCGAATTTAACCTAATTTTGAACTTATGGCAGTGGTACCATAATGAACTAGCCCATAAGAAATCTAATCGTAAGTTGCTTGAGGTTTGCCATAAACAGTTTGTCTCATTATTGCGGTTAAAAGAATGGCATGAGCTGCACCGCCAATTAAAAGAAGTTATGTTAGGTCATGGTTATAAAGCTAACCAATTGCCTGCAAGTTACCAAGAACTTCATTTAGCGATTTTAACTGGGTTTGTGGTTAATATTGGCCAGAAAGATTTGGTTGAAAACCATTATCAGGGGACTAACAGTAAAAAGTTTTATTTACACCCTTCGGTCAAAATAGCTAGCAGCAAGTGGGTAGTTGCAGCCAGCTTAGTTGAAACTAGCCGGTTATATGCTAGGAATGCGGCCAAAATTGAGACTGAATGGTTAAACGGGATTGCCAACCATCTCTATAAATACACCTATCATGGTGAGCAATGGGATAAAAAACGTGGTGAAGTAACCGCAATAAAGTCTGCAATGCTCTATGGCTTACTAATTTCCCAAGTTAGGGTATCGATTTCCAAGATTAACCCAGAGCTTACCCAGGAAATTTTTATTAAAGAGGGGCTAGTTCAAAACCAACTGAATAAACGGTATTCTTTTATTGAGCATAACCTCAGAGTGGTTAAGGAACTTGAAAAACTTGAAGATAAACTTAGGACCTCACTTGCAATACTTGATGATGAGCTTTACGACTTTTATGCTAAGCGATTACCTAAAGAAGTACTGGATATTAGAAGCTTAGAGGAATTTCTAAAAACTTCAGAAGCAAGTTTAAAAATTAATCAGGCCGAATTTATCGAGCGCTTGACTAGAGGTAGTAGCCATGTGGAGCTATTTCCAGATAGTTTGTTAAACAATGGCCAACGATTAAAAGTTAAATATATTTTTGATCATGAGAGCCAAGAGGATGGCTTAGTAGTAATTCTTGAATTAGCGCAGGTACCGATAGTTAATGCAGAATTTTTTGATTGGCTGGTACCTGGGATGATACGTGAAAAATTGAGTTATATGATCAAGGCCTTACCTAAAAATCAACGGTTACAGTTTAATCCATTACAAGAATCGATTACCGAGTTTTTAGAAACATCTGATAGCGAAAAAGGGTTAATAAGCCAATTTATTGAATATGCCAGCAATTATAAACGACTAACCTTAGATTATTTGTCTTTGATAAATATCAAATTGCCTACTCAGTATTACTGTCATTTTAGGGTAATGGACCAGAAAAAAGTTATTGCTAGTGGCGATGATTTAGCCAAAATTAAACGTGAACTTGCACCACAATTAAATAAAATGATTGTCAAACACACTAGCGACGAGCAAATAGCAAACGTTACAGGGTATATTCCCGAATTTAGTAAACTATTAGCCTTAACGAGCTTAAATGCTGGCAAACAGCAAATAAACGGTTATTTTAGCCTAATCATTGAAAAAGATGCATCGGTTAGCTTTGGGGTATTAACTGATCTTGAAAAAGCACGAATAAGCACAAGACGCGGCCTTACTAACTTAATCAAATTACATTTAAAAGACCAGTTAAAATACCTACAATCGAAGAAAATTAATAAGTTTGCCGAAGTTAGTCTGGCATTAATGGATGTGTATTCAAAGGAAGAGTTATCGCTAGCCCTTTGTAATTATATTTTGAATATGGCTATTAACAATGCTTTGGGAGAGAATATTCCTAAAACACAAGATGAATTTGACCAGCTGGTGAAAAATGCCCGGATAAATGTTAGTGCGTGCACTACTGATTTTACGAATGTAATTACCAGGCTTGCCGAAAATTACCAAGAGGTAAAATTACGAATGGCCGAACATCCGTTAGCTGAAATTCTTGAATGGCAACTTGACGATCTAATTTATCCTCAATTTCTTAATTTTACCAAATGGCAATATTTAAGTAATTACCCACGTTATTTGCAGGCAATGTTAGTTAGAATAGATAAATATGCTAAATCAAGAACCCGTGATGAGGGGTTTGAAGATGAAGTGAGGCAGCTATATGACCAATGGTATAATTATGTTGATGAACTTGAGAATAAGCATAAGGTAATTAACTCTGAATTATATGACTTTAAATTTAAAATCGAAGAATTGCGGATTTCACTTTTTGCCCAGGAGTTAAGGACACTATATCCGGTATCCGTTAAACGTCTCACAACTGAACTAAATGAGTTGTACCAAAAAAATCTTAAAGCTTAGTACTTGCGTTGCAATAAGTTAACTCAAAATCAGATAAAGGTACTTTATACAAAAATTAAAATTTATAAGGATTAATTTATGCGTTTGTTGATTTCTAAACATAATATTGGAGTATGGACAGCAAATTATGTTGTTAGGAAAATAAATGAGTTTGCCCCGACAAAAGACAGGCCATTTGTACTTGGTTTGCCAACAGGTTCAACTCCGCTAGATATGTATAATGAGTTGATTCGCTTACATAATGACGGGCGCGTAAGTTTTAAACATGTAGTAACTTTTAATATGGATGAATATGTAGGGTTAGCTGAAAGTCATCCGGAGTCTTATCATTACTATATGCATCAAAATTTCTTTAGGCATATTGATATTCCAAAGGAAAATATTCATATACTTAATGGTAATGCACAAGATCTTGATTTAGAGTGTGCTAACTACGAACGGCAAATCGAGAAATTTGGCGGAATTCATTTGCAACTTGGTGGGGTAGGTGAGGATGGCCACATCGCATTTAATGAACCGGGGTCATCATTAGCTTCAAAAACTCGCAGCAAAGATTTAAACTTATCTACTATAATAGCCAATTCACGTTTTTTTGGTGGCGATATTGAAAAGACGCCTAAGCTTGCGCTAACTATTGGAATTGATACAATTATGCAGGCCAAAGAAGTAGTGATTATGGTAAAAGGGCTTGCCAAAGCCAATGCGGTATGCCAGGCAATAGAAGGCTCAGTTTCAAGTATGTGTCCAATTACAGCATTGCAGTATCATCGTAAAGCTTTGATCATTTGTGATGAATTTGCTGCTTATGAGCTAAAATTAAAGACAATTAAGTATTTTGAGAATATGGCAGATGAGTATTCAGAAGTAGAAAGTGCTTGTGATTATTTAGTTTAACTTGGCTTTGTGATATATTATATTTTTTATAAAACGTCAGCCTAGTATTCTAGGCTGGCGTTTTATACTAAATAATATGCAATATAGTTTTTAGTAAATGGTTTTAAGGTATGACAAATCTAACTTGGCTGGAAAAGTATAATGAGGCATATAGTATTACCTCTCCAGAAAAAGCATATGCTATCCTTGACTTTGCTGCTAAATTTATTTACCTTAGTCCTGGTTTTGCCAAACTCTTAGTTTTAAATAAAGATGACTTTATTGGAAAAAAGTGGGATGAAATCACAGTAATAAATCTCGAAGCGGGTAAATATATTGGGGAGCTTGCTGCATCAGTTATAAGCAAAAGAGCCAAAGTTTCATGTCGTTTTATCTATCGAGCTTTAAATGCCGACTATAATGAATATCTAGAGATTCATCATTCAGTGCTATTATTTAGAGGGGCTGAAAAAGATGCAGTTTTAGTTGAATTGCAGTTAGTGCCTATGACTTTCCAAGCCAAAAAATTTGGCGAAATTCTCGACCGGTTTGTTTATCCTAAACAAAAACATGCTACAAAGCCGTCTTTAAGATTTAAAAAACCACTACTGACCCCGAGGGAACAGGAAGTTTTATTTTTATTAATGCTAGGTTATAGCTATAAAAAAATTGCCTTAACTTTATCCAAGACAAGTTTCAAGCTAATTGAATCTTCGACTATTAGTCCCATAATCCGTAAGCAGCTTTTTCCCAAGTTTAATGTTTATTCGGTGGAAGAACTTATTACAACAGCCCTTGAGACAAACTATTTTTCAAGGGTCCCGCAATCCTTTATCGACGTAATCGACTCAGTATATTTTGCCAATATCTAATTGATCTATAAATCTTCTACATATAAGATTTTGCTCAATACCGGGCACTTTTTCTAATGCTATGCACAATTTGGGTTTAATATTGACTTTGAACTTTTGCCAATATTAGTGACAGTGGTTAAAATTAGTTGTTAAATAAAATTTTACCTTGGCAGCTAGTCTGGTTTATTCCAGAATTATTAATAGTTATGATACTTTGGTCCATATTGGCAATGTTTACTCCAATCCGAGCCTTATTATGGCTAAAAAGGCTATTATCTACTACTAAGCGGGTTTCCTCCAGCTGTGATGCCCGACTAACAACATAGATTGCACCACCAAAATTAATCGCGCTATTAGATTCAAATGTTGCACTATTATAATTAGCATGCGACCCATAATCAATATAGACTGCCCCGCCATCTCTAGCAGCATGATTGGCAGTAAATTTACAGCCGGTACAATTAATTTGATTTCCTACGCGGTCAAGAATTGCCCCGCCATATAATGCCTTATTGTTTTCAAATGTAGTATTGTTTATTTGGATTTTAGCTTTAGCAAATGCATAAAGAGCTCCGCCTTCTTGTGCCTGATTATTGACAAACCTGCAATTATTTATATGCATCGTAAATCCAATGCCAGACTCTAAAGGCAGAAAGGTTTTACCTGCAGGGTAGGCAATTAATCCACCGCCTTTACCATTGTATGTAAAACCGTCTGCATTACCACCAGTAATAGTTAATCCATCTAATTCTACGTTATTAGCACCATAAAGTACATGAAAATAGTGTGAACCAGTCTTAAGGTTAGTTCCAGTTAATAATGTTGCATATTTACTAGGGTCTCTCTGGCTTAGAGCTGTTTCATCTCCTCTAAAGCCGCCATAAATTTTTACATTATCATATAAAATGAAAGCTGCAATCTGGTCTCTGCTATTCGAAGAATAATATTTTCCTTCCTTTAACCAAAGAGTAGCATTAATTCTGGCGGCAGTATTGATAGCTAATTGTAAATCAGTCATCGGCGTTTGCCAAGAGCTACCATCTTTAATTTTAGAGCGGCTTGCGGGCGCTACAAAAAGTACTGGCAAATTTGTTTTAGGGGCAGTTAATTTTGGCCGTTGATAGCTATTAAGATAAAGTATGGCACCTTTATTGTTCACATAAAATTTATCTAGTTTACGAATTAACTGGTTTGTAATTAACTTTCTGCCATCCAACTTCGGCTGATAGCCTACTTTATCTTTTGGGTAAGCTGAAATGTCCGATTCGCTTAGCATGTCGGCTAGGTTGCTAATTTTTAGGAATGTTGCCAAAGGAATTGAATGACCAGGTGAAATTGCAGAGTTTAAGGCAACAACTGTATCTTCATGCCAGTTATAAACATCTTTAACTATCGAGTTAATTACAATCGGATTATTATTAGCGCCAGTACCTTGATATAAATCAGCACCCATTAGATTTGTAGCTTGGTTATTGTGAATTGTCACGTTTACAAGAAGTGGTGAAGAGGTGCCATCATTTCCCAGTCCGCCAGCACTAATTGCTGAATTCGATTCTATTAGGGCGTTGATTATTTTAGGGGAACTACCAAAGTCGTTATAAATTGCACCACCTTTGTCTTCACATCGGTTATGGATAAATATAGAGTTTATAAAAATTGGCATACTTCCTAAATCATTGCTAACAGCTCCACCACGCAGTTGCGCGGTGTTATTGATAAAGCTTACGTTAATGAATTGAGCCGGTTTTTGATTTGGCTTTTGTAGATTGTATACCGCTCCGCCTTTGGGTGAGTAATTATTCTTGAATATGCAATTGCGCACAATCGGGCTTGTAAAGAAATTTCTCATTCCACCGCCACTGATTACCTGTCCCTGGGTAATTTCTTCTGGTGTCATATGTAGTCTTGGACTAGCCTTAGCATAGGCATCACTAATGGTAAACCCGTCTAAAACTGCATCATTTGCGCCCAACACAACTGTGATTGTATTTTTAGAGTGGTCATTTTTATTGATATTGCCGCTTAAGATAGTTTCATACTTGCGGAAGTCTCTTTGCGACAGTTGTGATTCATTTCCCTTAAAGCCGCCATAAACTGCAACGTTGTCTTTTAATTGGAATGATACTGCACGATTTTGGCTATCAGGGTAATAGATTCCTTTTGCAACCCATATTTGGTCGCCTGAGTGGGAGGCATGTAGTGCTATCTGGAGCGAATGGAATGCTGTTTGCCAGCTTCTGCCATCTGAAACATGTGTAAATCCAGGGATTACATACCAAATTGAAGACGCGTAGCTGTAGCTTATGTTAGATAGGCAGATAAGACTAATGCATTGGATGTATTTCCGAATGTTAATTGCTGGTTTTTTCTGGTGCATAGGTTTACCACTCCTTAAGAAAGCCAAAACTTTAAAGTCATTTCCGTTATTTTACGGCCTGGATTCTAGCATATAAAAATAAAATATATAATTAATTATAATTGGGTTAATTTTAACCGCTTAAGTTTGGCGGCGAATGGTAGCTGACCCAATAGTGGATTTTCTAAATTACAAAAGTGTAATTGTTGCTTTTTGTTGATTATTGCAAAACCTAGCAAAATAGTTTATTAAACCTAATTTATAGTATAAGACTAACCCACGAATGAATATATATCATTTTATTCAAAAATTGAATAACACTTATACATTTTTGGATGTTTGCATAAGTGTATTTGTTTGCTACAATATAGTAGGATTTTGCAAAAAAAAATGCGCTTACAAAAACAAAAAGATAAATAGCGTAGAGCAAGATTGAATTCATAAATTTTATATGATATAAGATTTTACAGAGGTGGAGTTATGAAAACTTATCAATTTAAAAAGTTCGCATTCCTACTATTTTCTGTTAGTACAATGATACTTACAGGATGCAATGGAGGAAGCAGTTCGAACAGCACTCAAGTAACACCTAGAAGTTATACTGCTGATTTTTCTAACACTGAGCAGTATGCAACACCTAGTGATTCAGCACCGGCAACTCTTAATGGTAATAAAGCTGTAGCCTTAAGTGCCGCTACGCCAGCTACCTGTTTTCAAGTTGCCGATGTAAATATTCCACTAGCTGAATGGTGGGTTTCCGGAACATTTAAAATAAAAAATATTTGTAGCTCTAATCAAACCATTAATGGTTTACAGATTAGAATCAGTAGTTTAAATTATGCATTATCTGCTAGTTCATTTAGTATAAACTCAGTTAGTGGCGTAAATTTTCCGGCGCCAGTTTACTGGGCACCTACAAATTCAACCACTACCACAGTTGCTAGCCCAGATGGCCAAGCCGATTTAATGCTAGCCTTGGCAACTGATAAAACCGGCTATGTTGCACCAAACTCTTCAGCTCAGGTTTCATTCGGCTACAACCCTCTTGGTAAAAAGCCAGGAGTGTTTACTTCACTAATAGATGGGGCAACTGCCATAAAAAATGGCGCAGTAAATGTAAAAATTGATACAACTATGCTAAAAAGCGTATGTAGCTCTTCCAACTGTAATATTCCTATACGCTTAATCGGACAAAATGGTTTATTTGATCAAGTAATCGCAACAGTTAGTGGCAGTAATGCCGGGACTATATTGCCAGTTTCAGTTAGCGGCTTAAATCCAGGAGTTTATCAACTAACTATTGCAAATAGTGCTTTACCTGCAAATACTACTTTTACTGCAACTAATCCAGTAGATATAATTGCAGAACAAACCGCAACTGATGAAATCCAATTTAAGGTTACTGACCCAGTAGTTAAAACTGGTACGATTAATTATACAATCAGTAAACCGGCAGGAATTACCTTAGCTTCCAATTCATTTCAAGTAACTTTGGTAAATAGTAATAATACTCAGGTGGTTGGTGGTTCTGCGACAGCATCATTCAACCAACCTTTTTCATTTAGTAATATCGAGGCAGGGAAATATTATCTTACTTCGTATGGTTTAGCTGATGCAATTAACGGCATATATTACGACCCGCTTAATTTTGAAACTGTGGTTAATGCAGGAAATACAACTGTAGCATCACCAAGCTTCATTAAGTCTGTCCATACGCCTATTGGGGTTACGGTAGTTGTAACAGGTCTAGATAGTTTGGAAAGTGCAATTGTAACTCTTACCGATAATTTTGCTGGCAAACGGTTTACATTTAATAGCTTTAAAATCTATAATGGCAATAACCCGCTTAATCTGTTACCTGGCGACGTCGTTACTATGAACGTTACCGCAAGTAGTAAATATAATGCAATTACTCCAATTACTTATACTGTGCCAGCGGCCAGTGGTGGTCAATTGACAATTAATTTTGTTCAGCCTTTGCCTAATCCTGAGCCAGTGTCTAATGTTGATAGCTACGATTATATTTCACCATTCAAAGACTATAATAATAAGATAGTCTTAAGTGTGAATAAGCTAACTTCGGCTAAGAATCTTGAATTTACGTCTAACTTCATTCCAAGTGTTGGCTGGGGATATTGCTTTGGCTACCAAGTTGATAGCTTAAACTTTGTGACTACGAATTCTGGTACTAGTTATTTAACTAAGGTTACACCGAAAGATAGTACTAAAACACTTGATTTAACTAAAACTTGTGATATTATGGGAACTAACTCAGGGGAAGCCATAGTTTTACCGGGGGTGGTTGATCCGATAGTAACTTCAGTTAAAATCACCAAAACTGACAACCAGGCTGAAAATTTACCGATTGCTAAGCCATGTGCAGTCAATAACTGTAAAGACCCTGCAAATGGATATGTTAATGCGGGTTACTATGCGCAATGGTCAGTATGGGGGCGCCAGTATAACCCTTATAAGATGCCTTTTGATAGTATAAATGATATTATCTATGCTTTCATCGGTTTTACCCCAAGCACTGGTTCAATTAAATCCTTAGATACATCGGCTGATAGCTGGGGCATGAGTGCGGTATCACGATCCATGCTGCAATATCCATATATGAAAGCTCACTTGTCATTTGGTGGCTGGACTAATAATGGGGCAACCACTGCACCGATGTTTGAGACTTTAGCTTCCAATCCGGCCAGTATGGATACATTTGCCAAAGAAGCGGTAGCCTTGATGAGAAAAACTCGCTTTAGCGGCATTGATATTGACTGGGAATGGTGGTCTGATTATGGTAATAATGTGGCCCCAGCCAAGAAAATGCTTGCATTTTATAAAGTACTTAGAGCTGAATTGGATAATGCTGGTACTCAAGATGGTAAAAAATATACCTTAACGATTGCGGTAAATGGTGGGGTTGACCGGATTATGGCAATGCAAAGTTCAAGCAATCCAAATAGTGTAGCTAATTTCTGGGCGCAAGTAGGCAGCGTTGTAGATCAAGTCAATGTAATGAATTATGATTATCATGGCTCGTGGGATGTCAATAGTCCAGCATATTTCCATTCTGCATATGATTTTCCTAATACCAGCAGCTATCGAGTCGGTAAAGAAGAGGGCTGGTCAGTTAAAGCTTCGATTGCTGCCTACATAGCAAATGGTGTCCCTGCCAAAAAACTGGTTATAGGTATCCCTTTATATGTTAGAAGTATGAAAGTGTCAGCAGCCGGCACAACAGCAGGGTTATTCCAAAATGTAACCGGGGCAGGGATTGGCGATTATGAAGCAGGTATTTTAGATTATAAATGCCTACTAAACCCAATCAATGAGCCAGTAACCGGCTGCAGCGCCTCATCAAATGGTATTGGGGTATTAAAAGATGTAGTCTTTCATTCCTCTGCTACTAATAGTCCCTTATTTAACCAGTATGGTGCTGGTGCGTATCAGCCTTGGGCTTTCCACGCGGCAACTAATACCTTTTTTACCTACGATGATGTATGGTCAGCAAGAGAAAAAGCCAAAGCGGCGAAGGCTTCAAACTTAGGAGGAACCATGTTCTGGGAGCTAGACGGAGATTCGGTTAATCCTTCTACTTCAATTGTTAAAGCAGTACAAAATGAACTGAGTAATTAAGGTTCAGGTTTAATTAAAGAAATGAGGGAGGTAATCTCCCTCATTTTTTGACGAAAATGTCTTAATGGACCACACAATAACAATCAAGTAGCAATGAATAAATCTCCATGCTTAATACCGGACACTTTTATATTTGAAATTCCGAGCAACAGTTAATTTTGTTAGATTTATTATGAGGGAGGCTTGATTTATACGAATTATGTAGAATATTAGACTTTGTTTATGAGTTGGCGTTATTTGTTGAACTCTTGGAGTCTCGCGAAGCATCAACAAATAGCCAATGAATAATTACAAAGTCTTATATTTGGAATATTGAGTTATAAATTAAGCCTCCCTCATAATAAATCAACTATAAAATACATGCATTTTTACAATACATCTATTAAAACTGTCCGGTATTAAGATCTTCGTGTTTCACCAGTATTGGTAAACAAAATAAATTTATGGTTTTAATCAATAATATTAACTTGAAAAACGGCCAGATAGCCATATATATTAAAAGAAATATAAATTTTGTTAGGAAATCGAATATGGATTTAACGCCACGCGAAATTGTTGCTGAACTAGATAAGCATATTATTGGCCAAAAAGATGCGAAGAAAGCAGTGGCAATCGCACTTAGAAACAGGTTAAGGAGACAGAGAGTTGCTGAGCCATTAAGAAGTGAAATAACTCCTAAAAATATATTAATGATCGGGCCAACTGGAGTTGGTAAAACCGAAATTGCAAGAAGATTGGCTAAATTAGCAAATGCACCATTTATTAAGGTTGAAGCAACCAAATTCACTGAGGTCGGCTATGTGGGTAAAGACGTTGACTCTATTATCCGTGACTTAGTAGAAGTAGCTATAAAGACTCAACGAGATATTGCCCGTGAACAAAATCGCAGCAAGGCAACAATTGCAGCTGAGGATAGAATCTTGGATATCTTACTACCACCAGCCCGTGATACTTTTGGTGAACAGATTGATAACCATAATGAAAATCTTACTCGTGAACGCTTCCGTGAAATGCTTAGAACTGGTAAGTTAGATGAAAAAGAGATTGAGATAGAAGTATTAATACCAAAAGGTAGAGTTGATTTGATGGGCCCGCCCGGGATGGAAGATTTTGCCAGCCAAATACAAAGCATATTTGAGGGGGCACAAGAAGGTAAAAAGCGCAAGCGTAAACTGAAAGTAGCCGAAGCTTATAAGTTGGTTCTGGATGAAGAGGCCGGAAAATTAGTAAATGAAGATGATTTACGGCAAGATGCATTACACAATGTAGAGCAAAATGGCATTGTATTTATTGATGAAATTGATAAAGTAGCAATTAAGTCAGGACAAAGTAGCGCAGATGTTTCTCGTTCAGGGGTTCAGCGTGATTTACTGCCTCTAGTAGAAGGTACTACCGTATCAACTAAATATGGCATGATTAAAACTGAGCATATACTTTTTATTGCTTCAGGTGCCTTTCACGTTGCCAAGCCATCAGACCTGTTACCTGAGCTACAAGGCCGTTTTCCAATTAGGGTTGAGCTTAAATCATTAACTATTGATGATTTTAAACGCATTTTAACTGATACTGATGCCAGTTTAACTGAACAGTATCAAGCATTATTGGCTACAGATGGGGTAGCTATAAGGTTTACTGATGACGCTATCACTAAGATGGCAGAAATTGCATTTAATGTCAATGATAAAACTGAAAATATTGGAGCAAGACGATTATATACGGTTGTAGAGCGTTTACTGGAAGATCTATTGTTCGATTGCGAAGGTCAGTCTAAAGTTGATGTTGATGGTGGTTATGTTATTGATAAACTTGGAAATATTATTAGCTCTGAAGATCTGTCGCATTACATTCTATAAAATAATTTTGAGTATTTAGACGGTTTGTTGTATAATACGACAAAAGAATTTCTTTGCTATTAAATAAACATTTTTATTTTTAAAATAAGGGACTATATGAAAAAGTTATTACAAGTTATGTTGTTTTCAACGGCTTTAATTGGTATTGCCAATGCTGATGCTCCTCAGGCAACAGTATATGTTGATGGTAAGCCAGTAGATCAGAAAATTATCAATCAAGCTATGGATCAGTTGAAGAAAAACCCAATGGCTGCGCAGCAATTAAATAATCCGCAGTTCAAGCAAGAAATGTTACAATCAATTGGTATGCAACAGGCTATTTTAGCCGAAGGTAATGCGCAAGGTATTGATAAGAGTGCAGATTACCAAGCTAAGCTAAATGAAGTTAAGCCAATGATCTATGCCCAAATTATGCAAGAAAAGGCTAACTCACAGCCAGTTAGCGATGCACAAGTTAAAGCAAAATATGATCAAATGAAAAAAGATGCAGCAAATCAAAAACAATATGACGTTTCGCATATTTTAGTTAAAGATCAACAAACTGCAAATAAAATCGAAGCTGATTTAAAAGCTAAAAAGAATTTTGCTGATGAAGCTAAAAAATATTCAATTGATCCAGGTTCAAAAAATAATGGTGGTGAGCTAGGCTGGTCTGATGGCTCAAATTACGTACCTGAGTTTACTGCAGCGATCAAAACCTTGCAAAAAGGCCAATACACTACAACCCCAGTTAAAACCCAATTTGGTTATCACATCATTAAATTAAATGATGTTAAATCTGGTAGTGCTTCATTCCCTCCATTTGACAAAGTTAAAGATCAAATCAAACAACAAATTCAAATGGAAAGAACCCGTGCTTTCTTTGATAGCATCAAAACTAAGCATAAAGTAGTAGTTAAATAATTAACTTTGCATGCTAAAATAAGGGTATGATTTTTCATACCCTTATTTTTTTGCAAATATCATGAAAACCAATAATCCGGGATATTCTTTATACGAATTCATTATTGTGATTTCAATCATCAGTGTAATCATGTCTTTTACTATGCCCGGAATTTATAGCCAACTAATCAGTCATAATCTAAATAGTACTTTTGTCCAGCTAGATTCTGCATTCAGATATGCTCGCGAAGAAGCAGTTCGCCGCAATAGCTCAAATATTCTAATATGTCCGCTCTCAGTTAATGTGAATGGAATTATAAGCGGTGATAATTGCGGTGGCAATGACGGTGCTTGGAGTAGTGGAGTTATTACATTTATTGACGCTGATAATTCCGGGACTTATGTGAGTGGTGAGCGGATTCAAGCATTAATTTTTGAAAATGATGTAGTAGTTACTATAACTAATAGCGGAGCCAATCTTAATTTACTACGTTTAAATAGTAGCGGGCAAATTAGCAATGTTTCTGCAAATAGTTTGTTAACTGTTAATATCCAGCAAAGCAGGTATGGTATTTGTCGTTATTCTCAGTATAGTCTTAACATTTATGGAAGCTTTACCCAAATTGCGCAAAATCAATCATGTAACTAACCCTACATATGGGTTCTCTATCTTAGAAGTAATGATTGCTGTAGTCGTGGTTGCAGCTTTAGGGATGGGGATTTATCGATTGCAATTGGCTCAATTGTCAGCCTCTCAGCAGTCTATAGCCAGGCAATTGATGGTCCAATCTGCAAGCAATATTGCAAATTTACTTTATGCTAACTTGAATTATTGTGCTAGTAACAACCTCTCGCGGAGTAGCGGCTGCAATACTACTAATAGTTATCCATATGCAGAAGTAACCTATATAGAGCACACAACAAGTGTAGGCATTACAAATTGTAATAACCAAACCTGTAGTGATAACGAATTTGCTGATTTTGCATTATCGCGATGGAAAGCGAGTTTTAGTAATATGACAATCCCACAATCAACTATTTTTGGTATAGTATGTCGAGATAGTAGTCTGGCGGCTCCGACCGTTATTGGTCCTAATTGCGATGGAAATGGCGGCTTGGTTGTCAAAATGCTTTGGCAGTCACATTTGGAAGAAGATGAGTCTTCGCAATTAACTAATTATAATTATTTAGTGATGAAGGTACCATCACGATGAGAAGCCAAAAAGGATTTAATCTTGTTGAACTAATGGTGGCAATTGCAATAAGTACAACTGTAATTATGGCGTTGGTAGCATCTTTCTCTTCGGTACATAATAGCTTTTTGTTTAATAGCAACAAAATTGAGTTACAGCAAAGCTTACGTTATTCTATTCAGCTAATGAAAGAAGATTTACAAAATGCAGGAACTTTTGGCAGTTTTAGCTTTCATAACCAATCTGCTATAGGAGCGTATGAATCAATAACTATTGGAAGTGGTTGCAGCGGTAGCGATTGGTGCTCATTTCAAACAATGGGTGTAGGAGTTAAGAGTTATAATTCTGGTACCTCTATCAGCGGTAGCGGAATTAGTTCCACCAGCGATATTTTACGTGTCCAGCTAGGGGGATACAAAATTGCCTATTTTAATTCGGCAACAGTCACTCCGCCAATAATTACTAATCTGCAATTTATCGTTCCCTCTGGGAATGCAACAACAGCGAAAACTTATATGTTAGCAGCAACTAACCATTCTTATCTGATTGATTTGGGTACCGGTGCAACGGCAAATAGCCAATTAACCGGGTTTAATATTCCGATTGAGTCTAGTGCAAATGGTATATTGCATGATCCTGACCAAAGTTCGTTGACCCTAGTTCCGTTTATTACCAAATACTATTTTGTAAATTCAAATGGTTTACAGGTTGTTCAGTATGATGGAACTTCGCTAAGTAACCCACTAGTTATTTCAGCTAGGATTACTTCAATGTCAGTTAGTTACAAGATTGATGAAATCTCTTCAAATAATTATAACCATTATGGGGCTGGTACTAATACCTATGCTTGGTGTACGACAGCTGATATGAATAATGTCAGTAAAAGTTTATGCTATAACAAGTGGGCTAAGATTAGTGCGGTAAGTATTACTCTGGCAGGGGTTACTTCGCAAAATGTTAGTACTAGCCAAAGTATATTAACCCAAACCGAAACTGACTCAGTGGGGTGGCAATGGTAACCAAGCTAACTAAACAATCCGGTGGGGCCTTAGCCATTACCTTGCTATCGTTGGCTATGATGATAGTCTTAGTCCTGGCCATGAACAAAGTGGTGCTTGTCCAACAAAGGTCTTCGGCAAATTATGCTGATTATGAACTTGCCCGGAGCTACGCCAAATTGGCTTTGCTTGATGCTGAAGAAACTGTGTTTAATTATGATCAGGCGCGCAATTTTGATAATACAAATTCTCCACAAGCATTAAACCGGTATACGGCGATAAGTAGTTCTACAGCAAATATAGTAACTAATGGAGCTAATTGCAATCTAAGTTCTACTAATAAAGGATGGTGCTATATAAGTAGCGGAGCAAATAAAAATTATATTGAGAGTGCCAATTTTATCCCTTGGGAAATGACTAGTAGCAGTTCAGTAAAACCATGTAATAACTATACCCTAAATACAACAAATGTACCTATTATGGATGATCAGAGCAGCCGTTATACGATTCCATTTAATACTAACGATACAAGTATATGTGTTCAACCACGCTATATTATCGAGCCACTAAACCTAGATTACCGCGCGCGCTTTGAATCTGATGCTACTTATATTTATGGTAAAGTAATGCAAGTTAATAGCGCAGATTTAACAGTGTTTCGCTATCGGAAAAGTAATGCTGCCGTAGAGCTTGGCTCGCCGCGATTATATAGAATAACAGTCCGGGCATTTGGTAAAAGCGGTGATACACGAGTGACACTGCAAGAATATCTGATAATTAACCAAAGCAGTTTCAGTAGTACCAGATATCAAGCGATTATCCCCGTTTCGATCCGGCAATTGAAATAGTTTTTATCATAAATAATAGTGAGTAAAAATGATGAATAAAAGGTTAAGGACGGGGCTTACCCTAATTGAATTGATGGTGATTGTAGCTATGGTAGCGATTCTTGCCAAGATAGCTATTGCCAGCTACCAGGCATATATCCTTAGGGCAAATCGTGAACTTGCACGTCAGGCGATGCTACAAAATTTATCATTACTGGAAAAATTCTATTCCCAAAATGGTCAATATGTAGAAAGTAATCTCGCTTGGCCAAATTCAATAGTAAGCGTAGTTGGTGTTGGGGGGAGGCCGGTTTATTCAATCAGCTTTTATCCCTCCCAAGCTACAAGCAATAATAAACAGTCATTTTGCATGGTGGCAACCCCGGTTTCTGGAACAATCCAAGCCTCAGATGGGACAATTTACGTTGATAGGTTTGGCAATTTTAGTTCAACCATTCCTGCAAACTGCTCGAGCGCCAATAATACTTTATGTTCCAATAATAGCACCTCTTATCCTCCATGCTATGGTAACTGCGCTAATGGGGTGTATAGTGCATGCTCTGGTAATTGTGATAGTGTTACTGTTTGCGCTGGGGGAGATGGCTGCTCTGGGAACTGCCGGAATAGCGTAATTTATGGGCCATGTAGCGGCAACTGTTTTGATAGCGTTATAATTTGGAATGGGTCTTGTGGCGGTAACTGCAAACGAAGCACTTGCTGTAATTTAAATACTGGGGTTTGTAACCCTTGCCCATAGGTGGAGAGAAGACGCAGGAGTGGAAATAAATTTCAAAAATTAAATAGTGAATCTATTTATATATATCTAGCTTAAAGAAAGATTTACTGCAATGTTAAATAATTACCTGCCAAAAAAGTATGCTGCATTTACTCTAATTGAGATGTTATTAATGGTTGCTCTGATCGGGATATTAGCACGTTTTGCCATACCAAGCTTTCAGCAGTTTATCATCGATGCCAAAATGAAAGAAGCATCTCAAGTCGCATTAAAAAACTCGCAGTTTATGGAGAAATATTATACGCTAAATGGCGAATATACTACTGGGAGCGCATGGCCGACATTACCATATCCCGTTTCGCCTGAATCAGGTACGCCACTTTATCGAATAACATTAAGTCCTGCCTCTTATTCTGCAAATAATGATAAAGAATATCGGATCCAGGCCCGCCCTATTTGTGGTACCATTGTTGCTAGTAGTGGTTGCGTATGTATTGACCAGGATAATAATGTTTATCTAAACCAAAGTAAATTATGTCTTAATTCAGCCAGTGATTGTACTTGTACTAATTGATAGCTGCTATTGGCATAATCAGTTTGCCTTTAAAATTTAAGTTAACGCGAATGATATAAAAAAAGGGCAGACCTAGGTGGCGTGAAGATTATATATTCTCCTAATCTGAATTAGCATTTTGTGTCATGAATCATGATAAAATCCTGGGTTATAGCAATATTCTCGCTAAATACAATAAAAATCGTTGAATTATCATTTATCCATCAATTATTATAAAACGTGTTTGCTCAAATTTGAGAGCGTATATTAATTAGCAACTAGAAAGTAAGTAATGCAAGAAAATTATATTCATGACCAAATAGAAAAAAAAGCCCAAGCAAAATGGTTAGATACCAAAGTTTTTGAGGTAAAAGAAGATTCGATTAAGCCTAAAATGTACTGTATGCCAATGCTGCCTTATCCATCGGGTAAGCTACATATGGGGCACGTTCGTAATTATACTATTACCGATGTTCTAGCTAGATATTATAAATTAAATGGCTATAATGTTGCTCATACGATTGGTTGGGATGCCTTCGGCTTGCCAGCTGAAAATGCAGCCATGAAATCAAAAGTCGCGCCAGCAAGCTGGACTTACCAAAATATTGCTAATATGAAAGCGCAATTAATGAATATGGGGCTTAGTTTTGACTGGTCGCGTGAAATAGCTACCTGTACCCCAGAATATTACCGCTGGCAACAATGGCTTTTTGTCCAGCTATATAAAAATGGCATTATTTATCGTAAAAATGGCATTGTAAATTGGGATCCCGTGGATCAAACTGTATTGGCTAATGAGCAGGTAATTGATGGCAAGGGCTGGCGCAGTGGTGCAACGGTTGAGAAAAAAGAAATCCCGATGTATTATTTTGCAATTACCAAATATGCAGAGCAGCTATTAGCTGATCTTGACCAGCTTAATGAGTGGCCTGAGCAAGTTAAAACCATGCAACGTAACTGGATTGGAAAATCTCGAGGCATGGAAGTAATATTTGGCGGCTGTGATGGTTATGATGGGATTTCAGTATTTACTACTCGCCCAGATACGCTTATGGGGGTAACTTATGTTGCTGTATCAGCAGAGCATCCGTTAGCTGAAGCTGCATTAAAACTTAATCCCGAACTTCATGATTTTATTCATGAATGTAAGATGGGCGGAGTTTCTGAAGCTGAATTAGCAACTGCCGAAAAAAAAGGGAAGTTTTCAGGCCTATATGTAATTCATCCATTAACCGGCGACAAAGTCCCGGTATGGATTGCTAATTATGTATTAATGAGTTATGGTACCGGTGCTGTAATGGCTGTTCCTGCACATGACGAACGTGATTTCGAGTTTGCCACAAAATATGGGTTACCAAAAAAAGTTGTGGTTAGGCCATTAAATGAAGATGTTAATTATAATCCTGAAAAGATGGCATATACCGAATATGGTATTTTAGTTAATTCCGGAAAATATGATGGAATGACTTTTGACCAAGTATTTAATCTCCTTAGTGAAGAACTGGCACAAAAAGGCATTGGGGAAGTCAAAACCAATTACCGCTTAAGGGATTGGGGCATTTCCCGCCAACGCTATTGGGGCTGTCCTATTCCAATAATTCATTGTAGCAGTTGTGGTGATGTACCAGTCCCGGAGGCTGATTTACCGGTATTACTGCCTGAAGACCTAATCCCCGATGGTAGTGGTAACCCACTGTGTAAAGATGAGCGCTTTTTGCACGTAAATTGCCCGAAATGCGGTATGCCTGCACGGCGTGAGACTGATACTATGGATACTTTCGTTGATTCAAGTTGGTATTTTTTACGTTATACTTGCCCGGATAGCGATAAAGCGATGCTTGATGAGCGAGTAAATTACTGGGCTCCAGTAGACCAATATGTTGGCGGTATCGAGCATGCGATTTTACATTTACTTTATGCGCGCTTTTTTTATAAGGCCTTACGCGATCTTGGTTTGGTAACTGGCGATGAACCATTTAAAAACTTGTTGACGCAAGGGATGGTGCTTGCTGAAACATACTACCGCCAAAATCCAAATGGATCAAAAGACTGGTTTAGCCCTCTTGATGTGGAAGTAGTCAAGGATGGCAAAGGTAACGTAATTAGTGCTACATACAAAGGGGATGGCAAGCCGGTAGTATTTGGTGGCATTGAAAAAATGTCCAAGTCTAAAAATAATGGTATTGACCCTGATGAGATCATTGCCAAATATGGTGCTGATACGGCACGTTTGTTTGTTATGTTTGCTGCTCCAGCCGAGCAGACCCTTGATTGGTCCGATACGGGGGTTGAAGGGGCAAACCGGTTTATTCGCAGGTTATGGCGGTTAGTTTATGAGCATAAACAAAATGGCTTGTGGGAGAAATATACTACCGGTGAATTAACATCTGAACAGAAAAAATTACGTACTTTTCTTCACCAGTCAATTAATAAAATTAGCTATGATATGGGTGTCAGAAAGCAATTTAACACCGTGATTGCAGCTATTATGGAATTATTAAATTCATATACTAAAACTGATCTAGAGGGCGATACCGGTCGGGCACTTGCACAAGAATTACTTGAAAATTCAGTTATTATGCTCTCGCCAATTGCTCCGCATGTTTGTGACGCGCTTTGGTCAGAATTAAGACCTAATGATAGTGAATTACTAAATCAAGCTTGGCCTAAGGCAGATCCAAAAGCCTTAGAAGTCGATGAGGTTGAGATGGTAGTACAAGTAAATGGTAAATTGCGTGGAAAAATCATGGTTGATAAATCATTAACTAAGGAACAAGTCGAGGACTTGGCAAAAGAAAATCCTAATGTTCAAAAATTTATTGAAGGGCAAACAGTTAAGAAAATAATTGTAGTTCCGAATAAGTTAATTAACATTGTGGTGTGAAAGTAGATGCTAAGTACTTAAAAGTTGGATTATTTTAGAGTACAACTTTTTATACCCAAATTGCGGCTTTATTTTTTGGTCTAATTACTTAAGGGTTTAGCATTAAATAATAAAAAAACGCTGGCTATGGATAGCCGGCGTTTTTTATATTCAAAAATTAATTAAAACACGTAGGCAGCGTCAATCATCAGCGCAGATGGAGTAGTCATTAAATTATTGTTATTGTTATTTGGTCCACCGCCATAATTTATATATTCAGCCCGTACGAATGCTCTGGATTCAGGGATTGCAACTTTTACACCTGCGCCATATTCAAAATTAGCTAAGGAATTACTTATAAATTGATTATACCAGCTACTATTAAGATTAGGAGAAACTGCGTCAACCCCCAACCGGACAAACACAGTAACAGGAGTTGCCGGTATGGTAAAGCCCGGAGTGAAAGATAAGTCCCAGATGGTACTTGATGGACTACCTAAGTTATTCCAGTTACTGCCCTGCGTAACATAATTCCAGCCAAATTCAGCATCAATCCAGTCTGCAAACTGATAACCAATTTGGGCACGTAACGCCGGGCTGCTAACGGTAGTATTTGAATTAGATAAACCAAGAGTCTGCATGCCATAACCGAGGCCACCACCGACATAAAAACCTGAAACATCCGCAAAAGCAGGCAAGGCAGTTGTAATAAATAAACCAACTAATACTTTTTTCATAGGTAATCGAATCTTTATAAAAGCTCAAATAAACCGCAATAGCAACAAAGCAAAATGGCTATTGCACCCAATCCACATTAAGAGGGTATTATCACTTCATTATTAACAATAGGGTATTGGCTAAAGAGAGTTTTTGCTGAACTAAATCAATTCATTTGTTAATCATCAAATGATAATGCCTAACTTAAGTTATAATATTCATCTAAACGTGAATTATACCATTAATGAGGTTTTATATGAGCAGTTGGGAACAAGAAACCATACAAAAAGTATTATTAGAAACGATAAAAGAACAGCGTCGTGCGCGAAGGTGGAAGATATTTTTCCGGCTAGTAATCATTGCCGCCATTGCTTGGGCAATTATAGTTAATACTGGTAATGATGTAGTTGACTCTAAACCAGGTCCGCAAGTTGCAGTCATTGACTTTAAAGGTGTGATTAGTAGCGACAGTAAAAATTATGACACTCTGATTGATGGCTTAAATACAGCATTAAAAGATAAAAAAACAGTTGCGGTGATTATAAAGGCTAATTCGCCTGGCGGGTCTCCGGTTTATTCAGATATGGTAAATAATGAGATTACTCGCTTAAAGAAAGTCTATCCAAAAATTCCTATTTATTTTGTTATTGAGGAAGTTTGTGCTTCAGGATGCTATTATGCTGCCGCTGCTGCGGATAAAATTTATGCGAGCCCGGCAAGTATAGTCGGCTCAATAGGTGTTATTTATACAGGCTTTGGCGCAACTGAAGCTATCAAAAAATTAGGGGTTGATAGCCGCTTATTAATTTCCGGTAGGAACAAGGCCATGGGCTATCCGTTCATTCCTGAGAGTAAAGAGCAAACAGTCATGCAGCAGCAGATGCTTGATGAAATTCATGAGCAGTTTATTAGTGCGGTAAAACGTGGTCGGGGCAATAAACTTGGTAATGACCCAGACCTATTTAGTGGACGTTACTGGATTGGCAGTGATGCATTAAAATTAGGTTTAATTGATGGATATGGTACAGCAAGCAGCATTGCACGCGAGCAATTTAAATCTGAGAATTTGGTAGATTTTACTCCAGCACAGGACCCAATTGATAGAATATCAAAAAAATTTGGTGTTGGACTAGTTGATTCAGCAAAACAAGCCGTAATTAGCTCAGGTTTTAGTGGTGCAATGAATTAAATATGCAAACCTTAATAAACCTGCTAAACTGGACTCCAGTAATGTTTAATCCCTTTAATCTGGTAGTAATATTACTTGGGGTCTATCTTGGTTTGGTTTATTTTTATTTAAGGCGCTTAACTCGAAAATATTTGACTGCAATAGACCGGACCCAAATGCTGGATGAAAGTTCTAATCGATTAAAAACCAATCAGCAAGTCCGCGAATCTTGTGATCATAAAGATACTATAAATATTTTAGTATTAACCGGTGGTGGAGTTCGTGGATTAATCCCGCTTCAGGTACTTAGCCGCCTTGAAGAGCTATGCGGCAAAAAAACCGGTGAACTCTTTGATTTCTTAGCGGGCACTTCAACTGGGGCAATTAGCTGTGGAATTATGGCTACTTCTGATGAAACTGGTGCATTTAAGTATTCAGCCGAAGACATTGCCCGTGACTACTTAAAAAATTGCCGTAAGATGTTTTCAGCCCCATGGTATCATCAGTTATTGACTCTTTTTGGTTTATTTGGCCCCCGTTATTTACCAGAGGGTAAGCTTGATGTCTTAAATGGTTACTTTGGCGATCAAACTCTTGCGGATATAAAAATCAATTTATTAGTACCAGTATATGATATCGCTGAAAATTCAATGCGGGTAATACGTAACTGGGAACCTGCTATAAGAGAACATTATACCAATTACTTATTACGCGACTTAGTTCATGGGGCTTCTAACCCGCCTATGCTTTTTTCACCGACCGCTTTTTTGGTAAATGATAAAAAGAAAATTTTTATCGATCCAGGCGTCCTTATTAATAATCCGGCAGAAGTTGCGCTAATGAATGCGTGGTTTATGTTTCCAAATAAGAAGCTTCGGCTAGTCTTGATAGGGAATGGCGGTGATGACGCGGAGCGATATGGGCATGACCATATGGCAGCTTTTGGCGCGTATGGATTATTCCAGTATCTTTTAAATTCGCCAGTGGTTAGTACAAAATTCTCAATTGATCTGGTAAAAGAGTATATCCATGAAGCCCGCGAATATGGCTTGGATGTTGAATTTGTGTATATAAACTCTAATGGCGGCAATGAACTAGCAACCAGCAATACTTCTGAAGAAAATATGAATAAGATCAAGCGTTTTGCTGACCAAATGATGGAAGAGCATCACGATAAAATAGTTTATTTGGCTAAAGTCCTAAATAACACTTAAATTAATTTCATTTATCCTTCATCTAAATAGCATAGTACATCATAACTACTGTGCTATAATCAGAATTACAGCTATACCAAAACATACATTGAAATAAATTTGGGTTAAGGCTCTAAGAATCTTTATTATTTTATGATAATTACTATGAATGAAATCCTGCTTATTAAATTATTGGTACTTATCCTTGCTATCATCACTTTTAGCTTATTCATGCTAAATTTTACTCGAGGCAGCAAAGAAAATTTATCTCGGAAAGCCAAGCGGCAAACGGCATTTACCGGGTTTATTGCCAATTTTCTAGACACCTTTGGCATTGGAAGTTTTGCCTCAATTTTTGCATTACGCAATTTATTCAAATTAATGCCCGAAAGCGTTAGTTTTAATGGTACGATGGTATTACAGGCGGTATTACCGACAATGCTGCAATCATTCCTTTTTTTAGAACTGGTAAAAATAGACGAATTGACATTATTCGTTTCGTGTGTCATGATCGCAATAGGCGGCATTATTTCCGGCTTATTTGTAAAATATGTTTCGCGGATTACGATTTATAATGTAATGCTGATAACATTTATTTTAACGACTGTGGTGATTATATTAAACCAGGCTCATCTCTTGAGTATTGGCGGTGATCTAATTGAAGTTCGCGGTATAAAACTGGTAATTCTCGGCATTGTTATGTTTCTTGCTGGCTGTTTGCCGGCATTTGGAGTTGGCTATTATTCTATTGTATTAGTAATAATTTTCCTGTTAGGGCTTAGCCCCGCGGTTGCCTATCCGATTATGACAACTGCAAGTGCCGTACAAATGCCGATGACAGCAATACCAATGATCAAAAACCGCCGTTATTATCCGATTAGTACTATCATAATGACTATTTTGGCTTGTGTTGCGGTAATGATAGCCGCGCCAATTATTTCCAAAGTAAATTCGTCATATTTAAAATGGGTATTATTAATTGTGTTATTCTATAATATTTGGGTATTGATCAAAGCTAAAAAGGGCCGTTTGGCAAATTAGACCTGATATTTTCGAAAAATAGCTACTGTGTTTATTTTGGCTATTCATGATAAAATAAATTGGTTAGGAGCTAAGTTATGAACCGGAATGAACAACAGATCAAAATAGAAATTACACAAGATAAACTTGTTGATTTACTTTTACATGCAGCAACTCGTGACGATATTGCTAAGCAGGATGTTAAGATTGACGCTGTTAAAACAGGTCTATATAATAAAATAGACCAAGTAGAAGAGAAACTATCTAATAAAATAGATAGCGTAGAAGTAAAACTGAATAATAAAATCGATGAAGTTGAAGATCGCTTAAATAATAAGTTAGATAGCTTTGAAGTTCGAGTTAATAGCCAGTTTAGGTGGGTTTTAAGCACTACTCTTGGAGTAGGAGTTACATTAATTGGTGTAATGATTGGGTTAGCAAGCTTTCTTACTCATTATATTAGCAGATAATAAAAAAACGCTACCTATAGGTAGCGTTTTTTTATTGCCATGCACGACTTTTAACTAATTTGGCATAGTTAAAGCACAAAATAATCATAAAAAATCCACAAATTAAATTAATAATGGTGAAACTTAGAATTGAATAATTAAAGTGATTGGCTAATTTATTGATTACTTCCAAACCAAACGCCATTGATCCAGCCTGGATGATATTCAGCGTTGCAGCACTCATACTGTTGGATTGACCGGTAGAAGTTATTGCAATCCTGAAAATTGAACCATTAAATAAACCAATGCCAAGAGATGCAAAAAATAGGCCAAGTACAAATAAGATGTCGATACTATGAAATATACAAGAAAAAAGTAAACCGCCAACGGCAACTAAGGTTCCCCTGGTAATCAGTTTATAAAAACTTATTCTTCCTGCTGCAAACTGAACGCCAATACTACTCAAAATAAAGCCGCCAAATACCATTGATTGATATACTACATAAGCTCCATAACTTTTGCCCATCGTCTTTAATACAATTACGGGAGCAAGACCTATCCAGCTTATCATTGGTAAACTTACCAAAGCAATTATGAATCCACCTTGGATTAAAATCCGTGTAGTAATTATTTTCTTGTAAGTCTCTATAATTTCAGCTAGTGATATTATCTTATTACTCGCATTATTTACAGGCATATTTTTGGCAAGGCCAACTAGGGAAATAACGGCCAAAACTGCAGTGACTATAAATACATATCGCCAATCAGCAGCTACAATTATGGCACTTCCAATAACAGGGCCAATAAGGGGGGCGAAAATACTGATATTGGATACCAAGGAACAAAGTTTAACGGCAGTCTTGTCGTCAAATAGTTCATGAATCATTGCATATCCAATAAAGATAAAACATAAGCCTAATCCCTGGAAATAGCGTGCTGCCAGAAATTGCTCAATATTTGCTACAAAAGGTATAATTCCGCTTACAATTAGAAATAGGATATTTCCGCCAAGTAAGATATTCCGCTTACCAAAACGATCGCACATAGGCCCGAGAAAGACCTGCAAAGTGCTTCCGCCAATAATAAATAAAGAGAGTGATTTAGCAATATTTTCTACCGGGCTATTAAACTCTGTTACGACCTTTATCATGCCAGGCATAATCATATCATTTGCTATATATGTATTAAATTCATACAGAATGAAAAATATTGCAAAGAGGATAAGGCTTTTTTTATTATTCATATAATCCTCCAAAGAAAAAATTCGCACTGGGAAGTCCCCGCATTTTAGTAAATTTGAAACACAGCTTTGACAGCTTGTTCCGAAATACTTACTCCTTCAAAAATAAAAGAACAAGATTATAGCATGAAAATTTTTATTGTAAATAATGAACTATCGAAACTCCTTAGCTAAGTCACTTGAATAAAATCAGCTAACTTAGTATTATCATTAATTTCAATTTTGTAGTTGATGTGGATATATATTGTCTGGTTATTAATTAATATGGGTCTTTCTGGTAGCTGTAGCGATAAATAGTGCAATTAATGAAAGAACGGAAAATACCAGGAAAATGCTTGAAGCTAAATAATATTGCGGGTCTCCATGAATATGACGGCCTAATAATAAGTCAACTTTATGAATCCCTAGCATGGCGCCAAAGATAATACTGCCAACATAACCACCAAAAACGACACTTGCATTATTGGTCGCCATTGCCGTAGTTAAAATGGAAGTAGGTACTAACTCTGGTATCAAAGCAAATGACAAGGTCATGCCTGCAGTGCCGATCCCAAGCAGCGTGAAAAGCAATGTTGTATTAACGTGATGGAACAGCGGTGGAATAACTACAGCTATACATACAATGAAATTGATCAATGCGCAGACTTTAATCATAATTTTAATTTGATTTAAGTTTCGGGCAATTAGGCTTGGAAGTATATTGAATACTAATGATGCTAAACAGTATACTTGTATTAGTCCCAAAGCCTTAATTTCACTGAAATAGTGTTCGCGCATAAGGTAATTTTTTGCCCAGACATTGCCAAATGACATGCCAATTGCCCAGGTGCAAAATGAATAAGCAAAAACTCCTAGTAGCGGTTTGTTTTTACAAAATTCAAGCAGGTCTTTTAAGATATGCCTAAATGTTTTGTCTGGGTTGGCGGATTCGTCAATGTTTAGCATAGGTAATAAAACCAGGCTTAAGACAAGTAAACCAACGGTAAATAAAATTACCAGCATATTTGCATTATGCCAGCCAAGTTTTATTAATTCAGAATAAAATGGTTTCGCAGCAAGATATGTACCAAGCGATGCTGCTACTTCTAATAAACCGATAAAGATCGGGATTCTTTTGGCTGGAAACAGTTGCATAGCTATATAAGCGCCCGACATATATGCAACTGAACAACCTAAACCAGAACATACCCTGCTAATACTTAACATTGCCTCACTACTACAATATAAGTAAAGGGCTTGTCCTGCAATGGTCAATATTAAACCTAGCGGTAAAATCAATTTAACGCCAAAGCGGTCAAATAATATCCCATTTGGAATTTGCATAAAGGCATAAATAATGAAAAAGCTAGAAGTTATGTCAATTATTTTGCTGCTTGATACATTAAATAATTGCTCGAAATGAACTTCTGTTGTTAGTGGAAAAACTTGTAGAAATAGAGCTAATGCTGTAAATGACAAAGTTATGAAATATATTAGTGAACCTAATAGATAACTTTTCTTATTTTCCATCTAGAGTCTCTTTATAATATTCATAAAACTTATGGCATTTAGTTGTAACCGGTATTACGCTGCAAAATCAGACGAAACAGCAGTTAGTAAGCTGATAATTGTTTTATTATTTTTGCAACCGCTATTATAAACTAGTAGAAAATTGAATGGTATTAATTTTCTCAAAGGCAAAAAATAAGCGCTACCAATACGATAGCGCTTAAACCAGATCTGTAAACTAAGCTTATTGGCCTAATTTTACTTTCAAATTTGTATTTAATGCTTCTAAGAAGTCTTCGGTATTTAAGTACTGTTCGCCAGAAACTTTATTACCATGGATACAAACTGCTAAATCCTTAGTCATTTTGCCTGATTCAACGGTTTCGATACAAACTTGTTCTAGTTTGCTACAAAAATTGATCAGTTCTTGGTTATTATCCAATTTGCCACGGTGTGCAAGACCACGTGTCCAAGCAAAAATAGAGGCAATTGGGTTGGTAGAAGTTTTTTTACCTTGTTGATGGTCACGGTAGTGGCGAGTAACTGTACCATGTGCAGCTTCAGCTTCTAAAGTTTTGCCATCAGGAGTCACTAATACTGAGGTCATTAATCCTAATGAGCCAAAACCTTGTGCAACTGTATCTGACTGAACATCGCCATCATAGTTTTTACAAGCCCAGACGATGTTGCCATTCCATTTTAAAACAGATGCAACCATATCATCAATTAAACGATGTTCATAGGTAATTCCAGCATCAGCAAATTTTTGCTTAAATTCATTCTCATAAATTTCGGCAAAAATATCTTTAAAGCGGCCATCATATTTTTTCAAAATAGTGTTTTTGGTAGAAAGGTATAACGGCCATTTTTTGGCTAAAGCCATATTGAAGCAAGAATGAGCAAAACCGCGAATAGATTCATCGGTATTGTACATCCCCATAGCAACGCCATCACCATTGAAGTCATAAACTTCATGCGTCTCGGGAGTACCATTTTCAGGTGTGAAGGTAATAGTAAGCTTACCTTTGCCTTTAGTTACGAAGTCAACTGCTTTATATTGGTCAGCGTGTGCATGGCGGCCGATTACGATCGGTGCTGTCCAGTTTGGAACCAGGCGCGGAACATTTTTACAGATAATAGGCTCTCTAAATACCGTGCCATCAAGAATGTTTCTGATCGTACCATTTGGGGATTTCCACATTTTTTTCAAATTAAACTCTTTCACCCGAGCTTCATCTGGAGTTATTGTTGCACATTTAATCCCTACGTTATATTGTTTAATGGCATTAGCTGCGTCAACAGTTACTTGATCATTAGTCTGGTCGCGATATTCAATACCAAGATCGAAGTATTTAATTTCTACATCTACATAAGGAAGAATTAATTTTTCTTTAATAAATTTCCAAATAATCCGTGTCATCTCATCGCCATCAAGCTCAACCACCGGGTTTGCAACTTTAATCTTTTGCATAAAGTAATTCCTTTTTAAAACTAAGAATTAGGGCTAATTTCATAACTAAAATACGTGCCTACACTTTATTTAATATTAATTAATTAAACCGAATCAAGTCAATTAAACATATGAAATGCATCCCAAGAATTTAAATCGAAAAATTGGCATGATTTCATGTTAGAAAGCCTAAAAAAGTGTAGACCCGCCTAAATTAACTAAATCTTAAAAATAAATTATATCACATGAGCGGGTGTTTAGGATTTTAGACCTTGAAAATAGTTGCAATTAGAAACTTAATCTGGCTGATATTGTTTCGGATGCTTATGGCCTAGGTAAGGTTTATTAAGCTTATTGGAGCTAATGAAAAAATAAGTTCGTATACACCTAAGTAGTATATAACAAACATCGTTCCTTGCCTGAATTTGGAGATATTAAGGATTAACTAATATATTAATCATCCTCGTAATTATGATTAAAAATATATGATTTATGGCGAAACATTTAAAAAGCATTCATTTACAATATCATCAAACTTTAGCATTTTTAACTTCAATACCTGACACTTATATCGCTACAGATTTAGTAAATCATGTTTTATTATAAGTCAATTTATTCATAAGAGTACTTTATTTATACTCAAGCATGAAGGATATAAGGCTTTGTATTATTCATTGGCTATTTGTTGAAAACTCGCAAGCTCAAACAGTTCAACAAATAACGCCAATCTCATAAACAAAGCCTAATATCCTTCATAATTCATATAAATAAAGCATTCTTACGCATAAATTGAAACTGTTTAAATCCCAATTAAGCTTAGCATTAGAAAAAAGCGTCCGGTATTGAGATTAATAAGCTAAATACCAGAAAATTTTATTACTACAGATTAATATAATTTGTTGATAAGAAATTGCTAGGGTTTGCAGAAAAGTTTTAAGGAGGTGGGATGATGACATTTAGAATCGAACTAAAAAATTACGGACAAATCAATGCTTCACGGATAGGGAAAATGTTGGAGGCTGATAAGGATAAGGCTTTATATATGGGGCTTTGGGACAGATTTAAAGATGTTTTTAGGAGTTGCTGGGGAACCTCCAAACAAAATCAACTGGAAATGATCTGGAATACGCTATTAGAAAGACAAATAAGCAAAACACCAACGGAAAGCCATCATGATGGGGAAGCATCGCTTTTTACTAGTGTTCAAGCTACAACAAGTGAGCGAATTCCTGAGTGTAATGACGAGGTTTTACAAGCACAGATTACTGAAGCTATACGTAAAATTAGTATTTTTAATGAACTTAAATTATTGGCAGAACCTAATTACACTAATAGTTTTAGGGTATTAGTAACTAAGCGGGGTCTTCAGTTTAAAATTGGTTACGAAACCGTGAAAGACGTTCCGCTACCTATAAGTAAGGATATCAATATAATAGATATATTAAATATGGAGGTGCCAGGTAAGGGGAGTATCTTAACTAAACTCAAAGAATACAATTGGGATTTTGCCTTGGATAAGCCTGATGACAAAAATGCGCAAACAAGGGCTAATTATTCTAAACAGGCAATAATGCACAATAAAAAGCAGGCGCGCGAATTTTATCGTTTAGCAGTTAATAGTTATATAAATCAGATAAAGGATAAAGATGCAAAGCCGAAATTGATCAAATTAATAATCCATTTTAATCAAATATGTAATTTGGTTCTAAGGCATGACTTCAAAGGCATTTGGAAAATTAAAGAATTTGAGGAAGTGGCCGAACCTATCTTTAAAATTATCAATTTTAGAGAAGAAGAAAAAATGACATTTTTATATGCTACGCTTTGGCTAAATTTACACCGTAATAAAGGACAAACCGCCAAAGTATTCCTGAAGTCTCTGCTTGTCCCAAGTGGTTTAGTAGGTGGGGGAGTACTTGGCCTAGTGGCAGGGCCTATAAATTTAGTGAGGAGGGTGGCTTTTAGTAGGAGAAGCAATCTAAATAAATTGAGGTTAATTCCTTCTGCTTTATGCAAAGGTGTCCTTTGGGGGCCTGTATCATATGGTAAATATTATACCAAGGCAGCAATGGCTTTTAATACTGGGGATAGTTTAGATACTTATACAACAAGTTTAAAGAAGTCAATTAATTCCTTATTTGTAGGCTATGATAAGAGTCAAGTAGCTTTAATGCAAGCATCTATTCCTAGTATGTCAGCTATGGTGAAATATTACCAGGAAAATGATTTTAGATTAGGTCAATTTGTGCAATCATGTAAGAATAATATGAGAAATTTAGCCATTTCTGGTCAATTAATAATCTAATTATTCCCAGCTGCGAGTTTGGTTTAATTTAGCAAATTTAATTGTCAAAACTAAACTTGCTAGCGCAAACACTAAGCAGGCAAAAGTGAAGCTTAACCCTGAGTAATTAAACTTATCACAGAAAAAGTCGCTTATTTCTATCCCAATTGCGAAAGATAGAGTTTGGCTAAATGTCATTAGCGATGCGGCCATACTCTGTGATACGTTCTTATTACTCATGATTATACGCATGATGCTGCCATTAGCAAGGCCTAATCCAAGACTATAAATAAATAGGCCGGCTGCAATCAGGTTAATATTACTGCTGCCAATAAAACTAAGAAAAACCCCGCCAAAAGCCATAATTGTTCCACGCAGGATTAGCTGATGAAACTGCCAACGCCCTGCCAAAAATTGGATTACCAGGCTTGAAACCGATAGTCCGCCAATAGTAATTATCTGATATATGATATAACTTTTATAACTAAGATGCAGATTATGCAAAATTAGGTTTGGAGCTAGGCCAATCCAAATTAGTAGCGGCATTGCTCCTAAAATTGTACAGGTGACACCAAGTGCAAAATTCTTACTTTTAGCTATCGTAATATAATGCTTGAAAATTTGTTTAAAATTCAGCTTGGTAACTTTGGATGCGCTAGTTGGGGTATAGCGATAAAGTCCGATAAGGCTAGTTAATCCAAGGATGAGGGTTAAGATAAAGATATAATGCCAGCTGGCATAACTAACGATAATACCACCAATCAATGGGCCCAATAATGGTGCTAAAATCGACACATTTCCCATGATTGCGATAATTTTAACTGCATCTTTATCATTAAATTTTTCATGAATCAAGGCATAGCCCATCGCGATAAATGCCATACCACTGCCTTGAAGAAAGCGGCCTAGCATAAACTGATCCATATTTTCAGCACTAGCAATAATACAGGTAAAGACAAGAAAGGACAAGTTGCCCCATAAGATTATTTGCCGTTTGCCAAAACGCTCTGCAAGAGGTCCAAGCCATAGCTGTAAGCAGCATTCGCCAAGCATATATAAACTTAAGGACAATGCCACATAACTTAATGGCGATTTAAATTCACTTACTACTTGCAGCATCCCTGGCATTATCATGTCATTGGCTGAATAGGTGGTAAACTCATAAGTTACCAAAAATAGTGCAAATAGATATAGTTTACGCATAATTAATACCATGAAAGTTATGTATGTAAATGTAATATCCCGCATTTTTATCTCTTCTAAGCTATAAAAAAGAAATTAAAACGAAGGGAAAGGGAAGATTTTTAGTCCAATAAAGTCAATATTATACGCTGAGTGCCTATAGAGCGTTATAGATATAGTTGTGGTTACTATCGATAATTTCCTAATACACCAAAGAGGGTATTGGCTGAATTATTCAAATAGTTAAACTAAATCTTAATGTGAGATTGGATGCTAAGCTGTCTAACTGGCTGATTGCCAAGTTTTTAATTTGACAGTGGGACAGATTATTTGCTAAAATTGCGCGCTTTACTATTTAATATTTTTTAAGGATTTAGCGAATGGTTGTTATTCGTCTAGCTCGTGGTGGTAGTCATAACCGCCCATTTTATAATATCGTTGTAGCCGATAAACACGCTCGTCGTGATGGTCGCTTCATTGAAAAAATTGGTTTTCTTAATCGCTTAGCTTCAGCAAATACTGAAAGTGTGCGTATTGATTTGGCCCGTGTAGATCACTGGTTATCTAAAGGCGCACAAATGACTGATACAGTTGCTGCTGAAATTAAAAAATATAGAATATCTGCTGCAGCTGCTGCATAAGAAAAAATATGGCTAAACCAGAAAATTTAATTCCAATGGGCTATATCGCCAATGCATTTGGAATACAAGGTTGGGTCAAAATCAAAGCTGATACAGAGTATGAAGATTCGCTGGATGATTATGAGTCAGTCTCACTAAAACTCCGCGATGGCAGCTGGATCAGAAAAAAAATTGAAAAAAGCTTTGTTCGTGATGGCATCTTTCATGCAAAGCTAGAAGGTATCAACGACCGGGATGCCGCGTTTGCCCTTAAAGGGGCTACAGTTGCTGTAGCACGTGAGGAATTTCCGGAGCTGGACGAAGATGAATTCTATTGGGTTGATCTAATCGGACTCAAAGTGGTAAACCTCGAAGGTGAATCACTTGGTAATGTTAAGAACCTTATGGAAACTGGCGCCAGTGATATTCTGGTAGTGAATGATGGGGAAACCGAAAGGTTAATTCCATTTGTAGAACGCCATGTTATCAAAGTTGATATGACAAATAAACAAATTACAGTTGATTGGGGCTTAGACTATTGATCTTTAGCGTCGTCACTATCTTTCCTGAAATGTTCAGTTCGATCCGCGAATTTGGTGTGATTGGGCGGGCAAGTGAAAGTAATTTGTTTAATTTAGATGTAATCAACCCGCGAGACTTTACGCTAGATAATTATCGCCGAATTGACGATAAGACTTTTGGCGGCGGTCCTGGAATGGTAATGAAAATTGAGCCACTTGAAAAAGCTTTAGCTTTTGCAAGAGCACAACAAGTTACCCATGGAGTTGAGAAACCGGAGGTAGTTTATCTATCCCCACAAGGCAAAAAGGTGGATCAGGAGCAAATAAATCTTTTAGCTCGTAAACCTGGTCTTATATTTGTCTGTGGGCGTTATGAAGGCATTGATGAGCGTTTTATTGAACGGAATGTTGATATCGAACTCTCAATTGGTGACTTTGTGGTATCCGGTGGTGAATTGCCTGCAATGCTTGTAATTGATGCGATTGTTCGTCAATTACCCGGAACTTTAAATTCGATAGAGTCAGTACAATATGATTCATTCATGAATGGCTTATTGGATTGCCCGCACTATACCCAACCAAGGGAATATGAAGGTGTCAAAGTTCCAGAAGTATTACTATCGGGTGATCATAAAAAAATTAAAACATGGCGCTTGCAGCAAAGTTTATGGCGTACCTATTTAAGGCGCCCAGAGTTACTGCAAGAGCGAAAATTAACAAAAGAAGAATCTCGGCTACTTGAAGAGATGAAAGTCCAGCATGAGAAGCTAAGCAAAGCTTCAAATTCATAGCAAGTAGGAACAAGATAAGGAAAAATAAAAATGAATATCATTCAAATTTTAGAACAAGAAGAAATTGCACGTTTAAATAAAACTATCCCTGCTTTTGGTCCAGGTGATACTGTTATTGTTCAAGTTAAAGTAAAAGAGGGTAACCGTGAGCGTCTACAGGCTTATGAGGGTGTAGTAATTGCTAAACGTAACCGTGGTTTAAATTCTGCTTTCACAGTACGTAAAATCTCTGCTGGTGAAGGTGTTGAAAGAACATTCCAGACTTATTCTCCATTAGTAGACTCAATTGAAGTTAAACGCCGTGGTGATGTACGCCGTGCTAAACTTTACTATCTACGTGAACGTTCTGGTAAATCTGCAAGAATTAAAGAGAAACTTGCTAAAAAAGCATAAGTTTTATATTAAAAAAGCAGATCATAAGATCTGCTTTTTTATTGTTCATTTTTAAGCGTTCCGTTGATTACCTGCCCTTTTAAGTTGCCTTTGTTTCGAATAATTACAGTTCCGCTTTCTTTGGCAAAGCTAATATTGCCGCGTACAGTCGATCGGTCAATAATTATGGTTGCGCCATTTGGGTTGGTGCTATTAATATTGCCAATTACCTTGCTTCTTTCGGTTAATTCAAGCTGGCTTCCTGCAAAATCTAGCCCATTGCCAAAAAAGCTATCTTTTATGTTGCCATTGCCACCGAGTTTGCTAGTATCCTCAAAAGTACAATCTTCAGCAATTAAGTTACCACCAATTTCAGTGTCATCTTTAACTCTTACTTTAGTAAGAGTCGCATTACTCTCGATCTTCAAATCATCACTTATTACCAGTTTGGTAGAGGTTAAATTACCACGGATTGTTAAAGCCGAGTAGCGGTTACTATCAAGGGTTGTATCACCATCGGCAATAGTTGCCGGGCCATAATGAGTGCCAGTCGTTTTGTCTGTTGGAGTATTGCCACCAATAATGGTTGCGCAGCTTGAGAGTAAACTTATACTAACTGTTGCTATTAATAAAGAGCGAGTATACTTGTCCATATATCTATTTTCCTGCTAAAAGTTTCCGTTTTATTCTCTCATACCTGAAATTTTACATAAATAACTAGATTACGAATGAATTCTTAATTCCAGCCACTTTTGTCGCTACAGATTAGTAAAGCGAGTTTTAATTATAAATTGAAGCTGTTTAACTCCTAATTGTGCGTAACCTTAGATATAAAGGTGTTTGGAATTGAGGAATGAATTCTGTTACATACAGCTATTATACCAGTCTTTCAAAATAAGTATATGCTATCAACGATGTTTTGTTAAAATAGATTGGTTATTGCATTATAATGACAAACCACAAATTAAATTTCAGTATTTGGATATTACGCGCTTTAATGAAATTTAAATTACATTATAGTTTTGTCAAAATTAGCAAAAAGTGCGTACCAACAGTAATTAATAGAAATATTGTAAATGAAGAAATTAATCCCAATAAGTTTATACTCGGCTATTGCCTTAATTCCAAACCTTTCAAGTGCAGAGGATTGTAATTTATATATTAGTTTTATTAAAAGCCAAAATAATTATGTTATTAATAAAGCTTCAAGAAGTTTTATTGATGAAAGTAATGTATTATTATATCGTTTTGACATTGCTTCTGAAAGCGTGATTGAAGTAAAAATACCTATGCAATCGAATGATGCCGATAAGTGCTCGTTAGCATATTCCAATCAAGGTAAATTACCTTCATGCTCAGGATATTTTGTGAAAGAGAAAGTAGCTGGCAGTGTTGCAAGAAATGTCTTAATGACTGTTGGCACGCTTGGAATTCGTACAGTTAAAACAGGTGGTATTTATAAAACTGAACCTAACTTAGAAAATATCGATCAAGCGGTAAAAAATAACAATATTTTTACTAATCCACAAATTGAGAGTTTAATAAATGGGTGTAATAGGTATTAATTTATTACTCTTTAATTGAATAAAATTTTCTAATACTTGTCCTGGTTAAATATTGATGGCCTTAGTACCTTGCAATTTGTATATAAAAATTAGCTACAATATGTTGTAAAATATGAACAATAGATGAGAAGATTATTGGATCGCCTTTACGCCACTTATTTTTGCTAAAACCATTATTAGCCAGATGCTTAAAGGTTATACTTTAGCCTGGGCAATTTTCAGTTCTCAGGCTAAAGGTCACTTATAAATTTAGCAACATTTTAATATTTATTTTGCTACTAAATATTATTAAATTGCCTAATACGAAATGATACTCATATACGCGAGCTAGGATACCCAAATTGTCATTATCTAATGATTTTCCAATTAGAAAGTTTTGATATCAAAGGAAATCTAGAAATCAGACCAAGTAGTTTCACAAAATAGACAAGTAAAAACTCCAGGTAAGATGGCCTTACGACATCAATGAATAAACAATTTCTAGTATGATCAGTTAAATTATGTGAAATATGCAAAACGGTATCATCAAAAATATATAGTTCACCATCAGTTTTCCAAACATGAGTTTTATTATTTACTTCAATATAGGCTCCATCATCAACAACTTCGTCAATGTTAATTAAAACCCTTATTCCCGCTCTTAGCCAGCCAAAATGCTTAGTTGTTGAGGTATTAGGTTTGAATGAAGAAACTCCAATTGTAAGTATTTTTTTAAAGTTTTGATGAAATAAAGGAACTTCATACTCATTTTCAACATTAAAGCCATACCATTTATACATCAACATCGATCTACCTTGAGTTAAAGAAAGATTCTTTATTGTGGAGACAAGAAATTCTCTTGGGGATTCCTTTATAATTTTATTTATCTCTTCAATATGTTTTGGAGGTAAATCATTTAATGAATATACCTGCTTATTTATAAATGGTAAACACAATATATCAATAATTGTATTAATCGGACTAAATAACCATGCTAAAGACCCATTAACTAAAAAATATTGATAAAATAAAAATTTCTTATCTTTATATTTTTGGCGTAATACATCATATACACCTGTTACGGCATATAACAACACAAGAGGCCAACAAATATACGCTACAATGAGTGCTATTATAATTCTTTTTCCGATTTTTCTAAAAAGCTTCTTGTACTTTCTTGAATTTAAATTTGTATTTTCTGATGGTGTCGAAGGCATAATTATCCCTCCATAAATGGATTTTAACTTAGCCGCTATTATACTAAGGAGCACGAAAAATAAGGTAAAATATTTCTAATTATTTTTGATATTAATAGGTATTGGTACATTTAAGAATGTAGGAGCTACGAATCTAGGCCAGAAGATGTAAACTACAATCTTCTGATTTTCCTGAGTTATGGTGTTAAGATTTCCTATAGATGCCATCTTAAATATAAGCAAAAAATCAACTTAAAAAATGACATACGGATTTTGCTCCATCCCTATGTAGTATACCACTATAAAAGAGGCCATCGATATTATTTCTCTTAATACCGGACACATTATTAGATCTATTGTAAAAATGGATGTCTTTTATAATTGATTTATTATGAGGGAGGCTTAATTTATACGAATGCGGGAAAATATTAGACTTTGTTTATGAGTGGCAATCGACTTTACAGGGCAAATTTATATTCATATTTATTAATTGAGGGCGAGCTGACATTGTATCAACCAAAATTGTTGTCTATGCAAATAGGATATTTGTTAGTTAAAATTCTATTTTATAAGAGATATCTCCCCAATACCGTACTACAGAACTATAGCAGTAACTAAGTATTCTAAAACCATATTGACTTATATCGATAAGTAAAAAAATATATAATGAAATTGAAACACAGGTTAATTAGCTAAGTATATACCAAACTCTAATATCTAGAGTGCGTCCAAAAATCAAAGCTGGAAAGCAGGTTACCATATTCTGGCGACACTGATAGCATTGTTAAATTTGGGGCCGACAATCAGTCAGGAAAATAGATGCAGCTATTAACTTATAAACTGCAAAACCAATAAATAATGCTAAATCTACCTATATTAGCAGTAACTACTGGATTTATTAATGGAACCCCGCAATTATAATAAATTAAAAGCTTATAATTTAAAGTTAATTAATTTACTATTGTTTCTAATCCCTAATACATTTTTGTATGGTGATGAAACAGATAATACTATTGATCCCGAATTGAATCAAATTAAATATATAGATATTATTTCACCTTATAATTATCTACAGAATCCATTTGCCCTGACTACAGGTAACTCACATGCAGAAAGTACAACCGGAACATTTAATCTTGGAATCAGCTCAACTACAAAATCAGCATCAAATTACTTAGGGACAAATCCTGAAGGGATAGGCTATACAGCAGAGATATGGGGACAAAGCTCCCGAATGGCAGGATTTGCCTTTGGTGGGGCCTTTACTATTGCAAACATAGGAACTTCATATTTATTAAACCCGGAAAATGCAGCCTCCCAATATTCAACTTTAACTAATCGTATTGCTACCCCCAGCCAGGCATATATAAACTACCAATATTCAAATAAGTTTGATATTTCTGTTGGGAATATTATCCTAAATACTCCTTGGACACCAAGCGCATTAAGTGCTCCAGATTTTTTAAATTCAACTTATCAAGGAATAGTATTTAATTATCAGCCATTTAATAGTCTATTATTCTCTGGATATAATATATATAGCTTCCAAATGTATCCCAACAACTTTTGGACTCAAACTACATTTTATAATGGCGCTAATTCATTATTTGCAAATACTAATGCCTTTAACTTGCACACACCAGGTTCCTCTGCCCTAGGTACGCAGTTTATGCCGACAAAAAACTATAATTTAAACCTGTGGCTATATCAGTTTACTGATTATATTAATATGATTTATGGTGATACCAATTATAAAATAATTCTAGGGACATCTACCAGTATGGAATTGGCCGCTCAAGGATTATCACAAAATGCACAAGGTACAAATATTATTAGTCAGCAAACTTTGGTTAATGGTGCAGCAGCAGGTTCACCACAAGGAAATGCTATTGGAGCAAAATGGGTTCTTAATGTACCACATGATAGTATAACCATTGCTTATAATCAAGTTTTTGGCAATCAAAACTCATTTTTGGGTGGTGGAATCATTACCCCATATACTTATTCATATGAATTTGACCCACTTTATACTACTGTTGCATCTTCAAGTTTAGCTGAACTTGGCGCCGGAAATGCATATTTATTACAAAATAGAATGCAGTTTCTTGATTCAAAACTAGAGGTCATAACCAGAGTTTCCTGGTATAACATCCAGCAAGTTTATGATACACAAAGCAGTTTCACCAGAGAATGGGATGGTATCCTTGGCTATAATATTCCCCGGTTAAAACTATACTTCCAAGGACGTCTTGTTTATTTAGAACAGCCAGTTGTAGCTGGTGGTAATTCGGCACAAATACGTTTTTTTACTTCCTGGTTATACTAATTACTAGAATACGGAATATTTATTTTTGTGGGTACTAATAAATCATTCTCGAAGTTTTCAATGTATTATTGAGATTTAAGAATTTTATAGGAGTTACTTTATGATGTCTTGGTTTTATAATTTAAATGTCTTATCAGCATTATTATTAATTTTTATAATTTGCGGAACAATCAGCATGATTGGTTTCTTCATCAGCCAGAAATACTTTCTGAAGGAAACACATTTAAAAACTATTTCTTTAGCACAGAAGACAGGATTGACTTTTGGCACACTATTTATGGCATTTTGGATTACAATCAATTGGCAAACGCTGAAAGAACTTACCTTAACAACTGAGCAGGAAGCCCATGCAATCTATCATTTATATAGTATTAGCAAAATGATACCCGAAACTAATGAGCAAACAAGAGTACGCGAAGCAGTTTTAAATTATTTAGACATAATAATTAATAAGGAATATAGATCCCTAGAGCAAGGAAAACTGAGTATTCAAGGAGAAGAAAGTTTTAATAATTTAACTTGGGCGGTATACTCATACCCTAAAATGAACGATTTCCGCGACCAGTTTACATACTCGCAGTTAATTGCTGCTCTTACAAGTGTATCTGACAACAGAGTAAAACGATTGAATTTTGTACATGGAGAGCTAACAGGGGCTTTATTAATTTTTTTTATCACTTTAATTGTAATCATCTGCTTTTGGAATGGCTTTATTCGCTCAGAACATTCAAAACTAGCATTTGTAGTATTACTAAGTCAAAACTTAATTATCTTATCTTCAGCATGGCTGGTATTAGAAATTGATCATCCGTTCCAAGGTTATTTTAAAGTTGACGATTCAGCATTTATTCATACACATCAACAAATTATTGAAGATAACTTACGAAGTAAAAATAAATAATAGAAACTATCACGGTTAATTTCAGTATATAACTATGTTTGGCCGTGCAAACCAGAATAACTTTGTGATGTAGTATCATACAAAGCTGTATGTCAATCTGTATTTATACATTGTATAAAGGTTCAGTATTCCCTGCGCAAGCTCTAACAGTTACAACAGATGATCCGCATACTTACACAAATAGCTGTGTTCACAGGTAGTAATAAAAATGGATAACCTGGGATTAAGAAAAGAATACCTCGCATTATTGTTATCTTTTAAAACCCCTCTTGTGCAAAAATTTAAAGTAGGGGATAGCATAAGGTTTATTAATTTAGATCTTCATAGATTGCTTTTATTAGCGCCTGAGTTAATTTATTTTCTACTTCGATTCGTCTTTCTTGATTAAGCCCATTGTTAAGTTCTAACAGGTTTACTACTTGTAGTCCACTATAGCCACATGGATTAATGTAACTAAATGGAGTTTTATCCAGGGAAAAGTTAAAACTTAAACCATGATAACTGCATCCTTTGCGGATTTTTAGGCCTAGTGAAGCTATTTTTTTGCCCTTAACATAAACCCCTGGTGCATCTCTATCGCCATTTGCCTTAATTCCATAATCATTAAGGCAGTTGATTATGCCTTGTTCTATGCGTTCGACTAAAGAACGGATAGATATTCCCAGCCGTTTTATATCGAGTAAGATATAGATTACAATTTGTCCTGGGCCATGGTAAGTCACTTGCCCGCCGCGATCAGTACGGATTATTGGTATATCATGTTCCTTGATAAGGATATGTTCTTCCTTGCCGGCTAGGCCTAACGTAAAAACAGGATCATGTTCAACAATCCATAGCTCATCATTAGTGTTCAAATTTCTAGATTCGGTAAAGTGTTTCATTGCCGTCCAGCATTGTTGATAATCTGTATGGCCTAGCTTCTTAATTATTGGATGATTCATAAATGATAGTGAAAATTAGTTGTTATTGGGAATTCCTAGTTTTAAATTGACTATTCATAATACTTGACACTTTATTTATAATATAATGCATGTGTTAATTTATGTATTAGGAAGGATGCTTAACTTTTTACTCTATATTGCGAATATATCCGGTATTGAGTTGACTATTCTTTCATACCTGGCTGATTTTAGCAAATGAATGATCACCTTGTCAATTTCAGAGTTGTTCATATATAGATGCAGGATATAAAAGGCATATGCTAAGTCGATAAATTTTTATACTTAAATATCTGGGAAATTTTTTCTATTGCTCAACAAAATAAAACTTTGTTAAAGTAGTTTTTTAAGTTTAGCGCAAATTTTCAAGCTAATTCCTGACGTAACGAGTTATTCGCTACGCCCACAGATAAATAAGCGGCTCATTTTACTCTAAGCTTAGACCGGTAAATAAATAGAAAAATAAAGAGGGTAAATAATGTTTACTAATGATTTGATCAAGACCAGTCCGATTTCTCATGAACCTGCTATTGTTGAAATTCCTGTGCCTACACATATTCCTCCGCATATTCCGCCTGAGGCGCCAACCGAACCAGAAGATGAGGAACCAACCCCCCCAGGTACCAGGATAAGGAAAGAGCGTAGAGCACCAGGTGGCGATCCTTTTGATGAAGTGGAACGTATATTTAGTTATATCGATAAAAACCATTTATTTAAATACTCACTTATAATGAGCCCTGAACTTAGCCAGATATACTAGAGAAAAAGATATGAGACGCGAGTTGCGCTATTTTTTAAGATTCAAAGAAGCTTCATGAGTTTTATTGGACCCAAATTTATCTTGAATAATCGATTTAAATATGAACTCGCGTTATTTGGAGGTATACCTTGAATTTTAAATTTATAGTTGTTTTTTTAACTCTAGTAATAATCAGCAAATTTGCTGCTGCAGGATCGGTGCTACCCTATGCATATGATATCGATACAGCTAGTAGTGAGGATTGTAAAAAGACTGCAACAGAAATAAGCAATAATAACCGAGCGCTTAATAAAGCTATAGCTAAGAATGAAACTTGTCTCGCTGGAAAAATATTAGTAACCAACCAAAAGCTTATGGAAGTCAGTCCAAACTGCCAGTATGTCCTTAATAAGAATTACTATACTGACGGTAAGTGTAAGGATGTTAAATTTCATATGAAACTTAGCATGCAGAAGCTTAATCAATTAGTGCAAAGTGGCCGGGAATGTGAGGCTGGCGAGATTATCAAGCAGGACCAGGATTTCCTAAAACAATATCCTGAGTGTAAGGTAGCTAAATAAATTAGATTTAGTTTGAAGTACAAGCTCTAGACTAATATAATCAATTGCACTTTTTATTCGGTTATTCTGGGTGTTTTAAAACAGGTGAAAATGGTATAATTACCCCTTTACTTTTACTGTAATTGTTATTGCGAAAGAGGGTAGTTGGTTGATGAGAAAAAAACTATTATTGCTTTGTTTGAGTTTGATTAGTTTATCTTATGCAAGTTTATTGGGTTCGATAAATAGTTTATTTGACAGTGGTCATGGACGCCATCGCCATCGTCCAAATAATACTCAACAAATAAATGATAGTAGTGAAGCGTCGTTTAAGCAATTTTGCAAAAGTATTCCAGCTCAATACGGTTTTCAAATCCGCTGCGAACGACCAAATATCCAGACCAGGTTTAAAGCTGATGCCTCTGCTACCGTTAAATGTAGCCAAATTTATGCCGGAGTAAATAAAACTTATCCGCAAATTGTAACTTTATCTGATGACTTTATTAGTAATCTCCACCTATGCTCTGGAAAAAAATATGGTCCATTTCAAGTTGATAATACGATAATTAGTGCTGAGAGTGCCAGCAATTATCACCAGGCAAATTCAAATGTTACTTATTATGATATAGTTTGTGATGGTTCAAAAGCCAGCTATGAAAGTAATATGTATCTAACTATGCAAGCCAAGCAAAATGCATTAATCAACCAGCATATTGAAGAGTGCCTAGACCAAATTCCGCAGCCACAGGCAAGAAAATTCGTAATCATGTTTTATATCTGTGTGGGACTGGCGCTTATTTCATTTGCAATGATAGCCTACCGCAATTATAAGAATAAAAAAAGTAAAAACTAATCGCAATATCCATAAATAAGCCGTGCTAATTTGAGATAGGATAAAGCCAACTTGGAAACTAGATGGTCATTTAAGTTGTGTATTAGACTGATACACTACGCTTAACCCAAGTTGGCTTTAAAAAATATTATTACATTAGTAAATAACCAAAAATTAATTGGATTTGGCTACCTGTAATGCAAAGCGATTTAAATTAGCATATGCAAATTCAATTATTCCTGCTTTTACAATTTCATGAGCATAAGTTGAGGTCTCGATGCTGAATCCGGTTATTTCTAAAGGTAAGCCATCAATAGAAGCGGTCAAAACTTTCACAATATTCTGATATTCCTGATTTAGCGCAGGATGATTTATTAGATGGCATTGCAGAAAAACCCTAAATAAAGTTAGATTGGTAACTTGGTTTAGATTTGAGTGCAGCTCATATAGCGCTTCTTGTAATTGCGCGTCACCTGCAATCATTGTTGCCAATTTTGTTTTGTCAAGAAAACTAATACTAGTCGGATCAATTAAAATACTATGTTTAAACCTTCTTCCTTCTGAACCAAGCATAAATTCCCAATTTTTTACAGCTTCTGTAGTTAGGTTATAAGTTGGAATAGTTGTTATTGTATTATCACTATTGCGAATCCTGACCGAATTGATAGATATCTCTTCAACAATTCCATCGATAGAGTATTTATCAATGCTAATCCAATCGCCAATTCGAACCATCGATGAGGCATTGGCTTGAATGCTTGAAACTATACCCAAAAAAGTGTCTCTGAAAATTAATAGTACTATTGCCGACAAGGCTCCAAGGCCGGTTAAAATCGCAGTTGGTGCCTGGCCAAATATATATGCTGCGGCTAATATTGCAACGAGTAGCCAAATGAAAAAGCTGAAGATCTTAATATAACTATGCCATGAAAGCTTGTCATCCCGGCTTGATGTCCGTTGGTAGAATTCATGAAGTGCATAGATAAAGCGGTTAATTGATACAGTTAGAATATATAAATTAAATAAATTGGCAGTTTTAAGAGTAACTGTCGCGATTGCTACTGAAAGCGGCTTAGTGTTTGAGGCTAAAAGGAAGCTGCCAAATACAAATACTAAACCAAAAACTAATAAAGCCAAAGAATCTAAAACATGATTTTCATTAATCAGCTGCAATAATAATAACCGTGAACGTTTAAATGAATTATTGATATTTGTTACGATGGTTTTCCTGATTAGATAATCGACGCCAATAGCAACAACCGTTACGAGAAGCAAAATGATAATAGAGCTAAAAATAATTTTTAGATTGGTATCAGTTACCCAACCCAAAAAGCTATAACTAACTAAATCTGGCATAAGTTATGTCCTTAGTTTAAGTATATCTAGAATATTAGAAATTGTTAAGTAAAATGCCTATCAAGTTTTTCTCAATAAGGCTTTGCTGGCAGAGTATATTCTACCAAAATTTGCTGGGTTTCAAGCTGTTATGCGTGCTATAATCCAAAATTTGGTAAAAAATATTAAAACAAACAAATTTTATTGTGTTTAAAAACTACCCGGTAAAATCTAAAATTACCGAATATGTCAACAAAGACAAATTACAATTAATTTCCAATTTGACTGACTTAGGCTAATGAAGAGCAAGAATTAGATTAAATTTTCCACTATTTGGAGATACTTTATGATACTGAAAAAAGGGGACAAAATCATGAGTCGGAAAGCGGCGCTTTTAATTTCCATACTTAGTTCTATAATTGGTACGAGTTTTGCTTGTACTACGATTGTAGTTGGCAAAAACGCATCGCAGGATGGGTCGATATTGGTTGCCCGGAATGAAGATGGCAGTGATGGTAATGCAGCAGTCCGATTTATGTATCATAAACCACGAAAAAATGGTTATTTGTATCGTAATTATGAAGAGAATAAATTCACTTACCAATTGCCGAATAATTTAATGGGTTATAGCGGTAGCCCCGATTGGCAAACTCATAATAGCACTTTTGAAGAAGCCGGTTTTAATGATGCGGGGGTGGGGATATCGGCAACAGAAACAATTGTAAGTAATGCCGCTACTTTAAAAGTGGACCCGTATGTTGCTGATAGCGGAATTGTTGAAGAGGCGATCCCAACTATATTACTGCCACAGATTAAATCTGCACGTGAAGGCGTAATGATGCTTGGTAAAATCATTGAAGAAAAAGGCTCTGGCGAAGGGTTTGGAGTGGTCTTTGTAGATAAAGATGAAGCATGGTATCTAGAAAATGCTGGCGGTCATCAATGGTTAGCCGTACGCTTGCCTGAAGATGGCTACTTTGTCTCTGCTAACCAGTCCCGACTTGGTGAAGTTGACTTAAAAGATAGCGATAACTATTTATATTCGCCAAACTTAATCAGCTTTGCTGAAGAAACCGGTTTATATAATTCCAAGAAAGATGGAAACTTCAATTTTCATAAGGTATATGGACAAAACAATGAGGTAGATAAGGCCTATAATTACCCAAGAGTGGCGTATATACAGAACCTGTTTACTCCATCTACCAAAAATTATCCGGTAAAGGATGGGGATTTTCCTTTATTTCTAAGACCAGGGCACAAACTGAGCATTACTGATGTTGAGTCTGCGTTATCTAGCTACTACCAAGGCACCCCAAGTGATCCATATACTTCTGAAAACCCCAATGCAACGGCAAGGCCAATTGCAGTTTATCGTACCCAACAGTCGCATGTTTTGCAAGTGCGCGATAACTTGCCGCAACCAATAGCCAATGTGGAATATCTTAATCTAGGGATGACTGCTATTGGGATTTATGTTCCGTTTTATCAAGGAGCTAAAATTCCTGAAAGCTATATGCTTGCAACCGATCAAGCTGATGATTTATCGGCTTACTGGAAATTTCGCAAATTACAAATGTTAGTGATGCTAGATTTTCCAAAATTTGCACCGATTGTACAAGATAGGTATGCTAAACTTAATCAGGAAATTATTGCTAAGCAAGCTCAGTTTGAAAAAGAGTACGTTAAGGTATATGCTAAGAGCCCTAAATTAGCAGCCAGGCTCTTGGATGAATTTACCAAAAGTACGCTAGATGAAGTTTTTGCAACTACAAGCGAACTTACTAATCAAATTATTACTTTGCAATCCATGGATATTAGTAATAAATACTCATTCCATGGTGCATAAGTGTTAAAAGGCTCAAATTTGCTAATCAAGCCTTATAAACGGTCTTGGAATATAATCAAGAGGAATAATTATGCACGATAATATGCGGGCGATTACTGCCAAATATATATATGATGGTGTCAATCTATTAATTAATAAGGTAGTTTTGATAGCTGATAATCAAATTATAGATGTAATTGATAAGAGTAAAGTTTTTGACTCTGGCCAAATTGAGGATTTTGGCAATGCTGTCATTACTAGCGGGTTTATTGACCTTCAATTAAATGGTTGTGGCGGGGCGTTATTTAATGCATCTATCACCAGTGATACCCTGGAAACTATGCACCAGACTAATTTGCGGTTTGGAACAACCGGTTATTTACCGACCTTAATTACTGCGGACTTTGCTGATTCCTTAACCGCTTTGGCCGTAGTTAAAGAATGGTTTAAAAGCTATGGCAATACACGGGGAGTATTGGGTGTTCACCTAGAAGGTCCCTTCTTATCCCATGAAAAGCGCGGAATACATCCAGATGAATTTATTATAAAACCAACTGACGCCATGCTTGCTGAAATAGTTAAATTTACCAAATATTTCCCGATTAAAGTGACTCTTGCACCGGAGAATGTTACTCCGCAACAGATAAAATTTTTAGTAGACCATGGTGTAATAGTCTCGCTTGGGCATTCCAATGCGAGTTTTGAAGAGGCTCAACAAGCGTTTGACTATGGCGCAAAAACTGTTACTCATATGTTTAATGCAATGAGCGGTATGACTGGGCGAAATCCAGGCTTAATTGCCGCAGTATTAGCAAACTCATGTTATTTAGGGTTAATTGTTGATTTACTCCACGTCGATAAGGCTAATATTAAATTGATGACAATGTTAAAACCTGCTAGTATTTATTTGGTAACTGATGCAGTTACGCCTACTGGTACTACTATGACTGAATTTGATTTTGCTGGTAAACATTTATATGTCCGTGATGGAAAATGTGTGGATGATGCAGGAACGCTTGGCGGGGCTTATCTAACTATGAATGAGGCAATCCGTAATTGCGTTAAATATTGTGAAGTGAGTCTGGAGCAGGCACTAGCAATGGCTACTATAATCCCTGCGCAAGTATTAGGGCTTGACCATGAGCTTGGCAAAATTGCCAAGGGTTATCGCGCCGATTTAATTGCAATGGATTTAGCGGATTATAACTGTAGAATTATTTAAGGGGGAATGAATGACTGGGAAAATTGCGTTAATTACTGGGGCAAGCCGGGGCATTGGCTTAAATGTAGCTAAATCTATGGCTAAAATGGGATATTCAACCATTTTGCTAGCAAGAAATAGTGAAGCATTGCGCCAAGCCTGTCAAGATATTCAATCGATGGGCGGCAAGGCTGACTATTTCTGTTGTGATGTTTCAGACTACAAGCAAGTAGAATCAACAATTACTACGATTGTGGATAAGTATGGAAAAATTGATGTACTATTTAATAATGCCGGAGTCTTAAAAACGGGTACCTTTGAAATTAGCGAAAATGATACTAAAGAAATGCTTAGAATTAATCTGGAGGGGGCAATTTTTACAGCCCAGGTAACCGCTAAAGTGATGAAACAGCAAAGTTCCGGTTACATTATTAATCTGGCGTCAACTTCTGGAAAAACCGGTACGGCCGGTCTTGGAATTTATAATGCCTCTAAATTTGGTTTAGTTGGTTTTAGCGAAGCATTAGCCAAAGAAATGGCAGCATATAATGTTAAGGTAACTGCAATTTGCCCAAGTATGATCGCAACCGAGATGACACAAGAATTTAACTTTGAGCAACAATTGATGATTGAGCCATCAGACATTGCTAAAACAGTCGCTTATTTGTTGGATTTGGGTAAAAATGCTGTGCCAAGCGAGATAGTTATCAAATGCCTGCCGTCTCTTGCAAATCAGGGTAATGGCGAACTAAAGCTTCATATTCCTATTCAAAAATGAATTTATGCGAGAAGATATGTCAGTACACCAATCGGATTTAGCATTTAAAGAGTAATTTTCACCAATGGGTGCTTATTTAAGGCTAGATAGATTGTGTCTAATTGCGCTTTGGATTCGGCATTGATTATTGCTGTAACTGATAAATAATTTCCCTTACTGCTAAGTTTGGTAGCAATATCTTGTTCTGGGTCGAAATCCTTAGCGTTCGCACTAATAATCGCAATTACTTCGGTTATTAGTTCGGTTACATTTAAGCCCATTATTTTAATTGAAAATCGGCATGGGAAAGTGAGTAATTCTTCTAATTTAGGGGTTGTCATTATTTAATTCCTTTTGGCTATCATATTCTTCAATTAAATCTTGCTCTTTATTATGGAAGGATTCTTCAATATTTGGTAGTGGCGGTAATTCTTCAAGACTCTGAATTGCCAAATCATCAAGAAACTTGGCTGTAGTTGCTAATAATTCCGGTTTGCCTGGTAACTGTTTATGGCCTACTACCTCGATCCAGCCTCGATCAAAAAGAGTTTGGATAATATTGCTATTGATCGCGACACCTCGAATATTTTCTATTTCGCCGCGGGTAACTGGTTGACGATAGGCGATAATTGCCAAGGTCTCCATTACTGCCCGCGAGTATCTTGCCGGTTTGGTCTGATAAAGTTTATTTAAATAGCTTTGGTATTCCGGCCGAGACCTGAAGCGATAACCACTTGCCACTTTTAGCAATTCGATTCCCCGCTCATTGTAATCCGCTTTAATTTCCTCAATAACCAAGCTTATCGTATCACTACTAATCTGGTTATCAAATACTTGGGTTAACTGCTCGTGGTCGATGATATCGTTGGCAGTCAATAAACAGGCCTCAACTACTTTTTTAATATGGTTTAGCTGACTCACGCTTAGACTAACTCCACAAAAATACTTCGTTCTTCATCCTGGAACAGGGTAATTAGCCCTTCTTTGCCAAGTTCGAGAATTGCAATAAAATTAACAACAACATATTGGGTTCCAAGTTCAACTTTAAATAGATCAAAGAAATTGGCTTTCTTATACTGTTGTAAATGTCTTAATATTAAGCTCATATGTTCACGGATGGATAATTCCTGCTTTTTTATGTGGTGCTCACTATGCGCTTTCATGCTGCGTAAAAGCAAGGTATGCCACGCTTTTTGCAAATCTTGCGGCAAAATACTTGGAAGCTCTGGCTTAGCTTCCTCAATCATTATATCCACCCACAAATAATCACGGTAGGCTTGCGGAATCTCATTTAATTTTTGACTTGCATATTTAATTTTTTCGTATTCTATCAAGCGTTCAATTAATTCTTGGCGCGGGTCAGGTCCCTCTTCTTCCGCACCATTCTCAGCTGGTGGTTTTGGTAATAATATTCGCGATTTAATTTCAAGGAGCACCGCTGCCATTAATAGATATTCGCTGGCTAATTCTATATTGAGTACCTGCATTGCATTGATATAGCGTACGTATTGGTCGGTTATTTTGGCAATCGGTATTTGCAATATATCCAGATTTTGTTTACGGATTAAATACAACAGCAGATCTAATGGGCCTTCAAACATATCCAGGAATACTTGCATCGCCTCAGGAGGAATGTACAAATCTTTAGGTAATTCTGCAAATTCCTGGTTATTGACAATAATCGGATGGTTTAACATAAGGCTGGAACATTATTTATAAGTAAAATAAAACCCGATTTTAACATATATAATTGTTATTTGTTTGTATCCAGCCTAGCCTTTATTGATAACCCAAGTTATTGGGGAGTCAAAAATTAAATTAAAAATAAAATCGGTTTTGTGGTTGTTAACTTCCATTGTATCAAGTTGGGATTTATTTGAAATTTGCGATATGGTTTTTAAGAGCTTATATATAGGCGGGCTTGTTCTAACTAATAAAACATCATCTTTTCGCTTACCAGTTTTTATTTTAATAAGTGAAAAATTTGAATTCATGGTTGTAAACATTGAAGAGCAAAGCGAATTAAGAGATTCTTTAATTGTTTCCTCAAACTCTTTGAAGATCTTAAATTTATTCTGTTCTAAAAGGATACCTAATAAAGTATCATAAAATTTTTCTAGATCAGTATGCTCATTAATAGGGCTAGTAATATAATTTAAATCATGATAATGTCTTAATAATAAAAGTTGTGCTGAATTTTTGTGATTATGTAGCAGATTTGGGTTATTTTTGCTATAGGCTTTTTCCAGCTTTAGTTGATTATACAAAATTAAAATATTTGTAACTTTCAAACTAAGTTGATTGTCTAGAACAGTTAATAAGTCAGCATAACATTTACAAATGAAATTAATGTTGTTGTTTTCGTTATATATAAATAAGTTATCTATTAATGATTTTAGCATTTCACAAGGAAGGTCATTGAAATCTAATCCGAAATTTGCATTTAAGTGGTAAACAAAGGACTCAGAAAACTTTCTGAGGCAAACTTCATTGATTTCGTAATGCATTTCTAGGGTTTGGAACATGTAATTTAGGTTATAGGTATTTGTTTGCCCCTTGGCTTTTAGATAGTAACTTAGCAAAGTTGCCAATATAATTTCAGTTAACCTAAGTATTGATAATGGTTGCTTAGATTGCGGAGATTTATTAAGGGCATATGAATTAATATATTGATAAATAAAATTTTGGAGGTTTTCTAGGAGTTGCTGAAAGTTCTTTATGGTACAAGAATTTTCACTTTCTGGCATTTCGCGAACAAGATGGTTTTCGATTGGGTGAGTGGCAGTATAAGGCGTTGGCAAAATCATTTGCCTCTGGATGTTTAACTGTTCAATTTTTGAAAATTGTTCTACTTGTAGTTGGATTAAGAGTTCATTTGATTTAATAACCGGAAGGGTTTCAAAAAGTTGAAAAAATATATTTATTTTGGTTTGTAATTCTTGATTTTCCACGACCGGTAGCGGGAAATTTGCTTCAACACTTGGTGTGAAAAATTGAGTTAAATTTGCGATGTTTTGCCCAAAACCTGACTGTAACGGATAACTTATAGCTTGTGATGCCAGGCTTAACTGGTTAAGCTTGTATTGTTGCTGGGTTTGTAGTTGAATTAAGAGGTAATTCATTTTTTCAAAAGGCAAATTTTTAAATAAATTAAAAAAAGGCGCAATTATTTGTAATTGATAAAAATCTGACTCGGGAAAAAGTAAGCTAATAGATTGCAGTGTAACCTTAGAGTCTTGTAACCGATCGTTAATTTGTTTGTTTGGCTTAAACCTAGGCGGCTTCTTACTTGAATCAGAGAAAGTACATTTTGGATAGTTCATTTTATTTTTACCTTATAATTTAGGACGTTTTATATTTTAAATTTAGTTTTTGTTTGTATCAAAAAAAGCCTGCTAATGAGAGTATGCTTACTTAATAGCGGTCAGTTTTTATCTGCTACTATGCGCATTAATTATTTTTTAAATGATTTATTAGGGATGGGATGCTAAATTTATTCGTAATATTGAATAAAAATTTAACATCCCTCCTAATAAATCAAATTATAAAAAATATTACTTTTTTTATACATTGAATAATAGTGGCCGGTATTAAGGTGTGGTTTATCTAGTTTGTTAGTAAATTATATAAAATTGTGTGAAGGTAAAAAATAAAATTTAAATACTTAATTATTAGCTTGCTTGGAAAATGATGAATGTTAGTAGGTAGGGTAAAAATTTGGCGAAATCCTTGAACCAGCTACTTATATAAGTTCAATTATTAGTTATAAGCATGGTAGTTAAGTAAAAAGGCTCATCTAAGTGAGCCTTTTTATAATATAAACAAATAATTATTTAGCTATTGGTTCCAACCTTGCGGCAGTCTGGGAAAGGTTCTTGAGTTATGTGGTAAGCTGGGCTAACTGCGACTATCTATACTTACTGGAAAGCCACCTGATATGGAAACGGCCATGCGTGGTTCGGATGGGAGTAGATGGAAAAATGCTTGAGGAGTAACGCGCTGGCTAACTACCATACGGCATGGTGTTTTCTTAGAGGCATTGGAGGTAACAATCCCTCTAGCTTACTCGACTATTCTTCTACAGATTATAGGTTACTAACTTCAGATGCTATTTCCTCCTGCAAGAGATACTCATCCCGTTAAGACTTGCCTGAATAAATATTGAAATCCATATAATGCAGGATAACATCTTTCTTCTGCTGACTACCAACTTTTTTATGTCTCAACTTTGTAAAATAGTAAGCAATTTAAGAATATCTTTTATTCAAATTTTGATATATCAATAATAGAGAATTTTTGTAATAATAATAACTGTAAAACTAATGGGAAAGTTCCCTAGTTGAAAAGCTCTTCATTAATTTCGATGATGCCTGTTGAACTTAGGAATTACTAACAGGCGGAGTGTGAACTTGACAAATTTTTTAGGAAGTCAAAATGCAATTTAGACTAGTTTATCCAAGACAATTTAAAACACAAAAAAGTAGGTTTTTCATGCTTTTGTTTAGCCTTTTTTTTATTCTTAAGTCTTATGCTGGAGTAAATTATGCAGAAGGCCTAGTGCCTTCAATTGCAATAGACAGCGCAACTCGAACCATAGTTGAGACTCATGTGGGAGATGAAGCTGGAGATGTGAATACTAATGTAGCTCCTTACGGGAAGCTTTGGTTGAAAGTTGGCGCAATCGACGCAAATAACAATATAGATTGGAAAACTGAAATCCAATATGAGGATGGAGGTCATCCTAAAGTAGCCTCCCTAGGTGAAGGACGATTTGTAGAAGTTCATGAAGACCAGTACCAGGATAAAAATACCGGAGATTATCAGATTTGGGTTACTTATGGAACAGTTTCCAACAATATCTTTAATAAAAATACACCTTATGGGGCTTCTAATATAAGAGGTCAGAGACCCTCAGTTGCCTATCTAGGTAATAACAAGGTTATTGTTGTATATTCGAGAAATGATAATGGCCACCCATGGCGGTCTTTATACTATACTATCTACCAGCTTGATGATAATAATCAATTCAAGCCTATTGACGGGGCAACTAACGTACAATATGAAACCAGTGGGACTACGCCTTCCATTGCTATGCTTGGAAATACAATTGTTGAAACCCATATTGGAGATCCAGCGCCTTATACTAACAGTTTGTTTAGCAAGGTCGGTAGATTTGATGACTCAAGTAATACTATCAGTTGGAATCCTTCTAGTTACTATACGAATACACATCCAAGCGGCAACTATTCCATCATTAAAATAGGAGATAACGCGATCGCTGAAACTCACTTTGGAGACGGCACTGTATCTGATCCCGATACTGAATTTTTGAATATTTATTCTGTTACCGGAACTTTGAGCTCAGATGGTAAAAGCATAAATTGGGCTAATAATTACCAAATATTTGACTCAGGAAGCCTTCATTCAGGTAACGCGCTAGCTGCTTTAGGTTCTAAATTATTCGAGGTACATACCCAACCTCGTGGTTCAGAAAAGTGTGATTCTTATGATCATTGTATCTGGTCACTTGATACTATCCATATGTATATTGACACTGGTTCAATAACTCAAGATAGTAGCGGAAACTATAACATTAACTGGGGGCTTAATAGTAGTAAGAACTTAAGAAGTAACCAAGAAAAAGGTAGAGCCAGTATTTTACCATGGTAAATTAAGCGTTTTAGCAAGTGCCTTTAATTGTTTGAATGATGGGCATTTGCTTTAGATTTTGTAAAAGATAAGAAGTGGTTCAGTTAAACTTTTAGTTACATTAACTGAACCATATACTCAAAAATATTCCAAGTCAGAAGCTTTTCATAATTCTCAATATTTCCGCTTGCAAGCCTTGGCTTAAATACTTAATTTTGTGAAGTAACAGGCAATATAAGAATATCTTTTATTCAACTTTTGCTATATCAATAATTGGGAATATTTGTAATAATTCTAACTGTATAACTAATAGGGAAGTTTCCTAGTTATAAAATCTCTTTATTAATTTCGATGATGCCTGTTGAACTTAGTATTTCCTAACAGGCTAAGTATGAAATTGACAACTTTTTATGGAGTCAAAATGCAATTTAGACCAGTTTATCCAAGACAATTTAAAACACAAAAAAGTAGGTTTTTTATGCTTTTGTTCAGCTCATTTTTTATTCTTAAGTCTTATGCTGGTGTAAATTATGCAGAAGGCCTAGTACCTTCTATCGCAATAGACATTGCAACTCGAACCATAGTTGAGACTCATGTAGAAGATGATTGTAAATATTATAATCCTAACGGGAAGCTTTATCTGAAAGTCGGAACAATCGACGCAAATAACAATATAAATTGGCAGCAACCTGAAAACCAATATGAGGTTGGAGGTCATCCTAAAGTAGCCTCCCTAGGAGAAGGACGATTTGTAGAAGTACATGAAGACCAGTACCAGGATAAAAATACCGGAGATTATCAGATTTGGGTTACTTATGGAACAGTTTCCAACAATACATTTCATAAGGACTCATATTATGGGGCTTTAGGTATAAGAGGACAAAAGCCATCAGTTGCCTATCTAGGAAATGACAAGGTTATTGTTGTATATTCGAGAAATGATAATGGCCACCCATGGCAGTCTTTATACTATACTATCTACCAGCTTAATAATGGTCATATCAAGCCTATAGACGCGGCAACTAACGTACAATATGAAACCAGTGGAACGACTCCTTCCATTACTATGCTTGGAAAAACAATTATTGAAACCCATATTGGAGATCCAGCGCCTTATACTAACAGTTTGTTTAGCAAGGTCGGTACATTTGATGACTCAAGTAATACTATCAGTTGGAATCCTTCTAATTTCTATACATCTGTAGGTTTCAACTCCAACCACTCCATCGTTAAAATAGGAGATGATGCAATTGCTGAGACTCACTATGGAGAATCCAATACAATCTTTGAACTTGACGATGATATATGGGATATTTGGTCTGCTATAGGAACGCTGAGTTCAGATGGTAAAAGCATAAATTGGGCTAATTATCAAAAATTTGACTCAGGAACTGGTTTTTCTTATAACCCCAATAAATACATTCCATATTTTTATGGAGGTACCGCACTAGCTTCTTTTGGTTCTCAGCTATTAGAGGCACATACCCAGGTCCAAGATTTAGGGAAGCGTACCCAAACCGTCCATATGTATATTGACACTGGTTCAATAACTCAAGATAGCGGCGGAAACTATAACATTAACTGGGGGCTTAATAGTAGTAAGAACTTAAGAAGTAACCAACAAAAAGGTAGAGCCAGTATTTTACCATGGTAAAGCAAGCGATCCAGTAGCTACGTTTTAATTATCATTTATTTCAAGCCGGCCGTCCTCGAAATGGCGCACTAGCCTGAGAAATATTTAATTCTCAGGCTAGTGGTTTTGGGTTATGGTATATTCTTTAAGATGGAGTGGTAGTCAATAATAAGAAAGGCTCTACATTATATAGAGCCTTAAAGTTGGAACTAAAATATGTTATTTGGGTTGAACTGGGTTGGGAGCCGGCTGTACTGCCATAGCTTGTAAGGCGGGTAACGGAATTTTAGTGCCAATTGCTGGTGCTGTCTGGGTAACAATAGTTCCTAACGCATCTTTATTTAAATACTGAACATTGTATCCGATTTGAGTTTTTACGTCGCGATAGGCAGTATGACATTGGGTACTATGGCCTTTACGCGCTACATAATCCGGTTGATTTGAACGTTGGATATCGCGGCCAACAAGTGCACCTGTCGCTCCACCAACGATTGCACCAACCGCAGTTCCGCCTCCGCCGCCATGAATCTGATTGCCAACGATACCACCGGCCACTGCGCCGGTAGCTCCTCCAATAAGAGCGCCTTCGGTACCATCTTTTTTATTTCTTACATAGCTAGTGGTTCCAACCTTGCGGCAGTCTTGGAAAGGCTCTTGAGTTAGCTGGTAAGCTGGGCTAACAGCTACTATTTGTACTTCATTATTACCTTTAACTAGCGAATAAATTCCAAATGCTAATGCAATAGCGCCAATTGCGCTTAAACCAATAAATAATGTTTTTTTATTGGATTTAGTTGCAGAACGGTATTGTTGGGAATCATTATAATCATCGTCTTGAGTATCATAATGATTTCGGTTAGGGCGAGTTTGATTTTGGCGGTAATTATTATTCCGGCTAGCTACTCGATTTTCATTATAATTATTTCGGTAATTATTCCGGACGTTGTTAGATTTGGTTTCGCGGCCACCCCGAGATTCATAATTATCATCATAATCTTCTTGCTGAGAATTTTGATCATAGTTATTTTGCGTTCGTTGAGTTCTTTGATTTCGATTATTACTACGTTGATTGTTATATCCGCGGTTATTTTGGTTATTCATGAATAATTTCTCTTACATAATTTGAGGTGAATGAAACTAGGATAAAATAGCTTCAATTTTTAATTTTTAGTTCTAATATACTGAAATTAAACAATAAAGTTTGTAAGAAAGCTTATTTCTTTACTGTTTAATGTCGTCATAATTATACCAGTAATATATGCTTTCTAGCCATTTTTTAACTAAGAAGGCGCGACTTTACTAGATAGGACTCTAAGGATATATCAGCATAATCCGAATTTTTTCAATAAAGTTACCGGCGAATTGCGCTGGTATAAGCTTATGAAGGAGAAAAAACCTTTTTTGAAAAATGTTATAATTAGGGCTCAAAAATTAAAAAAGGATGAAAAGTTGAAGAAATTATTAATTGTTAGCCTGCTGTCTCTAGCAGTTACAGCCAATGCTGACCCGGTATATGTTGATGCCAATATAGGCCTAAATACTTCGTGGAGTAGTTTGGGTTTAAATGCTGATGCCGGATACATGTTTAACAAATATCTAGGTGCCGAAGGTGGATTTACTTATAGTCCAGGGTATAGTTACAATTGGGGCCCAAATTATTCTTATTCTTCTAGTTACTGGATGTTTGATGTTGCGGCCAAAGGTGTGTTGCCATTAACTAATGTATTTTCATTATATGGTAAACTAGGCCTGGCTTTCAATAATTATTCAGGTAGCTGGGGTGGTTGTAATGGTTGGGGATGTAGCGGTCCTGGTTATACCGGTTCAAATGTTGGCTTATTAATCGCCGGCGGTGCGCAATTTAACATATCGCGCCAATGGTCTTTACATCTTGAAGACTATACTTCAACAGGGTCAAATCCCAACTTTCTAATGTTTGGTGCCCAGTTTAATTTCTAATCAGCTATATTTATAGATCAGCTGCCTGTAAAGTGGCTTGGATATTCTTCTATGCCACTATCATACTTTCAAATCCCTTCAGTCTGTTTCATCAGGATTTGCTTTTATCCCAGACTTGCTACTAAAGCAAAAAGTAGCAAACTGGTTTTATCTGATTCTAATCAAAGATTATGGATAATCCGTAGCTTTTAAATAAGATATTAAAAAATATCGGAGAGGTGGTGTTTAAGTGCTTATTACAAATGTTTTAACTCAACTGTAACTATCTCTTTGACTTAAGCAAAATTGTTCGGAAATTTTTTTGACTTATTATACTTCATGTGCTAAAGTGTAGAGTTGTGGGATAAAGTGTAATATTGTGGGGAAAAATTTATGTTTGGTGGGGTAACTCATCTTAATGTTGATCCGAAAAATCGCCTGGCTATTCCGGCGAAGTATCGTGATATTCTGCAGGAGCAATCTGCAGGTAAGATGGTTATTACCCTAGAGTCAGCACAATGTTTACTTATTTATCCTGAGCATGAATGGCATCACGTTCGTGAGAAAGTTCAAAACCTTCCTAATTCAGTTCATCCATTGGTAAAAAGTTATCAGCGCTTGGTATTAGGTTATGCAGAAAGCTTGGAGATAGACAAAGCAGGTAGGGTGTTACTTCCTGCAACATTAAAAACAATGGCTAAATTAGACCGTGAAGTAGTATTAGTTGGTATGGGTAATCGTTTTGAATTATGGGATAAAGATAATTGGCAACAAGAAACAGAAAAAGCTTTACAGTCATCAGCAGAAGATTTGGCGGAATTACTAAACGGATTTAGTCTGTAAAAGAGTGGTATGCATTATTCAGTACTTTTAAATGAATCAATAGAATTATTAAATATTAATCCTGAAGGGATTTATGTAGATGGAACATTTGGCAGGGGCGGGCATAGTAAGCTAATCCTTTCCAAGCTTGGTCCTAACGGCCGGTTAATTGCATTTGATAAAGATCCGGAAGCTGCTAACTTTGCTAAGGAAAATTTTAACGACCAGCGCTTTAAATTAGTTCATGACAGCTTTGCAAGCCTAGCGACAAGTCTGCAAGGAATTGGTATATCCAACATTGATGGGGTGTTACTTGATTTAGGTGTTTCATCACCGCAGCTGGATACTCCAGAACGCGGGTTTAGCTTTAGGTTTGATGCCCCTTTAGATATGCGAATGAATAATCAGCAGGGGATAAGTGCCAGTGACTGGATTAATTTTGCTCCTGAAGCTGAGCTGGCTGACGTATTTTGGCGCTATGGTGAAGAAAAATTTTCACGTCGAATCGCCCGTGCAATTGTCGCCAAACGAGAGAGTGAAAAGATTACAACTACACTGGGCCTTGCTAATTTGATTAGTGAAGTTATGCCATATCGCGAAAAGGGCCAACATCCGGCAACCAGGGTATTCCAAGCAATTCGGATCCATATTAATAATGAGCTTGGCGATTTGGAGAAATTATTGAAAGACGCACCGCAATTATTAAATTTAGGCGGTAGGATCGTAGTAATTAGTTTTCACTCGTTAGAGGATAGGATTGTTAAAAATAGCTTTGCAAATTTATCTGCTAAGGATAAATTACCAAAATGGGTTATGGTAAATCAAGAATTAACTAGTGAATTTAAAGTAATAGCTAAAAAAGTAAAAGCCAGCAGTCTAGAAGTTGCTGAAAATAGTCGCAGCCGAAGTGCGATTATGCGCTGTTTGGAACGGGTAAATGTTAAGAATAATTAATTTTATTTTGGTAATTGGTGTTTTAGGTAATGCGTTTTACCTGATTAATCAACGTTTTACGGCACGTAATTTATATATGCAATTATCACAATTGCAAACTAAAACTGATACTTTAAATAAAGAATATACTCGCCTTCAACTTGAAGAGGGGACATATTCATCCGATTTGGCAGTACAAGATTATGCGCAGCATAACCTTGGCCTGGTGCAAGCAGATAAACAACATATTGTGGAATTAAACTAAAATGTTAGTAAATGATGATATCCAAAAAATCTACTGGCGGATTAAAAATAATCAACCTACTCCTAACACAGACTCTGGAGTAATAGGTAGTAGCAGTGTGGTTAAGAGTAAAGACCGTTCAACAGTGATTAATTATATCGCTTTAGCTCTTACATGCGCTGTTTTGCTTCGCTTGGCATACATTAATACATTTAGTAGTAAATTTCTTAGCGATCAGTTAAATACCCGGGTATTAAGAACGATCAGTTTATCTGCAATGCGTGGAACGATTACAGATCGCAATAGCCATCCTTTGGCAGTTAGTACGCCAGTTGATTCAATTTGGGCAGACCCATCAGAAATGACTAATTTGAGTGCCGCGGAATTACAGCAGCTAGCAGATGTGTTAAAGATGCCGCTAAGTGAATTAAATAGTAAACTTAACGATAAAAATAAAACATTTGTGTATTTAAAACGTGCACTCCCGCCACAACAAGCCAAACTAGTACATGATTTGGGTATTGAGGGGATTTATAGCCAGCAAGAATATAAACGCTATTATCCAAGTGGTGAAGTGACTGCGCATATTGTAGGATTTAATAACATAGATGACCGCGGCGCTGACGGTATTGAATACGCTGATGAAAAGTTATTGGAAGGAACTCCAGGCTCGAAACAAATTATCCGCGATTTGCGCGGGCATGTCGTTGAAAATGTAGGGGTAATGCAACCGGCACAAAACGGCCAACAAGTAACATTGTCAATTGATAATCGTATACAATATATTGCCTATAACGCTTTAAAAACTCAAGTTGAGCAATTTAATGCAGTGGGTGGATCGGCAGTAGTGCTGGATGCTAAGACTGGTGAGGTCTTAGCGATGGTAAACATGCCTACGTATAATCCAAACAATCGTGATGGTGTTACACCGGATATGCTTAAAAACCGTGCGGCGGTAAATGTATATGACCCAGGTTCAATCATGAAGCCATTGGTAATTGCTAAGGCACTTGATGATAAGCTGGTTACGCCACAGACAGTTTTTGATACTCATCCATATAGTGTTGGTCCGAAGTTAATTAAGGATGATCATTCCTATCCACGGATGACAGTTGCTGAAATTATCCAACATTCAAGTGATATCGGTACCTCTAAGATTGCATTAAAATATAAGCCATTTGATTTGTGGACATATTACCGTCAAGTAGGCTTTGGCCAAAAAATGCGGACAGGTTTTCCTGGTGAAACACCTGGTATCTTGCTTGATTGGAAAAAATGGCATCCGGTAGATCAGGCATTGATGTCTTATGGTTATGGTATTGCAGTTAGCCTTTTCCAAATGGCCCATGCATATACCATCTTTACTAATAATGGCTGCTTATTGCCTGTTACATTTAAGAAGATTAATTCAACTGATGTAAGCTGTCAGCAAGTTATTCGGCCTGAGACGGCAGAAACTATGAGAAGTATCCTAGCCGCTACTACCGAAGAGGGAACTGGTAAGAGCGCGCGTGTACCTGATTATACTGTTGCAGGTAAAACTGGTACTGCACAAAAACTTATTAACGGACACTATTACGACAATAAGCATATTGGTTCATTTGTTGGTTTTGCACCGGCAATAAACCCGCGGATTATTGTAGCAGTGATGGTGGATGAGCCAAGAAAAGGCGGTTATTATGGCGCAACCACGGCAGCCCCAGTATTCGCGCAAATTACTGAACCGACATTGCATTTGCTTGGAGTTAATCCAGACAAGTAAAGATTAGGAAAGAAGATGTTTAGTCATAAATCTCAAATAACTTTTACCGAAATTGCCCAGTTGGAAAGCCAGCTGGGCTTATTGCTTGGTAAATGTAATAATTTAGTAATAGATAGTCGAAAAATAAATTCAGGCGATATCTTCTGTGCCTATCCAGGTACGCTAAATGATGGCCGTGACTATATTGCAAATGCAGTAGCTAAGAATGCACTGGCCATTCTTTGGGAGCCTGGAATTAAATTTGAATATAGAGTAGAAAATTATCCGCTAAAAAATCTGATGCATAATGTGGGAATACTTGCCTCAATCAAAGCTGGTTACCCAAGTAGATCATTCTTCAATATTGCTGTAACAGGTACCAATGGTAAGACTTCAATTAGCCATTGGCTTAACCAGGCTTATACTATACTTGGCAAAAAATCTGCAATTATTGGGACTACCGGGGCTGGGATTTATCCTAACGTTAGCGATTTTGCTTCAACAACACCCGATCCGATTACGCTTCAAAGACTGATGAGCGATTTTAAGCAAAACCAGGTTGACGTATTGGCAATGGAAGTGTCTTCGCATGGTTTAGACCAGGGGCGGGTAAATGGAGTAAATTTTAATTCTGCGATATTTACTAATCTGACGCAAGACCATTTGGACTATCATAAAACTATGGAAAATTATTTCCAAGCCAAAGCCAAATTATTTTATTGGGATAGTCTGGAAAATGCAATTATTAATGTTGATGATGAATATGGTAGACGGTTGTATCAAGAGTTAAAGCTCGAAAATCGCAAGCTCAACCTAGTGGGCTATGGTATAAATAATGGTGACTTGAAAGCAGAAAATATCTGCCTGACTAATAACGGTATGGATTTTGATGTGGTTTATCAGGGTAAAAAAGTGCCGATTCATGCCAATATTGTTGGTCGGTTTAATGTTTATAATTTGCTATCGGTAATTGCTTCTTTAATTACTACTAATGTAAACCTGGAGGAAATATCTGAAATTATTAATCGGCTAAACCCCGTAGCAGGTAGAATGGATGCGGCTATTATTCCCGGTAAACCCTTAGTTGTAGTTGATTACTCACATACTCCAGACTCGTTGCAAAAGGGGTTGGAAACTTTGCTTGAAATTCGCGGTGAGGGAAGACTAATTTGCGTTTTTGGCTGTGGCGGTAACCGGGATAGCAGTAAACGGCCGATTATGGGTGCTATAGCAAGTGAGATTGCTGATGTGGCAATTGTTACGACCGATAATCCCAGATACGAGGATCCACAGAGTATCATAAATGAAATTGTTGCAGGTATCAAAGAACCGAATTATAAAGTTATTATCGATCGTAAGGAAGCAATCTTATTTGCAATTCGAAATGCCAAACCTGAGGATATTGTAATGGTTGCAGGTAAAGGACACGAAGACTATCAGGAAATTAAAGGGGTCAAATTTCATTTTAGTGATCTTGAGATTGTACGGGAGCTATTAAATGACTATCCAGCAATATAAAGCAGTAGTCTGCGATGTTGATGGTACCATTTTGGATCGCTTTCATAAAGTCCCTGATAAACTAATTGAAGTGGTAAGCCAATTGCAAAGTCAAGGCATTATTTTTACATTAGCTAGTGCCAGGCCAACTTTATCCATGCTGCAATTAGCTGGTGAGCTTAAGTTGGACGTACCAGTAATTGCCTTGAATGGCAGTATGATTATAGATAAAGATGCAAAGATCTTCCATAACCAGCAATTTTTGGCAGCAAAATTAAGCGAATTGTTTATCAGCTTTCCAGATTTACTGATAAATGCATATTCAGACTTTGATTGGATAGTAAACCGCCATGATGAGTCGGTGTCGATTGAAGCGAATTTTGTGGCGATTAATCCTATTGTAAGTACCGTGCTGCCTGAGAAAATCAATATGTTGGTAATAATTGATAAGCACCATAAGCTATTAGAAATTCAGAAATATATTTATTTAATGCAGCCAGAGTTATCTGCAGTTTTTTCGGCACCTAATTATCTACATATTGCTGGAGCTAAAACCAATAAGGCTACTGGTCTTGTAGAGTTTGCAAGTTTATTTAATTTAAGCTTAAATGAAATTATGGCCTTTGGTGATGGTGAAAACGATTTGGCAATGCTGCAAAGTGTAGGACATGGAGTAGCAATGGAAAATGCTTCTGATAACGTAAAATCGGTTGCTGATGATATTGCTAAATCGAATATTAATTTGGGTGTTGTAGAATACCTGACAAATTATTATAAATTGCATACGGTTAAAATCTAGAAAGTATCAACATGGCGCTTTTAAATTCAGGGCAGCTCCCGCAAATGGCAGGTGGTAGAGAAGGCCCAATTTATGCAAACAATGTAACCATTACAGATGTTGTAATCGATAGTCGTAAGGCAATCAAGAATTGCTTATTTGTGGCGTTAAAAGGCGAACATACGGATGGTCATGATTATGTTGCAAAGGTAGTAGCCGAACCAACTAACTTTGCCTTAGTTAATAGTGATTTTCAGCTTGATTTGCCTAATTTGATTCGAGTCGATGATTCAAGCTTAGCATTAGGCCTTCTTGCCGCTAATTACCGAAAACAGTTTAATATTCCGGTTGCTGCGATCACTGGAAGTAACGGTAAAACTACCGTTAAAGAAATGTTACGCTCGATTTGTGAGCGGGAATTTTCCAAAGAAATGATATTGGCAACGACCGGCAATTTAAATAATCATCTTGGTATGCCATTGACCTTACTCCAACTTAGTAAAGAACATAAAGTTGCGATAATTGAAATGGGGATGAACCATAGCGGCGAATTAACTTATCTATCGAATATTGCTAAGCCTACTCTTGCTGCTGTTAATAATGTAATGTTTGCCCATGCAGGGCATTTTACTTCAATTCGTGATATAGCCAATGCTAAATTCGAAATATTTACCGGCCTTACTAATAATGGTCTTGCTTGTATAGATAAAAGTAGCGAATTTGCAACTGAATGGCAACAGGCTTTAGTTAAACGTAATATTCCAGTTTTCATGTTTGGTAGCCCACATACAAACTGTTATATTAAAGAATTAAACGAACAATATGCAACTTATATTACTCCATTAGGCGAGTTAACCATTACCTTAAAAGTATTGGGGCGGCATAATTATATTAATGCCTTGACTGTGATTGCGCTAGCGGTGAATATGGGGTGTTCGCTAGATTCAATTAAATTAGGTTTGGAAGAATATACCGGCTATAAGGGTCGCTTGGAGCGAAAAACTGCATTTAATGGCGCTTTAATAATTGATGATAGTTACAATGCCAATCCGGACTCGGTTAAAGCGGCCTTAGAGGCAATTCAGGTATTGGCTAAGCCTTACTGGTTTATCTTTGCCGACTTAAAAGAACTTGGTGAATTTGAATTGGATTTTCATGCGAAGCTTGGCAAGGAAATGAATCAGTATTCACTGGCAAAACTATTAACTGTCGGTGATTTGGCAAAGCATGCTGCACGCTATTTTGAAGGCGACAAAATCCATTTTGCGAATAATCAGGATATAGTACAATACTGCCTAGCAAATCTCCCTGAGAATGCAACGGTACTGATTAAAGGTTCACAATCTATGCATTTGAGTGAAGTAGTTCAGGGTATTATTAGTCAAGGATAAATAATGCTATACATATTAGCACAATTTTTTGAAAAACATATCGGTGCATTCAGAGTTTTCGATTATGTAACATTTAGGGCCCTGCTTGCCGGAATTTTGTCGTTAACAATTTCCATGGCTTTTGGCCGAAGGGTAATCGATTGGCTAACTTCACTAAAAATTGGTCAAACTGTCCGTTCTGATGGTCCGCAGACCCACTTGGTTAAATCAGGCACGCCGACGATGGGCGGTGTCTTAATCATTATCTCAATTACGCTAACGGTCCTTTTGGTAGCAGACCTAACTAATTTATATATCTGGATTCTTCTATTTGTACTAATTTCTACTGGAGCTTTAGGATTTATTGATGACTATCGCAAGATTGTCTATAAAGATCCCAAAGGCCTGCCACCAAGGGCTAAGATGATATCCCAATCCCTAATTGCCTTGATTACCGGATTATTTCTCGTTTATGTAGTCAAAATGCCAAATACGACCGAAGTTGTTGTGCCATTTTTTAAATCAGTGCAGTATCCATTTGGTTTAATCGGCTTTCTTGTGCTTACTTATTTTGTAATCGTTGGTAGCTCCAATGCGGTTAACTTGACAGATGGCCTAGATGGCTTGGTGTCCGTCCCGATCGTGATTGTTGCGCTTGGTTTGGCAATTTTTGCCTATATTGCCGGGCATAAAGTTTTTGCTACTTACTTATATTTGCCGCATATCCCACTTGCGCATGAAGTAGTAGTATTTTGTGCTGCGATAGTTGGTGCAACATTAGGCTTTTTATGGTTTAATGCCCATCCGGCCCAAGTATTTATGGGTGATGTAGGGGCATTGTCACTTGGTGCGGTGTTAGGCACCGTTGCAATAATTGTTCGCCAGGAGCTTGTCTTTGGGATAATGGGCGGTATATTTGTGATTGAAGCCATATCAGTGATTCTCCAAGTTGGATCATATAAGCTTAGGAAAAAAAGAATATTTTTAATGGCGCCAATTCATCATCATTTTGAATTAAAAGGCTGGAAAGAAACACAGGTGGTTGTTCGCTTTTGGATTATCAGTATAATATTCCTATTAATCAGTTTATCGACAATTAAACTAAGATGAAGACAATTAATTTTAAAGAACAGAAGTTCATCATTATAGGCGCCGGTGAGACCGGGCAGTCGATTTATCGGTATCTAACTTTCAAACAAGCGCAAATCTTGGCTGTCTTGGATACCCGCAAAACTCCACCGGCATTTCTTACTGGAGTCCCGGTAGTTGGTGGTGAGCTTAAATATGATAACCTTGGTCGAGCTGATGTTATAGTAATCAGCCCGGGGGTATCAATTTATGAGCCGGCATTACAGCAGGCGCTTGCTAATGGTAAATTGGTGGTAGGTGATATTGAGTTATTTGCCCAGGCGATAAAAGCTTGGAATAGTAAAGTTATCGGTATTACTGGCAGTAATGGCAAAACGACTGTTACCAGTCTAACTGGCTATCTAGCTAGTGAGGTTGGCATTAAAACCTTAGTAGCAGGCAATATTGGCAAGCAGGTACTAGATGCCTTTATTGAAATTGAAAGCGCCAAAAACTATCCTGAACTTATTGTACTTGAAATTTCCAGTTTCCAATTAGAAACCACCTATAGTTTAGAGCTGGATAGTGCTACCGTTTTAAATATCTCTGAAGATCACTTAGATCGCTATCGTGATTTACTTGAATATGCTTATGCTAAGTCTAACATCTTCAATCATTCCAAAGTACAAGTAATCAATAAAGATGACCCAATGGTATTGGCAATGCTTAGAACTAATCAAAGACATATCTTTTTTGCTCAAAGCGGCGCCGAATATGAACTTTGTGAGTCAAATGAAGATACTATGCTAAGAATTAATAATCAAGACTTTCTTAATGCAAAAGAGCTAATGTTGGTCGGACGACACAACTATTTAAATTCTTTGGCGAGTTTGGCGTTATTAGCGGCTGCTGGCTATAAAATTGATCAATTTAAGGCTCCATTGATTGCATTTTCAGGGCTTGAGCATCGGATGCAAAAGGTAATACTCCATAACGATGTCTTATTTATTGAAGATTCAAAAGGTACCAATGTTGGTGCTGTAATTGCCGGAGTAGGCGGGATTAACCGACCGGTTCATTTGATTTTAGGTGGTGACGGCAAAGGGCAGGATTTCACTCCTTTACGCTCTTTGGTAGAGCGAAAATGCAAATCTGTTGCGGTAATTGGCCAAGATAGCCCTGCAATCTTAGAAGTTTTAGCTGGGCTTTCCAATATAGAATATTATAAAACATTGGAAGACGCTGTCAAAGCGTGTGTAGAAAATGCCGTAGCGGGGGATGCAGTCATACTTTCACCCGCTTGTGCCTCATGGGATATGTTTAATAATTATAAACATAGGGCCCAAGTTTTTGTAGATTCAGTTTATGCAGCTATTCAAAAAAACGGCTAATACATTAGCAAATAATAATAAAAAGCCACTCACAAAAGTCGGATTGGATACCAATATTCTTTTCGCCGCGATTTTATTACTTACCGTTGGGCTAATCATGGTTTATTCAGCGTCAATTGCTTATGCTGGTAAAGACTCAGGGAGCGGCAACCAATATTATTATCTGATTCGCCATGTTTTGGCAATTACACTTGGCTTGGTTGCGTCAGTATTGGCGTTTAATATGCCCACTTCATTTTGGCAAAAGAATGCCAATAAAATAATAGTCGGAGTAATAATCCTCTTGGTTGCAGTATTAATTCCTCATGTTGGACGAGTTGTGAATGGTTCGCGCCGCTGGTTACCACTTGGGTTATTAAATTTACAGCCTTCCGAATTGGCAAAACTAGGTATGGCAATTTATATGGCAAATTATTTCTGCGGTAAAACTCTGAGTCTCAAAAAATTTCGCAGCGATGTAGTGCCAGTAGTGATGACTTTACTAAGCGTCTGCGTGCTATTACTGGCTGAACCGGACATGGGGTCCACTACCGTTGTGTTTTTAATAGCGCTTACGATTTTATATTTATCTGATTTGGATGTTCGTATAATTATAGGTACGGTTGCATTTGGTGTGGTTGCCTTTGTTGCCTTAGTTATTTTTGAACCGTATCGGATGAAGCGGGTAGTAGGATTTTTAAATCCGTGGGAAGATGCTCTAGGCAAAGGCTACCAATTAAGTCACTCGTTATTGGCTTTTGGTCATGGTGGCTGGTTTGGCGTCGGACTTGGCAATAGTATCGAAAAGCTATACTACTTACCTGAAGCCCATACTGACTTTATCATGGCGATCATTGGTGAAGAATTTGGGGTTGTTGGAGTAATTACAATCTTGATTCTATTTTGGGTAATCTTTTATCGCGGCTTTACTGTTGTGGCTGGTGATACCAAACGATTACCTAACCGGAAATTTCAAGGCTTATTAGCACAAGGGATTAGTGTTTGGTTTTTTGCGCAAGCGATAGTGAATATTGGTGTAGCAATAGGTATGTTGCCAACTAAAGGGCTAACTTTACCATTTGTTTCCTTTGGCGGAAGCTCGGTTTTAGTTAACTGTATTGCTCTTGCTATTTTACTTAAAATAGATTACGAAAATAAACTCCTAAAACAGGGCGCCCAATTTAAATGAAACCAAATATAATAATTTCCGCAGGGGGAACTGGTGGACATATTTTTCCTGCGCTTGCAGTTGCTCATGAGCTCAGCGAAAGGTATAATATAATATGGGTAGGCGGTAAATCTGGTCTTGAGAACCAGATTGTACCTAAACATGGCTACCCACTAAAAACGGTCTCAGTAGGTGGCGTACGCAATAAAGGTATCATGCGTAAACTCATGTTGCCATTTGTTATGTTCCGTGCTTTATTGCAGAGTTTAATAATCATCATCCGCTATAATCCAAAAGTCATTGTCGGGTTTGGTGGTTATGCAACTTTTCCGATTTGTTTAATGGGTAGGCTTATTAATAAGCCTATAGTTATCCATGAACAGAATTCAGTTGCGGGGCTAACTAATAAGATAATTGCCAAATTTGCCAAAAAGGTACTTACGGCTTTTCCAAATGTTTTACCGGCTAAGAATACGGTACTAGTTGGTAATCCTGTACGAAAGGAAATTATTAAGCTAACTAAAGTAAATGTAAGTCACGAATCGCTAGAGCATAAGCAAAGTGACCCAAGTAAGCTAAAAATTTTAGTTATTGGTGGCAGCCTTGGTGCCAAAGCTTTAAATGATAATGTACCATTAGCAGTCACGCAAATTCGTGAGCATATTGAGTCAGTCTATCACCAGGTTGGGCGTGGCGAATTAGATCTAGTTAGTGAAGTTTATAAACAACATAATGTTAATGCAAAAGTGGTAAGCTTTATTGATGATATGGCGAGTGCTTACCTGGACGCCGACGTAGTTATATGTAGGGCTGGTGCTTCAACTGTAGCAGAGGTGGCTGCAGTAGGTATCACTGCCATATTTATTCCTTATCCATATGCAGTTGATGACCATCAAACAACTAATGCGGCTTACTTGGCTAAAAATGAGGCGGCATATTTGATTCCGCAAAAGAACCTGAATCCAGATGATTTAGCTAAACTACTTGCCAGTTTAACCCCTGAAAAAACTAGAGAAATGGCAATTAAAGCCCGTGGTATGGGAATTGAGGATGCAACAGAACAGATTTGTCAGCAAATTGAAAAAGTGATTATACGCTAAGGGTCCAGGTTTAGAGTCCATTTAGGCTCTTAATCGCGATTATTAAAGTGTCGGAAATGATAATCGTCTATTGGGAGGAGATATGAAATGTATAGGTTTGCAAAATATGCAGTAAATGAAAGTTTAGGTAGGGAATATAAAGAGGCACCGCCTAGATATCGCAGTGACTTCCAACGTGACCGAGATCGAATTATACATTCAAGTGCTTTTCGTCGGCTAGAATATAAGACGCAGGTATTTATTAATCACGAGGGTGATTTATTCCGTACTCGGTTGACCCATAGTCTTGAAGTTGCTCAAGTTGGCCGTTCAATAGCTAATGCACTAAACTTAAATGTCGACCTAGTTGAAGCTATATGTTTAGCTCATGATCTTGGCCATACGCCATTTGGCCACAGTGGGCAAGACGTCTTAAATGAATGTATGATGAAACATGGCGAACACTTCGAACATAACTTGCAATCATTAAGGATAGTTACCGAGCTTGAAGAGCGTTATGCAGAATTTGATGGTTTAAACCTTACCTTTGAAACGTTAGAGGGTATCTTAAAACATTGTAGTCTAGAAAAGGCCAAACAATTAGGCCGTCTGGGCGAACGTTTTCTTACCAAAAAACAACCAAGTCTGGAAGCCCAGCTTGCTAATATGTCCGATGAACTTGCTTATAACTTTCATGATTTGGATGATGGGCTTAGAGCCAATTTAATTTCCTTAGAGCAACTCCAGGAAGTAACTATTACGCGTCAGGAGCTAGCTAGAATAAAGGCAAAATATCCAGTTTTAAATGGACGTAGGTTACATAAGGAACTAGTACGTCATTTAATCAATACTACTATTTACCAACTGATTGAAAATTCTGAAAAGAACCTTAAATTGTATCAAGTAAACTCAGTTGAAGATGTACGCAATGCCCCGGCAATTATAAAATATAGTGATGAAAACTTTGCGTTACAACGAGAACTAAAACATTTTTTACACAAAAACCTATATAAGCATTATAGTGTAATGCAACTGCGTTATAAAGCCGAAAATATCGTTAGGGCACTTTTTGAGGCATTTATGAGCGATGAACGCTTATTGCCAGATCAGTTTCAAAGAAAAGTTAATAAGGACGGGCTTCCTAGAGTTGTTGCTGATTATATATCCGGTATGACTGATCGATATGCATTTAGGCAATATAACCGGTTATTTAGTGTAGAAAGTGTCTAAACAGTTAGCAAATTTTTGGGTTAGCACAAAGAAAGTTTAAAGATAATGGTTACAGTAAAAAGTAATTTCCACGATATAAATTCGTGGTTAGAAATACAAAGCCACAACTTTACGGAAATAGAAGTAAATGGATTTCGTAAAGCAATTGAGATTGCAGAGCAATACTATCATAATCAGGTATTTTATCCAACAAACGTAAATTTGTTGGTGCATGCCCTTACCTGTGCCAATAAAGTTGCTGAATTACATTTGTATGCTGATGCTGTAACTGCCACAATTTTATATGCTATACCCAAATTTTGCAGTAATTGGCAGGAAGAGCTAAAAGATTTTGACCCTAAAGTTATCGAGTTAATTGATGGGGTTGATAGAGTAACTCAGATCCGTAAGGTCGGTGATGTCGATTTAGCAGTAGATGAGCACGAAAAAAAAGCCCAGATTGAAGTTATCCGTAAAATGCTGTTGGCAATGGCAAGTGATATACGGGTAGTATTAATCGTACTAGTTGGGCGTGGTGAATTGATGCTGCACCTCAAATCGTGCCAGGACCATACCTTACAGCAAAAAATCGCCATTGAGACAATGGAAATTTTTGCCCCCTTGGCAAACCGGCTTGGAGTATGGCAGATTAAATGGGAGCTTGAAGATCTTTCATTTAAATATATGCACCCAGAGCAATACAAACGGATCGCTAAGTTATTGGATGAAACCCGTGAGGAACGGTTAGCTTATATTGAAAATATCAAGAAGTATTTAGCTAATCAGATGGAAGAAAACGGTATTCAAGACTTTCAGGTTACCGGCCGGGCAAAGCATATTTATTCCATCTGGAAAAAAATGCACAAGAAAAATTACGATTTTGACAACCTATACGATATCCGTGCAGTACGGGTACTAGTTCCTGAAGTAAAAGATTGCTATACCGTTCTTGGAATTGTTCATACCAAATATTCTCCCATCCCTGGTGAATTCGACGATTATATCTCGAATCCGAAACCAAATAATTATCAAAGTTTACATACTTGCGTAATTGGTGTGGAAAATAAAATTGTTGAAATTCAAATCCGAACCTTTGCCATGCATGACCATGCCGAATATGGTGTCGCGGCACACTGGCGCTATAAAGAGGGTGGCGAGAACAATCCTAAATTTGAAGAAAAAATCGCCTGGATACGGCAAATACTGGATTGGCGAGATGAATTATCCGAGCGTAAAGACTTAACAGACGTATTTAAAAATGAAATATTTAGTGATACGATATATGTTATGACGCCAAATGGCAAAGTAGTTACTCTGCCAACAGGTTCAACCCCAATTGATTTTGCTTATGCCGTACATAGTGCTATCGGCCACCGCTGCCGTGGAGCTAAAGTTGATGGCCATATAGTTCCTTTATCTACGCCGCTAAAAAATGGCCAACGCGTCGAAGTCCTAACCGTCAAATCCGGCGGCCCAAGTATAAACTGGCTTCATGAAGGCTGGGTGAAAAGTTCTAAAGCAATTGGACATATTCGCCGCTATATCCGAAACTTGAATAATGAAGACTTTTATGAAGCCGGTAAAGAAATATTTGAAAGAGAACTAAGTAAGTATCCTGCGGCTGTCCGGCCTAAAGTAGAAGATATCGTATCTAAGCTTAATCATACCAATGAGAAAGACTTACAAATTTCAATTGGTAAGGGTGATGTATTACCAACGGCTCTGCGCGACGTTATTGATAAGATAATAACTCCTGTCAGCCAAATCCGCCCTGAGCTTACTACCGATGATTTAGAAAAACGCTTGCAGGAGCGTAAAGATAAGATCACGAAAAATACCGGCAAGCCTGGAAGCGTGTTGGTAGATGGGATAAGCGGCATCGTTACTAATTTTGCGAAATGCTGTAAAGCTATTCCTGGGGACGATATTATAGGCTTTATTACGCAAGGTAATGGAGTTGCAGTACATCGAGTAAATTGCGCGGACCTTAAACGCCAAGCCAAGCTATATCCGCATAAAGTAGTTCATGTTGAATGGGCCGGAACAGCCAAAACTGCATTTTTTAGCACTGATGTTGAAGTCGTTGCTAACGACCGCCACGGCTTACTACGTGATTTGACTGATCTGTTTGCGATGGAGAAAATCAATATAGTTGGGCTTCGCACAGTCTGTAGGAATAATAAAGCGATTTTAACCTTTACGATTCAAGTATCAGGGAATGAGTTCAATTTCACTTGGCTGATTGGCAAACTATTTAATGTTAACGGCGTAACTGCAGTGGTTCGCCGCTAAAATAGATGAGAAAAATACTAAACCCGGGTTAGCGTAATCATATATGCCCATACATAGTAACTTTTCTTTTTTGCTTAGCAGAAGTCCCGCTAACTTCAGCTCTTGAATTTGTAGCCAAATTTCGATTTATAGATTGCTCTTGACTAAATGATCTTAGCATTAATGGGGCTGTGGTTTGGGCTTGCCGTTGATAGCTTGGCGTTTAGCGGATATCTTGTTGAATTTGGTAAAACTATATAGTGGGTTAGCCTGGCTGGGTAATTACCGAAACCAAAGCCATAACTTTCAACATATTGATCAAGAAGCGGCGTATTTAAACGCAGAACTTGGTTTACGCAAACATCATTTTGGCAAATTTTAATCCTGGTTTTCCATCATTCTTTCGACCTAAAAAACCTCCAAGCTGTGCTATCATTCTAAGCATTTGTTACATTGTCGGTATCTGGCTTGGCATTTTGCCTTTGTTTATTAATAGACACAGTTTGCCATTATTAAGCAACAATTGTTAATTCGCGTTGTTAGTGACGAGGTATTTTCTCGCAACTTGAAAAATAACTAATAAGACTGCATAGAGGCTAGCAACCACGAATCCTGAATCAACAACAATGATACTTATAGAGCTTAAACCTAAAAAGCCAACTAATAACATTCCTGCTCCCTGGAGGCTTGCGGCTAGGCCTACGTTATCCGGGAAAATAGCTATAGCCTGCGCTAACACATTTGGAAAGGCAATTCCTTGGGCAAGGGTAATAAGCATTAACCCCGAGACGAAGAAAACGAGAATAAAATTTTTACCGCTCAAGGCTAATAATAAAACACCAATTAGAAAAATCCGCGAACTTATATTAAGCCATTGCGATTGGTTAGTGTACTTTATCATTATGCGATTGAGCAAGGTACCAACTAAATAAGCCACGCCTGAACATACTGCAATTAACCCAAAATATTTTGTATTTTCATTTAGTCTGTCTTTTACAATAAATGGGCCAATTTGATTCCAAAGAGTAAATGCTATAAACGTGCAGCCTAATTGGATAAAGGAACTAATAAATAATCTATTAGTTAAGATATGTTTGTAGCCAATCAGTGTTTTGCTGGGAAGTTTAATCGGTTCTGGGGCTAAAGTTAATTAAAAGTCCTAGGATAATGCTTGCCTTGCGTCCTTTCCAGTCACAAAGTATCCCAAAAAATAGTTGTCCGACAGCATATCCGATAATTGAAATAGTGATAGTTGATTCTACCCGTAATACAGAGACTTTAAATTCTTTGGCAATTGTGGTTAAACAAGGGGCATATAAGTCAATCATTATTCCGGCGATACTATTTAATAATGCAGCCAGAAACATTATAAAATTAGTATAACATGTGTTATCTAGTTTGCTATCCTCAACATTTGCCATAAAATTCTTTCTAGAAACCAACTGCTATACATAATACTAAAACAGAAATTTGAGTTTTAAGCTGTTTTTCGCTTAAATCAGGTATAAATCTTAAATTGTCCCGTTAGTAGGTATAATCTCAATAGCGAATACTTTTTATCAGCTACTATGAGCATTTTAATTAGCAATATTGAGTAAAAATTTAAGCATCCCTCATAATAAAACAAATTATGAAAATATGCTTTTCTACTATACAGTAAATAATAGTGTCCGGTATAGAGGGTAAATTTCTGAAATAATGTTCTTTAGTATAAACTTATTTACTATATTGAGCAAAAGTAAAAAGTTCATAGAAAATCTAGGTTGACTTGTAATCTGATTATTGGCTATCAGGGAAGGTAGGAGCGAATTAATTGGTTAATAAAGAAGGCGAGGAGCAAGGCTCCATCGTCTTCAAATTCTGGAAGATTTTTATTATTATTTTTGTTTTGGTAAATTTTTGCGTGGAATTAATAACATGATTGCGCCTAATCCACAAAGGATATAACCGGTTAAACTAAGTACAGTGCCGCTAATTCCAAACACACGCCAATTTACCATCGCGCACTCGGCACTACCTGATAATATTGTATGAATGAATCCGGTTAAGGGGATTTTTTGATATAACACATCCAATGGCATACCGCATGAAGCAGGCCAATCTTCTGGTGGCAGGTTCTGTAACCAGATATGGTGAGCTGCAGTCTTTATTCCGAATATTGCTATTGCCAGGATAATAATGGCATAAATTGAATTAGCCCAAGAAGAAGGTTTATGAATAAACCCAATCAAAGCAGGAATTGCAATTGCTAGATATATTATGCGTTGTGCAATACATAGTGGACATGGTTCTACATGGTTGAAATATTGAGAAAACATTGCATAACCAAGCGCACTAAAGCATAGTAGAAAAATCAGCCCATAAAGCACCCGTCGTTGAATCAAGTTAAATAGTTTCATAATCAGCATAGAAAACCTTTACAATATGCACTAGTTAGTAAGTAATTATAGCGGATTTGGAGATTTTATGCGTAGTGTGTTTTTCATTTCAGATCAGACCGGTATTACGACCGAGAAACTTGGAAATGCTTTATTAGGGAAATTCCCAGGGATAAAATTCCGTAGAGAAAGTTTCCCGTTTGTCGATACCCAAGCCAAAATTAACCAAGCATTAATAAAAATCAATAATCGCTACTTATCGGATGGGGAGAAGCCCATCGTTGTTTCAAGCATTATTAATCCAGAGCTAAGGCAGCTTTTAAAAGTAGATTACGTATTACATATTGATTTTTTTGAGGCGTTCATTGACCAGTTGGAGAATGAAATTGGGGTAAAAGCTACTCTTGAAATTAATAAAATACATGGAATCGGTGATGAAGAGAAATATAATCACCGGATTGACGCTATTCATTTTTCTTTGGAAAATGACGACGGGGTAACATGTAAAAATTACGATGAAGCAGATGTTATTATCGTTGGGGTATCTAGGGTAGGTAAGACTCCTACTTGTATCTATCTTGCTGTAAATTATGGAATTAAGTCGGCTAATTATCCGTTTGCCGAGATGGATTTGCGAAGTGACCACTTGCCAAAGGCACTAATTCCATATCATCATAAGCTTTTTGGCTTAAGTATAGAGCCAGAACGCCTACATCAAATCCGCTCTAACCGATTGCCAAATAGCAAATATGCCCAACTAAATACCTGTATCAATGAGATTGAGGCAGCAGAGCACATTATGCATAACTGCGGTATCCCTTTTTTAAATACCAGCCACAAATCAATCGAAGAGATTTCAGTCGCGATAATGCAGATGGTAAAAATAAAACGCCAATTCTAAACAACTAAAAAAATAACTATCTCAGTAAGAAATAGTGTACAATTACGCTCTTAAATTTTTAAATTCGCACATCTGTGGTAAAAGGGTGTGATTTCTTTGTGAAGTCATCGAAACCCACGGGTGGAGGTATAACCCTTTATTAAGGAAAACTTATGTCTACAAAAGCAACTCCAGCAGTTTCTATCAAAGAAATGCTAGAAGCTGGTGTTCATTTCGGTCACCAAACTAAATTCTGGAATCCTAGAATGAAACCATTCATTTTTGGATCACGTAATAAAATTCACGTTATCAACTTAGATAAAACTTTACCAATGTTTGAAGAGGCTATCAAATTTGCTAAACAAACAATCAAAAATAAAGGTTTTATTCTGTTTGTTGGTGCAAAATCTCAAGCTAGCGAAATCATTGCTGAAGAAGCAACACGCTGTGGTATGCCATATGTTGACCATCGCTGGTTAGGTGGTATGCTAACTAACTTTGAAACTGTTAAAAAATCTATCAGAAAATTAGAAACTAAATCTGAATTACTTGAAAAAGGTGATACTGGTTTATCTAAAAAAGAAATGCTAGATTTATCACGTGAAGTTGAAAAACTAGAAAAAACAATTGGTGGTATTTCTGAAATGAAAGGTTTACCTTCAGCATTATTCGTTATTGATACTGGTATGCATAATATTGCAATTCAGGAAGCTCAAAAATTGGGTATCCCTGTAATTGGTGTTGTTGATACTAACAATGATCCTTCAGGTGTTGACTATGTTATCCCTGGTAACGATGATTCTGCTCGTGCTATTAAACTTTATGCTTCAGCAATTGCCAATGCAATTTTAGAAGCAAAAGATGAATCAGTTGCTGATTTAGCTAAAGCAGTTAAAGTTGAGATCGTTGAAGATGCGGCTGAAGAGAAAAAAACAGTAAGACGTGTTAAAAAGTCAGACGAAGCGGAAGCTGCTGCTGAATAAAGATTTAGGCCGTAACTTAGTTACGGCTTTATCTTAGTTAATTTCGGTTAAAATCTGGTTGTAGCTGCAAATTAAACCTTAAAAATAAGTCAAGAAGATACTTGATTTTTTTAGTTTAGAATATATATAAAGAATTAATAACCTTAATTGCTATTTGGCTTTTAATAATTTAAAAGTTGTAAAAGTACAAGAATTTGTTAAAAATAAAAATCCTTAATGCTAAAGCCAGAATTGGTTAAATAGAGTATTGGGATTAAAAGTAAGTCCTTTTTTCTCAGGAGTTTAATATGGCAAATATTACTGCCGCAATGGTTGCACAGTTACGTGAAATGACTGGTATGGGTATGATGGAATGCAAAAAAGCTTTAGTTGAAGCTGATGGCGATATCAAAAAAGCAGAAGAATTAATTCGTGTAAAAAGTGGAGCTAAAGCTTCTAAAGTAGCAGGAAGAACTGCTGCTGAGGGCACAATTGTGGTTGCTACTTCAGAAGATGGTAAAAAAGGCGTAGTAGCAGAAATTAACTGTGAAACTGATTTCGTAGCTAAAGATGAAGGTTTCGTAGCTTTTGCAGATGAAGTCGCAAAAGCGCTAGTAAACTCAAACGCGAAAAACGTTGAAGAGGCTGCTAATGTGAAATTAGCTTCTGGTAAAACAGTTGAAGAAGCACGTAAGGACATCATTGCTAAATTGGGTGAAAACATTTCTTTACGCCGTTTTGAACTAGTTGAAACAGAAGGCCATTTAGCTAGCTACTTACATGGTAAAAAAATCGGTGTATTGGTTAATATGAATGGTGGCGATGCAGAATTGGGTAAAGATGTAGCAATGCATATTGCTGCAGTTAAGCCTTTATGTGTATCTAAAGAAAATGTTCCAGCTGAAAAAATTGAGCAAGAACGTAGCATCTACTCACAACAAGCAGCTCAATCAGGCAAGCCTGCCGATATCGTTGCTAAAATGGTTGAAGGCCGTATCAGCAAATTCTTAGCTGAAGTTACATTATTAGGCCAGCCATTTGTTAAAAACCCTGATTTAACAATTGAAAAATTATTGGCAACAAAAAATGCTAAGGTAAATGACTTCGCTATGTTTGTAGTTGGTGAAGGTATTGAGAAAAAAGTTGTAGACTTTGCTGCCGAAGTAGCTGCTGCTGCTAAAGTATAAGTTTAACTAACTAGTTTAAAATCCTCCGCCATGGCGGGGGATTTTTTGTTATAATATATGAAATATATAGTTTTTTAAAAGGTGCTAAATAATGCCTAATACATTTGACGGGGCTGAAAATCTAGCAGTAAACGAGGATGCTAGCCCAATTATTTTTACAGAAAACGCAGTTAAAAAAGTCCGTGAGTTAATTGATGAAGAAGGTAATAATGACCTAAAATTAAGAGTTTTCATTAATGGTGGCGGTTGTTCCGGTTTCCAATATGGATTTACCTTCGACGAAATTACCAATGAGGATGATTTTGTTGTTGAAAAAGGCGGAGTGAAGTTTTTGGTAGATAGTCACTCATATCAATATTTGGTTGGTGCTGAAATTGATTATGTTGATTCATTTGAAGGTTCTCAGTTTACTATCAAAAACCCTAACGCACAAACAACTTGTGGCTGTGGTTCTTCGTTTTCAGTCTGAGTAAAACTGGTAAAAATGTTTAAACGATTTGGTTTGCTGTTACTTGGAGCTTATACAAGTTGTATGGCTCTAAGCTTAGATGATTTTGTTCCCGATTTTCTTACTTCGTCGCCCAAAACTGAGAGCAGCGTTAATTCTGAAATAGCTTTTAGTATTCCTGAGAGTAGTAAAAAAAGAAATGCCAGCAGCAATAGTGCCTGGTACTGTGATAGGGTGCACAATGTATTTTGTTCTAAACAAGATGCGAGCAAGGTAATTGCATTAGCAGTTGAAAGCAGTATTTCTAATTCTGCTGCCAACATTAATCCTGATGCTAATCCAAATGGGAAGTACTTTAATCGTAATAGTAATAACTATGACCAAAATGCAATAAACAATTTTAATCTTACCAACTCTAATCAAAGTGCGTTACAGACATATTCACCGAAACTAAACAATCAAAGTGCTGAAGACCAAATTAGGAATAATGTCGCAGTGCCAATTCAGGCAGATAAGAACACCAATATTAGCGTTGGCCAGCAACAAATTGAATTTAACATAAAATATTAACGCCAAAGCTTGATAATATCTAATCGGCTTGGCAAATATATATCAGATTTAAGTAACTTTAAAACACTGCTAAAATGAAGTTATGGCTTATTTCTGAATAATTTAAGAAATGTAGTTTATAAAGGTAAATTGCGAATGGTATTATATTCTATGCTTATAATTTCTTATTTACTTGGATCGCTCTCATTTGCAATTATTGTCTCTAAGATAATGAAAATGGATGATCCACGCAATTATGGTTCGCATAATGCTGGCGCAACCAATGTCATGCGTAGCGGTAACAAGAAGGCGGCTTTATTCACTTTACTTGGCGATTTATTTAAAGGACTACTAGTAGTATTGATTGCGCGTTTTATTACACGTGGGATTGACGGTGGCGATGCTATAGTAGGTATTTGTGGGGTAATGGCGGTAATCGGTCATATTTATCCAATTTTCTTTAAATTTAAAGGCGGCAAGGGCGTAGCAACAGCAATAGGGGTTATTTTAGGATTTAGCCCACTCTTGGCTTTATTATTAGCTTTAACTTGGATTATCGTCTTCAAGGTCTCAAAAGTTTCTTCCCTCGCTGCTATATTGGCAACTTTACTCTCACCGCTTTATGCTTATATTTTAATGGGTAATTCATCATATTTTGGTGCGACTACGATTATTGCTTTTTTTGTAGTTTATAAACATAAAGATAATATCATTCGTTTGATCCGTGGAACTGAAACAAACTTTAAGAGAAATTCCACACAGCAAGACGATGCTAGCCAAGAAACGGATATTAAGCAAGAAGTAACGTCGGAAGATACTTCACAAGTTAAAACCCATACGCATAAAGAAATAGAACATGACGGTATAAAAAAGCCTAATTATTACACAGTACTAGGAGTGGCGCGTAGTGCCAGCCAAGATGAAATTTTGGTAGCTTATCATCAATTAACCCGCCAAGGGCGGCAAAGCTTGGAGAGTGAAGAATCCGATGACCATAGTATTCGGACTACTGAATATTCTTTAGAGTTAATCCAAGAAGCATTTGCAACACTCAATGATCCGCTACAAAGAGAAATTTATGACAAGGGCTTAAATACTCATTTTGGTGAATCATTATCTAACGATTAAGAATAAGTAGAATGGCAAAAATAAAAAAACTTGTCCTTTTGGTAAACCTTGGGTCACCGCATGAGTTGTCGGTAACTGCAATCCGCAGATTTTTACGCCAGTTTTTGGGCGATAAGCGGGTTGTCGGCTTGCCGCGATTTGTTTGGTTCCCAATTTTGTATGGAATTATTTTACCAATCCGAGCTAAAAAACTTTTACATAAATACCAGCAGATCTGGTTGGAAAATGATAGTCCACCATTAGTCCACTATACTCAAAGGCAAGCAAAATTACTTGCAAAAAGCCTCAGCAATGATGAGGTAGCGATAGATTATGCTTTTTGTTATGGAATTAATACAATTTCTGAAAAATTAAATAGCTGGTATAGTAAAGAAAATATAAATGAATTAGTCATTGTCCCTCTTTATCCTCAATACTCGAGTTCAACTACTGCGCCGGTTTTGGACCAAGTCAGTAATTTTTTTCGTAAGTCGTATTATATACCCAAAATAAAATTTATAAATAGTTTTGCAACAAATTCGACTTATATCAAGGCATTAGCTGAATCGGTCGATTCTTTTTGGCAGCAAAATGGTAAGGCGGAAAAGCTGCTTGTAAGCTTCCATTCTTTACCTGTAAAATTAATTGACAACGGCGATAGTTATTTGACTGAATGCCAACAGACATATCATTTATTATGTAATGAACTTGGGATAGCAGCAGACAAAGATGCTAAACTGGCTTTTCAATCTAAATTTGGCAAAGCTAAATGGGTTGAACCTGCAACTGATCAAACTATAATCCTGCTTGCCAAATCGGGGGTAAAAAGGATCGATGTTATATGTCCTGGCTTTATGAGCGACTGTCTTGAGACTCTCGAGGAAGTGGCTATCCAGTATAAAGAATTATTTGAAAGTAGTGGTGGCGAGGAATTAAGGTATATTCCTTGTTTAAACGACAGCGCACAAGCTGTAAATCTATTGGAACATCTAATTAATTAGTGATTTAAAAGGGTTATTTATGTGTGGAGTAGTAGGTGGCGTTAGTGAACGTAACGTAGTAAGGGTTATTTTGGAAGGGCTTTCACGCCTTGAATACCGAGGATATGATTCGGTTGGGATTGCTGTCATTAATGGCACTGGGGAACTAGAAAGAAAACGTCTGACAGGGCGAGTGAAAGAGCTTGCTGAGGTTTGTAAGGCAAGCGAGTTCCATGGCCTAATCGGAATCGGCCATACGCGTTGGGCTACGCATGGTGGTGTGACTGAAAGTAATGCTCATCCACATTTTTCGAATAATACTCTTGCCATAGTTCATAATGGTATTATTGAGAATTATGCTGAATTACGCGAAGAATTAAGATTAAATGGCTATCATTTTGAATCGCAAACTGATACTGAGGTAATCGTTCATTTAATCCATTCCTTATATAAAGATAGTAAAGACTTACTAGCTGCAGTAAAAGCTGCTATTAAACGGCTGCATGGTGCTTATGCCATAGGAGTGATAAGCCGGGATAACCCTGAAGAGTTGGTATGCGCCCGTTTGGGCTCGCCATTGGTACTAGGGGTAGGGATTGGCGAAATGTTTTTTGCTTCAGACATCTCTGCTTTATTGCCGGTAACCCAAAAAGTTGTCTATCTTGAAGAAGGCGATATTGCGAAAATTGATCGTAATTGCTATAAAATTTGGGATAAAAATGATAATCTAGTCAAGAGAGAGGTTAGGCTAAGCAAACTTTCTGCTTCAGCAAGCGAGCTAGGGCAGTATCGTCACTTTATGCAAAAAGAAATCTTTGAACAACCAGAAGCAATAACGAATACCATGCTCCATTTGGGTAGTGAATTTAACCCTGAAATTTTTGGCAGTAATGCTCTTGAGATATTTAAGCAAATTAATAAGGTACAGATTATTGCCTGTGGAACAAGCTATAATGCTGGGGTAATCGCCAAATACTGGCTAGAAGAATATGCTAATATAGAATGTAACGTTGATATTGCAAGCGAGTATCGTTATCGCAAAGTCCCGGCAAATCCTTCTACTTTAATTATAAGTATCTCGCAATCTGGCGAAACCGCAGATACTTTAGCCAGCGTTAAATATGCAATTGAACAGGGTATGAACAAAACTTTGGCGATCTGCAATGTTGCTGAAAGTAGTTTAGTCAGGTTATCGCAATTAAGCGTGTTAACCGATGCCGGGCCAGAGATCGGTGTAGCTTCGACCAAAGCCTTTACCACTCAGTTGGTAGTATTACTATACTTGACTTTTACCTTAGCTAAAGTTCGTGGAACATTGACTGAAGCAGAGCTGACACAAGTAATGGACCAGTTACGCAGATTGCCGCAATTAGTAATTGAAGCACTTAAGACCGAAGAAAGAATCAAAGAAATCGCAACTGAATTTAAATATAAGCAGCATGCTTTATTTTTGGGACGTCATACGTTGGCCCCAGTTGCGATGGAAGGTGCCTTAAAGCTTAAAGAGATCTCCTATATTCATGCCGAAAGCTATGCCGCTGGTGAATTAAAGCATGGACCATTAGCCCTAATCGATAAAGATATGCCGGTAATAGTCAATATGCCGGCAAACCTTCTTGAAGATAAGGTTAAGTCAAACGTACAGGAAGTATTGGCACGCCAAGGCCAAATTTACCTATTTAGCGATAGCCCATCTGATTTGGATGCGCAATGTACTAGAGTAATCCATTTGGGGTTAAATAACATCGCAAACTACTTATTGCCTGTGGTTTATACTATACCAATGCAGTTACTTGCCTACCATACGGCAATCGAAAAAGGTACAGATGTGGATAAGCCACGAAATTTGGCAAAATCGGTTACGGTTGAATAAAATAAAGCCCTTCATACGAAGGGCTTTATTTCTAAGGTTAGGCTAAATTATTAATAATTTTTACTTTTAAAAAATAATGGAGTAACTGAGGTTATTAATAATTCTTTTAAGTTTCTGTAGATTCACTAAGTGGATCGCCGCCAATAGGTGCTTTCTTTTCCTCTTTTATTAGAGCTACTGTCACTATTATAGAGAGGCTGCTGGTCAGAGTTATTATTCAAGTGCGGCGTTTGTTGATTACATGGACTTAGATGGAATTTTGAAAAAGCTTCTACGAAGTCATTATTATTGGGTGTGCGAACATTTAGAAGAGTATTGGTTAGCACATGTTTTAGGAATCCTTGTAGTTCGAGCGAGGCCATATAACCCGTCTTCATAAAAAATTGGTCATTTGGATTGTTATTTGCAACAAGTGAACGTATCTCGCCTGCTGCGAAATCATAACTACAAAATTCATTCAAATTTGCATTTTCTTCATACTCTTCTTCTTCAACTTCAGGTAAACTACTAGCTAAAACTTTACTTTGAGAAGTTGTTTGTTTTTGTCTTAGAATCTGTTCATTATGATTTTTTGCGTTTGCAAAAGCTTGGTCGATTGAATTTTTTGCCGCTTCAACCAACTCTTCATTTCTACTTTTAATTCCTTCTATGTAATCGAGCAATGCTGCTAATACCGGTTCTAATAATAAATTATTAGTTGTCTCATTATTTAATGCAGGATCTAATTTTTTGACTATTTTATCAAGGTCAGTCTCATGTTTTTGCTCCCTTGGCTTAGATCCAGTAGTTGTTTCTGGGGCATAAGTATTATATATGGATTTTAAACTATTGATAAAGCTGATAGATTGACACTGTTTAATTAAGTCTTCAGAGTTTAAATGGGATCCTTCAGCTACTCCTTGATTAAATTGCTTAGTTAATTCTTCAATATTGGCAGTATGTATTTCCTGTTGGTCAATATTCCTGTTAATCCATACATTAACTAAATCAAGCATACTTTTTATTAGTTTTAAAACTAAATCTTTCAAGTTCGGGATGTTTAAACCATAGTTTAATTTATCAAGTATTATTGTTTCTTGATTTTCTTGATCAATAGTATTGTCATCTCGAAAAATACCAGGGCCATTATTTACCTTGTTAATATGCACGTCAGGTTGCTGCCCATGTAAACTAGTTTGATTGGGAAAAAACGTACTAATATCGTTATTCTCAGCATCTGGTATTTCGCTCTCATCTGAAAAATTATCTTCTGGATTATATTCAACTCCGCCATTTTTGGTGGGTTTTCTATTTTCGAATGAGCAGCAACAACAATAGTATTTTATATTTGAAATAGCAGATCTTAAAATAGTTGACATTCTTTACTCCTTGCTCAACAAAAAATCTTGTTTATTCTTAATAAATATTAAAACTGCGAATCCCTATCCCTGGCTGCATAAATTGTCTACCCCCGGTAAGGATGTTTAGGTTAATCAAGCTATTCTTGAGTTTTCAGGTCTATTCCAGGTTTCTTTTTGGTTATTTCTGCCCTAATCAAGCCTAAAACACACTCTTTGAAGTTACTATTCTTTTGCCTCTGGTATTGATAGCTTTCTTTTAACTGAGGTACTGAAGACAGCTTCTTATGTAATTCCAATACTTGTGGATCAATCTCTTCTGTTTCAGCTTGGGCCTCAGGCTCAAATAAGGCTAATGTTTGATCTATAACTTTGATCTTATCTTCATAATTAGCTGCATTAATATGGCTTGTAAGTCTATTGATGATTAATGAAGCAATTCGGTTACCATTATCAGTATACATTACCTTATATCTATCAATTCGCTTCAATAACTCCTTAATAACAATAGTCAATTCATCTTTACGGACTTGGTCTAAAGAAGCAGTTGGGAAATAATTGCTAAATAACGTTGTGAGTTTTTCAATATATGCTTGTTTGTCAAGCATCTTCCCTTTATCAGCCGCCAATGTATTACAAGCCTGATCACGGTTCAAGCTTAATTGAGATTGCGCAGATAGTAAAATTTCCTTTAACTTATCAAAATATTCAGGAGTAATTGAACTATTCTCTCGAGTTAATTGCTGCAGAATAAATTCCCCTAGTACTTTTTGGGCCTCATCGATTAAATCAGAATGTTTATCGATAACCCCACGTTCTTTTAACTTTAACGACTTTACATCTGGTAACTGAGGTTGCTCTTGAGGCTCTTTTGCTGCATCTCTTGTATGGGTTTTATTGCAAAACTCTGCAAAAGCTTTTATTAAGTTGTTATTTTTTGCTGACTCATCTAGCAAAGCATTTTTAGATGATAGCATTTGACGCATTAATGTTTGTAATTCTGGAGAAACCTTATAACCAGTCTCTCTGAAGAACTGATCATTTGGATCAACATTTTCAGCTAGTAAAAGCATGTAATCAACATCAAGGAGAGGACTTCCGCTATAAGACCCCATAGCTGATGATCCTCCCTGACTTATCATAGCTTTTGCAATATGGATGATTAGACTGTCATAAGCCGATTTGAATAACTTATTTGCATCTGGATTCTGATTTTTTACATTTTCAATATAGACAATTATAGCTGTTAGAGTAGGCCTGATTATTGTATTTTTAATTTCCTCGTCATTCGAAGATCTATTAATTTCACTAATTATTTTTTCTTTGATTTTAGCCTTCTGTAATTCAGGCTCAGTACTAGTTGTTTTACTTGTATTACTAGTAGGACTTGTGTTAATAGTTTGGCTTTGTTGCAATAATGATTGCAACTGCCCTAGTTTTGCCGGCTTGGCCACGTCCAATACCTCTTTTTTAGTCAAAGGATTAGAAAAGTGAGGATCACTTGTTAATTCTTCATTAATTTGTGATATGACATCATTAATTGGCCCTTCAGCTTTTTTCACTACTTCTGGCTTCTCTTTATAAAGCGTCACAATGTACGCAATAAGCTTAGTTACTAGTTCTTTTACAAATTTTGCAGCACTAGTTGTTAAAGCATATTCAAGTTTCTCAAAGGTTTGTTGCTCTTGAGTTAATTGCGGCCCATCACTAACTTTATCAGAGAAATATTTGGCATATTCACTCTTAATTCTTTGGTCTGTGAAAGGTTGTGGATGTTGTTGAAACTGTTGATTAGCTGTAGCTTCACCTGTATTTGGGTTCTGGTTTAAATTTGGAAAATAGTAGCTGGCATCTAGGCCAGGATTGCTGCCATTAATGTTGTCATTGGAGTTTGGGTTCTCGTACAGGTTACTGAATGACGTTGGTTGTCCTGTAGCATCCGAATGAAAAGAAGGGGAGGCTCCGGGCTGAGGATCGTCCAAAAGACGTTCCTTCTTAGGCTCTTCATTGTTAGTAGTCGAAGGAAAAAGACTTTGGTGTTCTGGGTGATCTTCAGTAGCTTTTGCTCCTTTTCTATCACTTGTATTCTGGAGGTCACTAAATGACGTTGGTTGTTCTGTAGTATCCGAATGAAAAGAAGGGGAGGCTCCGGGCTGAGGATCGTCCAAAAGACGTTCCTTGTTAGGCTCTTCATTGTTAGTAGTCGAAGGAAAAAGACTTTGGTGTTCTGGGTGATCTTTAGTAGCTTTTGCTGCTTTTCTATCACTTGTATTGCCACAACAACATAAATATTTTATATTTGAAATAGCAGATCTTAAAATAGTTGACATTCTTTACTCCTTGCTCAACAAAAAATCTTGTTTATTCTTAACAAATATTAAAACTGCGAATCCCTATCCCTGGCTGCATAAATTGTCTACCCACTGTAAGGAGCAGCCAAGGATAAGAAATTATCTTAATTAAACTACCTTACAGAGTAGAAGCTGCAAAAACAGGGCAACTATTATGCTGTCTTAATTCCTTTTCTTTTTCAGTTTCAGATTGGAGTTTACCAGCGCAGCTGGTTAATTCTGCAGCATCTTGGCTCATGGGTATTCCGTTACTAGAACTTGTATCAGCTTCTGAAGAATGCTGTATGCTTGAATTTGCAGCGGTAGCTTCAATTGCCGGTTGCGGCAAAGGATTTTTTTGCAATAACGATGGTCTTTCGCTTTTTGCTTTAGAATTGAGGTTACTCTTTTGTTCTCTTTCACCGAAACTACAACAAGAAAATAAATCACGTACAATATTAGACATTTATTGCTCCTAATAAGTATAAAAATTTTAAAAAACTATTTGAATCGTTTCTTAAATTATTTAAATACTATTAAAAGCAATTATGTTTCAGGTTGCCTTTAAAACTATTTATTAATCAAGAAATTATTCATCACCTAAAATTTATTACTTTTTATTTCATGACTATTTATGAAATGAAATAAAATAACATATGAGTAAATACACTAATAACTTTCATTTGAATATAGTTAATCAGTAGATTAGTAAATAGGATATAGCCCTCCTTTAAGAAGGCTATATCTATATTAAATGTAGGCCTATTTAGAGTGTTTTCATTTCAGCTTCAGAACTTTGATTTAAATTTGAACGCTGCTGGACTCGGCAAATTCTGATTTAATATTTTCTCTAAATTGAGAGTCTTTTATAAATCGGAATTTAAAACATTCAATAAAAAATGGGATCTTTCCAAAAGGCGCTTTTAGAATATTGGCTAGCTGATCGGCAGAATCACGGAGTACAGTGTCTAAGGAAAGCTCTTCAGATTGATTAGACTGAAAAATGTTCAAAATATTTTGAATTGATTCTCTTTTAATACTTTTATCTTCTGTGCTTTTATCTTCTGTGTTTGTTTTAATACTTTTATCTTCAGAACTATCAACATTGTTGTTGATCTTTGTAATGATAAAACTACCTTCATCAGTATACATTTGTCTAATTTGCTTCACTAAGGAACTTACAACTTTGAGTAAAGTTTCAACCTCATCCTTAGGGATTTGCTGCTTTTGAATAGAGCTTTCACTTACTTTAAATAACTTAACTATTTCATTTACTATATTATTACTATTAGACTCAACAGAAAATTCCTCACCTTGTGAAGTTTTATTTATTTCTACTTTAGCAGTTCGAATATTTACTAATAAATTATTAAATTTATCTTTAACTTTATTTTTTATATCTGCAAAATCTTTTAAAGAAAAATCACTTGATGTAGCCCCTCTTACTACTTCATTTTGAATATTAGTAATGATTTTTTTCATAATTTCGTGATATAACTCTTGATGACCTCTTAGGATATTATAAACTTCATCACTTATTTTTTTCGGTTTCTTTATGCGCGAAGGGCTACTCACGTTAGTATTAAAATCATGGGTTTTGGCTGTATGGGGGTGATTTACTGATATACTTTGCGGTTGTGCTAAAGAACTTAATGAAGGAGCACTTTGAACTAGGCTAATATGCCTTGATTCACTATTTTCCTCCTCAATAATCTTATCACTAGTAGTATTAATGTCCTGATTATCAGCTTTAATATGCTCTTGAGTAAATAATTCTCCTGATTGCCTAGAACCAGGAGCCAATTCAGGATTTAAAAGGGTTAAGCTTTTTTGCTCTTTATCAGTATCCGGAGAGTTTTCGACATTTTCCAGATTCTCTGGCTGCATAGTCATCATTGGCGGTATTACTATTTCTTCTTGTGTTGAATCATTATTATGACTACTTACCGATAGATTGTCTTTATCCGTTATAGAATTTTGAAAATCATCTGGCGTTTTATAACTATATTCTTCATCTTTAGGTTCAAAAATTAGTTTATTTTTTTTTGCTACTTGACTTTTCTCCGGGTTTTCTAGATTTTCATTTTCTTTTTGCACGTCTTCTTCAACATTTGATGCTTCTGGAGAAATACTACTGTGTTCTTCACTTTGTGGCTCAAAATTATCTAGTGATTGATAAACATTCTTTTCGATGTTTTCTTGAACCGGTACAAATTTTTCATTAGAAGCTGGCGGCAAACTTTTAGATATATTATCCGTTGCAAAATTTTCTGAGATTGGCTTTGAATCTGAAGGTTGCTTTAATGTTGGTAAATTGTGTTCAGCTTGATCAATAGGACTTTTTTCTTCTTCTTTCTCACTTAATCCGGATTCTATAATGTCTGGATTGGTGTCATTATTATGCTGTGTCTCTTGACTTTGAGTTAATGTAGGAGTGCTTTGAAATTGACTAGTATGTCTTTCATTAGTAACATCATTGCCTTCAACATCAGCATTGTTATGCTCTTGAGTAAATAATTCTCCTGATTGCCTAGAACCTGGATTCAATCTAGGATTTAAAGGACTTATGATTCCTTGCTCTTCATTAGTATCCTTAAAATTTTCGACATTTTCCAGATTCTCTGGCTGCATAGTCATCATTGGCGGTATTTCTAATTCTTCTTGTGTTGAACCATTATTTTGATTACTCATCGTTACATTTTCTTTATCCGTTATAGAATCTTGAAAATCATCTGGCGTTTTATAACCATATCCTTCTTCATCTGTAGGTTCAACAATTACATTATTATTCTTAATTACTTGACTTTCCTTCGGGTTTTCAAGATTTTCATTTTCTTTTTGGGCCTCTTCTTCTGTTTCTGATACTTCTTGTGGAGAAATAGTACTTTTATCCTCACTTTGTGGCCCGGAATCATCTTGTGATTGATAAACTTGCTTTTCGATGTCTTCTTGAAGCGGTATACGTTCTTCATTAGAACTTGGCGGCAAATTTTTAGTAGATATATTAGACGTTGTTAAATCCTCTAAGCTTAGTTTTGGACCTATAGCTTGTTTTTGGGGTGGTAAACTTATGCTTGGGGTTGTTCCCGGTTGATCTAGTTGTTGTTTCCTACCCTGTTCTTCATTTACTTTACCAGTTAGTGTAGTATAAACTTGGCTATCCTGGCGTTTTTTATCTAAAAATTCATCTATTTTCTGTAGCTCTGCATCAATTATGGGGCTTTTTTGAGAAATAGGATTTTCTTCTTCCTCCTTCTCACTTAAGCTGGATCCTATAATGTCCGGATTGGTGTCATTATTATGCTGGGTCTCTTGACTTTGAGAGCTTAAATTATCTCCTAGCTGTTGAGAAGCTGTATCTAATAAATCCTCCGGTGGTAGCTGGATACGATTAAGTTTGAAATATGCAATAAGCCTACTATAAGATTCTTGATTTTCAATTTTCAGTTTTACTAACACGTGGCGTTTAATCTCATCGCTCTCATCTAAAAATTTCTTCATCTCCTCACTAGGAGTACCTATCCCATTAAATTGTAAAAGTATTTCAACATAATTTAAATTCAGATCTGACAACTTATTGATACTTGCAATATTTTCGTCAATTATCCTGCGCTCTTCAGTTATCCCTTTCTTAGACATTATTGCTAGTAGATACTTAAATATTCCATAAAATAATTCCTTGATATATTCTGAAGTTTTAGGCGTTTTTAATCCTTTTGCTAATTTATTTGTAGTCTCTTTTTGTCTTTCTTCTTTTTGTAATTTTAGAGTCGTCTCACATTCTTTATCTTCAGTTTTGGACATTTGCATAGCATCTGAAGCTGCTGGTTGTGTTGACGATTGTTGAGGCTGCTCAAATTGTTGTGCGTTACCCACTGAAGTTTGAGCAGATCTCTCTGCCTTAAAATAGGTACTATCAACTTGCTCTTTAGTAGGATTAGGGCCATCTAAAAGCCCTGACTTTTTTTCTTCTTTCTTTGTGGCTTCACTTTTCCCTTTTCTACTACCCCCGCAGCACCATGTTAAAATATTAATGCAAGACATTATTTACTCCTATTTAAAAATAAATTTATGTGTATTACGGATAGAACGCCAAAAATTTTGTATAGATAATTTTCAGCTTTCCATGATTTATAGCCCATAACAGGTTTTTGTTTTTCTTAATCAACTTACTAAGGTAATTGATTGTTTTGGGGGCTGAAACCTAGACAAAAGCTCTAGGAAAATAAAGGATTAAACTTTACTTAGTACCATTCACCTTTACTTAATCTTGACAAGTAAAAATCACTTACAAATGTGCGATATTGAAGTACTTAAGTTATTTTAATAAATGTTAACATTTGAAGGTGGTGAATTGCTTGCTTTGTAATAAGAGCTTGGAAAGGTTGCTATATAATGTCTTTTATATTAGAAAATAATAATTTGACAATTATTGAAGAAGTATAATCGGTCTTAGCGTATGTTATGCTGTATGTACATGTATACTAGTGACATCAACTAAGTTTAAGGATGCTTGGCTAGCACGGATCTTTTATTGATAAGTAATAGAGCTATTATACTGCTTAATGAGGTAATCGACAGCGAGCCAATAAGAATCACGATATAGTGGCCTGTTGGAATAAAAGAGCCAAATACTGTCGCAGCTACAAATAGGCCACCACGGCGAATTAGATTGAAATGAAAATATTCATAATTACTAATAAAAAGTAATGACTCGAGGCGTTCGCTCGGGCTAAATATTTTTATCAAAAATTTTGGAATAACGACAAATAAATAACCATTTATAATTGAAAGAATTAAAAGTGAAGTTACAAGAAAAACTTCATCACGGTTAAGTAAGCCATAGCCAAAGCATATGGATGAAGGAATAATCAGGGCTAACACCATGATTAAGGTTCGTGTATCATGTTTTAATTTAAATTTATGCTGTTGAAAGATTGCGGTAGTGGCCGCGTTAGTTAATGACGCTACTACCATTATATCAGTAATTTTAGTATAGTTCCACTTTAATAGCCAGTTTAGTACTGCGGGAATTATGGCAAAAATTGTGAAGATGGTGCAAGCGCGTGAACTGGCTATTACCAGGCTTAGCCAAAGCCTACTACCACTTTTAAAGGCTACTTTATCAATTGGTAAGCATATTTCTACTCGGCTATACTGTTCCCGTTTATGGCTATAGGCAATCATTCTAATTATGTACAGTAATATACTTATCAATGCACCGATAAAAAATGGTATACGCCAGGCCCATGTTAATTGGGACGGCGTAAAATATTCATAAAGCACTTTATTGACGAACATTGCCAGGGTCAAGCCAAGCTGCGCACCGGCAATCGATACTGCGAGGGAAGTATGTATTCTTTGCGGAAATAATCTTTTAATATAAAATAAGTTTGCCTGAAGTTTTATACCAAAACTTATGCCGTGAATTATTCTAGCTACTACTAGGCAGCAGAATGTTGTCCAGAAATTGTTGGCACTATTTAACGGGATTAGACCGGTTGCCGCAATTGACAATGTCATTAAGGTTGAGTTTACTGTTATTATGGCAAATCTGCTGTACTTTTGGGCTGCAAAAAGAAAAATCCGGTAACCAAGGGGCCTAAAGATAAAACTTATTAACGAAATGATAGCGATCCCATACAATTCAATTAGATGGTGATTGAAAAATCGCAGGAGGAAAAAAAAGATAAAGGTAAATGAAAAGAAGTCATAATACTCTAGTACACCACCAAAAAATTGAAGTAATACCAGTTGGCGTTTTTGGCTTTTTAGCTGGTTGAACTTACGGCGAAGGTGGTATTTATGTAGTACTTTATTCATAGAATTATTAGTACTTCTAATGGTTTAGATATGCAAAAAGATTGCTATGGCAATACATAACAATCTTTTTGTCGATAAAATTATTTACCAGGACGTAAACTGCGTACAGTTTTACCTGCTTGCCACATTTCGCTGTCACGAATTTCTGCAAGTTCTTGTTCTAATTTCTCACGGTAATCAGGTTGCGAGTTAGTATCGATAGAACGTTGTGCTTCTTCACCTGCAGCAACTTTAGCATATAGTTGCTCAAATACAGGAGTTGTAGCTTCTCTGAATGGTCCTCTCCAGTCCAAAGCACCGCGTTGAGCAGTAGTTGAACAGTTAGCATACATCCAGTCCATACCGTTTTCAGATACCAGTCTAATTAATGATTCAGTTAGTTCTTCTACTGTTTCATTAAATGCTTCTGAAGGCGAGTGACCGTTTTTACGTAATACATTGTATTGAGCTTCCATTACGCCAGCCAAAGCACCCATTAGGATACCGCGTTCACCAGTTAGATCTGAAAATACTTCTTTTTGGAAAGTTGTTTCAAATAGGTAGCCAGAACCAACACCAATACCTAAAGCGATAGTACGCTCTTTAGCGCGGCCGGTTGCATCTTGGAATATTGCAAACGAAGAATTTAAACCCTTACCTTCCAAGAATAAACGACGTAAAGAAGTACCTGAACCTTTAGGCGCAACCAGAATAACATCTACATCACTTGGCGGAACAATGCCTGTACGTTCTTTGTAGGTGATCCCAAAACCATGTGAGAAATAAAGTGCTTTACCTTTAGTTAGGTGTTTTTGTACTGTCGGCCACATAGCAATTTGCGCGGCGTCACTTAGTAGATACATAATGATTGTAGCTTTTTCTAAAGCTTCTTCTGGTTCAAATAATGATACGCCTGGTACAAAACCATCACTAACTGCTTTATCCCAAGATTTAGAAGGTTTACGTTGACCTACAATAACTTTAAAGCCATTATCTTTTAGATTTAATGCTTGACCGGGACCTTGTACGCCATAGCCAATAACAGCGATTGTCTCAGATGCCAAAACTTCGCGAGCTTTTGCTAAAGGGAACTCTTCACGAGTGATAACATTCTCTTCAACACCACCAAAATTCATGATTGCCATAAATTTATTTCCTTAAAAAATTAAAACTTTTGATTTACAACTCTAACATCACATACTTCAATAATCTTATGTAACTGGTTAGTCAGTTTCTTTACTGAATGATAGTCACTATACACAATAATAGAAAAATGTGATAATCCATCTTTACCGCTAAAAATACTCATTTGGTCGATGTTGATACTATAGCGGGAAAATAATCCTGAAATTCGTTGTAATACGCGTAATGAGTTACGGGTCACAATTGAAATTATATGCATTTCCTTAGCGTTATCCATTACAACTCCTTCCTAAGATAATCTAATTTCATCAACAGCCGCACCTACAGGCATCATTGGGAAAACTTTTTCTTTTTTCTCAACAACAACTTCAAGCAAGAATGGCCCTTTTGATGCCAGCATTTCGTCTACAGCACTATCTAGTTCGTCTGGGTTGGCTACAGTTCTTCCATTAATTCCATATGCAGCAGCAAGCTTAACGAAATCAGGGTTTACCAAATCGACAAAAGAATAACGTTCTTCATAGAACATCTCTTGCCATTGACGTACCATGCCCAAGTAGTTATTATTCAATAATAATATCTTTACTGGCAATTTTTCTTGCACCAAAACTGCTAATTCTTGGATATTCATCTGAATTCCACCATCACCAACAACGCATACCACTTCGCGTTCAGGTGATGCTAGTTTTGCACCGATTGCTGCTGGTAGAGCAAATCCCATAGTGCCTAGGCCGCCTGAAGTAATGTGTGATTTAGCCTGTTTAAATTTATAATAGCGTGCGGCAATCATCTGATTTTGGCCTACATCTGATACGATAATTGCCTTACCATTAGTTTTTTCTGAAACTGCATTGATTGCTTGCGACATACGAATTTTATCATTTTGTCTAGTTAATTCTGGCACGATTACTTTTTGATGTTCCTGATCATGAAGCCGTCTAAATTGCTCACGCCATTCTACATGTTTATTCGGCTGTACATAGCGTAGCAAATTGGTTAATGCGTATTTAGCATCAGTATTTAGTTCAATAAATGATTTTACATTTTTATTGATTTCAGCATGGTCAATATCGATATGAATAATTTTTGCTTGTTTAGCGTATTTAGCCAAATTGCCAGTTACTCGGTCATCAAAGCGCATACCTACTGCAATAATTACATCTGCCTGGTTAGTCATTAAATTCGGTGCATAATTGCCATGCATGCCAAGTAAGCCAACAAATAGCTCATGGTCGCTTGGGAAATTATGTAGCCCATGCAAGGTAACCGCGACCGGGATTGTTGCTTTTTCCACCAATTTCAACAATTCTTCTTCAGCATGAGCGAGGCCAACACCGTTGCCAGCTAAAATCAACGGGCGCTTAGCGTTATTAATGATATCGGCAATTTGAATAAACTGCATATCAGGGCACTCATAGTTGCGTGAAGTATGTGGGTGATAAGGCTTATATTCATAGTCAAAAGTTGCCATTTGGGCATCTTTGGTAATATCAACTAAAACTGGGCCTGGGCGTCCTTCTTTTGCATAATGAAATGCTTTGGCAATTACTTCTGGGATATCTTCTGCCCGAGTAACTTGCATATTCCATTTAGTTATTGGAATTGTAATGCCAACGATATCAGCTTCTTGAAACGCATCACTACCAATTAGCGTACTTGCAACCTGGCCGGTAATACAGACTAGAGGAACCGAATCAAGCATCGCATCAGCAATGCCGGTTACCAAATTAGTTGCACCTGGCCCTGAAGTTGCAAAGCATACTCCAACCCTGCCACTTGCTTTAGCATAGCCTTCAGCTGCAATGACTCCACCTTGCTCATGACGGACGAGAACATGATGAATTTTATCTTTTCTTTCAAATAACGCGTCATAAGTAGGTAAAATTGTTCCGCCAGGGTAGCCAAATACTAAGTCTACACCTTCGCGGATTAACGATTCAATTATCGCTTGGGCTCCAGTCATTTTCATAGCTGTTCTCTCTTTAGGTTTAAATAATCATTCATAAATTTAGTTTAACTTGTATTTCTCTTCAATATATGCATTATTTACGGCATCGATAAACGCTTTTAAGGCCGAGATTTCAATATCATCGTCTTCTGCGCATCCTTGGTAGCGCTTTGAATTCAAGTCGATGATGATGTTTGACACACATAATGCATCAACAGTATTACCCTTTGAATGTGAGTTATAGTCAACTACATTGACGGTCGGAAGTTTACTATTGACTGCTTTAGTTAACGCACTTAGGGCGGAACCTCTACCTTGATATTCCACAACTAAATCTTTGTCATCGAAGAATTGGCCATGGAAAGTTACTATAGTTTTACCGCTGTCATCTTTGGCATAAGTTAGGCGATCTAGTTTGATTGGCGCACGGTAGCGTTTGTAAGCTGCCAGTAATTCTTCGTCGGTAATCCCTTTTCTACGATCTGCATAAAAATCTTTGACCGCTTGGGTGATTGCAACTTTTTCATCGTCATTACAGCGATAATTAAATTTATTTATAATCTGTTGGGCATGATTGCTGCCACTTAATGGCCCAAATACGAATGATATTTCGCTGCCAATTGCATTAGGATCGAATGGCTGGTATGCCAACGGATTTCTTAATATCGCATTAATATGGCCACCGGAAGTGTGTGAAGCCGCGTTTTTACCGACTATTGGTGAGTGCGGCTGCCGCGGCAACATTCTTTCAGCGATAAAATCTGACGCCGCTTTAAGATAGCTAATATCGATATTGGTATGCAATTTCTCAGCCAAATGTTCAGCATTGCCAAATTGGCGGATTACCATAATACATTGTTCAAGCGCCACATTGCCGGCGCGTTCCCCGACACCATTGATGCAACCTTCGATTTGGCGCGCAACGCCGTTAAATACACCATGGAGGCTATTATCTAGCGCTGTCCCAAAATCATTATGGCAATGCATAGACCAGATAATGTCTTTATCTGGGAATTCACTTTGAATGATCGCTTTATGTTTTGCCATCTTGTTAATGAAATAGTCTGCGCCTTGATAGTGGGATGCGCCACCAATAGTATCTGGACAATTAATTATAGTTGCTCCAGCACTAACGGCACTCCGGATTAAATCGGTAACGAAGTCAAAATTTTCGCGTTGGCGCGAATAGCCTTCTGGACTAAATTCGACTTCAAAACCAGCATCTTTCATAATTTTGATCAAGCGATGAGCAGTTGCTATTATCCCAGGCTTATCTTCGGCAAATTTACCTAATGATGCCGGCATTAATTCCGGGTCTACCGGCACATAAATATGGATTCTGGCGCGATTGATCGCTAAGCTTGGAGCCAAAGCTTCCATAGTTTTATATACCTGCTCTTCACGTAGTTGGCATAAAGCTGAAATCTTCATCGGCGAATTTATTGCCGCCATTTTTTTTGATATCTGATTTACAATTTGAAAATCAGTGCTGCTGGCTGAGGGAAAGCCAGCCTCAAGCACGTCGATACGTAATTTGTGGGCAATTTCAGCGTATTCAAGGTTATCGTCAAAAGACATTCCAGCCCCAGGAGACTGTTGCCCATCGCGAAGGGTCGTATCTAATATATAAATTTGCTTGCTTGACATGATCAATCTTCTTTATTAACTATTTTCTCAAAGTAACTTGTAGTTTATTAATTGCTTAATTCAAGTTTGCGATCACTTGATCGGTAAACTCTTTTGTACCAACAATCTTTTCATTTGCCTGTCCAGTTCTCAGGTCTGCAGTACGGTAGCCGCCAATAATCGATATTTTAACTGCATCTTCAATAGACTTGGCTTCTTCCAACATTCCAAATGAATAAGCGAGCATCATTGCTGCCGATAAAATTTGGGCAATCGGGTTGGCAATATTTTTGCCAGCGATATCAGGGGCTGAACCGCCTGCCGGCTCGTAAAGGGCAAAGCCAGACGAGCTAAAGCTTGCTGATGGCATCATTCCTAATGAACCAGATAATACAGATAATTCGTCAGATAAAATATCGCCAAATAAGTTTGCCGTCAAAATTACATCAAATTGTGCCGGGTTCTTAATAATTTGCATTGCACAATTATCTACTAACATGTCGCTATGTTCAATTTCTGGAAAATCTTTTGCTACTTCGCTAACAACTTTACGCCATAGCTTTGAAGTGGCCAGGACATTAGCTTTATCTACTGATACCAGCTTTTTACCTCTTGTTTTAGCTACCTTAAACGCATATTCAGCAATGCTACGAATTTGCTCTTCAGTATATTCAGCGATATCTGAGGCATAACCTTGACCGTTTTTCTCACCTAGATAGTGTTCACCAAAGTAAATATCCCCAAGAAGCTCGCGAAAAATTACTACATCTAGGCCATTACGTAAAAGTTCTGGTTTTAAAGGTGACAAAGCCGCAATTTCCGGGTAAATTGCCATTTTACGCAGGTTGATATTAAAATTGAAAGCTTTTCTTATGGCTAAGATTGATTTAGCTTCGCAATTTGCCCATTTAGGTTCGCTTTGTGCTGTAACCGGACCGCCAACCGATCCAAATAAAACGGCATCAGCTTCTTTACAAATATCAATCGTCGCTTGTGGTAAATGCTCTTGGTATTGGTCATACGCAGCACCGCCAACTAAAGCTTCAGTATAACAAAATTCATAGCCAAATTTATTTGCTACAGTATCGAGCACCCGGATTGCCTCCGCCATCACTTCAGGGCCGATGCCATCACCGGCTAGAACTGCAATATTTTTCTTCATAGTGTGAAATCTCTTTATTATGTGACAGCAAATAATCCAAATCATCCAACCCATTAATTAGGCAGTGCTTTCTAAAGCCGTCATATTTAAAATTGTAAGATTTACCGTTATAGTTTATTGTTAGATTTGGTAAATCGATTGTCATTGGTAAACTCGGATTATTTTCAGCAAGGTTTAGCCATTCATTAATAACTTCGGCTGGCTGGCTGATTAATAATAAACCATTTTTAGCTGCATTGTTAAAGAAAATATCCGAAAATGAGCTGCAGATTACTGCTGCGATTCCATATTGTTGGATTGCCCAAACGGCATGCTCCCGTGAAGAGCCGCAGCCGAAGTTTTCTTTAGAAACCAAAATTTTTCCTGCTTTGTAAGCGCTTTGGTTTAAAATAAAATCAGGGTACATGCTTCTTAAAGCTGAAAATAAGTTTTCGCCATAACCTTCTTTGCTCACGCTTTTTAGGTGTTGAGCAGGAATAATCATGTCAGTATCAACATTATCAAGACTTAAAGGAATCGTTGGGCTGGTTAAGCTAGTAAATTTTTTCATTATAGATTTTCCTCAGTCGCAATTACCCCAAGTACGGCACTCGCTGCAACCGTCTGTGGCGAAGCTAAATGCGTAATGCTATTCGGTCCTTGGCGGCCAATAAAATTACGATTAGTAGTACTAATACAACGTTTATTTTCTGGAACTTTATCCGGATTCATGGCTAAGCACATTGAGCAGCCAGGCATCCTAAAGTCAGCACCGGCGCGCTCAAAAATTGCATCAAGTTTTTCGGCCTTAGCCTGAGCCAGTACCTGTTCAGAACCAGGAACGATATATAAGGTAACATTGCTTGCCACTTTGCGGCCATCAAGAATTTTAGCTACAGCACGTAGATCTTCGATCCGGCCATTGGTACAACTACCAACGAACGCGTAATCTATTGAAGTGCCAAGAAGGCTTTGTCCTGGTGTAAGTTTAGTATAAGCATAAGCTTTTTCTAAAGTCAGCTTATCACCGCCGCTATCAATAGCCGGCGTTTTTTCATTTAGGGCAATCGCGTGTTCAGGGTTAATTCCCCAAGTTATCATTGGGCTTGCATTATTTATATCAATCGTGATTTGCTCATCATAGTCGGCGTCCACATCACTAACTAGCGCTAACCACTCTTGTTTAGCTTGCTCCCATGCTGCACCTTTAGGCGCAAATTCACGGCCTTCAAGGTATTTGAATGTCGTTTCATCTGGGGCAATTAAGCCGGCGCGTGCACCACACTCGATTGACATATTGCAAATCGTCATCCGGGATTCCATGCTAAGCGATTTAATGTAATCTCCCACATATTCGATTACCGAACCCTTGCCTCCGCCAATACCAATGGTAGCAATCAGTTTTAATATCGCATCTTTAGCTGAAAAGTATTTGCTAGGAGTGCCTTTAAATTCTACTTTTAGGGTTTTAGGTTTATCTTGCAAAATACAGCTTGAGGCCATAGCATGAGTAATTTCGGAAGTGCCAACGCCAAAGGCAAGGGCGCCAAAAGCACCGTGAGTAGAGGTATGCGAGTCACCGCAAATAATCGTAGTTCCAGGCAAAGTAAAACCTAGTTCTGGACCAACGACATGTACAATTCCTTGATGTGTACTGTCTATATCATAAATAGTGATCCCTTGTTCACGGCAATTTTGCCTTAAAGTATCTACTTGTTTGCGGGCAACGTGGTCCTCTATTACTATCCGATTTTTATCGGTAGGGATGCTATGATCTATTGTCGCAATTATATTGTGCTTATTCCGAATAGGGATATTACGTTGCTTTAATTCAGCAAATGCCTGCGCAGAAGTAACTTCATGCAATAAAATACGATCTATATATAAAATATCAGGGAAATTTTCTTGACTTTGCACTACATGGCGCTGCCAGATTTTATTGATAATATTCTGTTTCATCTTTAATCCATTACTTAACTATCGTTAAATAGTTACTGTATTTGCTATTTTGGCCACTGCATATCTTCAAATACTCAGTTTTGATATGCTTAGTAATTGGACCTTCGCTACCAGTTCCGATGGTTTGATCATTTATCGTACCTGCGGCACGAACCTCTACCGCTGTACCAGTGAAGAATACCTCATCAGCAGTAAATAATTCTTCAGGCTTAATCTTGCTCTCAACTACTTTATAGCCTAAATCACTGGCTAAACCTATTACAATTTTACGGGTAATTCCAGTTAGGATTGTTCCTAGTTCCGGTGTATAAATTACCCCGTCTTTTACCACAAAAATATTGTCAGAACTTCCTTCAGCAACGAAGCCTTCATGATCAAGCATGATTAATTCATTATATTTGGTACCCGCAATTTCTATTAACGCTTGTAGGCTATTAACATAGTGGCCGCAAATTTTAGCGCCAACTGCGGTAGATTCAGGGTGTACCCGAATATACTTGCTGATTAACACATCTAATGCAACGTCAGGTAGGTAATCACCCATTTCGTATGCATAAACGATTAATTCTACTGGAGTTTTAGGATCAGGGCGGACGCGAACTTTGGTTGGTGGTAATCCATAATATGCAAGCGGACGAATATAGCAAGATTTCAAATTATTAGCCTTAACCGTATCGATGATTGCTTGGCATACTTCATCAAGGGTATAAGGGATTTTCATGGCCAAAGGAATGGCTGAGTCAAACATGCGTTGTACATGCTCTTTTAATGCAACTATTGCTGATTCCCCATTTGCTAATTCGTAAGCGCGAATACCTTCAAATACTCCAGTCCCATAATGTAAACCATGCGACATAACATGAGTTGTTGCTTCTGCAAACGGTTTCATTGTTCCATTTTGCCATATAAATTGAGCCATTTTGCGTGTGTCCCTAGAAAAATATTTTGGTTGAATTTTAATTACTAAAGCATCTTGAGCGTAGTTATACTTAAACTTTATTGCTGAATCTACCGTAAATTTACCCTAAGCTGTTGTTTTGCCGACGTGTTTACTAAATCAAATATACTTGAGTGTAACAATGTTCGAAATCGTTGTAAGTTGTAGAATAAAGTAAAACTTTTATTTTAGCAGATTAGATTATTCTGCGTCAAGGTAATTCGCTACAATAAACTACAATATTTCAGTAACATAGCCAATTGGTGCGCCGCTTATAAATTACCTGGTTTAATCGCGACCATGCTAAGCCTAACATAGTCAGCAATCCAATTGTTATTTTCATTTCTAAGCCTTGGTTTTGCATACTCTTCCACAAAACTAAAAAAAGACTCCTGCTTATCATGTGGAATTTGGTTTAGCATGTGGTTCCTGAACATTTTAAGCCAATTTACTAAGCCATCTTCTCCGCTAAGCTCAGTTGGTCTGTCGTAGCATACTGCATACTTGACAATAAACCCCTGTTTTTCAAGAATATGGCTATATTCTCCTATGCTTGGAAAATAATTGATGGGTAGCGGTGGCTGGATTCCTAACCTAGAAAACGCATAGTCACAGGCTTTTTCAATGGTCTTTATATTGCCTTTGCCACCCATTTCGAAAACAAAGCGACCACCTGGCTTTAATGCTTCCCATACACAATTGGCCACTTTAGCTGGTTCTAGCATCCAGTGCATTGCCGCATTTGAAAAAACGGCGTCAACGGTTTGGCCTAATTTAAAGTTCTGTCCATCTGCTACCAAAAATTCAATATCAGGGTAATTCCTTTTTGCCAGCGCAAGCATATCACTTGAAGAATCGATTCCAATTACTCGTTGCGCCATTTTTGCTAACTGGGCTGTTAATGGACCCGTACCGCAGCCAAGGTCGAGAATGATTTCGTTCGGTTTAGGGTCTAAGAGGGGAATTAATGATTCACCGTAGGTAGTTACAAAATTATGTTGCTGATTGTAAAAACTGGCATCCCATGCGTTATTTGTCATGATAGTTAGTGCTTTTAAAAAAATTATTTTGGTTATATTCTGCTTAATCAAGTTAGTTGATCAAATAAATTAAGCTTTTCAGTTAATAATTATATTTAGTGGAGCTATTTCTGACAACCGAACTTTTGTACGGGTTTTAGGCATTATAATGATATATCCCAAATGAGAATACTATATTAATTTATTATTTTAAATATTACTTGTAATGTTAGCTATAATCCTATCATATATTATAACTTGCAAACTATTATCGATAAAATATCTGACTGTAGGTCAAAAAGCTGTTAAATGGCGGTAAAAATATTAATTGAAGCATTGGGTTATGATACAATGAATAAATCGAGAGGTGCTTATTATGAATGCAATGTCAATTAATTATTTTAGAGCTGTAGAGTATATTAAGAAATTACGCGAGGTTAATTTTACTGAAGAGCAAGCTGAAGCCGTAGTTGAATTAATTGGAGAACAATCTCAAATAATTCAAGAGTATGGAACTAAAATTAATTACTTGGAAAGTAAAGAACCAGCCACCAAAGCCGATTTAAGAGAAACTGAGCTAAGACTGCAAAATGAAATAGCAATGATCAAGAGTGATCTACAAAATGAAATTCTGATAACAAATGTTAATTTGCAAAATGAAATAAAGCTGGTTAGGACTGATCTGCAAAATGAAATAGCACAGGTCAAGACTGATTTGCAAAATGAAATAGCACAGGTCAAGACTGATTTGCAAAATGAAATAGCACAGGTCAAGACTGATTTGCAAAATGAAATAGCACAGGTCAAGACTGATTTACATAATGAAATAACGCTGGTTAGAAATGATTTACATAATGAAATAGCTTTGGTTAGAACTGATCTGCAAAAAGAAATCATACTAGTTAAAAGTGAGCTAGTTAAATGGGTCCTAACTACCGGTGTTGCAACGATATTGGCAATAGGTGGATTACTGAAGTTTATGATTCATTAACTTTTAGTGCCCACCTAAAAAGTGAATAAGAAAATATGATAAAAATTAACTAAGTACTACTCAAAGTTTCATTGTTGGGCTAAAATATCAGTAATATCAAATTCAATAGTGTTCTTAGCTGTCTTTTCGCCTAAGATCTTTAGGCCTGCATCAGTGACAATTACCTGCTTGCTAATTTTGATTTTGCTATTTGATGGATCGTCTAATTCGGTTAGCATTCTTACGTGATAATTGTCATCAATATAAAAGTCAACTCGGTCTTGATCGGCATCATAATTAACAATTCTAAGCTTATGGCAGATTTTTTCGCCGGGCTTGATGATCGTTCCTTCCCAGGAAAAATTAGGTGCTGGTGCTGCCCAATCAGTTTGTTTCCAAACTCTGGCTTGAGTAATAATATGCGAAACAGTGTCGGTATTTTTGAGACATAAAGCCGACTTTATCAAAATTGGTTTATTTGAATTGGCAAAAACTGACAAACTGGTCATTATTAGTGTGGTAAATAGCGCTAATTTCATGATAACCCCTTAATTATAATCTTTTATTTGTAAGTAGTATAAATTAAGGGTGAGCCTGGCTACAATCAACAAAATTGTTGATTGTAGTAGATGCATTTATATTATAAAATCTACAAATTCAAGTGTAAAATTATAACATTCAACGCTAATCTGATCTGCTAATTAATTTGTGTTTCAGAGTATCCTAGAAGCTTTCTGGCATCAACAGAACCCCATACGCAATATTCATTATGCTCGCAATCGATTGTTTTACCATCAAATATTATCAGCCTTTGCTGCTCAAGTGCTTGGCTATGGTAAAATTTGAGGTAGTTGTAAAATGTCAACCCACGTTGCAGGCGATAAGAATTTGCAATTGGTCCTTCTAATTCAGCAGCGCAACTAGCTGTGGGTTTAATGATTGTTCCGCTATAATTTTTAGTATCTTGGCTAGCATCTCCGGTATTTAATAAATAATCAATTCGTGATTTTAGAAAATTTTGCATCAGATCATTTTGGTTATAGTTATATTCTCTAATTAGATTGTCGGGAATGTTATTTAAGCCGTATTTATAGGTATTATATTCAGAACATATTGAGCCAGCATCAGGAAGAGCGAAAGAGGATTTGGTCAAATTACAGTTATCGCTACTCTCGCAATTTGAATTTTTGGTTATCCGAATAGGGTCAAAATATAAATAGGATGAAGGGCTTGCCACTACAAATTTTAATTTGATATTGGAATTAATTAGGTTTAACCTATCTACTAAGTTTCCGCTAAATGCAGCGTAGCGCTGCGTAGTTTGGCCTCCTGCCGAGAATCCGGCAATAATTATTTCCTGCAAATTGGGGAAGCTCTTTAATGCTGCTTCAGTTATTCCTTCAATTGCTTTAAATGAACCAATTCTATGCCCAGTCGCGGTCGCTTCGCTTAACTTTCCTCCAGACCAGCTGCCACTCGCCCAAATAGCAAGTGGGAGTGAATTATCCTCGACTTTGGGCGGCATTTTATTGTTTTTTTCGCTACCAAAAAAAGGGGCAACTATTTCTGTATCAGGATCATGTTTAACCGCCATTGCTGCAAAGGCAACTTGGTTATTAGCTTCTATTCCATGAATATTAATTATAAGCCGCTTAATTGCAAGATTTGCTTGTTGCGGGTTTATTGGGGCTGTTACATATGCCGAAATGGCAATATTCTTATTTAGTTTGATTGCTTGGGCACAGGCGTAGGCTTTTAGAGACGGTTCACTACAATAAATGGAAGTATCTGGTGTGGGATTTTGGTAATTTTGGTCCTTGACTATTCCATCTTCAGCAAATGCTTGAGTAATACAAATTAGAAAAAATGTTATAAAAGTTAACCTATAAATGCGTAATTTCATGTGAAACCTTTCATTTTAATAGCAGCCAACGACACTATGTGTAGAAAACCCCAGGATAATTAATAAAACAACTGACTGTTAGTTTTAAAGGTTAATTAGTTTATAAAGGTTAATAACTGCAATTAAACTTAATTAGATAAAGTTGTGCGGAGTTAGCCAAACTTAGCTGTTTTAGGACTGAAATTGATTGCAAGTATTATATCGCTAGTGAAGAGTAATTTTGTAAACACGTTACCGTTAATCAATTTAATATTAGAATATTATTGGACTATTTATACAAATTCGAATAGAATTTGATCAACTATAACTGCGATATTTGTAAATTGATACATATTGTGGATAAATTATTAAGTAATGTTACGCACACAAATGAAAATTAAAGCAGTCTATCTAAATTATTAAAAAGTTAATTGACTTATAGCTCAAATCTTCCGCAATAACATCTTGTAATACTCGCTTGCTATTTGTTGATAAACTCGCTTTACTCAAAACAAATCAACGGATGTAGCAAGCATCGTAAACAAAATCAACTGTTTTCCAGAATGCATTGGTAGCCAACAGGCAATTCAGGGGCTAGCGAGGGGTTATTCAAGACAAAATAATATAATCCCTTACACTTTGATTCTACAGCCAAATGGCCTACATTAGTGCTACCATCCTCTTCAATTCCGGAATATATAGCCTTGACCCCAGGCCTAAAAGATTTCTTGCTCCGAAAACCTACATCCTCAAAATCGCTGTAAAGAATGTTTAACCAGAAATAGTCAAGAATTTGATTTACATTATTAACAATTTGGTTCCGCGATAAAGGATTAGCTAAGTAACAACTAATTAACTGATGTCCACGTGGAATAGTTATATTTGCCGGTAACACTGGCTGGACTGGCGGTATAGCGGCAAGGCGCCTTAATGCATTTATTACTTCGTCATTGCTAGAAGTAAGATAGCCTGGGTCATTAAAATAAATTTGGCTGATATAGTTACCCAGATTATTGGCAGCAGGAGTTCCGGTTCCATAGATACTGAGATTATGTTCATTGTAACCTTCATTAATGGTAAGTGCTTTATATAAATTATTAGCATAAAGATTGCCTTGGCTATGTGGAAGTAACAGAATGTACGGTTTCGGTTTATTCGAAGTATTAGTATTATCAATAAAGCTTAGCAAGTTTCTTAGATCAGGACCTACATTTACTTTTTGCTTAAATTGTCCTAGTATATCTGTAAAGTTGCTTCCCATAAATTCAGGATCTTCAAAATATTTATCCTTAATGGAGCTTTTAAGAGCTTCATATTCCGGTGTCCCAGGTTGAATATTAAGATGGTTTTTTTTAATATACGCAATTACGAAATCGTCTAGCGATAAATTCTCGAAACGTTTTTGATTCCAGATATCATCTAGTTCTTTACATAATTGGCATGAGCCGCCTTGGGGCTCTTTATTATATAAAAGATCTATATTGCCATTTTGGCCGATTAAGTTTGATTTCGGGTTAATTGCTCGGTTTAATTGTTTACAGTTTTCAATTGCTTCGGCTTGAGTAGTATTTATGCCATTTATATGGAAAATAAAGATCTTTTGTAGCGCAAACGACTGCTGAGTATATAACCATAACAGTGCAACTAATGCATATACATTTTTCATAACGGTTCTCCCAGTAAATGATTACATCGTTCCGTATGGCTACTAGTGTTAATTCCATAGTCATTTGAAATAATACGGCCATTAAGTAAATGTTCAATGCGCTCCTCTTCAGCAAGCCTTGCTGGAGTATTCCTAAGTAGCATATCAAAATCTTTGATAAACTGGTGCTCTTTAAGCATTGGTAAATTGACACAAGAAAGGGCTGCTGCAGCTTTATTCGCAAGGAAATTAACTTTATCCGGATCATTTACACCAATTTGTGCCTGAAAATACTGGGCCATTTTGATTGCAGCAATTGTTGACTGGGTCTCGCTTTCTGGAAAGGTATTTAATATCAAATTGAGGATGTCATCACGAATGCCAAATTGGTTAGTTATCTTACTGGTTAACTCATCCTCGCTAAAATTTGCTTTATGTGGTGCTGTTTGCTCTAATTTTTGGTAACCCGCATTAGTATACAGACGCGGATATTCCGATTTCCATCTATCACTTTGTGCTCTTGGATATGCCATATCAATTATCCAGGCTAGAAGCGCTAATATGCCAATAATGAACGTACTAATAACAACTAGCCTTAAATAGGTGCTATTTCGAGTTTTAATTTTGTCTTCAATCATGATTTCTTATCCAAAATGTGCATTAAAAATGCTAGTTATTAGCAACTTGGATTTTACTAGCTTTTAGCATAATTCTATAATTAAGCTATAACGAAAAACCAAGGTAAAATTTTACTTTTTGTCATAATCGTGAGAATAGAATTTGCTATCAACATTTGAAAATTTTTATGTGAGTAGAATAAATGATTATCGAAGTAGCTGGATAGTGCTGTACAATCTTATTTACAGTTGTCTTTCGAATTTAATATAAATATTTTGAAATATATAGTTTATTTGGGAAATTGCCTATTGCAGTATCTAAAGGCAGGGGCTGTATAAGTTTAGGTTATACAGCTTCTAATGCCTTCGCTAGAAAAATATCTTGCTGCCTTAGCCGATTTCTTGCAATTCAACTTTAATCGTTATTGTCTTGAATGCTCCAAAATGGTCCTGTACCATATGGGGTTGGCTGGTGATCAATGGCTACATAAATAGTTTTGCCATAAAGTTGACTCATGCCAATAATCATATTACCATTTAACTGATTAGGTACAATAATAAAGTTTGGTAAAATCCATGTAGGAAAGCCTAATGCGTTTATATAAGTTTGATAATTTAAAACTGGTGAAGTAAAATTTATGCTAGGACCAGAAAACGAATTGTAACTATAAAGGGTAGCAGAAAATAACGTAGTGTTGTCAGGACAATAGAAATTTGGATAACTGCTACAATTAGGCACGCTTCCTAACTGGCTAGCGGTAAACGGTGTGCCAGTATCGAACATGCTTGAATAATTACTACCATTAAAACTTAACGAGAATTCACAGTTTGGAACACTCTCATTACTGTACAATAAGGTTGCATTAGCTGGTAATTGATTATTGGCTTGAGTCCCAATTCCAAAAATCAATTTACCTGTCATAGAAGTTGTTCCGCTGGCAGGTACACTTCCCATGCTAACAATCACCCCATTATTATCATTTCCAACAAACTGCGCTACTGGGTTTAATGGGTAATTATAGTTATTAGTAGTAAGTACACAGGTTTGTGGGGTAGCACAAGCATATAAGCTGCTTTGATTAGTGGTTTTCTTGGCGCCAACACCTAAAACACCTTTTGCCCCAGATTGCGGATTATATTGAGTTTCAACCGGGCAATTGCTAGGATAAATAGTATATAGCGGATCATTCATAATTTGAACTTGTACTTGTGGGGCATATTCGCCAGCCAAGTATACATCTGCATAATGCAAAGACCCATAGTCGACCCCTCCGTTAAAATACATACATTGAGTGAGTGGACTACCGATCCCATCGCTTGCCTGGACTACTGGGAGACTAATCGACGGTGAAATAAAAGACTCGAAAATACGTAGGCCAGTAGAGCCGGTATCTAAGATTACATGGTCAACATCTTGGCATAGAGTAGTGCTTCCCGGCTGGCAAATGTGGACTGTAACATATTCACGATTAGCTACACCCTGAGCATTATAACCACTATCCATATATACTGTCATTTCATTGGCGCGGATATTATTAGTCGTGCTTGTTCCACCGCTGCCGCCACCACCACAAGCAGTTAAAAATAGAATGGTATTTAAGCTAATACAAATTGATTTTAATTTCATCCAAGATCCCTTCCTTTTCTAATTAGTTACGGTGATGTTATAAAAATTTCGCTATGGTAATAATACTCTAGCTGCTGTATTTAGTTGTGTGTAAAATTTGAGCTAAATAATTGAGGTCATAAGTAAAGTTTGATAAGATTCCGATAACAGACCTTTATATAAAAAGCAGTGAGATAGAGGAGCTGGATTCATAAAGTCATAAAGCTAAAATATATTGACGATTTCTAGTGGAATTGACATACTATTTAAGACTTCTGCCGGTATTAGTTTATCATAACCTAACTCGCGAAGCTTATTAAATAAAGCTATCCGGCTATTAACATCAAATTTAAGGTAGAGCTGGTCATTAAAGACGCTGTCGATGGTACTTTTACTTACTTTTTTACCCTCCAACTTATAAATTGTGTCAGCGATCTCCTGACTGGTTAGCTGGGCCATAAAAAAATAGATTACTTGCTTTTCTCGTTTTGTCAAATGAGGCAATTGGGTATTATTGGCATTGCTGCTTTTAAATTGCTTATACGAGTTAAAGATATGTTGGTTTAGATTAAGAACGCTGATTTCAAATCCTTGCAATAATATGCCGACCAGGTTATTGGTATGCGGGTTAATTAGGGGGGACTTAATGCATACATACGGTTTTAGAGTCCCGCCAACCTTATTGATTTTTAAAACCCTAAGTTGCCGACGCTCATTGATTACCGTTTCATCTTCATTTAAGATTGTCGTTTCTATGTCTGGATTATCATATAGTGGTAGGAAAGTGCGTTTACCGATGATTTGTTTTTGCTCGATTCCAAGGAAATTAGCAAACTTTTTAGAATAATATATCATTAATGAGGATGTATTTTTTATTCCAACTAATTGTTGCGGTGAAGCGCTAACCAATAAATCAATTGAATCAATAAGCTTATTAAGGAACTCTTCATCCTCATGAAGATTGTCCGGGTCATTAGTTAGGTGGCAGTTATCAGGAAATTTAGCTATTGGCACTTAAGAGCTCCTTAATAACATCTTTTGGTTCTATTTAAAGTGAATAAAATTTATGCTAAGCTTTATTCTACTATAATTATTTGTAATCTGTTTTTTATTTTGTATATAGGTGAATGAGTAAACGAAAAAAATAAGTTTAATGAATCTTTTGAGCAAATATTAGTAATTTAAAGTTAAAGGACTTTTATAGATTGGAAATTTTCTTTGTGAAGAAATGATAGGTAAAACTCATGGTAATATGTCTGTAGCAGCTGCCGGCTTTAGATGAGGAATTGTTGAATATATGCAATAGTGCACATATTCAACAATTCCATTAAGCCATATCCGGCATTTTCTAAATTTCAGGTATTAGCTGGTTTAGTCTATTAAGGATTTCATGGATTTTATACTTTGGAATGTATACTTTTTGTTTGGATAGTACCTCTAAATCTTTTTTAATGACACTTACCAACCGTGCTTGTTCCGTTCCTCTAGGTGACTGTGAAAAATTTGTGTTATCAGTTTGATTTAGAAATAAACCACTATTAGGCTTTGACTGATCATTAAACATACCGATATATAAGGAGTTGCCTTCTATGTCATATCCCTCGGCAGGTTTTCCGTTTTCAAGTTTCCCAGCAAACATTCGCTTACCATCAAAAGTATTAATTAAGCATTCACCGGATCCCAATGTATTATCAGGATTTAGCGGAATAGAATAGGTGTTCCATTCTTCGTCTGTAAAATCTACCTGAGTTGGCACAATGCTACCATCTTCATTGGCCTGATATCTGGTTTGAATGTTTTTATCTCCACTTTTTACTAAGATTTCTCCAACCAGCTCATCTTGCTGTGTATCCGCATTATGCTGAGTATTGAATCTAATAGTTGTATTATCTGGAGCGGTGTAAATGTAGTTACTTCCATCCTCCACTCGCCAGGAGTCATCATCAAATTTGACCCTGAATTCGCCTCCGTCTTTTATCTTGATTATTTTAAATTCTGATTCGTCACTTATAATTTCTACTCCATCAGGACGTATTATGCTAACTGGCTTAGTTAAGTCAATTTCGTCATCTTTTAAATTTATACGAAATTTAAATATAATGTTAATACTGGGATCATCAGAAATCTCCATGGGGGTTTCAATTTCAATGTAATGGTCTAATTTTTTTGGAATTTCGTTGTTGTTTATATATTTAAAACTTACTTTGCCATGGAAACTGTTGTCATCGATGCTGTAATAGTGCCGGGTAGTATTTTTTGTAATGCCCCACTCCACTACTGTACTTTCTTGAACAGCTAATTGGCATTTATTTATTCCAGTTGGTAGTTTTATGGTTACGTCTTTCTTTGGAATTATTGTTTCTATTGTTCCTTTCTTGAGCACGTCCTTGATATCGGATACTTTGTTATCCACGAGGTCGTTAAATTTCTGATCATAAAAAACACCATTTATGGTCTGAACTCCATTTGACACGTACTTCAAAATTTGCACATTACCATCATTTAAAGGTCTACCATTTTCGAAATTGGCACTAAGGAAAATGCTATTGTCTATGGTTATTTCACCTTTAGTTTTAGTAGATGGTGGTCTAATAGTAGCTAAAGTAGCTAGGTTCCCTTTTTCAAATTTTTTTCCTGTAGCATAGTAGCCAAATTCACCAAATTTACCTTCGTTAAATTTGCCAATAAAAGATGAAGATTTACCGATAGAACTAAAATGGACTGCTTTACCAATGCCATTAGATTTATTTGCTTCTAGTTCTCCTTTAAAAGTATTTATTTGGTAGATAGAGGAAAAATTTTTATCTTTATTCGGTATTTTAGCTTCTGATACATAAAAAGTTGTGCCAATACCTTGAAATTGCCCATAAGTATTTTTATGTCCGCATATAAACTTCTCTATTTCTTTATCCTGGTTTGCAATGAGGGTTTTTTCTACTGCGAACTCAAGGCCAAATTTGCTAAATTCTTCGGTTTCTACCAGTTTTTCATATATATCCATAAAAGATTTATTTTGTTTCTTAAAGTTTGCTTCTAACTTTTGCCATTCTTGATCTGTATATTCTTTTTGGTTTGCTAGTTCACCTGAGCTTCTAACATACATAATATATTGTGGTGAATTAATTTTTTTGTATTGAAGAAAACTTTCTAACAGAAAATCAGTTTTAGTTTCTTTGGGAAGTTTATTCCAATTCAAAGTAATTGTAGAAGTATTAGAATTGCTACTCGTATTCGTTGTTTGTGGTTTGTCCCACGGGAAAGTAATTTTTGCAAAAATTAAGTCTGAGTTTGATTGGCCTAGCTCAGTTAGTTCAATTATTGATTCAGGTACCATGGTTAGGTCTTGATCATCTAGCCAAACTGGCTCCAGTATGTTAGTTCCTTCAATGGTAGATAATGAAAAACTTGATGGGAAAGAAGCTTTGTTGTCTTCTATAACTCTCAATAGTAAACTACTCCAATCAACTTTATATTCACCTTCTTTATCTTTAATAGAAACGTGGGTAGGTAGATTGCCTGTGTTTTTTATATAATCGGTTAAACTAGACCAACCCTCTGCTGTATTTGTTCCTAATTTATGCTGGTAAACTGTTGTTTGAACTTGTATTGGCTCTGCAATTGGATGCGGAGGTATACTTTCTTTCACTATTTTTGCTGGATCCATATTATAGATTCGAGCAAAGTCGCTAAGCATGGAGTCAACGTAGTTTTTGCTAATCGATAATGCTTTATCAGCCATTTTTTTACTTGCTGCTAATAAATCGTTTAGACTTATTTCTTTGCGTGTAATCTTTGACCTTTCTCCTTTCCCTGCAGTAGATAAATTACCTTCTGCTATTAACATCCGAACGGGGGAGGCAGTCAATGATGCTGCTGTTGTACTTGGTGAAATAAGAAAATTTCTTTTAGGGATTGAAGTAGTATTAGGTTGACTAGACGAAGAATCCTTTCTAGTTGGAGGGGTCGGGGATGTAGACCTAGTTGATGGAATCGCCATTTTATTTTCTCCTGGAAAATCGTTAAATTATAAAATACTTAAGCTATTTTGATTAGCTTCGGCAGAAATTATATTTGTGAGGAAGAAATTAAATAAATTCCATTATTTGGATTATGTGTTTTATCTAAAAATATCTTTTAGATATTCGTAAATGGCTGAGCAATTAAGCAAATTATTTTTTTCTTTTTACCTTCTTATTAACTTCGGATAAACTGCAAAATGCTCTTGGTTAAATATTGATCAAATGAAGAAAATAAAAGTTGACTAAAATAGTCAGATATTGTATAATAGTCATTGATAAATATAATAATTTGCGGAATGGGACTAAAATGAATAGTGTTAAATACTTGACAAATTTAGTAGGTTAAAGTACAATCCGCCCAATTATTAATTTTTTATGGTATTGATCAACATGAAGTTAACAACAAAAGGAAAATTTGCGGTTACGGCATTGTTAGACATTGCTATCTACAGTGATGGCAATACTAAACCAATTACACTTTATAATATCAGCGAGCGGCAAAATATTTCTCTTTCATACTTAGAGCAGTTATTTGTTAAGCTACGTAAAAATAAAGTTGTTAAAAGCTATAAAGGTCCTGGTGGCGGCTATGTTTTAAGCCGGAACTTGGATGATATTCCCATTTCTGAGATTATCAAGGCAGTCGATGAGGATATGGATGCACGGACTTGCCGTGGCAAAAGTAATTGTAAAGATAACAGCAAGTGTTTGACTCATGATTTATGGGCCGGGCTTACTACTGCGATGTATCGTTATCTTGACAAAATTACGTTGAAAGATTTATTAGGTAAAGCTGAAACGACAGAACCAAGCAAAATAATGTTTTGCCGTAGTTAAAAGGAATATAAATAAAATGACATTAAAGTTGCCAATTTATTTGGACAGCTCCGCTACTACCAAAATTGATCCGCGGGTACTAGCTAAAATGCTTCCATATTTAACCGATGATTATGGAAATCCTGCTTCGCGTTCACATTCATTTGGTTGGACAGCAGAAGCGGCTGTAGAACATGCTCGTGAGCAAGTTGCTCAGACGGTCGGTTGCGATAGCAAGGAGATAATTTGGACGTCAGGTGCAACTGAGTCTATCAACCTTGCCTTAAAAGGGGCTGCCCAGTTCTACCAAGATAAAGGTAAGCATCTAATTACGGTTAAGACTGAACATAAAGCTACCTTAGATACAATGCGCGAATTAGAACGCATCGGTTTCGAGGTAACTTATCTGACTCCGGAAGAAAATGGTTTATTAGACCTTAGTAAATTTAAAGCAGCAATTCGCCCAGATACGATTTTAGTATCGGTGATGTATGTTAATAATGAAATTGGCGTGATCCAGGATATTCCAACGCTAGGTACAATTTGTCGTGAAAAAGGAATAGTTTTTCATGTCGATGCAGCGCAGGCTGTGGGTAAGCTAGATTTTAGTCTGGCTGAATTAGCCGTGGATTTAATGAGCTTTTCCGCGCATAAAGTATACGGTCCCAAAGGGATAGGCGCTTTATATGTGCGCCGTAAGCCTCGGGTGCGGTTATTGCCGCTAATTCATGGCGGTGGTCATGAGCGCGGGTTCCGTTCGGGTACTTTGCCAACCCACCAGATTGTAGGCATGGGTGAAGCATTTGAGATTGCTAAAAAGGAATTATCTACCGAACTACCTAGAATTAAAGCGCTTAGGGACAAATTACTTGCTGGCTTAAAGCAAATTCCGGAAGTTTACGTTAATGGTGATTTAGAGCATCGAGTACCGCAAAACTTGAATATTAGTTTTAATTTTGTTGAAGGTGAATCATTAATGATGGCAATCAAGGACATCGCTGTTTCAAGCGGTTCTGCATGTACTTCAGCCTCATTAGAACCTTCATATGTGCTACGTGCAATTGGGCGCAATGATGAATTGGCTCATAGTTCAATCCGTTTTAGTATCGGCAGATTTAATACTGAAGAAGAGATTGATTATACAATCAAGTTATTACAAGATAAAATCGCTAAATTACGTGAGTTATCCCCGTTATGGGAAATGTTTCAAGATGGTATTGACCTTACCAACTTTGAATGGAACTCGCACGATGACAAACGAGATGTAATTTTACATTAGTTTATTCAGCCTATGGGGTAATAGCCATAGGCGTGGTAAATAAAAATCAATAAAAAATAATATGTAGCTAGGAAAATAAAATGTCATACTCAAATAAAGTAATTGATCATTATGAAAATCCACGCAATGTCGGCAGTTTTGATAAGAACGACCCAGATGTTGGGACTGGAATGGTTGGAGCGCCGGCCTGTGGCGATGTAATGAAATTACAAATTAAAGTTAATAATGATGGTATTATTCAGGAAGCCAAGTTTAAGACTTATGGTTGTGGTTCCGCAATTGCTTCTTCTTCGTTGGTAACTGAGTGGTTAAAGGGTAAAAGCCTGGATGAGGCACGCGAAATCAAGAATAGCCAGATTGCAGAAGAACTTGAGCTGCCGCCAGTTAAAATCCATTGCTCAGTACTTGCCGAGGATGCAATTAAAGCGGCTATTGATGATTATCATAGCAAACACACTAAGTAAGAGGGATTAATCATGGCAGCAACAGCAGCTAATCCTGAAAAAGTGTATAAAGGCATAAGTGCAACGCCTGATGCGGCAGCACGGGTACAAGCTTTTTTGGCTAAACGAGGTAAGGGCGTCGGTTTGCGTTTAGGTGTCAAAACCACTGGATGTTCGGGGCTTGCTTATAAACTGGAATTTGTTGATAATGGCAATTTGGATGACGAAGTGTTTGAATCAAACGGAATTAAAATCTTTGTTGATGCCAAAAGTCTGCAATATCTGGATGGAACAGTTCTTGACTATACTAAAGAAGGTTTGCAAGAAGGGTTCAAATTCACAAACCCGAATGTCAAAGATGAATGTGGTTGTGGTGAAAGCTTTACTGTCTAAAGCTTAAAACCAAGCTTTTAAGCCCCCAGTATAAGGGGCTTTTTTGTTTTTTAAAGATATAAAATGATAAACGATATATTCAGACAAAACTATTTTCAACTATTTTCGCTACCAATGCAGTATGATCTTAATATTAAAACACTACAAGAACGCTTAGTTGAATTACAAAAACAATTTCACCCAGATAATTTCGTGAGCAAAGATCCAGCCTTGGCTAACCAAGCGATGATAGCTTCAAGCCAAATCAACCAGGCATTTGTAACGTTAGAAGAACCGTTAAGCCGCGCGATTTATTTGCTTGGGCTACATGGCTTAACCGTTGATTTAGTTCATGATACCAAGTTTACGCCAGAATTTTTAATGGCGCAAATTGAATTGCGTGAGGAAATAGCCGAAGCTGAAGCGGAATTTAATATTGATAAATTGATCGAGATTGAAACCGACCTTAGACAGCAAAAAAAAGCGCTAGTGGCAGAAATTGATAGCTTATTTACTCAACAAAAATTCGCTTTAATTATAGAACAGATAAAGAAACTAGCATTTTACGATAAATTAGAGCAGCAAGTTGGCAATATCATTGCACAATTATAAAAGCTTTAATTAGTTAGCGCATGCAGAGTTTTTTCGGTTAAAAGCTAGCTTAGAAGCTATTGAAAATTGATGAGTTGGCCATAAATGTTATAATGGCGGGCTTAGCAATTAATACCTTCTGCGAATCAAATTTTTAATGATATTGAAATAAGAGTTTTTAAATTGTTTCTTACTACCTGAATTAGCGCAAAGCGCTAGAAAATGACTGATATTACGCACTTTCACCAACTTTTTTAGCAAAATATTAAGATTTATTAAAGTGGTTAATTGATTTATACGAACTATGCAGCATTTTAGATTTTGTTTATGAGGTTTGCTTTATTTGTTGATTTGTTTGAGTGTAGCGAGTTTATCAACAAATAGCAAACGAGTAATACAAAATCTTATATGCGGAAGATTTGAGCTATAAATCAATTAACTTTTTAATAAATCAGATTGTCTGCTTTAATTTTTATTAGTGAGCGTAACAACAGTTTATCATTGGGTTGGATATGGCCAGCTTAACCCAGGCTGAATTCAGTTAGTATATGAATTGAATTGTTCTAACTATATGGTATTAAATTATTTTATTTGAATAATAAATGTGTTTAAAGAGATGGATAAATAATGGCGTTATTACAAATTGCAGAACCCGATATGTCAGGGGTGCCACATCATAGAAACGTGGCAATTGGGATTGATCTAGGTACAACCAATTCTTTAGTTGCATCGGTTAAAAGCGGTGAAGCAACAGTTTTAGCTACCCATGATGGTGAAAAGCTGGTGCCATCAATCGTGCATTATGCAAATAACGCTAAACTGGTTGGTAAAGAGGCAGCCAAATATCGTATTAACGACCCGGCAAATACTATTGTATCGGTAAAGCGTTTTATGGGCAGGAGCTTTGCTGACCTTGATCCTGCTGTTACTTATCCATATAAATTTGTCACGAAAGAAAGGAATATTCAGATTCACACCCGTGATGGAGATAAAGACCCAGTCCAAGTGTCAGCTGATATTCTTAGATATCTGAAGGATATAGCAATTGAATCATTAGGTGAAGAGCCAACCGGGGTAGTAATAACTGTCCCAGCCTACTTTGATGATGCACAGCGCCAAGCAACCAAACACGCCGGGGAGCTAGCCGGGCTAAATATACTGCGGCTTTTAAATGAACCGACTGCTGCTGCCATTGCTTATGGCTTAGACAGTAAACAAGACGGAACATTCCTGGTTTATGATTTGGGCGGCGGTACTCTCGATGTTTCAATTCTGCGCCTTAGTAAAGGCGTATTTGAAGTTTTGGCCGTAAGTGGCGATACTCATTTAGGTGGAGATGACTTTGACCACCGGCTAATGTGTTTTATTATGGAAAAATCAGGATTATCACAGCTATCTGATGAAGACATTTCGCTTCTTTTGGTAAAAGCAAAAGCAGTAAAAGAACAATTTTCAACAAAGGAAAAAGTTGCGGTTAATGCTGTTTTAACCAATAAGCGGATTGTTAATTTAACTATTACCCGCAAGGAATTTGAACAGATGGTTAATCACTTAGTTCAAAAGGCTATGCTTCCAATTAAAAAAGCGCTAAGAGATGCCAAACTAGATAAAGAACAGATTGATGAAGTGATTATGGTTGGCGGTTCTACACGAATGCTAAATATTCGGGTTGCGGTCAGCGAATTTTTTGGCCGGGAACCCTTAACTTCAATTAATCCTGATGAAGTAGTTGCAATCGGCGCAAGTATCCAGGCAAATGCTCTAGTTGGCAATGACAAAGAGGATTGGTTATTACTGGATGTCACGCCACTATCTTTAGGTGTAGAAACGATGGGTGGCTTAGTCGAGAAGATTATCCCGCGGAATTCTACAATTCCGGTGTTAAGGGCGCAAGATTTTACGACCTATAAGGATGGACAAACTGCAATGAGTATCCATGTGGTACAAGGGGAAAGGGAGCTAGTAAAAGATTGTCGGTCTTTAGCAAAATTTACCCTGCGTGGAATCCCTCCCATGGTTGCAGGTCAGGCACGAATTAGGATTACTTACCAAATTGATGCTGATGGCTTATTATCCGTTAATGCCCGTGAAATGACAACTGGGGTTACAAGTTATATAGAGGTTAAACCTAGCTATGGCCTAAGTGATGAGGAAATCAGTAATATGCTTCACGACTCAATTGCAAATGCCGGAATAGATATGCAGCAACGTATGTACCAAGAGGCATTGGTTGATGCTCGTGCCATTATCGAGTCGGTCGAGAAAGCATTGGTCTTAGACGGTAATTTGCTAAATGATAGTGAGCTGGCTTTAATTAATAATGCTGTTATGAAATTAAAAATTGCCTGTGACCAGCAAAATGCTGATTATAACCCTGCTCACCAAAAATTGAAAACCCTTATTGAGGAACTTAATCAGGCTACCACTGATTTTGCCGCTAAACGGATGGATAAAGCCATTAATCTAGCACTCTCGGGCAAAGAAATTAATCATATTTAAACATTAATTAGACTTGGAGGAAATACTAGATGCGTATTAAGATATATGATCCTAAACAATGGTTACCTTTTTTATTCAATTTTCATCAGGAAAATGTTTTTCGCCGTTTGCGTCCGGTCGTTATCTTAATGATTATTTATGCTGCAATAGTCAGTGCGGCAGAATACTTTTTACATGACTACTATTCAATAGTTGGAAATTTTAGTTATTTAGGTCAATTCCATCTACTCTTTAATTTCGTATTGTCAATAATGATTGCTTTTAGGGTCAATACCGCTTATGCCAGATGGTGGGAAGGGCGTGGCTTATGGGGGCAGTTAACTAATAATGCCCGTAATTTAGCTTTTAGATTTGATTCATTTCTAGGGCTGAATAACTACCCCGAATTTAAAGAGTGCTTGATGATGTTCCCGGCCTTATTAAAGCATCATTTACGGCGTGAGCGTAGCAGTAGTGAAGAGATTCTTACTAATATTGGTTTAAAATTCGGGTCAGAAGATCATTTACCTAATCTTATGCTAAAACGCATGAATAAAGTTATAAATGAATGTCGGCTAACTGGAAAAATAAGTTTAGAACAATACCTTTCTCTATCTGAGAACTTGGCTGTATTTACTGATGTACTTGGTGGCTGCGAAAAGATTTTAAATACACCGGTGCCATTGCCTTTTAACGTATTAATTAAGCAGGCGCTTTTTTTCTATATGTTAATCTTTCCTTTTGGTTGGGCTGGGACTTTTGGTTTTTTTGTAATTCCCATGATTATTGTCATGATCTATGTGTTATGGGGGCTTGAGGCTCTTGCTGATGAATTGGAAGATCCATTTAATTATGATGAAAATGATTTGCCTCTTGATGCAATCAGTATAACTATAGCCAAAAATGTCGCTGCAATTGCCGAAGAGAACGAGTAAGGAGACAAAGTGCACCCAATTGTAAAATTACTTCGCTACAGCAAAAAGTATCGATTTGATATAGCTCTTGCTTCATTTTATTCGTTGCTGAATAAAGCATTTGATATTCTCCCGGAAGTTTTAATCGGGGTAGCGGTTGATGTTATAGTAAAACGCCAAGATTCAATGCTTGCCAAAATTGGCATCCATGATGTCAAATGGCAAATAATCTTACTAGGATTATTTACTGGACTAACTTGGATATTGGAATCAACTTTTCAGTACCTCTATTCTTTGAAATGGTGCTTTTTAGCCCAGAATTTACAACATGATATGCGCTTGGACTCTTATAACCATATCCAAAACTTGGAACTAGAATATTATGAGAGTAAAGCAACTGGAAATCTGATGGCTATATTAAACGACGATATCAATCAGCTTGAGAGGTTTTTGAATGATGGGGTTAACCAAATCATTCAAATTGTTGCTTCAACAGTACTTATAAGTATTATTTTCTTTTTGATCTCGGCCAAAGTTGCTCTTTTAAGTTTTTTACCTATGCCTTTGATTATCTTGGGCGTATTTTTCTTTCGAAGCAAGTTAGCTCCTCGATATCTAAAAGTAAGAAATAAAGCAGGCTCACTTAATAGCAAGCTAAATACTAATTTGTCAGGAATAGCCACAATTAAAGCTTATACTACAGAAGGGTATGAATCTAAGCAAGTCTCTCAATTTAGCCAAGACTATGCCGAAGCTAATAAGTCTGCAGTAATTATGTCTGCTGCAGTGACACCTGTAATTAGGATGGCAGTAATGCTTGGGTTTTTAGCTGCATTGATCTATGGCGGCTTACTCACCATTGATGGGCATATCCAAGTTGCATCTTACAGTATCTTGATCTTTTTATCACAACGCTTACTATGGCCATTAACCTACCTGGCACAGGTTACAGATATGTACCAGCGTTCAATGGCTTCAATAAATAGGGTGATGGGACTATTAAGCGCACCTATTTCAATTACTGAAGGCAAAGAGGTTTTAGATTTGCCAAGCCAAGGTAAAATCGAATTTAAAAATGTCGATTTTGGTTATGCTGAGCGTGAACAATTATTCAAGAAACTTTCCTTGGAAGTTAAACCTGGTGAAACCGTAGCCTTTGTCGGCAGTACCGGCTCGGGTAAGTCTACGTTAGTAAAATTATTATTGAGGTTATACCAGTACCAAGGTGGTGAAATTTTAGTTGATGGCATAAATATTAATAATCTAACCTTTGCATCATTGCGCGGTCAGATAGGGTTAGTTAGCCAAGAAACATTTCTAATTGATGGCACTGTCGCTGAGAATATTGCGTATGGTAGCTTTAATGCAACATATGAACAAATTGTTGCCGTTGCTAAACTTGCTGAAGGGGATGGTTTTATCCAGGAATTGGCATTAGGGTATGATACTTTAGTTGGCGAGAGAGGCCAAAAATTGTCAGGTGGCCAACGGCAGAGAATAGCACTTGCCCGAGCAATTCTAAAAAATCCGGCAATTTTAATCTTGGATGAGGCAACATCAGCACTTGATAATCATACTGAAGACTTGATCCAACGTGCTATGGAGCATGTCGCAAAAGGGCGAACAACTTTAGTTATTGCCCATCGATTATCGACTGTGGTAAATGCCGATAAAATTTATGTTTTAGAGAATGGCCAAATTATTGAATCGGGTACTCATCAAGAATTAGTAAAAGCTTCAGGGCAATATGCTAAGTTATGGAATTTACAATTACGTTATAATAACGTATAAATAACAAACTGACTCAATTATGCTAGATTTTAGAAAAGTAAATAGTTTATTTCGGCACGAAGTAAGTCTTAAAGACTTACCAGCAGAGCAGCGCTATAGAATATATAAATCAATTATTGTCGTTAACTCTATCTTTATTTTAGTATTACTTTTACTTAGCCTTAAAATCCATCGGATGACAGAGATACAAGATTACGCCATACAAAACCAAATTACTAAAGTTCCAGGTGAGCTAGTTCCCAACAAAGTATTTATGGAGAAGTTCACGCATGGAATTGATACTAATATCACTTTATACGGTCGTCGCTATATTGACCCTAAAGTAGAGGTAATGCCGATAGAATTCGGTTTAACTTTAAGTTATCCTGAAAGTTGGGTTAAAGAAAAGATGATTCCAAAAATTAGTTTGGATAACGGCACTTTAAATTCGACTGATGTGCAATACAATATGCATGAAAATGGTATAGTTGAAATGAATATACTATATTCTGCCTCGATCCAAACCAACTTTATGCCAGATTTATATCCTTTAGATAAGCAGGTATTAATTATTGAAACAAGTGCACTGGTTTCTAATGAGTCAGGAACCAATCGCTATTATTTTAAAATGAATAATTTTAGGAATCTATCTAGTAGTAAAAGCCGAAACTATAAAGAAGTAGATACGGGTTTTTATTCTCAAGCGCATAGCTATACTTTAATGCTGGGTAAAGATAAAAAAGGATTTTATGACCTCCGTAATCATGCATATATAATATTCAAGCATAAAAATATCTATTCATTTCTTAAGACCACGCAATATCTGATTTTATCAATTTTAATTACCGTATTTGCTTTGTTATTAAGCCCTAAAGAAAGCGACTCAATGAGTGGCCGGATATCGGTAACAGGCAGTGCTGTATTTTCCCTGTCAGCCAACGTATTTCAAATTAACTCACTAATAAAGCCGGTTAGTAATATTACTTTAATTGATTTAATTAGCGCATTTGCCGGACTGATAATTATTACTTGTTTTTTAATTACGGTTAAAACTATTAAAATTCGTGAGCAGTATGGTTTTGATGCCTCTAAAGTCCATGACTTGACTATGTTTAAATTTATGCTATTTTATCCAATCTTGTTTTTTATACTTACATATCTTCAAACATAAAGTAGTTATGCATACTCTTGATGGCCATTTTGGCCTATAATCCTGCCATGTGCAAAGTTAATGGTAAAAGAAATGTTAAAATATTATCAGTCTCATCAGGGGAAAGTATTTTTAGTTGTTGTTTTGCTTGCTTTCATACTAGGTATTAGCCTACCTCAGTTTTTTTCTTCTCTACAGTTCATTAGTAATACCTTTATTAATTTATTAAAGTTATGCGCCTTGCCAATTATACTTACTTCGTTGATAGTAACCATCGGCGATTTAGAGCAATTACAACAATTAAAAAAGGTCGCGCGCAATTCTATTATTTTCATATTAATAACCGAAGTGGTTGCAGTAAGTATCGGGCTAATTGTATTTAATTTAGTAGATATAAGCAAAAATATCAATGCCCAAAGCTTATTAACCGGTGCGAAATACGTGGTGCCTAGTGCTGTAACTGTTGGTCCTTCTCATATTTTCAATTATATTTTTCCTGCTAACATATTTGAATCATTGGTTAGGTTTGATGTATTGCCAATAGTCGTATTTTCAATAATATTTGGGATAACTTGTGCTTTAAACCAAGATAAAGCCAAGCCACTATTAGAAGTTTTGCGCAGTACTCGCGAAATGTTTTTGCAGCTATTAAACGGGGTAATGTATCTTGCTCCATTGGCTATATTTGTTTTAATTGGCAGTTCCGTTGCTGATAGTTATCTCTCGGGAGCATTGGCTGCCAACTTACTTGGCTTACTTAAGTTTGTCGGTTTGTTTATGATTGCGCTTTTTATCCATTTTGTATGGCAACTATTATTAGTTGTTGCCTTATATCATGAGCTGGGAGTTAAGAGGATATTACACGAAGCTTTGCCAATTTTTACAACAGCATTTATTTCATCAAGTTCGTTGGCTACCTTGCCATTAGCACTCAAGAAAGCTATTGAGCTTGGAGGTAAAAACAAAGTAGTAAATTTCATGCTGCCAATATGTGCCTCAATGAATTTTGCATCCGGAATGATGTATGAAATGTCAGCCACTTTATTTTTTATGCATATTTTGGGTGTTCATCCAGACTTGCTACAGCAAATTTTATTAGCCTTGGCGTGTATCTTAACTGGTATTGCAGTGGGTGGCATCCCCGAAACAAGTATGGTAAGTTTCATCACCGTATTTAATATGGCAAATATTCCGTTATCTGCAATTGCAATATTGATGCCCCTAGACCGAATAGTTGATCGGGTAAGAACGATGGTTAATATTTTTGGGAACACCTGTGGCACTTTAATAGTCAGTAAAACTATTAAAGAATAAAATTAGCTTTCTTTACAATAAATTCCATTTTCTGGAGATCAGATAAGTAAAATTCCTAAGTGATGTTACGCACAATATGCCAAATATAGTGTATGTGCGAAACATCACTTCCTAAGTTAACTTGCAAATATTTATTTCGTTTATATATATTGCCTAATTAGTGCACTAAAAGAAGTTTAGCTAAATTCTTGAACATAAATATATACTAAAACTTTTTTTAATCCCTTATTTGTAACCGGAATTTATATTATTAGAAATAAGGTTGGCTGCATTGATGTTTTTTCCCAGGAATAGTTTCCTTATAATCATTTTTTTGTACTCTTTGAACAAAGTCTAGAGTCCATTGAATATTTTTCTTGAGGTAAGTTACTGCTGTCATACGCGGGTTAAATTGAGTTTTGAAATTTAAAAAACTCCACTCTCCTTGTAAGTCTTTTTCCGTTAAGCGATTAAGCTGGTCTTGCAGGGTTTTCAAGTTGGCTATCATTTTAGGGTCAAACCTACGGACATAATAACCCAACTCTATTTTGGCCCAACTGTTATCCCAGCCCTTAAAAGAAAGTCCTACATCCATTGAGGAGAGTCTTGGATTGATAATTTCTACTGTCTGTTTAGCTATTATACGTGATTGGTTTATACTCGAGCGAAATTCCAGATTTCCGCCAGGGAACCGATCCCCATTGCCAATTACTGCATCAATCAACATTAAATTGCTAAATTCTTTTGCGGTATCAATTAATGATACTGGAGTTGAGGTAAATATAGTAGCGGATCTATTTTGTATCGGATCTCCATTTTGACTGGTTTTAACTCCAGAAGTTAGCTTAATCATCTTGCCTTGTAAAGTTTGTAAATTATTTTCACACATTATGGTTTGAACTAAATACTGATTATCACCCTTCGGGTTTAAAAAAGAATTGGATAGCCTATATGTAGAATACCTGCCTTGCTGGATAACCTTATTTAAATTTGCCTGGGCCTTCCAATGCATAATCGACCAATTAGTTAAATATTCTTTTAATGCGCAAGTTTGGGGATGGGTTTTTAATTTTGAGGCGAGTTGTTTATCTATATTGAACTTAACCGCAACCGGATATATCGGAAAATTAAGCTTACGACCTAGCTTATATGTAGCAATATCGGCTGGGGCATAATTATTTCCTGAAGTACATTTAAGTACCGCAATTCTCTTTTGGCTAATTTTATCAGTGAGAATCCAGGCATCAGGCGTGGTATTGCCTGCTCGTAATTGTTGATAATTATATTTATCCGAATTTACTGCAATATCTTTTAGTTGATTTTCCTTCGTATCCATGATTCTTGCATCAAAGATATTCTCTGCATAACAAGGTATGCTTAAATTAAATAATACTAATCCAATTATTTTTCTCATCTGAAATGTCCTTTAAATCGGCTAATAAAATTAAGTTACTCTTGAATAATGAATTCAACGCTTGTGATGCTTAGTTCAGAAAATGGATTGCCCAAATCCGTGGGATTAATATTAAATGTCTTTTTTATTCCAAGATGCCGTGGGTTATAGAGTATGCAGAACGAAGTAATATAAGCAAGTAAAAGCAATTTATCTTTTTCTCTAAAGTTTTTGGGAGTACCTGCTATGCAGGTAATTTTTAATAATAGGAAAAATTATAGCTTTATAAAGGATAAATTTGAAGCTAAAATATTATGAATTGATTTAAGGGTTAATTTTTAGTGGTGGTTATCACACATATACAGAAAATGAATAGTGGGGTAGATAACAACAGTTTCAATACCGGACACTTTTAATTATAATATTAGTAAAAATAATATATATGATTTATATAGTGATGCTACACACTTTCACATTTTAGGTCAGAAAATAAGATTTATTAAAATGCTTAATTGATTTATGAGAATTATGTAGCATTTTAGATTTTGTTTACAATGGCAGCTTCATTTGTTGATTTGTTTGAGAGTAGCGAGTTTATCAACAAATAGCAAACGAGTAATACAAAATCTTAGATGCAGAAGATTTGAACAATAAATCAATTAACTTTTTAATAAATCAGAAAGACTGCTTAAATTTTTATTACAGTGCGTAACAAAACTTAATTATCGTTTGAAGTTTCAGATACGCCTGGTATTGAAAACAATAGTATTTTGAGAGCTTGGTATGATAATAAAATGCCATTTAAGCTATATTGAAATTATTTAACTTAAAATAAATTTAGGCAATATCCTATTGTAATATTTATTATAAATCATAAATTATCGATCTGCAATCAATCTTTTTTGTAAAAATAGTTTGACAAAGAATTGATTGTCATGTGATAATAACGACCTGCCGAAAAGAAACGGTAGATAAAAAACGAAATTAGAACAGATCTTTAACAAGTATAAACAATCAATAAATGTGAGGCATCT